>Ga0335085_10005627_pt1 | contig 20047 bp, 18 predicted proteins | sample Lox_Sample_45_FD_206712 | JGI IMG/M metagenome (GOLD analysis project Ga0335085, IMG submission 206712) | Soil microbial communities from Loxahatchee National Wildlife Refuge, Florida, United States - Lox_Sample_4.5 | ecosystem: Environmental > Terrestrial > Soil > Wetlands | place: USA...
CGCCGCCGCGCTGCCAAGAAAGACCGGCGTGGCGCCGATGTGTTCGTACAGCGTCCCGAGGACAATGCCGCCGAGCAACGCCGCGATTCCTGTGGCGGCGTGATATGCCCCGAAGCCGCTTCCCAACCGCGCCCGCGCGGCGCGCGCCACAACCGCGCGTTCGGGACTCTCGGTGAGCCCCCACACGCTGCCTAATAAAAGAAAGAGAATCCACGCACCGAGTGCCGTTCGCACGAACCCCATCCCCGCGGCGAGTACGGCGTAACACAGCCAGCCAACCCACATCGGCCGGACCGCACCGGACCGATCGGTCCAGGAACCAGCCACAAAGCTCAGGGACGACTTGAACACGTGCACCCCGGCCCAGAGCAGCGGGACCAGCGCGACGGAAACGCCCAGCTCCTGCGAGCGGAGAATGAGGAGAGTTTCGGGCATCCGAATGAAGTAGAACATTCCGATTGCGGCGAACAGCGTGCGGCGCATCGTGTCCGTCATCTCGCCGCCCCGCTCGGGCTGTTTCGCTGCGTGTTGCGCCGGACTCCTCCTCTCCCGCGCCGCTTTCCCTTCGCGCCGCCCCCAGTCCCACGTGGCCCAGATCGCGAGGGCGAGCGCGATGGCCCCCGGCACGATGCTCGCCGCGATGACGCGGCGCAGACCGAGGTGGTGAATCGCCAGGAGATACCACGCCGCTAACGGGCCGAGAATCGCCCCGGCGTGATCCATTCCCCGGTGCAACCCGAACGCCCGCCCGCGCAGACCTGGAGGGGTTGCATCGGCGATGATGGCGTCGCGTGGCGGCGTCCTGAGCCCTTTCCCAATCCGGTCTACCACGCGCAGCCCGATCACCTGCCACGCCGCCTGCGTAACCGCGATGATCGGACGTACGATGATCGCCGCGGCGTAGCCGAGCACGGCGAGCCGGCCGCGCCGCTCGGCGCGATCGGCCAGTTTCCCGGCCACGTATTTCACCACGGCCGACGCAAACTCCGCCGCGCCGTCGAGCGTGCCGAGGGCGGCCGCTCCCGCTCCCAACACCCCCGTGAAGAACGCGGGGAGCAGCGGGTAGATCATCTCACTGGCGAAATCGTTGAACAACGAGACCGTGCCGAACAGCTTCACGGTCCGGGGCAGGCGCTCCTTACTCGGCAAGCCCGAGGCCCCAGCGGATCAGGGTCACAGGCAGTCCACCGTATGGGAGAATCGCGTCGTGGAAGCGGCGGAGCGTGAAGCCGTCGCCCTGCGCGGCCCGGTAATCAGCGCGCAGCTTGAGCAGCTCACGCCGGCCTACCGCATAGCAGAGCTGATATACCGGCTCGGCGCAGTAGCGTCGTACCTCCGCCTCGGCATTGGTCCGATCGACATGCATGTGGTCGATCAACTGGCTCACCGCCTGCTCATAGGTCATGCCGCGCGTGTGCAACCCGATGTCGAGCAGAATTCGTACCGCCCGCCACAGCAGATGTACCCGCTGGAACAGCATTTCTTCCTCCGAGCGGTAGAACCCCTCCTCGCCCATCATGTCTTCGCAGTACAACGCCCACCCCTCGACCGTGAGCGGCGTCCACACGTTCTTGCGAACATCCGACGCCTGCTCCTGCGCGTGTACGAGCTGGAGGTGGTGGCCCGGGAATCCCTCGTGCAGCGCGGTCGCGGCCAGCTCGAACCGGCAGTGGTCCCGGAGCATCCGCTCCTGGTCGCCGGCCGGAAGCCTGGGGTCGGGCACGGTGACGTAGAACCACCCGGTGCGATCGCGTGAGTAGGGTCCGGGGCTGTCGTACGCGGCGAACGGAATCACGGGACGCATGAACGCCGGCGTGGGCACAACCATGAGCGGCGCATCCGGCACCGGCGCGAGCCCGCGCTCGGCCACGAAGTCGCGAGCCCGCGCCATCTCCCGCGCGTATGCGTCCACGAGGCCCGGCGCGGCCGGATGGTCCGCGCGCAGCCGGTCCACCAGCGCATGCCAGGTGCTTTGGCCATCGAGGCGCCGCGCCCGCTCGGCCAGGTCCGTCTCGAGCTGCTGCTTGAGATGCTGGCCATAGCGCCACAGCTCGGGGGCCGTGTCGCGCATCGCGTGCTCGTAGTGCAGGCGGAAATTGAAATCCTCGAGTCCGAGCGCGAATTCGTCGCTCGCCGACTCGAGCCAGCGGCCCAGATCCTCGCCGAACGCTTTCAACGCGAGCGCGGCGCTGTCGGCCGCGGCAATGAGCCGCGGACCCTGGTCCGGCGCCGCGCCCGCGAACATGGCGGCGATCTCGCGGATCAGGTCGAGTCCGCCTTCGCTTACCCGCAGCGCGGTTTCGACGAACAACCGGACCGGGTCGTTCAAGGTGGCCCGGGCATCGTCGAGGAACCCGGGGACGTCTTCCAGTCGGGCGGCGGCGGCGCGCGCCCGGTCCGCCGGGGTCCGGTCGGTTCTGAGCATCAGGAAATGCAAGCCGCCCAGGAGATGCGCGAGCCAGAATCCGGGATTCTTGGTCTGTGGCTTCTCGTGCTCAAAGCGGCGCAGCGTGACGCGCGCTTCGTTGAGCAGGGCGGTACGGTTGATTTCGTCCTGCACGGTGTCGACCTCCGCTTCTTCGAGTGCGGCGGAGATCGACTTGAGCGCGGCAAGATGGGGCGCGAGCGCCGCGGTGCTGTAGCGGCCGAATCGGTGGTCGTGGGTCGTGACCCCCGCCTGGGTGGCCGCGACCGGGTCCAGGTGCCAGCGCAGATCGAAATAGGACCGCTCGAGCTGGACGAGTCCGCTCACTGCCATGCGACTCGCTTTCTGAGCAGCGCGTGGCATTCGTCGTCCGACAGTACTCGCTCGGCCTGCTTCGCGGCATCGAACAGCAGTGCGCAAGCGGCGTCATCGTTCGCGTCGTAGCCGTGCAGCTCGAGCCAGTACTTCACGTTCGAGAGTCCGGATACCGGAGAGATTTCGATCGTTTGCGTGAGGCCGAGCTCCTCGGCGGGAACCGCCGAGTACACGCGGTTGGCGAGCCAGTCATGTCCTTTTTTCCGGGCTTTGATGATCGCGGCGGCATGCACCCCGGTGCCGGTGCGAAACGCGTCCGCGCCGAGCACCGGGTAATTCGGCGGGATGGGCAACCCCACCGCCTCCGCCACGAGGCGGCAGTACTCCGGTAGCTTCGTGAGATCGCGACGATGCGCGCCGAGCAGATTCAGGTTCACGATCAGGAGATCCATTTCGGCATTCCCCACGCGCTCCCCCACCCCCAGCGCGGTGGCGTGCACGCGATCGACTCCCGCTTCAATTGCCGCCAGACAGTTCGCCACCCCGAGCCCGCGATCACGGTGTCCGTGCCAGTCTATGCGTATACGGTTTTCCTTGACGGTTTGCTCCTTGACGATGTTCTCCTTGACGTATTTCACCAGACGTCTTACGCCCTCGGGTGTCGCGTGGCCCACCGTGTCCGCGAGGCACAGCCTCCCGGCCCCGCATCGAATCGCCGCACCGTACAACGCCTCCAGCGTTTCCGGCCGAGCCCGCGTCGTGTCTTCGGTGACGTACATGACCGGAAGCCCATGCTGGACCGCGTAGCCCACCGCGGTCTCGGTGGCCGCGACCATCCGGTCGAGCGTCCAGTCCTCGGCGTACTGCCGGATCGGCGAAGAGCCGATGAAGGTCGCGACTTCGATCGGCACGCCCACCTCTTCCGAAATCCGGACGATCGGCTCGATATCCTGGATCACGGTGCGCGCGGCGCAGTTCGGAGCGATGGGAAGCCGGGCGTCGCGGATTTCCGTGGCCAGCGCGCGCACGTGCTCCACGGCCCGGGCACCGGCGCCCGGCAGGCCCAGGTCGGCGGCCGCGATGCCCACATCCGCCATGAGGTGCAGCAGGCGCCGCTTCGTATCGAGCGATGGATCGCGAACGGAAGGCGACTGGAGTCCATCGCGCAGCGTCTCGTCGTTCAGGTCCACCTGCGCGCGCGACCAGTCGAAGCGCCCGCCGCCGGCGGCGGAATTCCAGTCGTAGATCAGGTCGCGTTCATCCATCCCGAAGGGTCGCTGCTCGTGCGAGGAGGGTCAAGCAGACCCCTGGAGTGACGCGGGATGCGCACTAGCTTCTCGAACATGAATGACGCCATCGCCAGGCTCGCGGCGCACGAGCGGATCCGCGCCGCGCGGCAGCATATCGAGCGCACCGACGAAGTCACCCTGGCGCGGCAAGCGGCACTCTCGGCGATTCCCGCGCCCACGGGCGCCGAGACCGCGCGGGCCATTCGGGCCGCGGAGCTGTTCCGGGAAGCCGGCCTCGAGGGTGTGCGGATCGACGAGGTCGGCAATGTCCAGGGGTGGATCCGAAGTAATGGAAGCGTGGAGCGGCCGTCCACCGCGCCGGTCGTGCTGGCCGCGCACCTCGATACCGTGTTCGGGCCCGAGGTGCGCGTCGCGGTGGAGCGACGCGGCGAGCGGTTCGAGGGGCCGGGTATCTCGGACAACGCCCGCGGGCTCGCGGCCTTGATCGCGCTCGCCGAGGCGCTCGCGCGCAACCGCGTGCCCCTGGCGCGCCCGGTGCTGTTCGCAGCCACGGTTGGCGAGGAAGGCTCGGGGGATCTGCGTGGTTCCAAACACTTGTTCAATAGCAATCGCGACAGTCTCAGGCGACCGGTAGCCTTCATCGCGCTGGACGGCGCGGGGCTCGAGCGCATCGTGCACCGCGCGCTCGGCTCGAAGCGCTACCGCGCCACCTTCCGTGGCCCCGGCGGCCATTCCTGGGCGGCGTTTGGCATCGCGAACCCGGCGAACGCGGTAGGGCGCGCCGTCGCGCTGCTCGCCGACCTTCCCATCAAGTCCAATCCGCGCACCACCTGCGCCGTCGTGCGCCTGGGCGGCGGCATTGGTCTCAACTCGATTCCCCAGGAGGCGTGGCTCGATCTCGATTTGCGCAGTGAGGACATGCAGGCGTTAGCCCAGCTCGACGTGACGATGCGGGCGGCGCTCGAACGCGCCGTGGACGACGAGAATCGCCGCCGCGTGGCCGGCAGCCCGCGATTGCGCCTCGATCTGCAGCTCCTGGGAGACCGGCCTTCGGGGACCACGCCGCGCACCCATCCCCTCGTGCAGGCGGCCCTCGCGGCGAACCGCGCGTTGGGCAAGGACGGCGAGTTGGTGAGCGCATCGACCGACGCCAACATTCCGATCGCCCTCGGGATCCCCGCCATCGCGCTGGGAGCAGGTGGCCGAGCCGGGGACGCGCACCTCCCGACCGAGTGGTACGACAACGCCGAGGGCGCCCTCGGCGTGATTCGCGCGCTCTACGTCACAGCGGCAATGGCCGAGCTGCAGGATTAGGCGTGCGCTTCCCGCTCCGCTTGCCGCCCATCATCTCGTCATGCAGCATGATGTGAGAATTGCCGATCTGCACCTCTGCGTGCAGGATCTTTCCATCCGGGCCAACGGCACGCGAAAGCTCTTTCCCTCGTTCTCGGGGCTATAGTCCCGGGTGCACCGGCAGCCGACCCAGGTAGCCCTCGTCCCACGCGACCCTGAAGACTATGCCGCACTTCGTGCACCCGAGCTTTACCGGCGCGCCAAACAGCGGGGCCCGACGCGCGCATGAGGGGCACACGCCATAGTGCTCTCCCCAGCTCCGCGGTGGCAGCACGGAGGAATTCGGCGGACGCGGCACAACCGTCCAGCGCTCGGGCTGTGTGTCGACGATGTCGAGGAGACCGGAGGGCAAGACGAGGATCTGGTCGTGGACGTCGAGCGCCGTGGTGTTCTCCGTCGCTTCTCTCACGATGTACCACGCGCCCCGACGGATGGGCAACGCGGTCTCGCTCTTGATGCGAGCCCAATAGGTCACCGTGTGTTCGCCGGACATTGGCGGGACAAAGCTAATCAAGCCGCGTTTCCTCGGCTTGTGACGAGCCACGGTGTAGATTGGCCCATGCGCCGCCGCGTCGCGTCGATGCTGATCCTCCTCGTCGATATCGGATTCATCGCGTGGGGCGCCGCGGCGGCGCTCTCGCCCGATCACCTGCTCGGACCGGGCGGAAGGCCGATCCTCCCCGCCGGCTACGAGGGGTTCTCGGGGAGCGCCTGGCCTCTGCTACTGCGCCGGTCTCCGCTCGCGGCTGCATATATGGTCGTGCTCTACCGGATGTATGGCGTCTACAATATGGCGTTTGGTGTGATGGCGAGCGCCATTGCCGTGACGGCGTTCCGCCGCGGAGAACGGTGGGCCTGGTGGACGCTGCTTGTGGGCAACACCATCGCTTTGGTATCGGCCATGACGTACGACTGGGTCGTGAACGCCATCGGTCCGTTCGAGCGAGCGGAGTACCTGGGGCTGGCGATGGTATACGTGGCGCTCGTGCTTACGGCAGGCCGCGCAACGCCGCAACGCAGCGCGGCTACTGCAGACGGCCGTGCACTAACGCCTCCGCGGTGAGCGATCGCGCGGCACGAGGGCAGGTTTGGCGCGCAGCTCGACCGCGCCGAAGTGCCGCAGATCGAGGGTTGCGATCGCCTTGGCCATGAATCGCTCGGCGATGCTCATCACTACGCCGTCCACCAATCCCATGCGCAAACCATGATACCGCGTGCACAAGGCGTGGGCGCGCGCCAGATCGCGCTCGTCGCCCCAAATGACGGCATACGCTCCTGAGGCCAGATCCGCCCGGAACGCCTCGGGCGCCCGCCCTTTGACATGTTCGGAGAGGAGGTAGTCCACTTCGGGCAGGATCGCCCACGGCAGCACCCACTCATCGGGCTGGTCCTCATAGGTCGCAAGGACGGCAGCGTGGTGCCGGTCGTCACGATCGATCAACGCGACGATCGCGCCGGTATCGGCGACGATCAACGGCGCCGGCCCATGCCTCGGAGCAGCTGCTCCGCACGCTCGCCCACATCCCCGCGGCCACTCTTACCCGCACCGACGCTCCCCGGCCGCACGCGGGGTGCATGACGCTTCGCGTACTGCGCCACCGCCTCGCGGACGAGCTCCGCGGTACTCCGTCCCGAAGCGCGGGCCAGCGCCTTGAGCCGGCGATAATCGTCGGCGCTGAGATAGACCGTCGTGCGCGTAGTTGCCATATATGCTAGCATATATGGTGTGGCTGCGCCCGGCAAGGGACGGATTCCGCGGCGTCAGCACTTCAATCGGACGGATGAGCCCGGGACGGCCCGCGTTGCCGTGCAAGTGACCATCGAGACCTGTCGGTGTTAGGTTTCGGAATGGGCAATCTGTCGGTTGCCGCTGCTGTTTTGGTGTTCTCCGTTGGCGTCGGGCTTGACCCGGTCGCAGCCCAGGTCGAAACCCGCGTCGGTCACTTGTGGGCCTCCGCTCAGGGAAGCACCGGATGGCAGAGTGCTTCCGCGGAAGGGGTTGGAATAGGCTTTCCTCCCGCCTGCGGGTACTCGGATCTTCCTGGCATCGTTTACCCCCCGTGCGGGAACGAGCAGCCTTCTCCTGATATCCGGCCGAAGTCTGGAGCGACGTACAGTTTGCTTGTTTCTGGCGGCGGAATGCTCGGTCGATCGGTGCAACTCGGGGGAGCGCTCAATACTTCGTGGACAGAGGGAGTCGCGTCGCATCCAACGGCAGACTTCCTCGCGACCGTGTCGTACTTCCCATCGTCACATTCCGCCGCTCATGCGAAACAGGGATTCGTCGTTACAGGCGACCTCGGGTTCTCCTACTATCGGATGACCGTGTGCTGTGGTTGGGACTTCGGGATGGGCGCCGGCTATGCGTTTGATGCCGATCAGCATGTGCTGGTCACGCCAAACTTCCGAATGCTCTTTCGAGCTTTTCCGGGAGAGTCACGCAGCGGCCTGGAGACGGTCGAAGGGCTTTCCGAGCAGCTCATCGAATTCGGCCTTGGTGTGACGTACCACTGACCTTCACTTCTTCACCTTCTCCTGAAACACCCGCGACACCCGCGCCACCATCTTGCGTGGCGAAAAGCGAAGCACGAGCGGCAGCGCACGATTCATGATCCCCGGAATGACCAACGTCTTTCCGCGCATCATGCCGTTGTACCCTGCCCTGACCACGGGCGCCGCGTCCATCACGCCCGGCATGTTGAAGAGCCGCGAGCTCGCGACGTTCGCAACCGCCTGAAACTCGGTCCGCGTCGCCCCGGGACAGAGCGCGGTCACGGTCACGCCCGTTCCCCGCAGCTCCTCCGCCAGCGCCTCGGTAAACGAGATCACGTACGCCTTCGTCGCGTAGTACTCGGCCATGAACGGACCGGGCACAAAGCCCGCCGTGGACGCGACGTTGAGAATCCGCCCGTTGCGCCGCTCGAGCATTCCCGGTAGCACGAGCCGCGTAAGTTCGGTCAACGCGGTGATGTTCACCTCGACCATCTGATGCACCGTGGCAAGATCAACGGTCGCGAACGCGCCTAGCGCCCCGAAACCGGCGTTGTTGATGAGGATATCGAGCGGCGAGGATCCGAGCTGCCGCACCACTTCCGCGGCGGCACCCGGCGTGGCGAGATCGATCGCCAGCGCCCGGTACCTGATGTTGTAACTGCCTGACAGACTCTCACCCAACTGCACCAGTCGATCGTGCCGCCGCGCCACGAGCACCAACTCGTATCCGTCCGCGGCGAGGAGCTTCGCGAACTCGAGCCCCAATCCGCTCGACGCGCCGGTGACCAGCGCCTTCAATGCGCCATACCTCCCCCGGGCCCGCCCTTGCTCTTGTGCATGAGCAGTAGCAACGGCAGCGACAACACGAACGACGCCCCGAACAAGAGAAATAGCTGCTCGAACGACAGCATCATCGCCTGGCGCGTCACGAGGCCGTCCAGCACCCGCAATGCCTTCATGTTGGCGATCGGCTCGGGCGTGCCGGTGGCGATCAAGCGGGCCGCTATCCCGCTCAGCCGCTCCCGGGTCGCCTCACTGTACTCCGACACGTTCGCGATGAGGTCAGCGCGATGGATGGCCTGAAACCGCTGCAGCAGCGTGGCCGAGAGCGCGATCCCGACCGAGCCGCCAAGCTGACGCATGAGGTTGAACAAGCCCGTCCCGTTCGGGATCTTCGCCATGGGCAGGTCCGCCAGGGCCAGATTTGTGAGCGGCACAAAGATCAGCCCGAGCCCCACGCCGCGGAAAATCAGCGGCCAGAAGAAGTCCGACATCCCGCTCTCCGTGGTGAAATGCGCGTGCTTCCACATCGAGAGCGCGAAGATCCCCACGCCGACGAGGATCGAGAGCCGGGCGTCGAATTTCCCCTGCTGTCGCCCCATGACCGCCATGGTGAACGCACTGGCCAGCGCCCCGGGCAGAATCACGAATCCCGTCTGCTCGGCCGTGAACCCCTGCAGGCTCTGCAGGTAGACCGGCAGCACGAATACCGTGGCATACAGACACACCCCGAGCACGCCGCCGAACACGACGCCGACCGCCAGCTGGCGGCTCTTGAGAATGCGAAGATCGACGACGGGATGATCGGTCGTCAGCTCGTGCCAGATGAACCCCGCCAGCGATACCGCCGAAATGACGGCGAGCGCCGTGACCTGGGAGGACTCGAACCAATCGAGGCGCTCGCCACGCTCGAGCATCGTCTGCAGCGTCCCGATACCGGCCGCGAGCAGCACCAGACCAACATAATCGACGCGGTCCACCTTCTGCGCGAACCTCGAGTTCTGCACGAATGTGAGCGACAGCGCCAACGCGAGCATCCCGATCGGGATGTTGATGTAGAAGATCCACGGCCAGCCGAACGCGTCCGTGATGTACCCGCCCAGCGTCGGTCCGAGCGTCGGCCCGACCATGACGCCCACGCCGAAGATCGCCATCGCCGTCCCGAACTCTTCGCGCGGGAATACTTCGTACAGAATGGCCTGCGACGTGGACAAGAGAGCGCCGCCACCCAGCCCCTGAACGATCCGCCAGAAGACGAGATCCGCGAGCGTGTGCGCATTGCCGCAGAAGAACGAGGAAATCACGAACAACGCGATCGAGCCGGCGAAGTAGCGTCGCCGGCCGAACACGGCCGCGAGCCATCCCGTGATCGGCAGTACGATCACGTTGGCGACGATGTATCCGGTGGACACCCACGCGATCTCGTCGAGCGTCGCGCCGAGATTCCCCATCATGTGGGGAATCGCGACGTTCACGATGCTCGTGTCGAGCAGCTCGAGCACCGACGCGAGCGAGACGGTGATCGCAATGATGTAGCGATTCTTGAAGCGATCGCTTTCCGGCGCCGCCGAAAGGGGCGCTGTGACCGCGGCAGCCGTCATCGCTATTTCGTCGTCACGGTGACTTCGACGCTCATCCCCGGCCGCAGCGGCCGGGCGAGGTCGTTCGGCTTGTCGAAGCGGATCCGAACCGGAATGCGCTGCACCACCTTCGTGTAGTTCCCGGTCGCGTTGTCCGGCGGCAGCAGCGAGAACTTCGCGCCGGACGCGGGCGAGATGCTCTCGACCTTTCCGGAGTACTGTTCGCCGCCGTAGGCATCGACGCCGATTTCCGCGACGTCACCGGGCCGCAGGTTCGCGAGCTGCGTCTCTTTCATGTTCGCCGTCACCCAGATGTCGTCGAGCGGCACGACGCTCATGAGCGGCTGACCCGCGGCAACGAGCTGGCCTACCTCGACCGTCTTCCTGCTCACGACGCCGCTCGCCGGCGCGATAACCCTGGTATACGAAAGATTGAGCGCTGCCTGATCGCGCGCCGCACGCGCCGCGCCGACGCGCGCATCCGCGCCCACGAGCGCCGCCTGGGCCTCGGCGAGAGCCGCGTCCGCCGCCCGCGCCTGCGCTGCCGCGGCATCGAGCTGCTGCTTGCTCACGATGTCCTGGGCCGCCAGAGGCTCGAGGCGCGACAGGTCCGCGTGCGCCTTCGTCGCGTTCGCCTGGGCCTGCACTACCGCCGCTTCCGCCTGGCCTACCCTCGCCTTGTTGCCGACGCTGGCGAGCGCAACGGCAAGGTCGGCCTCCGCCTGCGCCAGCCGGGCCTGAAAGTCACGATCGTCGAGCACGACCAGGGTATCGCCCGCTTTGACCGGGCGATTCTCATCCACGCGCACGGCGGTTACGAAACCACCCACCTTGGGCAGAATAGGAGTGATGTGCCCATCGACCTGGGCGTCGTCGGTCGACACGTGCGACCGGCCGTACCACCAGCGCCGCGCGCCGAGCGCGATCAGCAACACCAGCACGGCGCCCATGACAATGAACACCGTCCCGCGACGGCCCCGGGGCGGGGCGGCGGGTGGCGCCGGCGAAGGGGAGGCTGGAGGACCGTGAGCAGCTGGGGTCTCCGGTCTCGCGGGAGCGGCCGTCTCGGGTCTCGTGGTCGTTGCCATACGGTGTTCGGCTTTCGTGACAGGTTGTCGGTTGATGAACGGTCGTTTAGTGCAACGTCCGCGCCATCCCAAGGGCCCGGGCCAGCGCCACCCGCGCATTGGCAGCGCCAAAGCGGCTCTCGATGTCGGCGTCGCGGGCCAGGATCAACGAGGATTGCGCGTTGATGACCTCGATGTTCCCCGCGACCCCCGCGGCGAACCGCTCCCGCGACTGCGACAGCTCGTCTTCGGCAAGCCGCAGCCGCTCCGCCGCGATCTGCTGTTGCGCCTCGGCCGCGTTGATCTCGATTACCGCGACGTCGATATCTGCCGCGATCTGCTGGCGCAGGTCGTGCTCGCGGACGTCGGACTCGCGCGCGAGCGCGTCCTGTTCGGCTTTCCGTCCCTCGCGTCCGAAGCCGTCGAGCAGCGGGATATTCAAAGACACGGCAAGCTGGCGCGTCATGATCGCGCTCGGCACGGTGGGACCGTTCACGCCATAGTCCCCCTCGACAGCGAGCCGCGGTAGACGCTCGGCGGAAATGGCCGAGCTGGCCTGGCGGGCCGCATCGCCCCGGGCGTGTTCGGCCGCGAGATCCGGACGATCCTCGAGCGCCCGCGCGATGGCCGAGTCCCGGTTCTCGGGCCGCGGCACGACCGCGAGCGCCGACGACAGCGTGTCCGTCAATTGGATCGGTGTCGCGGGATCGAGCCCGAGGGTGCGCGCCAGGTCGATCCGGTCGCGGTCGCTCGCGTCGGCCGCGAGAATCAGCTGGCCCTCGGCGACGACCAGCTGCGTTCGGGCGCGCGTGACATCGATCGCCGCGCTCACGCCCGCCTTGCGCTGCTCCTCAGCCAAATGGACCAGCTCCGCGGCAATGCTCGAGTCGGCCCGGCGGGCGGACACGAGCGCCAGCGAGCGCGTCCCGCGCAGATACACGAGGGCCGTGGTTAGCGCTGCATTTTCGACGACGGCGCGCTCGTCCGCCGTGCTGCCCGTGACGGCCGCTTTCGCGGCACGGACTCGCGCCATGCTCGACAGGTCGAGCACCGTCTGCGTCGCGGTGAGCCGGCCGTCATAGTTGTTGAACGGACCAATCAACTCCGGAATGCCGGGGAAAGTGATCCCGATGGAGCGGCTGTTGAACGAGCGATTGAGATACGTCCCGCCGATCGCGAACGTCGGCAAGAGCGGTGCTCGCGCGACGCGCTCCCGGGCACCCGCCTCTTCGGTACGCAGCCCGGCGATGGTCACCGCGGGAGCGTTCCCCGTCGCGTGACTCACCGCGTCGGCAAACGAGAGTTTCAGGGGGGCAGGCGCCTGCGCCGCGACCTCGAATGCCGGAGCGGCGATGAGGAGTGTGAGAAGTGCGCGCGTCCTATGCATTCGAGATGCCGTTGATAAAGAGGTCGAGGTGGACGTCGAGATATCGAGCAACATCGAACGGCTCGCGCACGCAGAGCGCGAACGAGTAGCGCCACTGCATGGCGTGCAGCAGCGGCGCCATCAAGAGGCGCACCGCGAGCGGCACGTCGACCGGCCGGAACTCGCCGCTCGCGATGCCGCGCTCGATCGCGCCCGACAGGAGCCGGTGTCCCCGGGTGACGACTTCGTCGTAGTAGAAGCGCGCCAGGTCCGGGAAATTCACCGCCTCGGCCATCATCAACTTGGGAATGCCCGATGCCTTCGTTTCCCCGATTTGGCGCCACCATTCCCGAACCAGGGTGCGGCACAGGTCACGGGCCGATCCGGTGTGCGATTCCGCCAGTACCTCGCCATGGGCGATGGACTGGACCAGCGTCTCGCGCACGACCGCCTTGAAGAGCGCTTCCTTGCTCTGGAAGTAGAGGTAGACCGTGCCCTTGGTGACGCCGGCGCGCCGCGCGACGTCTTCCAGCTTGGTACGCGTGTAGCCGCGCTCGACAAACACGTGGAGCGCGGCCGCCACGATCTCGGCCGGCCGGGCCTCTTTGCGGCGCCGCCAGCGCGGCCCTCGCGGGCGTTGTTTCCGGTGTTTCTTTGGAATGACGGCGTGACTCACGGGAACCCTCGCACGAATTGGTAACTAAACGGCGAGTAACTTACTCAGGTTCCCGGCACGGCCGCCGGGTGCCGGGTTAAGCGACCTTGCTGCTTCGCTCCCGGTAGAAGCCGATCAGTCCCGTAGCTGGTGGTTTGACATTGACTTGCCGCAGCATCGTTACAATCTGACCACGGTGGTAGGAGGAGTGGTCGACGGCATGCTGCAGGGTCTCGAGCAGCCGGTGGATGTACTGCTGCCCGCCCCCAGAAGGTTTGACCACGATCTCGCGGGTCAAATCGCCATCCTCGAGCCCCGCGAGAAATTGCGTCCGCTCCGCCTCGACCTGCTCCCACAGTTTCCGGAGCTCGGCCAGCGAGGGCACATCTTCGCCTTTCAGCATCCCGACGCCGGACTCTCCCCGCCAGCGGGCCAGCCAGATCCGGTCCGCGCCGACGATGTGTGCGAGCGTGGCGTGAATGCTGGCGAAGCTCGACTTCAGGTCACGCATGTAGTCGGCCGCAGGAAGCGTCCCCAGGGCATCGAAGATGCGGCGCGTGGCCCAGGTGTTGTAGCTGAACAGTTCACGAACTTCGTCGGCTTTCACGGCGACTCCTTACTTGGACATTGGAAATTTCGCGTTTATCGTGCCGGAGCGGACTCTCCCGCATCGACCACACTCCGGGCGATCGATTTTCCTTCGATCACCTGACCGTCACCTACCAGGGAATCGCGGATGGTCGACCGTGCGACCCGGACGTTCTTCCCGAGAATACTGTTTTCGATCGTGCTGTCGATGATGTCCGACCCGGCCTCGATGGTCACGTTGGGGCCGACGGTCGCTCCCTGCAGCACGACGCCGTCCTCGATGTACACGGGCGGCCGAATCGCGGACCAGGAGTCTACCCGCGGGGCCCGCGCCCGGCCATGCTCGAGCAGATGATGATTGGTTTCGAGCAGCGTGTCGACCTTGCCGCAGTCGTACCAGCCCGACACCTCCGCCACGTGCAGCTTCTTGCCATGATCGACCATGTACTGAAACGCGTCCGTGAGATAGTACTCGCCACCAACACCGGGCGGCCGCAGCATGACATCTGCAATGCCGTCAAACAGCGTGCGCCAGTCGCGCATGTAGTACAGGCCGATGTTCGCGAGGCGCGAAATTGGCGTGCGTGGTTTCTCGATGATCTGTCTCATGTCGCCCCGGTCACTCGTGACGATCACGCCGAAGCGCTGATAATCCTCGACCTCTTTCGCCCAGATGATCCCATCGGCGTCGCTCTGCTTGATGAGCGACATGTCGGCATCGAACAGTGTATCGACGAAGACGATGAGCACGGGTCGATCGACATACGGGCGCGCGAGATTGATGGCTCCCGCCGTGCCGTCCAGCGTCTTCTGCTCGACGAATCTTGCCTGAACGTCGTAATTCTCGACGATGTACTTCTCGACCGTATCCTTCAAATGCCCCGTGATGACGATGAGCTCGTCGATGGCGAGGCCTTTCAGCGTGTCCATCACGTAGTCCATGACCGGCCGGCCGGCGACGTGAACGAGCGGTTTGGGCACCCGCTTCGTGAGCGGCAAGAGCCGCGTGCCCTTCCCCGCAAGCGGGACGATGACTTTCACGGCACCCTCCCGTAGCGGTCCTTGAGCCGTATGACGTCGTCGATCTCGGGCGTCGAGGCCTCGAGCACATCGCTCGCCACGACGGCCTCGAACTGGTGAATCAGCTTGGGCTGGACGTGAAACGCCTCTCCCTGAGCGAGCGTTCGCTCGATCAGTGTCTCTCCCTGCTGCAAGCGCAAGATGATTTCCCCCTGCAGGATGTAAATCGACTCGTCTTTCTTGTTGTGATACTGCAGACTCAACACGTGTCCAGGCTCGATATGCAGGAGTTTCCCGACGTAGCGGTCCGTTCGGGCCCAGATGATCTCATAGCCCCAGGGCTTTGCGACCCGATACGGGAGTTCGTTCACCGGGACCTCCGAACGCGGAACGTTGGGTGTCTCACGATACCTCCAGTTCAAGCGACGAAGGCCGCGTAACACAGGCGCTCACACACGTTCCGCACCCCACACAGCCTTCGGGCCGGAGCACGGGGCGCCCTCCCGCGTCGATGGCGAGCGCGCGCTCGCCGACAGGACACGACCGGGCGCACACGCCGCACGCGACGCCCTGAAAAGCAATGCAGCGAACCGGATCGAGCCGCAATGAGCCCATGTGGATCGCACGCCAACCGTCCTGCGGCACCACGAGCGCCCCGGTTTCGCAGGCGTGTGCACAGGGCATGTCGTCACACACCACGCACGCCTGGAGCGCGGGGTCGATCATCGGCGTGCCGAGCGCGAGTCCGGCGCCCGCTGGCGCCTTGATGATCGCGTGGACCGGGCATACGTCAATGCAGTCGCCGCACCGCGTGCACGACGTCACGAAGGCGATCTCCTGCACCGCGCCCGGAGGCCGCTGATACAGGCGCGGCACGATCCGCCGCTCGGTGCGGGCGGCGACCTCGCGCGCGATCCGGCCAAGCGTCTCGCCGAAGAAGCCGCGTCGCTCCATCAGAAACTCGGTGCGAGGCTCACGACCCAGCGGAACGCCACGCGTCCATCATTCGTCCCGGCGTCCGGAGCCAGATGCCATGCATTCATCGCCAACGGGAACTCGACCCGAACGGTCCAGTCGAGATCGCCGGTCCGCTGCCGCGTCACCAGCCCGAGTCCGCCGTCCCATAAATCAGAGTACGCTTTGCCCCCGGAATTGGGGCTCGTCGCCAGCGAATCCACCAGCGCGCCATCCAGGAACGCCTCGAGTGAAACGTCCCGGACCACCCCTTTCTCGCCGCTGATCACGGAACGCGTCACCTCGAAGTTCAGCGCCGCCGCCCAGCGACCGCCGAGATCGGGACGGTACCCGCGCAGGTTGGCGTCGCCCGGAGACTGGTAATGGAAATCCGGCCGGACGAACAACGCGCCCGCCGAGCGCATGAAGGGATTCGTGAACGTGGTGTAGGGATCCGCTCCCGACACCATGATGCGCCGCTGCTTGATCGGGCCGGATCCGCCGAGATATCCACCGCCAAACAGCCGGGCGCCGAGGCGCGTACCCAGCCAGAACGGCTTGCGCAGGCTCGCCTCAGCGGTGAGCCGCGCGTATCCCCCGACGTCATAACGGCTCCCGGTGGCGAGGCCCGGTCCGGGGTTCGAATAGGCCACGCCGCCTTTGAGATCGGTGCGCGCCGCGAACACCGTACGACCCTTCTCCACCGTCGTGCTGAACGTGGGGCCGAGCTCGACGGTGCCCGCGTCGTCCCAGAGCCGCCGATCCAGATAATCGAGGGTCGTGGTGGCCATCCACAGGAGCCCGAATCCTACGTGCGGATCGGCCGCGGCATCGGGACTTTGTTGCAGCGAACGGTCCGCTTCGAGGTCCACGCCCGCGCGCCCTTCTACGTACCATCCCGCGGCGCTGGTCGTCACATGCGGCATCGGATGGCTCACCGGATTCGAGAACCGCGCGTACACCCCCACCGGGTCCGACGCGCCGCTCTTGGTTCCGACGGTCCCGATCAGCAGATTCCGGTCGTAGCTGCCAAAATAGTTGGTCCGGCTGCGTAATCCGACGGTCACGCCCCCGACGTCATTGTACCACGCCACCGGCATCCACGCGTCCACCAGACGATCGCGCCGCACCGTCTCGCGCAATGGATTATCGATCTTGGTTTCGAAGCTGCCCCGCCCTTCGAGCCCGCGTTTTTCTCGATTGTTCAACATGTTGAAATCGTGCGCCCGGAGGCGCGGGTCGAGCATGAGCCGGCCCGGCTTGCGCGCGGTCGTAAACTCGACCCGCTCGACTTCCGGTTGTCCGCTCGCACGCGCGTAAATCGTGTCCGCGTCGCCGATCTCGACGGGCATGACGCCCGGGGCACGGCGCGTGATCGTCACCACGGTGTGCCAGTGGCCATCCGGCAATTCGTGGCGCTCGACTTTCTCCAGGCGGTAATCGATCAGGAGATCCGCGTGCAGCCACTGCGCGAACAGCCAGTCGAGGTCCCGATGGGAGACTTCCTCGCACACCGCCTTGAACGCCGTCTCGTCCACATGCTTCAACTTCCACCGGTCAAAATAGGTCCGGAGAATCACACGCATGGTGGAGTCCCCCACGACATAGCGGAGCTGTTCATAGAACAGCTGCGCTTTCGCGTACACCATTTCATTGTACGTGAAAAAATCCCGGTACTGCTCCGAGATCATCGAGATCGGCTGGCTCCAACCGCCTAGATCGAGCCAGAGCACCTGGGGCTCGAGCGCCTCGTAAACGCGCCGCACGTGATGCTCCTCGAGAAACCAGCCCGACTGGAACGAGGTGAATCCTTCGTCGAGCCACGCCTCGCGCCATTCGTTGTTGGCGAGCTGGCCCATCACGTATTGATGGCCGCTCTCGTGCAGGATCACGCCGAGCGTGGCGCCGCCGTTCATCTCCATCATCGGGAACTCGGTGCCGCCGCCCTCGATGCGATGCACGTTGGTGAGCTGCGGCCACTGATCCGGCCCGAACAATTGATCGAGCCATTGCAGCGCGATCTCGGTCCACTGCACCGCGACGCCTTTCCCCCACGACGCCGTGTCGGCGGGGAGATACAACACGTGCACTACGACGTCTCCGTACCGCCCCTGCTCGTAGACGTACTCGGGGTTCAGTGAGAACGCGAAATGATGGACGTCCTCGGCGTGGAAGTGCACGCATTTTCGCCCTGGTGCGAGATCGAGATCGCTGCACCCAACCGTTCGCCGGTCCGCCCGTCCGCCCGTCCGCCCGTACCAGTCCGCTTGATAATCGACGCGAATCGTGGGATCCCGTCGCGCACGCTCCCAGCCGGGGTCCCCTTCCTCGGGGACGCCGGTCGCGCCGATGACCTGGTCCTGCGCGAGATCGAGCACCACGTCGTAGGTGGCGAACTCGCCGTAGAACTCTCCGGCGGGATAGAGCGCGTGCGCCTCCCAGCCGTACTTGTCGTAGACCGACACCTTGGGATACCACTGCGCAAAATCGAACCGCCGGCCCTCGCGGCCCTGGCGCCGCGGCACGGTCGAAACCCTAGCCTGCCAATCGAACTCGGCCACGAGCGAGTCGCCCGGCGCGAGCGGCCGGGCCAGCGTCCAGTGCGCCACCGTCGAGTCCGGTGCGCCGGGGTAGTCCGCGCGCCGCTCGGCACCGTCGATAACCACCCGCGTGAATCGCTCGAAGGCGTAGTCGGGGTCTTTTAAGTGCTGGAATCGCACTACGCCTTCGGCGCTGTCGGACATCGCCCAGCGTGATCCGGGACGGAACGCATTGAGATATTGCTGCACGTAGAAATCGTGGAGCGTGTCGGGTGAACGGTTGACGTAGACCAGGCGCTCATGGCCGGTCAATACGCCGCTGGGCTCGTCCAGGTGCGCGGCGATCGCGTACGTGACGTGCTGCTGCCAGTACTCACTCGTGTCGGCGGGAAGGGAGGGGCCGAGCAAGGGCAGGAGAAGGGCGAGCATTTGCGCCCCGCAAGCTAAAACGCCCGGGTGCGCCTGCGAAAGCGCGCCAATTCGATGTGGCGCGCATGGTTTCGTGACCGGTCGCGGTTGGCCTTCCGGCATTTTCGCAGGCCCGCTAGGGAGGCGCTTCGGTCTCCCGGCGGAACCCATACCGCGGAGGCGCCATGCGCCACACCACGCTCTACCGCGCCGTCGTGATCACCCTGCTCGCTCTCGCCTGTACCGCCCAACCGCCCGCCGGGCCGCACGATGCGCGTGGATCGGGAACGGTCAAACGCCGCGCGGACCTCGCCACGCCGGCCACTGCCACACCTGAGGGATTGGCCCGCGCCCTCGCCCTGGCGCTCCGCTCACCGGGGTTCCGGGCGCGGCTCAAGACGCAGCTCGATGGCTCGCCGTTCCGCGAGCACAAGGTTCACTTCCAGCAGTTCGTCACTGCCGTGGAGCGTCGCGAGCTGCACGCGCTGGCGGCCGCCACGGGTCGGCCGCCCAGCGAGGTGTCGCTGCTCGTGGATGCGGCCGTTCCTCTCGAGCTGTACCTGCCCGTGCCGAGCCATCGAGCCGAATGGCGGGGCGACGGCCACATTCTGGTCGCGACCGCCGTCGGCGACGAAGACGTGCCGATCGCGTTTGATACAGCGGGCAATCGTTACGAGCTCAGCAGCCGCACCCCACCGCCAATTCCCGTGCTGGCGTTGGTCCCGGTCGAGACCGACTTCTCGAGACCACCGAGCCTGATGCAGTGCCTCGACTGCAAGGGCGGAAGCGGCAATGGCGATCCGCCACCCCCTCCCCCGGCTCCTCCGCCGGGGCTGTACATGACCCAGGCCCATTTCGTTCAGACGTTTGAGAGTTGGTTGAAAGGCGCGCCCGAATTTGAGGTTCACATTCTGGGGCAAACCGGTCAGACCGACTCATTGGTCGACTATCAGTGCGCGGGCGAGAAACAGCCGTCGCCGTACTATTTTGATCAGAACAACCTCGACTGGAACGGCAGTGTCATGTTGTTCAGCAAATCTCAGCTCGACAGCTACAAGGCCGGGCACCCGGGCCAGAGCCTGCGTGTCTACATGGTCGAAGACGACGACACGGCCTGCCAGATCAAGACCAATGCGTCCGACTTTCAGCGCGCGCTCGCCGTCGTGGACCAGCTCAACAACTTCATCACGGCGGGGCGCGATACCGTTCTCACCTGGAAATTTGCGACTGCCGCGCAGAGTCTCTATGCCGCG
>Ga0335085_10005628_pt1 | contig 20045 bp, 18 predicted proteins | sample Lox_Sample_45_FD_206712 | JGI IMG/M metagenome (GOLD analysis project Ga0335085, IMG submission 206712) | Soil microbial communities from Loxahatchee National Wildlife Refuge, Florida, United States - Lox_Sample_4.5 | ecosystem: Environmental > Terrestrial > Soil > Wetlands | place: USA...
AGCTGACCCAGTTGTTGACTTCGCAGAGCATCCTCAACCGGCAGAGGATCCAGGCCCTGGGCGACTGCCAGTGTACGGGAGAGAGCCGGCCACATGGCAGACATTGCCAGGAGAAGCAGAACCCGGCAGCACATCATCGCACTCCTGATAGTTCCTCCAAGCTGAGATGGGGAAGCCTTTTGTGGCATTGCCGGTCTCGACCGAACTCTTGGAGCTAACGCTTGATGACACCACGACGCTTGGAGCCGGGTCTAAAAGAATAGCTTCAGTGCAAATTGAATTGAGCGCGGCCCACCCACTTGATAGAGGGAATTGAAACCTCCCCCACCGACGTTACCGCCGCCGAGGTATTGACCCAGCATCTGTGTGGATACGCCGAATTGCGGATTGACGGCCTGGGGGCTTTGCAGATCTCCTATCTGCGGAGCAAAATTGGGGTGGTTCAGGACGTTAAACAGCTCCGCCCGGAACTGCAGTTTGAGCGCTTCATGGATGGGAAAGTCGCGGTGAACCGCGAAGTCCCATTGCGCCGCTCCCAGTGCTCTCAGCGCATTTCGCCCGAGGTCACCTTGGCGAAGGGGATTCCCCGACGCATCCAGGGGAGGGGCAGTGAACGCGGCAGGATTGATCGCCTTTCCGCCCGGATACTGCGTCCCAGAGAGATAAAGGGGCACCCCTGTAACGACGTCGGGCCGAATCTGCGTTTGGGCGCCAAGAATTGCCGGAATGAACGAGTAATAGACGTTGACCGGTGGCCCAGACCAAGCCTGGACAACACTCTGCAGCGACCAACTCTTCAGAATTGCATCGGCGAAGGCGTTGATCCTGGGCGCAGGAATCTCATAGGTCAGACCTGCCGAGAACAGGTTGCGCATGTCGTAGTCGGATGGTCCGCGATTCGAGGAAGAGCCTAGTTCCGGCACCAGGGTATTCGAGCCGTTCCCAAAGGTACCCAGCGACCCATCATCAATCGAATGCGACCAGGTATACGAGGCAAGTGCCTGAAGACCATGGGACAGCCGCCGCTGGAATTGGATCTGGAGCGCGTTATAGTTTGATGTGGCGCTATTTCCCACCAATGCCGCATTGCTAAAGCTTGGATTGGGTGCGACCACAAAGGCCGTCTGTAAGAGGCGCCTTCCCGAAGCTCCAATATAGGAAGCGGAGATGCTCTGCTGCGTGCCCAGTGCTTGTTCGAGCGCAACGTTCCACTCCAGGGTGTACGGGAGCCGAAGATGAGGATCAAAGGCTGTCAGAGTCGCTCCAAACGTACTTAATTGGGCGGCAGTGATCGGAGGCGCGGCCGCGCTCGCGGGACTTAAGGGAAAGCTGCCGCCAAAAACCACGTCGCGTGCCCCAAAGGGGTAATTTGAGGAAAGGGCTTCTCCCACTTCTGAGGTCGCCAGGTCGTAGAAGATCCCAAATCCTCCGCGGAGCACTAAGCCCCAATCCGGGCTACGAGACACCTGATAGGCGACGCCAAAGCGGGGAGCCACATTCCCGTACGTCGTCTTGAACGGCGGTGTTCCCACAGGTGCCAACGCCAAGTGAGACAGGTCGCTCAAGTGGTAGCCTGTGACTGCCGGAATGCCGGTGCCATTGATCGCGGAGGGTACAAAATCCAAGTCCCACCGAAGGCCATAGGTGAGCGTCAACCGGGGGTTCACCCGCCAGCTATCCTGCGCATAGACACCCAAGTTCTGGAGCAGGAGCTGCGAATTGTGCGCTGAACGCAGAATAGCCGCCAAGAGGCTGCCCGTTTCCGCAGCCGCCACATTCAGGAAGACAGGATTCTGTTCGTAGAGCGCAGGGTCGAATGAAGGCGAGAGGCGGCGGTAATCGATTCCGAACTTCATGGTGTGCGCCCCGTTCTGCACCGACACTCCGTCCACCACATTGAACTGGCGTTGCGCGTTGTGTGCGCTGACCCCACTGATCAGATTGCCGTTCGTCAACGAAAAAATCGTGACGACAAACACGGCATTCCCCGTTGAAAACGGAGACGGAAAGGGCAACGCGGTCAACGGCACGGCCCCTCCGAAACTGTCTAGATAACTAGAGCTGGACGCATTCGTGCGGCTGTAATTGAAGCGCAAGTCGTTTGCCGCGAACGGGGCAATCGTCCAGGTAACCCCGGCTGTCGCTGTTTGCGTGGTAATGCGGATCGGCTCGACGTCACTGAGAGGGTACAGGGTACTGGTTGCGCGTTCGTCGATCTCCGAAGGGGAGTAATTGTAGCGTCCAAATAGTGTCAGCTTGCTGGTGAGTTTGTGGTCAATTCGAAGGCTGTATGCATTGAGCGTGGCGGGATTGGAATAGCTGGCGTTAAATTGCGCCACCCCGGTTGCTGCATTGTCCGGGCCGTTGGGAATGGGATAGGCATTCAGATAGGGCTGCATCGCGGGGATCGCATTCATCCGCGCGTTCAGGTCCGGGACGGTGCTCAGAGTGGTTTCCGGCAGCCGAAGCCGGAGTCCTTCGTAGGAGAAGAAGAAAAAGGTCCGGTCTTTGACGATCGGACCACCGAAGGTCCCGCCAAAGTCGTTCTGTCGTTCCTCCGGCTTTGGCAATCCCGCCCGGTTCGCAAACCAATTGTTGGCGTCCAGGACGGAATTCCGCAGATAGTCGAACGCGGTACCATGGAATTGATTCGTTCCGGAGCGGGTCACGATGGAAATTTGCGCCCCTGGCGTGCGGCCAAACTCCGGCGCGTACGTCGAGGTCTGAATCCGGAACTCCTGCATCGCATCCACGGATACTAAGCTATTCGTCCCTCCCAGGACGCTGAAGGAACCGAGGGCACCGCCAACACCGTTCCCGGCGTTGAAATTCGCGCCGGTCCCGATATTGGCCCCGACGCCGTCCACCATCCAATAATTGGCGGCGGACCGCTGCCCATTCACACTGAACTGGCCTTCGTTTCCTTGGGCATTCGGAGTCAAGACAACACCTGGGGTGAGTTGAATCAGAGTCTGAAAGCTCCTTCCATTCATCGGCAGGTTTTCCGCAAATTGCCGGTCCACCATGGTGCTCACCGCCGGGCTTTCTGTGTCGATCAGCGGCGCTCCCCCTGCGACCGTCACCGTTTCCGAGGCAGCACCTACCGGCAAGGTGAAATTGATGGCCCGTGCATCCTGGACGTTGAGAATGATGTCCGGCTTGATGAGTGTTTTGAACCCGATCTTCGACACCTGCACCCGATACGTTCCGGGAGGGAGGTTAGGCGCCACGTAAATGCCTTCGCCGTTCGTTCGGGTGGTGTACTGGACTCCAGTTGCGTCGTTCACGATTACGATGTCGGCTCCAACAATGGCCCCTCCCGAGGGATCGACCACCATGCCGCTGATGGTTCCAGTTGGGGACTGGCCAGAAACCGGCGCAACCAGACTCAGACTCAGGACTGCAAGGAAAACGACCTTATGGAGTTTCACGCCGCATCTCCTGTGCCAGACGGATTTGGACATACTCTTTCGGTCTACGCAGGAGAATCCGGAGTTGTACCATCTGCACTTCATCGGAGAGCAGATCGCCGATCCCACTGAGTGGCAGGAAGCCAAAGCTAGGGATGGTTCGGGGCGACTTTCAGGTAAGCGAAGAGGAGGGGCTTACCGCTAGGCTTGTGGCTTCCCCCGTTCGGCTCCAATGTCACGAACACCGCGTCGATTTGGTCCAGAGAGCGCGGGTCATCAAACTTGAGGACCCAGCGTTTTTTGGCCAGATTATCTTCATAGAAGATGCCCAGACTTAGGGCCTGCTGCTTGTCGGGGCCGCGCCGGCCCCAAGCCTGGAAGGTGCTGGCATTTCTAACACCGGGCTGTTGATCCAAGTCATAGGCATAGAAAATGAGCGATTTCCCCTTGGTGTAGAACACCCGACCATAGGGTTTCTGCGTCGATCCATCCCGCCCCACGTCATACACTTCGGCAATATACAGGTCGCGCGCTCCCATCAGTTCCCGGATGTCGCGGTCATGGGCCAGCAATTCCCCCTGCCTGTCGAGGGTTTGCTCCCGGTCTTGCAGCTGCGCATTCAGGTTCTTGTTCTGCTCATCCCGGGCCTGGAGCTGGGCATTTAGATCCCCGATCTGTCCTTCCAAGCTCGTCACTCGCAACTGGTCCTGGGAGCGCTGCTGGCGGATGGAATCGAGTTCGCTCTGGGTTTTCTGCACGGCAGCTTGCGCTGCGGCGAGGTTCTGATTGAGAGTGCTCCGTTCTTGAGCCACGCGCTGCTTCTCGGCTTCGTCCCCCTGCACAGTCTTCTCCAGGGCGGCTTGAGCACTCTTCATCTCTGCGAGAGAAGCAGACTGCCGCTCGATCTGGCGCCGGAAGTCGGCCATGACCCGATCCTGCTCGGCCAGTTGAGTCCGCAGGGTTTCGCGCTCGTGTCCCACATCGCTCAACTGCTGTTCGAGCAATGCAATTTGGGGATCGGCAGAACTCGGCGCCACCCGGGCCACTTCCATGCCGCGGTGCTGGCCGACTTGATACGAATAGATCCCCAGAGCAACCGTCAACACCACGGCAGCGGCAAAGGACAACCAGACGTAATTCCAATTCAAGGGGGTGCGGCCGTGGCCATTCCGGCGGACGAAGCTCGACCATTTGCTTTGCTCTGCTGCGCTTGGCGGTGGGGGGGGAGCTTCCATCTGGCCGGCCGTGGGTGCCGTAGCCGTTTCCACCAGTTCCTCAGGAGCCGAGCGTGGTTCGCTGGAGGGCCGTACGGTCAGCTCGGGCGCCATGAAAGGCACACCGACATCCACGACTGCCTCAAACTCGCTCAGAGCTTGCCGGCATTCAGGACACCTTGCCAGGTGGTCCCGCAGTCTTTTCTGTTCCTCTTCGGAGATCTCGCCCGTGGTCGCCACGGCGCACAGTTCCAGGAACTCCTCATGCGGTCGCATGCCCGACCAGTTCTCGGGTTCTCGGTTCTTCCCGTTCTCAACCATACCGCTCAACTGCTCCGCACGTTACGCCCAAAGATTTGCTTCCGCAACTTGTCCAGGGCGCGGTAGTAGTGATGTCTCACATTTCCCAGGGGCTGACCCAGCCTCTCGCCGATCTCTGCCAGCGTACACCCCTCGAAAAAGTACAAGCACAATGTCTCGCGCTGGTCTTCCGACAAGACACCAAGCACTTTCGTTAAACCATTACGACCAAACACGGCTTCTGCGGAATAATCGTTCTCCGCGGTCGCCTTTCCGACCACTCGCTCAGCCCGACCCTGTGACTCGGCCCCCGAGTAGAAATGGCGGGTCGCCAGGTACCGGCGCCGTTCAATCGCGCGGTGATAAGTCATCTGGACGATCCAGGAGCGCGCGCAGCTCTTGGAACTATCGAAGGCAGTGCACCTCCGCCGAATATACAAGAAGACGTCCTGCACCAAATCGTCGGCCTCTCCATCGTCTCGGAGGATTCTTCGGCCGATACTCCGTGCCAGGTGTGAATAACGGTGGAAAAGAAGACCGAGGGCGTCCTTGTCATCGGATGCAACGCGCGCAAGCAGAGCGCCGTCAGACAGCTCTGCCATAGAATCACATTCCGCAGTCGACGGGCCCGGTGCAACATGTGTCCCGGGAACGGACAGGGACAAGATGCGGGCTATGGCTGATGAATCCACCAGCACACCTGTGGCCGGAGACAATGCCCTCGTTTCTCGAAGTCGAGGCCGAAAACTGGAGTGATCTGTCCCGGTTCGTTCCATCCCTGTCGCGGAGAGCGCCCGGATAGTATAGTTTGTGGCATGATATGCTGAACTGATTCACGATTCACCCTGCCATGGTGGTACTTGGCAGTCTTGATGCCCGTGGGGGGTTCGAAAAGCGGGCCTTCGCACGTGTATTGAAAACCTTGCGCGAAGAGCGTGGCATCACGCAGGAATCGCTCGCTTTTGAAAGCGGTTATCATCCGAAGTACATCAGCCTCCTCGAGAGGGGCAAAAACAGCCCTTCTCTGACGGCGATCTTAGAGATTGCGAGGGCGCTGGATATCTCCGGCTCTGATCTCGTCCGTAGAGTTGAATGCTTGCTTCCCGGCAGCCGCAGACGGCGTCGAGATATCCGGCAGGCCTGAACATTCCTGCACACCCGCCTGCGGTTACCATTGCAACCTGGCCTCCATTCACCCTTCGGAAATGGATAGTATAGTGCCTGGAACTATTTTATACAAGTTCTCATTATTGGGCCGCTCATGGCAAAAAAGAGCGGCCAGCCAACGAAGAAGCCTCACAGGAAGGATCCTGTTGTTCGGGCGGCCTTTGCCAGGATTCTTCTGGAACATCGCAGGCGGATGCATGCGAAGCAGTACGAGATTGCCTCGAAGAGCGGCTACAGCGAAAAATACGTAGGCCAACTGGAAAGGCGAGTAAATACACCCTCGCTCACGGCCATGATCGAGATATCCGCCGCTCTACGAGTTGACCCGCGAGACTTGTTGGGCGAGGTCTTACAGTTGATGCCTCGATTCAAACGCTTGGAAAGACCAGACCCTGAAGCTGCTGATATCTGACTCTCGCGGCCTACAGCAAAGGAAGGCGAGTCGTATCAATACTGGATGTTAGGACGCGCAGTCCAGCGGGTCAACGTCTGCCAGGGATAGCGGATACGGACGGGAAAAAGGGACCACCCCCCCCTGGGCGGTGGAGGTCGGCGGTGGGCCAGAGATCGGCGGTTCGGGAACGCGTGCATGTTAGTAGGGGTGGCGTTGTGGTTGTCGTTTGGGTTTCGGGTGGGTGTTGGGCATGGTACGGCGAGTGTGTGGTGAGTCGTGGGCTTTACGATACTCCGCCCTTTTCAGCCTCTGCTGCTATACTTCGGCTGCCGTGGATTCAACCAAGGAAACTCGACGACTGCGCATTTCAAACGTAATCGTCAAACCAGAAGACGTTCGCAATTTAGCAAAAATACTGGTAAGAGCCGGTTCCGGCGAATCCGGTAAGGGCGAAGCCAAGAGCCTTTCCTTTTGGGCTGGTGCACGCGACAACTCAGAATATGAGGGAGCAACACCTGAGGTCTATGCAGAAGGAGGAATCCTCGACCGTAAAGAAGTGCACTCAATCGGTATGTCGTTTTCCAATTATGCCTCCCAGTCGAGGGTCAGAATCAGGCTCACGCACGCTTCAGGAGACTGGGGAACAAACGAGGTTGAGGTAACCGGAGGCGATAGCAATTGGGTGAATGGTACAATGCGCTTGATCGAAGACTCCATTCAGGCGATGGAACCACAGGCTGAATGGCCGCGAAAGTATTTCTTAGTGATGGTGATTGCGGCGGCGTTAGGCATAGGTCGTTTATATCTGTGGGTAATCGGTCTTGTTTTAGACTTCATGTGGCATCCGAACTTCACTCAGCCGCCGGAGTGGTTGAAATCTTTCGGGCCGATGCTGCGCTTTCTGGATTGGGGAATCGCTTTGTTCGTGGGCTTATCGCCGGCCCGCTCCCTTCTGGACAAATTGATAGAGTTGTGGCCCGTCGTCGAATTGAGGATGGGACGGGAGTGGACCCAAATATCCAGAAGGCGAAGAGAGCGCCTTTGGCTGGTGATCAGCGTGACGGTGCTGCCGCTACTTGTGAATCTTCTGTATGGCATTATGAATCGTTAATGACGAAGGCGGTTCGCCGCCCAACCAGCATTCTGCGAAAGAACAAGCGGATGCTAAATGGAAAGCCAAAGACCCTGGGCATTTCGTTCAACCGCCACACCTTTGGATGCTTTCAAAGCTGCACTTATCGCTCCGGGGCTCACTCGATACAGGTGAGACAATTCCTTTCGGATCTGAGCGGTTGAAAGAGGGACGTCGGACGCTCTCAAGATTGCTATGGCGGCAGCGGCAACCGAGTTCCCCCGACTGACGTAGCCCCATTCCCGCAATCCCCATGTGCTTATCCCCGCCCAGGCAAAACGATCATCGCGATCTATGCTGCTGGTTATGGCATGGATGGCTGATCTCCGAGTAGGAGAATCGGGGATAAGTTCTGGTTCTGAATCCTGAATTGCTGAAAAGATTTCCTGGATGTGAACAGGAACTCCCTGCTCCTTAATGTAAGAATAGATAAACGCACGCCTTCGGTCCAAACTGGTCTGTCGCGGTGGGTAGAGTGTCGCACCATCGGCGGACACTTCGATCCTGAACTTATTAGAAGGATTGAGCAACAATTTCTGAATTATCTTTATTTTTCGATCCTCGAACTGCCCCAAGGATTTGGCAACTTCCACACTCAAGTGCTCGCATGACATCGGAATGCCCTTGAGTACAGCACCGGCTGCCTTCATCACCTTCTCGTTAAACTCCAGTGTTACATCCTTCGCGCCCCATAAGTTGCCGGCTGCATCTAGATGATGAACTTCGCGGCGATCGGCGACCAGCAACATTCGTACGGCAGCTCTTTCATCAAACACGGTCGAGGTTCCAAAATTCTGAATGGCTGCCATTATTTCATCTAATGAGGCTACGTCCTTAGCACGAATCAAATTGAGAATGGTCGGAAACACGTCAGGACGGCGAATCTTCAGGTGTCTTAGAATGAATTTCAGCGACGCCTCAACAATTTGTCTCACCCGTTCGCGAGTCAGGTGGAACTCACGTCCGATTGCTTCTAATGTTTTTCTGGATTGACCGCGAGACAGTCCCATTCGTTTGGTCAAAATGGCAATGCTCCTATCTCCCAAGCTAGTCAAACCTGTTTCGATTATTTTCACTGCTGACTGCGCCTCAGGCTCAAGAAGAAACATGGAGCCTAAGCGCTTTTCATCGGGACCACTGGCACGCCCATGCGAAAGCCAACTCGGCCTGGTATTGCGATAGAAGACGGCTCCGGAAGTGGGCAGCGTCGCAAAATATTCTGTCAAAAGAATGCTAAGTTCCGCGATCGTTGTTCGTCCACAGTTCTGAAGTGCAAGAATAGCTTGCGGATTTTTCTTCGCTAGATCATTTAACGTACGTATTTTTGCAATTTTAAGTATGTGTCGAGCTCTCGTAGAGATTGGCAAATCCTGGATAAGTAGTTGAGCTTTCGGGTGCTGCGCGGGATCAAATCGCTCAATGGGCTCGACCACTCTTTGGCCCCTGTCGTCTGTTGCCAATTGGTATGGGGTAGGGGAATCTGAATTGATGGTAACGACGGGCACGCGTTCCGGATGCTGGAAGTATGGCCTCCACAGTTCAATCATGTCGGCAAGGGCCACCAAGCGACTAACTTCAAGGGATGAATAGAACATTTCAAGTGTCTTGGCGATTTCGCCGAGGCACGTCATGCCGAATCCCTTGATTGCCAAGAACTGTTTAGGCGGGGTTTGAGCAATCTGGTCCAGATTCTTGATCTTCATCCCTCGCAGGCGATTGTATGTTCTGATGGACAGATCAAGGTCTTCGATGTCTACGAATGAAGCTGCTTGAGTAAGTGAATTAATGAATTGCGTCACGTCAAAAAGTACTAGCGTAACTTAGAGTTCTAAACACCAGCCCGATGCAGAGCTGTCTGTAACTCAACAAATCTTTCAGCAACTTCGCTTTCACCCATATCCTTGAAATTTAAGATCGTTATTTCCTTGACGACCAACAGCATAAGATATTCTTTGAACCTACGGTCGTCTTCTCTCTCAGATACATAATCGGAATGCAAGCTATTAACCTCTATTAACGACTGTACCGAGATATAGCGACTTCGCAGCGACTGCTGATCCGCCTCAAACTCTGTTTCTCGATAGTTAAAGCCTGTTGCGGCGCTACCACCGGCTTTCTTTGGACGGGATGGATCAATTAGACGAGACCGGCGTGGTGAAATTGGCGGAGCACCCGGTCCTTTGGTGCGAACTTTTCCTTTTCCTCCGCTAGGCCCTACCCCGTCACTGCCAGGTGGAAACAGATCAGCATTGCCGCTCCCAACTGCTGATTTTGGAAGCTCATCCCAACGCAAGCTAGGCAGTACAGAAGCAAGCGCTTGATTAATTTCTTTGAATAATCTGGTCGCCTCCCGCGCGCGTTGTTCCTCTGCGATCTTGTCCAGTGCAGATTGAATCTCGTCCTCGATGGATTTTATGGCGCTAACAAACCTCTTCCACTCTTCTCCATGCTCGATGGCCGTTCTGCCCGTTGTAGGACGCAGAAAATCTGAGCGGATTTCTCCTGCCACTCGTCCGGATTTCCACGGCCCTTCAGCAAATTCCGGTAATTCCCCCAAATTAGCCACAATTTGCTTGCCTCTTACGAACAAGGCAACTCTCTGCATCGAAGGTTTCTGGGTTAGATACAACTCGGTTTCAATTCTCTCGTTTTTTCTGGTCTGGAGACTGAGCTTCGGGAATGGAATCCCAGAGTACCGCCCAGGCAACACCGGATACCGGGTCCTTCCTTCGTATACAACGAGGTCGTAACGTTTCGCCCGCAAGTCTGGAGAGAACTCAGCTTTTAGAAAATCAACAAGCTTTTGAGCCCTCAACTGATGGAGACGATCATCAAATATTCCCGACAATATTACTGATGTTCCGGGCGTCTTAAGTTTGCGCTCTGGGTTTGCCAGGTCAACCTTTACTGGATGTTCTTCTGGCTTGGTAAGGCTTTCGCTGGTCCAATAAGCTTCAAAGGTCTCATTTTCCCCTTCTGCACGCGAAACAATGCGCATCTCTCGGCAGAAGCTTCCATAAGCGAGAAGTCCGATCGCCTTATGACCTTTTTGCTGCAAATCGCCGGCCTTGGCGCTCAGCGTGACGTGAGACGGCAGCTCCAACAATCGTTCCCTCGTGATTCCAGGACCATTATCGAGAAGCACGATTTCTTTGGTGCCGAGATGAACCTCACACTTCCAATCCCTTCTGATTCCTTGGCGTTCTCCTAAGATGAAGGCATCCGCAGAATTGGAAACAAACTCCGAAAGTGCCCTACGAGCGTCACTGTAGACTTCAGAGAGTAATCGGAGGGCCGCACCCATGTCGGCAATACGGATCGGCCTATACGCTGTCAGCATGCTACTTACTACCATACTTGTATGTCGTCATCTGTAGCCAAGTCTGAAGCCTTCGGTCATCGAACAACGCACCGAGCAAACCTGATAAGTAACCTGCATCGCTTCCGCTTACGGTCTTTCTGACGAGATGAAGTGCGTCTGGGTCACTGACTATCGCATCTAGATTTCGTTGCAATGCATCCATCAAACTTTGGATGTGCTGTCCTTTTCTAGAACCTGATAATCTAACGCCTGTAACACCGTCATTTAAGCTTGTCTGGACCGCCGGAATGCTGGCAAGGCATCTTGCGAGGTCATATTGCACTTCATCTAAGAGCCGCGTTGCATATATTCTGTTCTTGAGATTCGTTCTCTCTGACTTAGGAGGTTGGTGTGTAAGACTGAGCTGTACCCCCGTTGCGTCAATTAGTAATTTAAGATTTGCTTGGCTGGGCCGTTTCCCCGAGAAATATCCTCGCAATGTGTTAAACGGTATACCAATTCCGTCAGCAGCCTCTCTGAGATTCTTGTACTTAGACTGGCTAGCCAGCCATCGTATCAAGGCTGTTTTGAATTGAAGGTCCTTCGGCACAGCTCATACACCTCAGATACATAGAATATGAAGTGACAATGAGTTACGGTATTACAGCTATCGTGTGTTTTCAACCTCCGATATATCCACGGCGTGGGCGAGGGTTGCCCAGTGCCGGGGATGTGGCAGGTATCGCCCCGCTCGAATTTCCGCCGCGTATGGCTCTGATATCCCGAGGGCTGATGCTATCGAGCGGACTGTGACTCTAGAGAGTCGCGGCTGAATCTTCACCCGGTAGGTTTCTCCGAAGAGCGGGTATCGTCCTTCCACAGGTGGGGCTTATCAGCGTTGATCGCCATGGGCTGGTTTAATTTAGCAGCGGAGCGACGGAATGCAATCTTTGCTTGTTCCTTGCCACCGGCCGAAAAAGCGGAAATTGGAAGGTGTGCGTGATGCTCCGCAGTCTGGCAGTAACCTGGGCCTGTGGCCAATGGCTCCCGACCCGTTACCAGACCTCCTTGAGGAAAGGGAAGTCCAGCCACACCGAAAACGGAAGCCGGAGGTCACGTGGGTCAAAATCTGTTTGGCTGCTGAAGCTTCCCGGTCTTCGCCCATGGCCGGCTGAGTACCGGAGCAACTGAAAACAGTATCGAGCTCAAAATCGAAGATTGGGTCGTTGGGAGGGGCACACAAGGTAGTCGGAGACCGAACCTCGAACACGGTGTTCTTGACCTTCGATGCGAGGAGAAACATGTTGACAGAAGCTCAGATATTGTATTCAATGTGCGCACACTCACCCGAACAGTTAACGCGTTGGGGGTGACTTATGCCAAATGATACGTCTGACGGCACGAACAGTGCTTCGGCGCGCCCAGCATCCGTGGCCCCGGCTTTCCTGAAAAGGTTCGATGAATTGTCTCTCGAGTTCAGGGCGGCCGCGAACAAAGCCGCGAGAGAAAGCGCGCCTGTTCGAAAGAGGGTTTTGAAGTACTTAATCAGTCTTCCGGAGTTCGGGCAGATCGCAACTCTGATCTTAGCGAAAGCGATCGCTGAGGATCCTACAATTCCAGCGGAGAGCAGGGACAGGGCGTTAGGACGGGCGTGGGAATCCGGAGAGATTTCGGCGACGGGCTGGTCGTCGCTGTGCGACCGGCTTGCGACGGATGAGCGGTTCGTCACGCTTCTCCTGGAGTCCATCGAATTCGAGAAGACGTGGGGATATTTCCTGGGCGGCGACTTTCTAGGCCTGGTGGATTTCTTGAAATCGCTCAGAGAAAAGATATTTGGGAAAGAACACCCGGCCAGCAGAGCGACAGCATCCATTCTTTTGTCACTGACGTCACTCGCCGCAATTCATCAGGTAGCTTTCCAGTTTGTTCCTGAGCTTGTCCGGAAGGATTTCACAATCCCAATTCGAGCCGAGTTGATACCCACAGGGCCGCTGCAGCTGAAGTTGGACACGGGTGGCCGGCCTCAGGATGTTCCGATTGTCGTAAAGTCAGAAAATCCTCTTGCATTGAAGGTCGAGGCAGGAAATGTGCTCGAGGCAATCTTGAAGCAGAAAGGCACGACGGATGTCACTCTTCAGCAGAATGATCGGCCACTCTCCCTTTCACTCAAAGCTGCTGGTCCGGTTCCTGTGGAATTGAAATCTCCGCCTCCTGTTCCCCTTAGCTTTACCTCTCCGGCCCCGGTGCCACTTGAGCTTTCCGCCGAATGCACGGTGCCCGGCTGTGTGAAGGGGAGCACTGATGAGCTAAAGGATCTGCGCCAAGGCCTCACGCAGACAAGTAACCATGTCCAAGCGCTGGGCATTGCCCTTTCGAATGTTCAAGTAAGCGTTCCGCTTTCGGTTCGAGAAAAAGAGAAAGGAACTGTGCGTTTGGCGTGGACGGGCAACGAACATCCGGCGACGGAAACATGCGATCTGATGGTCACCGTGACCAAGGAAAAAGGGACAGCTTCAAAGCCCTATCATCTAAGCTTCGATTTTGTTCCTGACAATTGTTCAGCCATGAAGGGTGCGGCTAAGCCTCACATGGACCTGGACAAGAATGTACCTGGAGATTTTGAACCGAGTACGCCACTGCCTTTTTACGTAGTCATTGTCGACGTGAATGACCACTGGTGGAGGAAGGCGGAATTTTTGCTGCGTTTCTATCCTAACTACCGATCTCGAACCGACGAACTCGGCAAATTAGCCAGCATCCCCTAACCGTTTGAACCAGGTGATCTAGGTCTTGCTCGCCGGAATATATTCATGTTCATCCCAAAGGGCGACAGTGAAGCAATGAATAAAAAGAGATTCACACCTCGGTTATCACAGCGCACGCGCAATGTAGCCAGTCGTTTGGTCTTTGGAGTTCCTCTCTTCCTGATCGGGGCCTGGTACATCCTCTATGTTCCCAGCCTAACCAACGGAGCCCCTCAACCAATAACCCCTGAAATTCGCAAACTTTCGTGTGGGCTTGACGCTGCGGCCCTGGGAGGGATCACTTGCCCTATGGTTGGAGGCACTGCTTGCTGCCAGGGATGTCGGGACGGAAACTCGCACGACTCCGGCCACACTGGGCTTCCCGCTCTCCCCGAGTCAGGCGGGGCACCGATCCTCACCTTGTGGTTTTATCGCCAGGCCGCGGCTAAGGACCAACCCGGAAATATCGATAAGGATTCGAAGGAGGATGACCATTCAAAGGCCCTCGCCAGCCAAAAGCTGCCGGAAGTTGAACCAACCCATATCCAGATAGTCGCCCGGCCAGGTTCCAACCTGGATGTCTTCCTCTCCAAAGATGTCTTTAGTGAAGTAGACTTTCCGAAACGATTGGATTGGACTCAGCGAACAGGGAAGATGTGGTGTGAGGGGAAGTCACTCGAAAGCTGGATTTACCTCTCAGAAGTGCGCGTTCGCGACATTTCCTCTGGCACGGTCCTCGCAAAACACACATGCCTTACCTCACGTACGTCTGTTGCGGAAGAAGACTGAGAGAATCGGGATATTTCATATCACAGCGAAGTGGCGTATCCACTGCATTGTCTTGGCGTGTGGCGCGCCACGCGATTTCCCGCCTGGCCAATACGGTCACTACAGCTGGATAACGTACGCAATTTGATAACGTACGCTATTTTCGCACATTTGGGGAGGAGCAGGTCTGGGAGAGTCAAGAGTCCCCACAGCAAAGCGCGAGACACAAAAACCCCCGGAATTCAGGGAGTTAACGCCCCATAAGCATTGCCCCTTGAGTAGATAGAGTCCAGAAATTCTGACAGGTCTCAATTTGCGAACTCCAACGGGTAAGGGCTCCTTGTCGATCGCAAATCGGCCGCAGCTAGTCCAGCGGTCAGAGGTTGCTTGGACCCAAGTTTGGGCCAAGAGAAGAAGCAGCGGCAAAATATACTGGAATCGGCCCGATCGAATTCTCCTTGGATCTTCCAATTTAGAGAGACAGCGAAGAAGGCGCTGGTCGGTAGCGCAGCCGGGATTGAGGATTCCGGCCATCACAGGTCTCGGTGCGGGTAAATCGCACTCCGCACAATCCCTCCCTACCCCTTTGGGTCACCGCCAAGAAACAAGGTCCAGTTCGTCTGAAATACCGTGAGGCACTACGCAAACATTCCAGCTCCCGGTTTCGACAGCCAACCAATGTCCCTGGTTCGGCTTAGGTCATTGAAGGGGCATCAGTTGCGGAAATTAAGTAAACCCTAGGGTCGAACGCAGGCTGCCCAGAGGGGGCTGTGGAAAAGTCGTATACTAATGATAAAGTACTTGACTTCGCCAGATAACAAGAAGAGGATTAATAACCATCTGTTTTAAACCTGAGACGAGCCTTGGCCTCTTGCTTCGAGGTCACAACACTTGAAATTCGAAGGGAGGAATCATGGCACAAGCTCCGCAGGCGATTTCAATTTCTCTCACCAAGTTTACGGAGTCGGTCAAAGCTGCGGTCAAGGCGGCGATGGAAAAGCATCCGAAGTTCAAACTCGAGGTCCCCAATGCCGTCACAATTTCGTATCTCATCCGCGGAATTCCCGCACCGGAACACATTCTGTCGGCCGTGACCATGAACGAACTTCAGGCATTCGCAGCCGACATTGCCGGGCACATCGCGACTGCGCAACCGGAATTGTTCGCCGCAGGGCGAACCGGTTCGGAAGGGGCGGTTCTCTCGATTGGACGCCATGTAATCTTGGGAATTCCCGCGGTGACCCAGGTGGTCCGCCTCGAAAAATAGCTGGAGCCTTCCTATGTCGAAGCTTTGTCCCAGTGCCCAGCCCGGCATGGACCAGTGCCGAGTTTTGGGGGTGGTTCAGCAGCAAGAGGCTGGGCCTATGGTTCAGTACCTGAAGGAAGACTTGTCGGCGTCACCTGAAGTCCTGGCTATGGCTCACCCCTTAAAGCCGACCGAGGTGTTCCGCTTGGCGGCAACGTGCGCCGAACACCGCTGTCCACATTTCGACGGAGCGGATTGCCAGCTGGCCGCCCGTGTGGTGCAGATTCTTCCTGCTGCGGTCGATTTGCTGCCGCCCTGCATCATTCGGCAGCAGTGCCGTTGGTACTGTCAGGAGGGCGGCGCCGCTTGCAAGCGTTGCCCTGTCATTACCACGGTTAGTTACGACCTGTCGCCAGAGGTGCGCGAGGTATCGGGTTTGCCCGTCGTTGAGGAGAGGCTGGGTTCCTAGAATTATTCCACAGGATCCGGCTAGGGTATGTGAGCCGGGCTGTAAGAATGGGCTGTCTTCTGTGGTGGGCGCTGTGCAACGCGCGAATTATGTGACGCCGGGTCAAAAATATATGCCACCCGTGTTAGCTCGGAGAGGTCCAGAGTGGACGGAAAGCATTGCGTTGTACTAGGTGGTGGCTTGGCGGGACTTGCGGCCGCGTATCGCCTCACGCAAAAAGGCTGGAAGATAACGCTTGTCGAGGCCACCGGTCGGTTGGGCGGCCGCGTGAAGTCTCACAGTTTTGATGAGGCGCCATGCGTGGTCTGCGAGTTGGGAGGAGAGTGGATCGGTGACGACCATTCCGAAATGCAGAGACTGTGCCGCATCTTTGCACTTCCGTTGCAAGAACACCGATATTCGAATTCATTTTGGAACCAGAAGAAGCCCGGTCAATTGGTTGCACCCGGTAACTGGTGCCTATCCCCTCGCGCAGCGCGAATCTGGAAGAACTTTGCCAGACGCTTTAAGGCCTTTGGGACGGCGGAGCTGCGGGAGCTGGATAAGCTGGACTGGTGGACAAAGCTCGAGGAATTGGGGTTCAGCCGGAAGGACCTTCTCAGACGCGATCTGATGGACAGCACCGACTTTGGGGAAACCATCCGGATGAATTCCGCCTATACGGCTGCCGGCGAATACTTGAGCAGCGCAAGCCAGCGCGTGAATTCGACCGACGAGATGGATTTCAAGATCGTGGGCGGAAACAGCCGTCTGGTGGACGCGCTCGCGGACGCCATCGGCCGCAAGAACATCCGGCTGAAGTGGGAAGTCCACCGTCTCGAACAAAAGGGTGGCCGCGTGAAGGTGTTCAGCGGGGGGCAGAGCTCCCTTGGCGCTGATGCTTGCATATGCGCTGTTCCCGCTCACTGTGTTCGGCACATCGACTGGGATCCTGAGCTCTCTCCGAAGAAGAGATCTGCGGCGGAGCAATTGCAGTATGCACGGATCACCAAGACGGCGGTCTTGTGTTCGAGCCGATTCTGGCGGCAGCCGAAGACCGGCGGATACTCAGTCTGCATGAGCCTCGCATCGGATTTTTGCTTCGACAGCACGTACGCGCAGCCGGGACAACAGGGAATCCTCTGCAGCTACAGCATCGGCGACAAGGCCGATGACATCGCGGCCGCCCCACAGCTCGAGCTGAAAAACTGGATCGTTCAGGATGTCTCTCGTGCGAATGGTTTAGCGTGGAGTCCGCCCAGAATCCGCCGCACGGCCCAGGCGGTAAAGCAGATGGCTTGGCAGAAAGACCGCTTCACGGGCGGGGCCTATGCATTCTATCGGCCGGGGCAATGGTTCAGCGTGCGGCCGGCTCTGCAAAAGCCTCATTTAAAGGTGTTCTTCGCCGGGGAGCACCTGGCAGATTGGCAGGGATTCATGGAGGGTGCCGTCGTGACTGGCAAGGCCGCGGCGGATGCGGTTCTTAGATCGGATCCTTAGGTTTTCCTCAGGGAACCCCTAGGGGTTCCAGAAGGCAAGTGTCGAGCACCTGGAGCATGTGCGGCGAAGTTACATCCGAGGGTGGGAACCGGACGAATCAGGACGACCGATAAGGGAAGGGCGGAGGTGCAGTTGTGCTTGGCTCTTCGATCGTGGACGTTGCCCTGGGCATTGCCTTTGTGTTCTTTCTTCTGAGTCTCATCGCCTCGACCCTGAATGAACTCATTCTGTCGTTTTCCAATATGAGAGGCAGGTTCCTCCTGGAAGGCCTGAAAACGCTTCTGGATGACGCGAACGCCACCGGACTGGTCAAGGATGTGTACAATCACGGCCTCATCTACGGCCTGTTCAAGGGTGAATTCGACCCCGAGAATAAGGGCGATCTCCCCTCCTACATACCATCCGGAAACTTCGTCTCTGCGCTTCTGGACGTTGTTGGCTCTACAGGATCTGCTGACAAAAAGCCCGACATGAACGGTCTCCAGCAGGCTGCTGAGAGGCTGGCGAAAGATCCGCAAACCGAAAAGGTAGGCAAGCCCTTGCTCTCCATGATCCACTCCTCGGGCAATGACCTGAGCGCGTTAAAGGCCGGCGTCGAGGATTGGTACAACAGCGCCATGGCGCGCGTATCCGGGTGGTACAAATATCGGACCCAGTGGTGTCTCTTTGGCATTGGACTGGTGCTGGCAATCTCGCTCAACGCTGACACAATACACATCGTAAGACAGCTTTCGGTCGATTCGACGTTGCGGCAGTCCATTGTAGCGGCTGTTCAATCCGCAAAGGCGCCTGAGAACAAGCCTGGTCAATCTGTTCAGGACCAAATTCAGCAAGCTCACCAACAGGTATCGCGGCTCGGGAACCTCGGAATTCCGCTGGGCTGGGCTGGTGCGTGGCGACCCGGCGAACCAGCGGGCTCGGAATCCTGGTTGTGGGCCTGGTTGAGCATATGTGGAGGCTGGCTGGTAACCGCAGTTGCCATCTCGCTCGGAGCGCCATTCTGGTTCGACGTGCTGAACAAGATCGCAGTGATTCGATCAACCCTCAAACCGGCCGAAAAGGGCCTGCAGAAGGGCTCCGAGGAGAAGTCAAAGAGATAGGGTGCGTTGTGGGGATGGTCGCGTTGTGCGAATTTCGTTCGGGGATAGTGCAAGCCCATGCGGTGGTGTGCGCGACTTGGCGGCAGAAACTGCGAGACCTGCGCCCCAGGTCCCCTGCGGCGAGCATAGCTTTCTTAGATGCATGCACTTCCCGATAGGTCCGGTGCCCGGAGTCGGCCAAATCGGTCTGCCGGGTGGAACCGCGTTTGGGACCAACCAAGAACCTTTCGGGTGAAGTCTCGCCTCAGAAAGCATCTGAAAGATGCACAGGGTCTGTAAGCCGCTCCACGATCACACCTGCCTGATTTGCCGGGGCCAGTTCCCGTGCTGGAATTCCCGTTGCCGTCTGCCAGCCGATACCGTGTGTGACGACTGTGTCGAGGAAATGTCAGTGGAACGCAAGGTGCGGCACCCACAAAACGTGTGCTAGCTGGCAAGGATGCCAGGCTGGTTAGGTGATCGGAACCGGGGCCAGACCTTGCAAGCCCATCTTGAGCAACAGCCATCGAGGATTTCTTGGCGTTCCTCCGCCGATGCAATCGGCGATGCCGCATCAGAATGGCCCAACGTGCGAATGGCTCCGCATCACACGATGCGCCCCGTGTGCGACACCGAGCAGACTTTCGGATCGGACAACAAAGGTTTTGGCCGGCCTAGTACGGCAGGCTCCTGGGGAATCGGACTATCTCTTAGTTCAGGTTTGAGCCGCGGCAGGGCGCGAGCTCCGCGAGAGACGTACCCCATTCAGCCAGCCTTGCCTCCAGCTCCTGGGACATCTCAAGGAGTGATTTCTTGGTTTCCGGAATGCCCGGTTGAGCCTCAACATAAAGTGCTTTCTTCGTTCCACAAACCACGACAGTTTCAAGCTGGCGTCCCGGGAGAAGCAGGGCCATCAAATCGGGGTCCCCATATGTTGCCACGCCACCCACAATCACGAGACGGATGTCAGCGGGGCTGGCCTCCAACAGAGTCCGGTAGGGATCCTTACCGCTCTTTCGAATGAGCAAGAGATCGGCATAATAGCCTTTTGCCAGCGAGCCGATCAGTTTGCCCGCTCCGGCAAGCTGCGCGGGTGCTAGGGTTGCCATGGTGACCAGCTCCTGATCATCAAACACTGGAGGAGCCTGCGATGCATTCCAGGTGTCAGCATATTTCAGTTCCTCCAGCAGGCCATCACTTCCGGAAGGACTCCAGTCAGGTGCAAGGGCAATTTTGACACCAGCCTCCTTCGCCGCACGCACATCCGTCGTTGCCCCGTAAAGTTCGATATTGCTGCGGGGAGACCAGATCAAGCCGACTTCTGCGGCCGCCATCTGGGCAA
>Ga0335085_10005629_pt1 | contig 20044 bp, 23 predicted proteins | sample Lox_Sample_45_FD_206712 | JGI IMG/M metagenome (GOLD analysis project Ga0335085, IMG submission 206712) | Soil microbial communities from Loxahatchee National Wildlife Refuge, Florida, United States - Lox_Sample_4.5 | ecosystem: Environmental > Terrestrial > Soil > Wetlands | place: USA...
GTTTTGAGCGCCAAGGCGAATGTAGCTCAAGACGAAGCCCGGCTGGTTCAGGCTAAACAGAATCTGGAGCGCGTCAAGCCGCTTCTGGCAGAGCAGGCGGTGAGCCAGAAAGATGTGGATGATGCGGTCGCGGAAGAGCTTGCCGCCGAGGCAGCGCTTGAATCGGCAAAGGGGCAGTTGGAGAAGGCCCAGTTTGACCTCGACAACACACTCATCACCGCTCCCATTTCCGGGTTGATCGAGCGGACCCGCTTTTACGAAGGACGCCTTATCACAGCGCAGACGGATCTGCTCACGGTCATCGACCAGGTGGACCCCATCTACATCACGGTCAACGCGCCGGAAAGCTACCTCCTGCAGCGGCGAAGAGAGCTTGCCGAGAAAAAAGTTCAACGGCCGGATCTCTACCAGCTCCGCGGCGTCATCACCTTCGTGGACGGGACGACGTACCCGCAAGAAGGGGTGTTGGAATTTGCGGACGTCGTTTACCGAGTCGAAACGGGATCACGGCAGGGAAGGTTTGTCTTTCCAAACCCTGACAAAGTACTGCTGCCCGGCCAGTACGTCACGCTGCGTGTTAAAGGATACACGAGAAAGGATGCAATTCTTATCCCGCAGCGGGCTGTCCAGCAGGGTCCGACAAGTTCCATCGTATACGTCGTCGGAGCAGGGGATAAAGTAGAAATCCGCGACGTTCAAGCGACCGGCTGGCACGGCAATCAATGGCTCATCGAGAAAGGGCTGCAGGCCGGGGAGCGGGTGGTGGTGGACGGGCTTCAGAGAATCATGCCGGGAGCACAGGTCAAACCGGTCGCCTGGACTCCACCGAAAGACGTATCGACTGTTCCGGGCGATAAACAGCATACGTCTTCCGAAGCTAACCTCGCCGAATCGGGAGAAGCAAATACCCCTCCAGTAAATCAGACGTCCGAAGCGAAAAAGGGTGAAGCCAAATGAGCCCGCGTTTTTTCATCGACCGGCCGGTCTTTGCCTCCGTCCTTTCGATCGTGATCGTGGTGGTCGGTCTTATCTCCATGCAATCGCTTCCCATCGCGCAGTTTCCGAGTATAACGCCCCCGGTGGTACAGATCGATGCCGACTATCCGGGAGCGAGCGCGGATGTCGTGGCGGATTCGGTGGCCCGGCCCATCGAGCTGCAACTTCCCGGGATCGATAATCTGCTCTACTATGAATCGACCAGCACGAACGACGGTCACACGACCATCAAGCTCTCGTTCGAAATCGGAACGAACATCGATATCGCACAGGTCCAGACGCAGAACCGGGAAAAGCTGGCCGAGCCCCAGTTACCTCCGGACGTTATTCGCCAGGGCGTTACGGTGAAAAAAGTATCGCCGGATCTTCTGGGCGTGCTGGTTCTGCAGTCCACGGACCCCAGGCACGATGCCTTGTATCTAGCCAACTATGCAATCCTCAGAGTCGTAGATAACATAAAGAGGCTTCCCGGCGTTGGAGATGCGTTTATATACGGTTCGCAGAACTACAGCATGCGGCTGATCCTGGACCCCAGCCGGATGGCACAACTTAAGATTACTCCGACCGACATTGCCAACGTGGTTAAAGACCAGAACCGGGATTTTCCTGCCGGCACAGTTGGTCGCGAGCCGGCACCGAAAGGCAATGAGCTCACCATACCGCTGATCACCAAAGGGCGCTTTTCGGAGGTAAAAGATTTCGAAGAAATGATCGTCCGGGCGCTTCCCGACGGTTCGATGGTCCGTCTTAAAGACGTGGCCAGAATCGAGCTGGGTGCTCAGTCGTATGATCTCGAAGGACGGTACCGGGGAAAGCCGAACGCCCTGATGCCGATCTTTCTTTCACCGGGCTACAATGCTCTCGATACGATGAAGCGGATCCGTGCGGAGATGAGCGAGCAGGCCAAGAGTTTTCCGCCCGGCGTGTCGTATGAAATCCCGTACGACACCACGCGTTTTATTGAGGTCTCGATCGATGAGGTCTTAAAGACCTTACGGGACGCGATGATCCTGGTTCTCCTCGTCGTCTTTTTATTCCTTCAAAGCTGGCGGGCCTCGCTGATCCCTGCCATTGCTGTGCCTGTTTCTCTGATCGGCACATTCGCCGGAATGGAAGCGTTCGGTTTTACCATAAACACTCTGACGCTCTTCGGAATGATCCTGTCGGTCGGCCTGGTTGTGGACGATGCGATCGTGGTGGTCGAGAACGTCGAACGTCATATCGAAAACGGACTTTCTCCGAAAGATGCCGCTAAAAAAGCGATGGAAGAAGTAACCGGCCCGGTCATCGCGATCGTCCTTGTTCTTTGCTCTGTGTTTGTACCTGTCGCTTTTTTGGGCGGTATTACCGGGCAGCTCTACAAACAATTTGCGATCACCATCGCGATCTCGGTCACGATTTCCGGGTTTGTGGCTTTGACGCTCAGTCCGGCGCTCTGCGCCTTGATCCTGAAGCCGAGACCGGAGGGTAAGCGCAAAGGATTTTTCGGTGTGTTCAACCGCCTGTTCGACCGCGCGCGCGATGGCTATGCATCGATGGTATCGCGCGTCATCCGAAGATGGGTGATTGCCCTGGGCGTCTTTGGAATCGTTGTTTTCCTCGCGGTCAGCATGTTCAAAGTGATCCCGCATGGTTTTTTACCGGAAGAGGACCAAGGCTACTTTATTACAGTCGTCCAACTTCCGGACGGGGCCTCCAAACAACGTACGATCGCCGTTCTCAACAAACTCGAAAGCTACTACAATTCGATCCCTGCGATTTACGGGACACAGGCTCTTGTCGGCCAGAATTTTGTGTTCGGCACGCGCGGACCGAATGCTGCGACGGTGTTTACGCCGTTAAAGCATTGGGACGAGCGTAAAAAACCCGAAGAGAGTGCAAAAGCGCTTATCGGGGCGGCTTTCAGGGAATTCGCTAAAATTCCGGAGGCCCTCATCCTGGCTTTCAACGCGCCGTCGATTCGAGGACTGGGCGCCACGGGCGGTTTTTCAGTCGAGCTGCAGGACCCCGGCGGCGGAGATTTAAAAAAGTTCGCGGCGGTCACACAGGAGTTTGTCGCAGAGGCCAAAAAAGATCCGGCAATCGGGGCGGTCGGCAGCAGTTTTCGCATCGCCGCTCCACGGATTTATGCCAACATTAACCGAGACCGGGCCAAAGCGCTGGGCGTTCCGATCTCGGACGTGTTCGATACGCTGGAGGCCTATTTCGGGAACTTGTACATTAACGACTTCATAAAATTTGGCCGGGTTTATCGCGTGCAGACCGAAGCACAGCCCCAGTTCCGGTCCAGCCCGGATGACATCTCCAAAATCTACGTGCGCGCGCAGGGCGCTTCGATGATACCGCTCAACACAGTGGTCACGACCGAATTCACGAGCGGGCCGGACCCGGTGACGCATTTCAACGGAATTAATTCTGCCCTGCTGCTGGGAACGGCGGCGCCGGGCTACAGCTCTGGCCAAGCCCTCGATGCGCTGGAACGGACGGCAGAGAATATACTCATCCCCAAAGGTTATGCGATCGACTGGAACGGGATTTCATACCAGGAACGAAAAGCCGGGAGTCAGTCGGTCTATGCGTTTGCGTTCGGCCTCCTCATGGTGTTTTTAGTGTTGGCGGCGCAGTACGAAAGCTGGTCGATTCCTTTTGTCGTAAACCTGGCTGTTCCTTTCGGCATCTTTGGCGCCTGGTCCGCGGTATGGCTCCGGGGAATGACGAACGATATCTATTTCCAGATCGGGCTGGTGACTCTGATCGGGCTGTCCGCCAAGAACGCGATCCTGATCGTCGAGTTTGCCAACAAACGGTATGAACAAGGGATGTCGGCGGCAGAAGCCGCGATCGAAGGAGCCAAGCTCCGGTTCCGGCCGATCATCATGACCTCGATGGCGTTCATCCTTGGCGTATTGCCGCTCGTCATTTCTACGGGCGCGGGCGCCGCCAGCCGTCGTTCAATCGGCACACCGGTGTTCGGCGGCATGATCGCCGAAACCTTCCTGGCAATTTATTTTACTCCGATGTTTTTCGTGACGATCCGGAAACTGACGAAACTTGGTTCCCGCAAGCCGGCTGCGGAGTTGAGTCAAAAACCCGCTCCGTCCCCCGCAGAAGGAGGGCATTGAAATGCGTGGTTCCGTCATCCTGCCGGTCCTGTTACTCCGTCATTGCAATGACGCTATCGTTCGCTTGGTAGCGATTCTCTCAATCCTTCTGACCGCCTGTGCAATGGGACCGGACTACAAACGTCCCGAGGTTCCCGTGCCCGAAGATTATCGAATGGCCGCGGCCGAAAAAGAAGCGGAATCGATCGCCAACCTGCCTTGGTGGGAACTCCTGGATGATGAAGAGCTCCGGAAATTGGTTCGGATCGCGCTGAACGAGAACAAAGACTTAAAACAGGCGGTCGCGACGGTGGAAGAATTTCAGGCTTTATTGGGCGTCGCGCGGACCGATTTTATTCCCCAAGTTAGCGTGTCGGCCAACTATTCACCGCATACTGCCCGGCTGCATACGGTGGACATTCCGCGTCTCCCGGCAACATCTAACAATTATGTACAGGGAAACCTTTCCTGGGAGTTGGACATCTGGGGGCGTGTACGAAGGGCGAACGAGGCGGCGCGCGCCGACCTCCTGTCTCAGGAGGAGAACCGGCGGGCAGTGATCCTCGAACTTGTGAGCAGTGTGGCGCAGGCCTACTTCGATCTCCGGCAGTTCGACATGCAGCTGGATATTGCCAAGAGTGCGCTTCAATCGTGGGAGGAGTCCGTGGCGATTGCGCAGGCCCGGTTGCGGCGGGGAGTAATTTCCAAGCTGGACGCCGACCAATTTGGAGCGGAACGGGCGAATGCCGCCGCTCAGGCGGCTGCACTGGAACGCCTGGTCATTCAGAAAGAGGATGAGCTCAGCGTCCTACTCGGGAGAAACCCCGGCCAAATTCCGCGTGGGAAAACACTGACAGAGCAGGTGATGCCGGCCGGAGTTCCGGCCGGCCTTCCATCGGACCTGCTCAAGCGCCGTCCGGATATTTTGCAATCGGAAGAAAACCTGGCTGCAGCCACCGCGCGGATCGGAGTTGCGAAAGCGGAACGGTTTCCGAAAATCTCTTTGACGGGGGTTCTCGGAATGGCAAGCCCGCAACTGTCGACTCTCGGAAAACAAACGTTCGGATCTGCCGGCCTGGGATTGGTCGGCCCGCTTCTCAATGCTCAGACGCTGGGATTTCAGCAGAAAGCGGCAGAAGCGCAGGCTAGGCAGACTTTAGCCCAGTATGAGAAGACGATCATCGTAGCCTTCAGCGAGGTTGAGGACGCGCTCGTGGCGATCCGCACGGTCCGGGATCAGACGAAAGCGCAGGAAGAACAGGTAGCTTTTCTCCAGTCGGCCCTGCACCTTGCAGACATCCGTTATCAGGGCGGGCTGGCGAACTATTTGGACGTGCTGACGGCCAAGCGAAGTCTGTTCGATGCCGAGCTTTCGCTTGCAGCAACCCGACGGCTCCAGCTGGTATCGATCGTCCAACTCTACAAGGCTTTGGGTGGGGGATGGCCGGTGCAAGAAACGGCGGACAAAAAAACACCGAGATAGAACGATGAATCCGGCAAACGATCAGACTTCGTGGGTTCTTGCCATCGAAGAGAACAAACTCCGGGAGAACAGCCTGAAACCGGTTTTCCCGAAAGGGCTGCCCATCCTGCTCATCAAAAAAGACGGAAAGGTCTATGCCGTGTCAAACAAATGCGCGCACATGGCCTGCGGGCTGACATCGGGGAGTTTAAAGGAGTATGCGATTCAATGTCCCTGTCATGACTGGAAGTTTGATATCCGGACCGGAGAATTTTTGAATGCCAAAGAAATTAAAATACCGACGTATCCATGCCGGTCGGCGGATGGGAAGATTTTTATTAACATTAAAGCAGGAGGCCGATCATGAAGGTTTTCATGTATTCACTCAGCACCTGTCCATGGTGTCGAAAAACAAAAAACTTCTTCAAGGTTAACCACGTTCCTTTTGATTATGTCGATTACGATCTCCAGCCGGAAGACGAACAGGATAAGATCATGGACAAAATTTTAAAAATCAGCAACGCGAGGTCTTTCCCCGTGGTCATCATCGGAGATCAGGTCATTGTCGGGTACGATCCCGAAAAGTATTCGAAGACATTGGGATTAAAAGAGGTCAAAGCATCATGAACGCAGAATCAAGAAAAAAGGCGCTGAGATTTCTGTTCCAAAAAGTCATCGATCCGTTGGGATACAAATTTAGCCCGGATGAAGATCTCGCGGATTTTCTTTTAGACCAGGAAGTCGTACTGGAGCAGAAGCACGGTATCCCTTACTGTCCCTGCCAGGGGCTGACCAAGAACCGGGAAGAAAATATGAAGATCGTCTGCCCCTGCATCCCGTTTCACAGGAAACATTTTGATGCGATGAAACGATGCTGGTGCGGCCTTTTTGTGCATAAAGACGTGACGAACCCGGATGAACTCAAGCAGATCCCTATAACTGAAATAAATGGCGCTTAAAATGCTGATCGAAGTCGCAAAGACGGACGAGCTTATTCCCGGCGGGCTCAAGGCGGTCGAGGTGAATGGCGAAGAGATCGTATTATGCAACAATGAAGGGAAAATATACGCCATCGGCAGGAGATGCGGCCACATGAATGCCCCATTGGATCTTGGAGCTTTAGAAGGCTACATTTTAACTTGCCCGATGCACCATGCCCAGTTTGACATCACCACAGGTGAGGCGTTAAGCGGTCCTGTTCCTCCAAGCTTGGAAAACGAAGTTATTCCGGCGGGTCTCGGCAAATATCTGCAGTATATCAGCATGCTCATGTCGCACATCAAGACATGTGATATAAAAACATATCCGGTTAAGATCGAAAAAAATTTGATCAAATTAGAAATGTAAGTAATTCAGGTTGAGGCTTGTCGGGCCTCCAGCGGAGGGATTGAGACCTTGCTGCCGACAACAGCATGGCAATACTTAAAGAAAAAGGAGGAATAACATGGCAGTGAAACAAGTGACCAGACACCGAAGGAGTCCGAACCTCGGTCTTTCGGACGAGCAACGAAAAGGAGTTTCACAGATTCTCAACATGGTACTGTCTGACGAATATGTACTGTACACCAAGTCGAGAAATTACCACTGGAATGTACGGGGGCCACAGTTCCACGACTTGCATAAGTTTTTCGAAAGCCAGTACAATGAGTTGAACGACATTGTGGATGAGGTGGCGGAACGGACGCGCAGCCTGGGTGGGATGGCGCTTGGCACGCTGGCCGAGTTTGTTCAGCAAAGCAGATTCAAGGAGCAACCAGGGGACTACCCAACCGCAAGAGAGATGGTGGCCAACCTTCTGGCCGACCACGAAGCGGTGATTCGACAGTTGCGGAGCGACCTCAGGACTGTGGCCGAGAAGTATCAGGACGTGGGCACGAACGACTTCCTGACCGGACTCATGGAGCGCCACGAGAAAATGGCTTGGATGCTGAGATCGTGCTTGGAGACAGACGACTAACAAGGAACACTCAGGTCATCGTTTATTACTCTTCATTCTGTCAAACTAATAATCTTCATAGGAGGACAAACCCATGTGGAAATTAGTCGCAGTAGTATCGCTAGCATTATCCCTTGTCAACCCGGCTTTCGCAGTCGCTCAAGATGCGCCTGTGGGTCAGAAAGCGCTGCCCGAGCAGCTCGTGGATGCATTCAACGGTGTAAACGGTGTTCATCCCGGAGCGCGCGCAAATCATGCGAAGGGCGTTATTCTGGAAGGCACATTCACACCGACCGCTTCGGCGTCGTCTGTGAGTAAGGCGGCGCACCTTCAAAAGCAAAAGGCCCCGGTTCCTGTGACTGTCCGGTTCTCCAATGGCTCAGGTTTACCGACTGTCCCCGATACAAACGAAATTCCGCGCGGCATGGCTGTGAAATTTACACTGCCGGACGGTTCCAAGACGGATATCGTCGCCCTTTCATACAACGGCTTCCCCGTCGCCACGTCGGAAGAGTTCAAGGACTTCCTGGTTGCGATCAAGGCGAGCGGACCCGACGCGCCCCATCCCACGGAAATCGAAAAATTCTTGGAGAGTCATCCGACCGCAAAGGCATTTGTGGGGGCCCCGAAGCCGGTCCCGGTGAGCTACGGGACCCTGGCATACTTCGGCATTAACGCGTTCAAGTTTACGAACGCAAAAGGCACGGTCACGTTCGGTCGTTATCAGATTCTGCCCGTCACTGGCGAGAAGGTACTTGCTAAAGAGAAGGCCGCGAAGATGGGACCGGACTACCTTGTCGATGAGATCGGCGAACGGGTCCATCGCGGGCCCGTCAAGTTCAAATTGTTCCTGCAGGTGGCCGAGGAAGGCGACAAGATCGACGATCCATCGGTTGCGTGGCCGGACAGTCGAAAGAAAATCCAACTGGGCACGATCGCAATTACCAAAGCTACGACAGAGAGCCACACGACGGACAAATGGCTTTTTCTGCCGGGAGCGGTGACTTCCGGAATCGAGGCGGCCGATCCGATGATCGGCATACGTTCGGCGGCTTATCCGATTTCCTTTGCCCGCCGGTTCAAACAACCGTGACGCAGATAGAGAATGATCTTGATCGTCGTGCATCGATGCATGGGCCTCGGTAAATTGCCGATCTGCAAGGGACCCCGCAGTCCATTACGGTCGTGGAAGTGCCGATGACAGGTTTTTTTTCGGGGAGACCATAGGAGCAGGAGGTTGGCTGTTAAATTGGAGGGAGGATAGCGATGAGCGGAAAGAAAAATATCGTCTTCGGGTTTCTATATTTGGTTCTGACGGCATCACTCGGACCGTACATGATCGCCCAGTATTTCGATCCTGTGCAACAGGCGGGGCAAGCCAATGCGGCGGCGGTTACGGAACTGACGCGGGTCGTTGAAGGAGGCGTCTCAGACCAACTGGCGAAAGCCCAAAGTGATGCGATACTGGCATTGAATCGAAAAATCAGGGCCGAGGAACCGATCGACGCGATCAAGGGCGGACCACACGCGCATGGGAACCTTGAGTCGCTTTTGAACATCGCAGTCGGCGTCGTCCTGGGGTTTCTCGCCGTTGGACGGTTGTGGAAGGAAGCGATCAGTTGGCTCTTCATCGGCGGGGCCGTCCTGCATTCTGGCATGCTGTATCTGGGCGTCGTGTTCCATCAGGGGTGGGCGTGGGCCGTGTTGAAGACGGGTGCCGGGCCGGTGATGGTGTTGGCCGGGCTGTTATTGGCGGGACTCGCGACCGCCAGAGGGTTCCATCTGCGCGCGACTGATTCACGCTAAGGGCAGGGATGGCATTCCCACGAACGAATGAATAAGGAATAAGGAGACACCATGCGTTACAAACTACTGGGCAAAAGCGGATTGAGGGTGTCGGAGATTTGTTTAGGCGCCATGACCTTTGGTGAAGAATGGGGCTGGGGCGCGCCGAAGGACGAGAGCCGCAAAATCTTTGAAGCCTATGCGGAGGCCGGCGGGAATTTCATCGATACCGCCGATGGCTACACCGATGGCACGAGCGAGAAGATGGTGGGGGAGTTCGTCTCAAAGAAACGCGAGCGTTTCGTGGTGGCAACCAAATACTCGTTTAACGCCCGTCCCGGCGATCCCAACGCGGGTGGCAACCATCGCAAGAATATGGTCCAGGCGCTCGAGGGAAGTCTCAAGCGTCTCGGAACGGACTATGTAGACCTATACTGGCTTCATGCCTGGGACTCTCTGACGCCAGTCGAAGAAGTGATGCGGGCTTTCGACGACATGCTGCGGGCGGGAAAAGTCCTCTATATCGGTGTCTCGGACATGCCGGCCTGGATTATCTCACAGGCCAACACGCTGGCGGAGCTCCGGGGCTGGACGCCGTTCATCGGCCTTCAGATCGAATACAGCCTGATCGAACGAACCGTCGAGCGGGAGCTCATCCCGATGGCTGAGGCGATGGAGATAGGCATCACGGCGTGGTCGCCGCTGGCAGGCGGTCTCCTGTCCGGCAAGTATTCAAAGGCTGCTCTTAAAAAGTCCGATGGCGGGCGGTTGAAAAAAACAAGTTTCGTTCAGTTAAGCGACCGCAACTTGGAGATCGCGGATGCTGTGGTCGAGGTCGCTAAAAAAATCGAACGGACGCCTTCTCAGGTTGCGCTGAACTGGGTGAGGCAGCGGCACAACGCAATCCCGATTATCGGTGCACGAAAGGTTTCTCAGGCGAAGGACAACCTCGCTTGTCTGGATTTTATACTGCCGCAGGAAATTATGAAAAAGTTGGACGAAGTCAGCAAAGTCGAGCTAGGCTTCCCGCATGATTTTCTCGCCAAGGAAGCGGTGAGCGATTTCCTGCACGGCGGGACGCTCGGCTTGATCGATCGTTGAGCGTTATCTTAAGAAGGGAGCGGAAATGACACACGCGATTATCGTTGATCATTACGGCGGACCGGAAGTCCTCCAGTGGAAGGAGATGCCTCTGGGACAACCGGGTCCGGGTGAAGCGCTCGTTCAGCAGACCGCAGTCGGTCTGAACTTTATCGATATTTATCACCGGAGTGGACTGTACCCGCTGCCTTCGCTGCCTGCTGTGATCGGTCAGGAAGCGGCCGGGCGGGTTGAGGCAGTCGGGCCGGACGTGACCGAGGTATCGGTCGGCGACCGCGTCGCCTATGCCGGTGGACCGACAGGAGCATACAGCGAGGCCAGAATTATTCCCGCGCACCGGCTGGTGAAACTGCCGGATGACATTGCAGATCAGCAGGCTGCCGCGATGATGCTGAAAGGCATGACGGCCGAATATCTCGTCCGCCGGACGTACGCCGTTGAACCCGGCGACACGGTTCTTTTCCACGCGGCTGCGGGCGGGGTGGGCTTAATCGCCTGCCAGTGGGCCAAGCACCTCGGCGCGACCGTGATCGGAACGGTCGGCAGTCGTCAGAAGGCCGCGCTTGCGGCATCGCACGGATGCGATCACGTGATTGTGACAAGCGAAGAAGATTTCGTCAAGCGTGTCCGCGAGATCACTCACGGCGAAGGCGTCCAGGTCGTCTATGACTCGGTCGGGAAAGATACCTTCATGCGCTCGCTCGACTGTCTCTTGCCCCGCGGCCTGATCGTCAGCTTCGGTCAGTCTTCGGGCATGGTCCCGCCGCTCGACATCACAATCCTCTTGGCTAAGGGATCGCTCTACCTGACCCGGCCGACGATTCTGCATTACACCGCTTCGCGCAGGGATCTTGTGCGGAGCGCTTCGGCGCTGCTCGATGCAGTTCAGAGCAACAGCGTGAAAATCGAGATCGGCCAGACCTATCCGCTTCGGGATGCCGCGAAGGCCCATGCCGACCTGGAAGGCCGGAAGACGACCGGCTCGACCGTTCTGCTTCCATAACCGTTTGCCGGTTTGGGAAGACCTTGCATTCATCGGCTATCCGGAGTATAAAAGAGGCTTCGCATCAAACGTTTCAATCAGAAGAGAGGAGAATCGAATGAAAATCTTTGTAGGCAATTTGTCTCGCGATGTCACGGATGGGGAGTTGCATCAGGCCTTCGAGGCGTTCGGAAAAATCGATTCCGCCACGGTCATAAAAGATAAGTTTACGGGAGCGTCCAGGGGTTTCGGGTTTGTGGAGATGTCCTCCGCTTCGGAAGCCCAGGCGGCGATTGCCGGCATGAACGGGAAAGATTTAAAGGGCAAAGCGATCAACGTCAATGAGGCACGTCCACGCGAAGAACGAGGAGGCGGGGGAGGACGAGAGGAACGAGGAGGACCCGGAGGCAAGCGACGCTACTGATTATTCCTATCACGGGTCGCCCCGTAACGATCTATTTTAGATATTTTAAGAATTCCGAATCTGGACTCAAGACCAACGTGGTCTCTTTGTCGAGCGCTTTCTTGTAGGCCTCCATCGTACGCATGAACTCGAAGAATTCAACATCCTTCTGATAGGCCTGTGCATAAATCCGGAAGGCCTTCGCGTCGCCCTCTCCCATGTTCGTCTGCGAGATTTTATAGGCTTCGGCCCGTATGATCTCCCGTTCCTTCTCGGCCTCGGAGCGGATCTTCTGCGCCTCCTCCGCGCCCTCGGAGCGGTACCGCTTCGCCTCACGTTCGCGCTCCGCCTCCATGCGGGTAAAGACGGCCTTCTCGTTCTGCTCCGGCAGGTCGGCGCGCTTGATCCTCACATCATCCAGCTCGATCCCATACGCCGCTGCCTTTACATTCGCCCGCGCGGTGACGGTCTCCATGATTTTGGATCGGGCCGTCGAGACGATCTCGACAAGATCATGTCGTCCCAGTTCTACCCGGAGTTCCGAATAGATGATGTCGTCCAGCCGCCCTAGCGCCGCCTGTTGCGTCTGAAAAGCCTCGTACACCTTGAGCGGGTCTTTGATCCGCCACTTGGCAAAGTTGTCAAGCAGAAGCGTCTTCTTGTCCTGCGTGATCACGTCCTGCGAGGTCGTGTCATAATCGAGCAGTCGTTTATCGAAATGGATCACGTTCTGGATGAACGGGATCTTGAATTGGAACCCCGGCTCGATCACGGTCCGGACCGGTTTGCCGAGCTGGACCACGATCGCGGTCTGGGTCACATCCACGATGAAGAAGGGCGAGCCGCCGATGATCAGAACAACGAGAACGATGCCGATGACGATCAACCATTTCTTCACGGTTTCACCTCGGCCGGTTTCGGTGAGGGTTCCAGCGGAAGATACGGAAGGAGTTGATTGCCCATCTTCTTATCGATAACAAACTTATGGATATCCGGAAGCACCTCTTCCATCGTCTCCAAAAACAGGCGTGTCCGTATCACCTTTTTATTCTGGTCGTACTCCTTTAACATCTGGTTGAAGCGAGCCGCCTCGCCCTCGGCCCGTCGGACGCGCGCCTGACTATAGGCCTGGGCCTGGTTGACGATCTGGGCGGCCTCGCCTTTTGCCTTGGGGATGATGTCGTTTCGGTAACTCTGGGACTGATTGATCAACTTTTCCTTGTCTTCTTTCGCGCTCGCAACGTCTTTAAACGCCCCGGCGACTTGATCCGGTGGATTGACGTCTTGAAGTTGGATCGCGGCCACCTGCACGCCGGCGTGGTAATCATCCAGGATCTTCTGGAGCAGGTCCTGCGTTTTCTGTTGGATCTCGGCCTTGCCGGTCGTGAGCGCTTCATCGAGATGGCTCTCGCCGACCACCTGGCGGATCGCGGCCTCGGTCGCTTTCATGATCGTCTCCCCGAGGTCGGCGACATTGAAGAGAAACTCTTTCGAATCGCGAATGCGGAACTGAACGATCAGCTCGACCGAAAGGATGTTCATGTCCCCCGTCAGCATCAGGGCCTCGCGTGGAATCGTTTTCGTGCCTTCTGGAGCGCCGGACCGGAAGCCGATCTCGAGACGGTGCAGTTTGGTGATTTGGGGGATTAGAACGGTCTCGATCAGCGGTATCTTGAAATGGGGACCGGGAGGGGTCAGCCGGACAATGCGGCCGAATCGTTTGACCACGCCCTGTTCATTGGGCGCGACGATGTAAAAGGACTGCCAAGCTGCAATGATGGCGAGGATGAGGCCGATGGTCGGGAGCCAGCCGCCGAGTCCGCCTCCTCCGAATGCCCTTCGCAGCCGTTCCCGAAACTCGCGCGCAACCCGTTCAAAATCGGGCATCTCTTCCTGTGATCTCTTGCCCCATTCCATTCGACGGTTTCCTAAGGAAAGTGGAGGGTAGCACGGTCGAACCCCTTTGTCTGAAAATTATTCCAAAAATAGATCCGTTTTTGATAAAATCGGATGAATCGCGTTTCACTCAAAGAGGGAAAGGAAAAAGAAACCGTATGATTTACAAAAAAATAGCGATGGAACACGATAAGAAGATCGCCGTTGTCGCGCACGACAATAAGAAACAGGATCTGGTTGAATGGGCCAAATATAACAGAACTCTGCTGGCTCACCATAAGGTCTATGCTACCGGCACGACCGGGATGATATTAGAACAGGAACTTGGTTTCAAAATTACCAAACTCCAAAGCGGTCCGTTGGGGGGTGATCAGCAAATCGGCGCCAAGATTGCCGATGGTGCGGTTGATTTTCTTATCTTTTTCTGGGATCCTCTCGAACCGCAGCCGCATGATCCTGATGTCAAAGCGCTGTTGCGCATGGCGGTGGTGTGGAACATTCCGATTGCCTGCAATCGCGCTTCAGCCGATTTCATGATCTCCTCTCCCTTAATGGATGGCTCGTATGATCGCCTTGTGCCCGATTATGATGAGTATCGAACACGGAAGATCGCAAAGGACGAATGAGGAGCGATCGCAATGCTTACCTTTTTCGGCTATTCCAAATGCAGCACGTGTGTAAATGCCAAAACGTTTCTGTCGAAGCTCGGCCACGAGGTGAACGAGATCGATATCACCACATCGCCGCCATCGGCAAAAGAGTTGCGCAGACTGATCGACAAGAGCGGCCGGCCATACACCGATTTTCTGAATCGCAGCGGTCTGCAGTACCGCGCCCTCAACATGAAACAGAAGGTCAAGACACTGCCGGAGGATGCAGTCATTAAGCTGCTCGCCTCGGAGGGCCGGCTGATCAAGCGTCCGATTGTGACGGATGGAGCGCGGGCGACCGTAGGGTTTTCGCCGGAGGAGTTTTCAAAGATATGGCGGCTGTGAGAGAACTTGCCAATGGCCGAAAAGGCGTTCGAATTTAAGCCCCAGTGGGGGCCTCATTGCCCGCTTCAATCGCAGCCTTGCGGATATTCACGGTCGTCAGCAACGCGAGACCCAGAATAAAAAAGACTACCAGCGATAAAAGAGCAATGCGGTAGCTGCCGGTGAACTGTAGCGCAAGGCCGAAGAGGAGCGGGCCCAGCCAGCTCGTTCCCTTATCGCTTACTTCATAAAGGCCGAAATATTCCGCTTCCTGGCCTTTGGGGATCATCAATGAGAAAACCGAACGGCTGAGCGCTTGGCTTCCCCCAAGCACAAGCGCGATGACGGCGGCCAGAATGAAAAAATGTAGAGTCGTTCGCAAGAAGCCGTAGGCATAGATCAATGCTCCGGACCAGATCAGCAGACTGATGATGATTGCCCGTTTGCCACCCACGGCTTTACTGACGTAATTGAACAGTATGGCGCCAAAAAACGCGACGAATTGGACCATCAAGATCACCACGGTGAGAGTGGAAACCGGCAGCCCCAACTCTTCCTGGCCGAATTGGGACGACAGTGTGATGACCGTCTGGATGCCGTCATTGTAGATCAGATAAGCGACGAGAAAAATAAGTGTCTGTGGGTAAGCGCGGGCCTTGCCGAGCGTTTTGCGGAGTTGCTTAAAGCCTGCGGATAAATATGTTTCACCATGGGGCAAACTTTTTATCGGCTGCCGCCGCTTCAACGTCGCTAATGGAATCAGCGTGAATACGGCCCACCACATCCCGGCCGATGCCAAGTTAATGCGTACCGCCTGCTCTGTCGTCAATCCAAGAGCGTCGGCTTTGAAGAACAGAAGGAGGTTTAACGCCAGGAGAATACCGTCTCCTAGGTAGCCGACTGCCCAACCCATCGAGGAGACGGAATCGCGCTCTTCGGGGGTGGAAATCTCCGGCAAAAACGCATTGTAAAAAACAATGGATACGCCGAAACACAAGTTTGCGATGATGAACAGCATGCCGCCTAAAAGATAGTTCGTCCCCTGGAGGAGATACATTCCCATCGTGATGAAAGCGCCGAGGTATGCAAACAGGGCCAGCATCTGTTTCTTGCGATGCGAATAGTCTGCAATGGCGCCCATAAAAGGCAGGAAAGCGACTTGAAACAGGACGGACAACGAAACGATGTATGGAAAAAACGATCCGGCGTTTACCTTAATGCCCAGGGGATAAACGAATCCGTCGGAGTCGGCGGCCGCTTTTGCAACCGTTGTGAGATACGGGCCGAGAAAAACGGTGACGACTGTTGTCGCAAAGGCCGAGTTGGCCCAGTCGTAAAAATACCAGCCGATCTGCTCACGACGTTTGTCCGCAGTCAATTAGTTCACAAATAACCTTGATACATCGGTGGGTGGTCGTAGGCGGGGCGCCCCATACGCCCGCAGTGAGAAGGACCCGGAAAGAATTTTTGTTTACATATCGCTGAAAATAATTGAAACACAGAGCGAGGACGTATGGGGCTGCCGAAGGACAGGACCCGCCGATGTATCATTGTATTAGGTTCTCCGCATCTTCGTCGCTCTGCCGGTCTGAATGACTTTGACCATCTCATCGTGAATTTTGCCGTTGGAGGCGATGACCTCTTTGGAATAAACCGAAAAGGTTTTCCCGGCAAAGTCGGTCACCCGTCCACCGGCTTCCTGAACGAGCAGACTTCCGGCCGCCGCATCCCAGGGATGAAGCTTGAGCTCCCAGAAACCGTCGAACCTTCCCATGGCGACATAGCAGAAATCCAGGGCGGCGGAGCCTGTCCGACGAACCCCTTGCACCTGCATGCTGAAGTCAAAAAAGTGATTAAAATTGTTCTCGGCGGTCTCGCGCACATCGTAAGAAAAACCTGTGACAAGGAGGCTATGCATCAAGTCCTCTGTAACTGAGACGGCAATCGGATGGTCGTTTAAGAACGCTCCTTTTCCCTTCTCGGCAAGGAAGAGTTCGGATCGGAGCGGGTCATAGACGACCCCGAGAACCACTTCCTTCTGCACCTCCAGGCCGATGGAGACACAGAAAAACGGAAAACGATGGGCATAGTTGGTAGTGCCGTCGAGCGGGTCGATGATCCATTTGAAGGGCGACTCCTGTCCGCGACCGTAGCCTTCTTCGGCAAGAATCTCATGATCAGGAAATTCTTTTTTGATGATTTCCACGATGGTTTTCTCAGACTGACGGTCCACATTGGTGACGAGGTTCACCGCTCCCTTATAGTCCACCTTCACTTCTTTCGTGAGATTCTCACTGAGAATCTCGCCGCCGGCTCGGGCAGCCTGAATGGCGACAGCCTTGTATTGGTTCATCATGACGATTCCTGTTTGCTTCTCACTATAGCATATCTTTATCTTCCTGGAAAAGGCGGAAGAGTGGAACGGCTTGATCTTTACACGCAAATATCCTCTAATAGGACGGCATGAAAAATCAAATCCGAAAGGAAATTCTTTCTCTGGCCCTTCCCCTCATGGTCAGCAATCTCCTGGATCAGGCCGTCGTGATCGTAGACATCTTCCTGGTGGGGGGGATCGGAGCGTCCGCCATTGCAGCCGTTGGGCTAGGCCAGCTTCTATATTCCGCAGTCATCCCCCTGATCTTTGGTTTATCCATGGGGACTCTCGTTGTCGTTTCCCAGCTCCGGGGAGCAAGGCGCATGGAAGAAGCAGCGCGCACCGGATATCAGTCTCTCCTAGTCGGACTCCTGTTGGCCTTGATCATCAGTTTCTTAGGAGGGGCATTTGGACAGCGGGCAGCGCTTCTCCTTGGGGCGGAGGAAGAAGTTGCTCGGCTCGCAGGTCAGTATGTCCGTTTCCTGTCCTTCTTTTTTCCTTTTAACGTGACCGTTACTATCCTTGTGGGAATGATGCAAGGATGGGGCGATACCAGAACGCCGATGCGGGCGGTTCTCCTCACGAATTTTCTCCATATTCTCTTTGCCTATCCGTTGATTTACGGTAAGTTGGGCTTTCCGAGACTGGGAGTATCCGGAGCGGCACTTGCGATTGGTTTGTCAGCCGTGATCGGAGCGATCTTTTTGATCGCCGTTGCCTTCCGAGCAGGTCGCATCGTTCGGGGGCCTTTTGATTTTGAACTGACCAAGAGGGTCGTACGGGTGGGAGGGCCTGTTTTCGGGGACAGGGCGCTTCAGCAATTGGGGCAAATGGGCTATGCCAAGGCGATCCTTGTGTATGGAACGGTGGCGTATGCCGCCCACCAGGTGGGAGTTGCCATCGAAGCTTTCTCTTATCTTCATGGGGGTGCCTTTTCGATTGCGGCTGCGACGGCGGTCGGTGCGAGTGTGGGCGCCGGTAAATTTAAAGCGGCCAAGCTCAAGAATTGGGAGGCCAATCGATTAGCGGTCCTCATCATGGGCTGCATGGGGCTGATCTTTTTTTTCTTTCCCTACCTGCTCCTACGGATCTTTACGCAGGACACGGAGGTCATCCGTCTCGGCACTTTTTTCCTGAAGATCGTTGCCGTGATGCAGGTGCCGCTCGCCATCACGATGGTTCTTGAGGGTTCCCTCAAAGGAGCCGGCGATACCCGGTTTATACTTTTCGTCACCGCCGTCGGGATGTGGATCGTCAGGGTCCCGCTCTCCTTTCTTTTCTCATTTGGTTTGGGCCTGCCGCTCATCTTTGTTTGGAGCATCATGGTGATCGACTGGGTGACACGAATGACAATTTTATTGTTGAGGTATCGGTCTGAGCGCTGGCAAGCGGCGAGGGTGATACGGTAATAATTTTTTGCTGTTTTTAGGACAACGGAACAGGGATAAAGGTGATAACGAACATGATCAGTCCCAGCCAGCCGATTATAATGCGTCCTGGGCCTAGCGGTGTGTCTGGGTCTATTACTGGTGGATGGCGAAGTCCAAAAATTAGAGGGAGGAATGCCCACAGAATCCAACCAGGCCATGCAAAATACCCCAGCCCCAATAAGATCATCATCACCACAAACGAAATGAACCTCTGTTTCTCACCGAAGAGTGCATAAATGACATGACCGCCATCTAACTGGCCGATCGGGATCAGATTTAAGGTGGTCACGAAGAGACCAAACCATCCTGCAACGGCGATTGGATGGAGGAGGATATCGTACCCCTCACCCGGATCTCCGAGAATCAAATGGGATAACCATGAAAAGATCAAGGAGGAACCCGCCCTATATCCGACAGGTGTGGTTAAACTGACGATCGTTGAAAGCTTTAATCCGATCACAACCGCAACGACTGCTACCACGAACCCGGCAATCGGTCCCGAAATTCCAATATCAAAGATGGCTTTCTTCCTGAGAATCGGCGAGGTCATCCGGATGAAGGCTCCAAAGGTGCCTGCAAGAAAAGGAGGGGGTGCAGGGATGAAATAAGGCAGGGTGGCAGGTACTCTGTGGTACCGGGAGGTAAAGTAATGACCGAATTCATGCGTCAAAAGAATCGCCAGTAAGGTAAAGGAATATGGGATCCCTTTTAAAAGCGATTTAGGTTGCAGGAACGGATTTGCACCTACCAGAATTGCCCCCGCGAAAAGAGTCGTGACGACCGTCAGGGTAAAAAGAATAATCGGCATCCGATAGGATGGCCTGGGAAGCTCTGCAGGCTGTGTCTGTTCGGCGAGAAAACCGAAGTTCCGCTGGACTTCGATCGATTCGCCGGGATCGGTGATGGAGGGTGGGGGATTTGATGTTGTGTGGTGCATGATTCTATCCAATTCTCAGAATATCAGCTCTCTGCCTTCTTGACGGATACGATCTGATCGAGAGGCAGCGATACCCACTCCATGAGGGTCTGGAGGTGGATCTCATCATCACTTGTTCCTACCAGGATGCCTCGATAAACGATTCCCTCATAAAGCACCTCCACCTTCTGACCCATTAAATTTTCCAGTGCATCCTTCATCGCTTGAACGATCTACTATCCTTTAGCACATTATCATTATATAGACAGAAAATATGGATTGCAACTCTAGCGCAGAGATAAATCGTCAATTAATTTTTATGGAATTTTTATACCGGGGTGCCCATTTTTTATACCATTTTTATACTGCGCTTGATAAGCTTGCTGCAAGTAAAAACAGGGAGGAGGCAGTTATGGATGTCCTTTATATAAGCTTGACAGTGATATTCTTCGTGATTTCGGGATGGCTCTTTAGCTTTCTGAAAAATCTATAGGAGGTATAAGATGACTCTTTTTTACCTTATCAGCGGAGTTCTTGCAATAGGGCTCCTGATCTATTTACTGGTCGCGTTATTGAAACCGGAGGTGTTTTCATGACAACGAACGGCTTTTTGCAAATCGGGTTTTATCTGATGGTCCTGGTGGCGTTGGCCAAGCCGCTGGGGTGGTACATGGCACGCGTCTATGAG
>Ga0335085_10005630_pt1 | contig 20043 bp, 19 predicted proteins | sample Lox_Sample_45_FD_206712 | JGI IMG/M metagenome (GOLD analysis project Ga0335085, IMG submission 206712) | Soil microbial communities from Loxahatchee National Wildlife Refuge, Florida, United States - Lox_Sample_4.5 | ecosystem: Environmental > Terrestrial > Soil > Wetlands | place: USA...
ACTGGCGGTACTCCCACTCGATGGCGTCTTTGAGCAGGTGGGCCAGCTGCCCGCCGGTGGTGATGCCGGCGATGTCGGCGACCCCGCGGCGGGTCCCGACCGAGACGACGAACCCCTTGTCGTGGAAGGTGAACGCCTCCAGCGGCCGGCCCTTCAGCTCCGCGTCCAGGTTGCGGGCCACCGTCTCGCCCTCTTCAAGCGCCACCTGCGCCAGCGGGGGCAGCACGTGCCCGCTGCGCGGATCGGTCACCGAGGCAAGGTCGCCGGCGACGTAGATCTCCGGGTGGTCCAGCACGCGCAGGTACCGGTCGACCTTGACGCGGCCGTTGTGGCCGGTCGGCAACCCCGAATCGGCCACAAGCTCGGGTGCTTTCACCCCACCCGCCCAGACGAACACGCCGCCCTCCACCAGCTGGCCGTCGGTGAGCCGGAAGCCCTCCTCGGTCGCGGCGGCGATCGCCGCGTTGGTGCGGACCTGGACCCCCAGGTCAGAAAGGATTCTGGTGGCCTTGTCGATCAGTTGCGGTGAGGAGCCGGCCAGGATCGTGGGGCCCGCCTCGACCAGCAGCACGGCCGGCCGGGCGGGCGCCAGGCCGTGACGGCTGGCCACCTCGGGCAGCGTCTCGGCCAGTTCGCCGGCCAGCTCCACCCCGGTGGCGCCGGCGCCGCCGACCACCACGGTCGCCAGTTGGCGCTGCCGCCCGGGGTCGGCGGCGGCCGCGGCAGCCGTGAGCGCTTTGCTGACCGCCGCCCACACCCGCTCGGCGTCGCTCGCCGAATACAGCGACAGCGTGCGCTGGGCCAGTCCGGGGATGGCGAAGTCGTTGGGCCGGCTGCCGAGCGCCAGCACCAGCCGCCCCCAGCCGATCGGCCCAGCCCCGGTGAGCAGCCGCCGGCCGGGCAGGTCGAAACCATTGATCTCGGTCTGGACGAAACGGACCCGCGTGGCCAGCATGTCCTGGAGCGGGATGCGCACCGCGTCGGCGGCGCGGGTGCCGCCGGCGACCCGGGGCAGCTCGGTGAGCACCTGGTGGTAGTCGTGCCGGTCGACCAGGGTCAGCTCCATCGCGGGGTTGCTGCGCAGCTTGGCCGTCAGGCGCAAGGCGACGTGCAGCCCGGCGTAGCCCGCGCCGGCGACCACGATCTGACCGCTGCTCCCGGCGGTGGATGCATTCACGGCGTTCTGCATGGGTACTGTCCCCCTTCCGGTGCCGCCAGACTTTCCGCGCCCAGCGGGGTCAGGTGAGGCGGCGCTCGGTGGCCCAGCGGGTGAGCTGGTGGCGGGTCGAGAGCTGCAGCTTGCGCAGCACGGAGGAGACGTGGCTCTCCACCGTCTTGACCGAGATGTACAGCTCGCGCGCGATCTCCTTGTAGGTGTAGCCGCGGGCGATGAGGCGAAGCACCTCCCGCTCACGGAGCGTCAGCTGGTCCAGCTCGGGGTCGAAGGACGGCCGCTCCTGGCCGGCCGCGGGCAGGGTGGCGAAGGCGTCCAGGACGAACCCGGCCAGCATCGGGGAGAAGACCGCATCCCCCGCCGCCACCCGGCGCACCGCGTCGATCAGCTCGGCGGAGGAGATCGTCTTGGTCACGTAGCCGCGCGCGCCCGCGCGGATGGCGGCGATCACGTCCTCGGGGGCGTCGGAGGCGGACAGGGCGAGGAAGCGGACCTGAGGGTGTGCGGCCTTCACCGAGGTGACGACGAAATGCCCGCCTCCCCCGGGCAGATGCACGTCGAGCAGGACGACATCCGGGAGGCAGGCGGTGATCTGGGCGATCGCGGGCCGCACGTCGTCCGCCTCACCCACGACCTCCACCTGGTCGCCGAGCTCGGCTCGCACCCCGGCCCGGAACAAGGCGTGGTCATCGACGATGAACACGCGCGGCTTGCCGCCGCCCGGCCCGGCACCGCCGGGTGCGGTCACGCCCGGCCCGGGACCGCCGGGCGCGGTCACGCCCGGCCCGGGACCGCCGGGCGCGGTCACGCCCGGCTCGGCTGGCGCTTGACGGTGCGGCGGGGCATGTGCAGAGACACCTCGGTGCCCTGGCCCGGTGCGCTCCGGACGGCCGCGGAACCGCCGCGGCGGGCCATCCGGGCGCGGACGGACTCGGCCAGTCCCCTGCGGTCGCCGGGTACCGCCGCCGGGTCGAATCCGCAGCCCCGGTCGCGCACGAACAGCGACACCTCGGCCGGCTCGACCTCAGCGAACAGCGAGGCGACGCTGGCGCCCGACCACTTCGCCGCGTTGACGGTCGCCTCCCGCGCCGCCGCCAGCACGGCGTTCAGGTCGTCGTCGAGGTCGCAGTCCCCGACCGTGATGGCCTCGACGGCCACCCCGTACCGGGCCTCGACCTCCTGCTGGATCAGCCGCACCCCGCTGGCCAGGGTGCGGGCCTCGCCGGGGACCGAACCGGGGGCCCGGCCGTCGAACAGCCAGGACCGCAGCTCCCGCTCCTGGGCCCGGGCGAGCTTGACGACCTGCTGCGGCTGATCCGCGTTGCGCTGAACGAGGGCGAGGGTCTGCAGCACCGAGTCATGGACCTGCGCGGCCATGTCGGCCCGCTCCTCGGCCCGCACCCGGGCCTGCCGCTCGACGACGAGGTCCCGGGCGATCCGCAGCCACCAGGGGCCCAGCAGCACCATGATCGCCGCGACCACCAGCAGCAGGCCACCCAGGGGGCGCAGCAGCTCGGCGCCCGCGTGCCCGCTCAGCAGCACGGCCAGGCCGCCGGCCAGCAGCCCGGCGGCGACCACGGTGCGCGCGACGGTCGCCGACCGCGTGTGCTGCCCGGTCATGCCCGGCGTGTCCCCGGTCAGGCCCCGCAGCGGCTCGGCCAGCCGCCGCATCGTCTCCTGCTCCTCCGCGGGCGCGTTCCGCCAGATCAGCGCCAGGCCGGCGACGCCGATGACCAGCGGCCACGCCAGGTTGCCGATCCAGCCCGCGCCGAGTACGGACGCGAGCACGAGCACGATGGTCAGCAGCGACGCGAGGCCCGCGGCGAGCGCGATACCCCGGCGGTCGGTCAGCGCCTTGCCCGCGATGCTGCCGTCCTCGCCCGCCATCGGGATGAACAGCCAGGCCAGGACGTAGGCCGCCGCGCCGACGCTCACCAGGGTGGCCAGCACGAACAGCAGCCGGATGACGATGACGTCCACGCCGGTCCGCGCGGCCAGGCCGGCCGCCACCCCGCCGAGGAGACGGTCCTCCCGACCGCGCCGCAGCGGGCCGCCGTGGCCGGGCGCGCGCGACCACAGCCGGGCACCGAGGCGCCGGGAGCGCGGCCGGCCGGGGCCGTCTTCCGCCGGAAGCATGTCCACCTCCCCATCATCGCGCCGCGAGGCCCCGGCGGCTATCAGGGTCAACCCTGATAGCCGGGGCGGCAGATCAGGGTCGGGTGGTGGTTCTTCCCAATTCCCTATTCCGGCTGGCCGGCGGCACGGTGGAGACATGAACACCACCACTGCCACACCGCAGACCAGCCACCAGCACACCACGAACCCGGAACCCGGCCGGGAAGGCCCGGCGGGCCCGGCGCCCCGGCCGCAGCCGCTGCACCGGCCGATCCACGGCCGGATGCTGGCGGGCGTCGCCGCGGGCATCGCCGATTACCTGGGCGTCGACGTGACCATCGTGCGGATCGTGCTGGCCGTGCTCACCCTCGTGGGCGGCGCCGGCCTGCCCGTCTACCTGGCCGGCTGGCTGCTGATCCCCGAAGAGGGCGCCCCCCAGTCCATCGCGAGCGAGCTGCTCCAGTCCGTGTCCGCGCGGTCGCGCTGACCGGGGAGGGAGCACCGACATGCCCGCACCGCACAGCCGCGCGTCGTTCCTGGCCGCCACCCGCCGCCGCGGCAGTTACGCCGACCTGCGCGTCTCCGATGCCGAACGCGCCGATATCGCGGACCTCCTGGCCACCCACTTCGGGGACGGGCGGCTGGACCAGGCCGAGTTCGACCGGCGGCTCGATCAGGCCATGAAGGCCATCACCTACCGGGACCTGAGCGGGCTGTTCACCGACCTGCCGCCCATCCCGGCGGCCGAGGGGCCGGATGGGCCGGAACTTCCGGCCCGCCTGCACGCGGGGCGGCACCGGCACCGGGTGCTGTTCCTGGCCCTCGTCATCGTGATCGCGGTCATCGCCGGGCATGCGCTGGCGCTGCCCTTCAATCCGTGGGCGTGGACCTTCGGCCCCTGGCTGTGGATCGCCGTGATCGCCGTCATCGCCCTGCTCGTGACGCGCTCCCGGAAGGGCGCGTCCTGACGCGGCCCCGGGGCGGCAGACCGTGGTCGGCCGCCCTGGCCCGGCCGTCCTCCTGCCCGCGCCGTCCCCCCGCCCGCGCTGCCTCGCTGTCACATTCACCCCCTTCCTGCCTACCAGCCGCGCCTGTACCAGCAGGCCACTGATTGTGACGGGACGGTGACGGATGCGGAGGTAACAGGCCCGCGGCGGTCCGGCTTTCTGGCCCACTGGGGGTCATCCGGTCAGGGGCAGGCGCATTCACCGCAAGTCTGATCGCGCGCTACCTCGGATGATGCATCACACACGACCGTATGACCGCATTGACGGCAGGTAATCTGGATAGGGTCGGCATGAACCACGATGGTGCCAGGGTCCCGTTTGCGTGACCGCCGGGAGCTGTTCCCGGGGGCGGCCAGTGCCGGCCGGGACCGTGCGCGTGCTGCCGTTGCCTGCGCTCGATCAGTGTCAGGGCGATGCACAGCAGGGCGGCGGAGTTTTCGCAGATGGTCTTTTTCTGGCTCCGGGCGATCCATGCCCGCATCTGCAGTGAGTAGGTGATGGTCCACAGCGGGAACAGTTTCCGCAGTTCCCGGAGGATGATCAGCGTTTCCTCATCAGGAGCATGGTCCACATCGGGGAGGTTCAGGTAGCCGGCCGCCCCGGGCGGGTCGAAGGCCCGGGGTACCGGGTCGTCCCGGTAGTCGGCCTCGATCGCCTTCTCCAGCCCGGCCAGGGTGCCGGCGGTGACGAAACGGTGGCTGTCGCGGCGCAGCGCCACCCACCGGTCACGGGTGTAGCTCAGCAAGTAGGCGTCGCCCCAGTGGAAGGCGACCGATTCCAGGGTGACGGCGGGCTGGCTGGTCATGGCCGCCCCGCATCCGCTGGTGCGGGCTCGCGGCTGACGGCGGCCCAGGCCTGGCCCCGGCGCGGGCCGGGCACGAACAGCGGGGCGCGCCATTGCCGGGCCTCGGTGATACCGGGGTCGATCAGGTCCAGGCCGGCCATGAACCGGGCCAGGCCGCCGGGCCCGTGGTTGTAGACCGGGGCGGCGGTGTACGTCCTGGTCATGTCCTCCCCCAGCCCGGCGTCCCCGCCGACCACCGACATGATCACGTAACTGCCGGCCGGGATAGCGCCGGGTAAGCTTAACGGTGATCTTTTCCGCCTGGCGCGGGGCAAAAAGATGCATCGTCATGGCCAGGATCAGGCACAACGGCTGATCAAAATCGAGGAACTTGCGGATCCGCCAGTCATAAAGGATCTCGGCCGGGTAGGCCAGGTCCCCGGCACACGCCAGCACCCCGGCGCTCTTGGCCAGCAGGTTGCGGGCGTGGGACATCACCTGGGCGTCGTTATGGCATACACGACCCGGGCATCCGGGATGATGGCCTGCGCCGTTTCGTGGGTGTTCGGCGCGGTCGGCAGGCCGCAGCCGATGTCGATGAACTGGCCGATTCCTTGCTGCGCGGCGCGGGTGACGGCGCGGGCCTGGAACTGGCGGGCCTGGCTGACCAGTTCGGCGGCGTGCGTGTAGACCTCAAGAACCTTCTGGGCCTGGTCGCGGTCGGCGGCGAAGTTGTCTTTGCCGCCGAGCAGGAAATCGTAGACCCGGGCGATGCTCGCCACCTCAGCGCTGAACTCCGCTTCCGGGACGCACAGTTTCACCCGGAGCCGGTCCATGGTTCCCGCCTGGGCGTACACGGGCCGCACATCAGCACCGGCGGCTTCGGCGACAAAGAACCGTTTGCCGCCAATAATGCGCTGGCTGATGCGGTATTCGGGAAATTCAAGCCGGAAGGTTTCCAGCGCGGACCGTATCGGCAGGGTTCTTTCCGTCATTGCGCCGCCTCCGCTTTCCCGGCGGCCAGCACAGTGCGTCCCAGCTCGCGCCACAGGTCAGCCGGGTCAGTGCTGATCACGCACCAGATTCCGGGCCCGTCATCGCGGCGGGTGGCCTCATACCGGCAGGTGAGGCTGTGGCTGGTCACGATCACGTCATAAGCGGGCAGGGCAGCCCGCAGCGCCGCAAGCTCAGCCAGCATGCCCGCCGGGACCGATGCCCGCCCGGCGAACACATCCCACCCGCTCACAGCGCGCCCTCCGTCATGCGGATCGACTCGGCCAGCTCGGCAGGCGTACGGCCATAGAGCACGATGGGCTTGCTGCTGGGGGAGTCCTATGGTTTGGCCCGGTACCCACCGGTGATAGCCGCGATGTCCCATCGCTCCCCGGCCTTGCGCCAGACATCCTCAAGGATCACGTCGCTGTCGGCTGCGTTTCCGGGAGCGGTGCCGTTCCTGGCCTGCATTCCGGTTACTCCTCATGCGTGGCGATACGGATACATCGAGCTAATCCCGTCGGGCTTCGCCATGTAAGGAGACTTGCGGAGACTTGCGAGGGAATTAGCCGAAAGCGCTGATCGCTGCCGTGATGAGCGCTCGTGCTCCTGGGCCGTATACGGCGATCTCAGAAAGTTTGTCGAAGGCGCGCAGATACAGCACCACCTCGCCCGGCGCTGTGACTGTCACCTGGGCGGACAACAGTTCGACGTGAACCCGTACGTCGTCGAAGACGGTGAAAGTCTCCAGCGTCCACATCGGCCGCTCGCTGACGGCAAAGGGGATCACGCCGAGGGAAACAGATGGCAGCGATATGAGGCCGAGGATGTGGCCTAGCTGCCCGGCCATGACCTCCGGATCTGCTGGTCTGTACCGCAGCACCGACTCTTCCAGCACCATCGAAAATCGGTGATTGCCCGTGTTGAGGATGCGGTTGCGGTTCATGCGGGCCGCCACGGCATCCGCCACATCGTCGGGAGTACTCCGGAAGGCGGTGATCGCGGACATGAGCGCCTTCGCGTATCCCGGCGTCTGCAGGAAGCCCGGCACGACGGTGGAGCAGTACACGCGGAACAGGCGCGTCTGCTCGTACAGTGGCCGCCGCGCCTCCTGTGTGTGGCGAAGCCCTGTCCGGTGCAGCCGCCGCCACTCGGTGTACATGGAGTCGGCCGCGCGGGATGCCGCGATCAGGTCGACGGCCTGGCGGTCCGTTCCGCAGACGTGGCACCAGGCGCGGATGTCAGCCTCGCTGGGTGCCTGCTTCGCTGCCTCGATCCGGCTCGTTTTTGCTTCGTGCCAGCCTGCCGCCGCAGACAGCGCCCGGGCGGTCAGGCCAGCGTCCAGGCGGATTTCTCGCAGCCGGCCGGCTAGTTCCTGCCGGGCGCGCTGGACGCTTGAGGAGGGTGAGACAGCCATTGGCAGGGGGTCGGGGGGGATGGTCAGGAGGGCCGGTACTGGGCGTGCGGGATGGCGCGTTCCCACACCGCCTCGAATGCGCCGGCGCACATCGTCACCACGGCCGGGTCATCCGACAGTACGTCGTCCAGGAAGTCGCCATTGCCGGCGAAGTGACTGAGCCGGATGAGCCGGTTGTCGAATACCCAGAAGTCGTTGCCTGGCAGGCACAGGATCGGTGTCCGGGTCGATTGCGATAAAGACTAACGCCATGATGTCTCCTGGTTGAGGAGTTGCGCAGGCTTGCGCCTTCAATGTCCCGCGTCAGACCGGCAACGTCAAGCGGACATGGACCCTGGGTGCTTACCCTCAGAACGCGTCATGCCGAGAGCCTGCGGTGTGTGGCGGCTTGATGACACGGCGGCAAATTTGCCGACCGCGCGTGACCTGGGTATGGGGGTCGTGCATTTCACTGGCCCCGCTGCCGGGGCGTGTCGCCGCAGCCGCACCCGCGTTGGCGCCTTTACATGTACCCGGGTACATGTAAAGGCGCCATCGCGTGCCTTGCCCGTGGCGGCGGGGGCGACGGTCAGGGCTGAACGGGCACGCTGGCGGCGCAGGCCTGCTGCAGCCGGGCCCGCAGGGCCGCGCCGGCGTCCCGGCCGGTCCGGGCCTCCACGATCCGGAGCCCCGATCCGGCCAGCGCCGCCGTCAGGTCGCCGCTTTTCTCCAGGCGGGTGTAGGGCAGCCCGGCGGCCGCCGCCAGCTGACCGAGGCCGGCCCCGTGCGGCGTGCCGAAGACGCGCTCGAACGGGCCGGACGGCCCGGCGAACGCCGCCTGCTCCAGCGTGGAGAAGATCCCGCCGCCGTCGTTGTTGACCACGACCAGGCACAGGTCCGGGGCCGGCTCCCCGGGCCCGAGGATCAGCCCGGGCGTGTCATGCAGGAACGCCAGGTCGCCGATGAGGGCGAAGGCCGGGCCGCCGCCTGCGGCCTGATGGGCGAGGGCCGCGCCGATCGCCGCCGAGGTGGTGCCGTCGATGCCGCTGGCCCCCCGGCTGGCCAGCACGCGGACCCCGTCCCGGGGAGCCATGTGGTGGTCGAGGTCCCGGATGGGCAGGCTGGACGCCGCCCACAGCAGGGCGCCGTCCGGCAGCGCGGCCGCGAGGTCCCGCGCCAGCCGCGGCTCGGTCACGGCGTCCTCGGCGTCCAGGATCTCGTCCGTGGCCCGCCGTGCCGCCGCGTCCGCGCGCAGCCAGGATTCGAGCCAGCCGCCGGCCCGGCCCCGGCCGCCGCGACCCGGCTCCCCGACGGGCCCGCTACGTCTGCTACGCCCGTTACGCCCGCCGGGCCCGGCCAGGCGGACCGCCGGGACCACGTCGGTGGCGGTCCGCGACGGATCGTCCCACCGGCCAGGCTGGCTCGCGACGACGATGTGCCGGGCCGGCGGGCGCGCCCGCGGTGCCACACCGGGGCCGGCGGGGCGGTCGAGCACGGTCACGGCGGCGGACCTGTACAGCATGGTCTGCTCGCGGGACAGGCCGGGACGGCCGACCGAGATGATGACGTCCGGCCGGCGGCCGGACATGAATCCGGGTGAGCCGAGCAGGTACTCGTACGCGGACAGCGCGTTCGGGCCGCGCCGCGCCCCCGACGACGGCTCGGCGAGGATGGGCCAGCCGGCAGCTTCGGCCAGCTCGCGCAGCGCGTCGGGGTCTGCGGCACCGTCCCCGCAGATGACCAGGCCGCGCTCGGTCCACGGCAGCTCCAGCGGCGCCGCGGCCCGGGCCCCGCCGAACGTGGTCCACGGCGCGCCGCCCGGGCGGCCGTCCAGCGGCCACGGGCCGACCTTGCGGCTGGCCCGGCCGCCCGTTGTCCCGGTACCGCCGCCGGCCGGCATCCCGCGGTCGAGGGCGGGCGTCCCCCGGTCGAGCGCGGGCGTCCCCCGGTCACCGGCCCGGGGGCGGTCCGGGACGAGCGGGTCGCGGAAGGCCAGGTTCAGGTGGACCGGGCCAGCCGGCCCGCCCGCGGTGCCCGCCGCCAGGCCCCAGGCCCGGCAGGCCAGCGACCGCCAGTACCCCACCATGCCGGGCTGCGCTTCCGGCACGCCGACCTCGCAGAACCAGCGCACCGCGGAGCCGTACAGCTTGATCTGGTCGATGGCCTGGTTGGCCCCGGTGCCGCGCAGTTCCGGCGGCCGGTCCGCGGTGAGCACCAGCAGCGGCACGCACGACTCGTCCGCCTCGATCACCGCGGGGTGGAAGCTGGCCGCCGCCGTCCCCGAGGTGCAGAGCATGGCGGCTGGGCGGCGGCTGGCCTTGGCCAGGCCCAGGGCGGCATACGCCGCCGAACGCTCGTCGAGGCGGACGTGCAGCCGCATATCCCCCCGCTGCGCCCGGGCGAACAGCTCCATCGCCAGCGGCGCGCTCCGGGACCCCGGCGCGAGCACCGCGTCGGTCATCCCGCAGCGGATCAGCTCGTCGGCCAGGGAGACGGCCAGGGCCGTCGACGGGTTCACCACGCGCCCCCGGCGTCCCCGCCAGCCGGGCCGCCCCCGCCGTCCCTGCGGTCCCCGCCAGCCGGGCCGCCCCCGGCGTCCCCGCCAGCCGGGCCCCCGCCGTCCCCGGGCGCGACCTCGCCGAGGAACTTCGCGGCGGCCGCGGCCCGGTCCCGCCACGGCCCCGGGTCCACCTCCCACCGCGCCAGCTGCGCGGCCGAGACGGCCGGGCGCCGCACCGGGAGGAAGCCATCCGCGGCGGCCAGCGGGGCCGCGGTGACGTCCCCGGCCAGCAGGCTCATCGTGGCCAGCCCGCACGCGTACGGCAGCTCGGGCAGCGCCGCCGCCAGCGCCACCCCGGCGGCCAGCCCGACCGAACTGTCGACCGCGCTGGACACCACGACCGGCAGCCCGCACGCCTCGGCGATCCGCAGCGCCGCCCGCACCCCGCCGAGCGGCTGCACCTTGAGGACCACGATGTCGGCGGCGCCGGCCGCCCGCACCCGCAGCGGGTCCTCGGCGCGGCGGATCGATTCGTCGGCGGCCAGCGGCACCCGCACGGCGCGGCGCAGCTCGGCCATCTCCGCCAGCGTCGCGCACGGCTGCTCGGCGTACTCGAGGCCGAAGCGGTCCAGTTCGGCCAGCATGCGCGTGGCGTGGGCGACGTCCCAGCGGCCGTTCACGTCGATCCGCACCCGGCCGTCCGGCCCGAGGGCGTCCCGGACCGCCTCGACCCGCGCGATGTCCTCGGCGTCCGCCCGGCCCCGTTCGCCATCGCCGGCTCCCGCCGGGGCTCGTTCGGCGACCTTGACCTTGGCCGTCCGGCAGCCGGATGCGGCGGCGATCTCGTGCGCTCGCGCGGCGGGTACGGCGGGCACCGTCACGTTGACCGGCACCCGGTCGCGGACGGGGGCCGGCCAGCCGGCCGTCGCGGCCTCCAGCGCGCTGGCCAGCCAGCGGGCACTTTCCCGCGGGCCGTACTCGGCGAACGGGGAGAACTCGCCCCACCCGGCCGGCCCCCGGATCAGGGCGCCCTCACGCACCGTGATGCCGCGGAACTTCGTCGTCATCGGGATCGCGAACGCGCGCAGCGACCCGAGCAGGGCCTCCAGATCAGGCGGCGCCGTCACGGCCGGCGCGGGAAGCGCCCGAAGTCGGGCTGGCGCTTCTCCTTGTACGCATCCCGCCCCTCCTGCGCCTCCTCGCTCATGTAGTACAGCAGCGTGGTATCCCCGGCGAACTGCTGCATCCCGGCCGCCCCGTCGGTGACGGCGTTCAGCGCGCCCTTGAGCATGCGCAGCGCCAGCGGCGACTTCTCCAGCAGCTCGCGGGCCCAGCGGACCGTCTCCGCCTCCAGGTCAGCCAGCGGGACGACCTCGTTGACCAGCCCCATGTCCAGGGCCTGCCGCGCGTCGTACTGCCGGCACAGGTACCAGATCTCGCGCGCCTTCTTCAGCCCGACGGTCGACGCCAGCAGCCAGGACCCGTACCCGCCGTCGAAGGAGCCGACCTTGGGGCCGGTCTGGCCGAAGACCGCGTTGTCCGCGGCGATCGTCAGGTCGCAGCACACGTGCAGCACGTGGCCGCCGCCGATCGCGTACCCGGCCACCATGGCGATCACGGGCTTCGGGGTCCGGCGGATCTGCACCTGAAGGTCCAGGACGTTCAGCCGGCCGACGCCGTCCGGGCCGACGTAGCCGTCGTCGCCGCGGATCCTCTGGTCGCCCCCGGAGCAGAAGGCCTTGTCCCCTTCGCCAGTGAGAATGATCACGCCGATGCCCGGGTCGTCGCGCGCGGCGCTGAACGCCGCCGACAGCTCGAACAGGGTCGTGGGCCGGAAGGCGTTGCGCACCTCGGGCCGGCTGATGGTGATCTTGGCGATGCCGTCGGCGGTCTCATACCGGATGTCCGCAAAATCCTTGCCCGCCTGCTGCCATTCGACCACGCGCGCACCCTCCACCATGAGAAATCCGTCACGGTGAGAGCTTCGTCACCGTGTGGTCCCGCTCACCGGATCGCCGTTGCCGGGATCGCCGTTGCCGGGATCGCCGTTGCCGGGATCGCCGTTACCGGGATTGCGGTCACCGGGAGCCCGGGGCCATTCAAGCAGGATCTAACCTTACGTGCGTGTCCGAGCGTCCCTTGCACGCGGTTGTCCTGCCCCCGGCGGCGGCGGGCGGCGTGCTGCTGGAGCGGCTCGCCGCGGCCCTGGACGGCCGCGGCCCGGCGATCCTCCCGCTGGAGGCCGGTCTGCCGCCGGAGCGGCTGGCCCGCATCCTGGACGCGTTCGCGCCGGCCGCGGTGGAGACCGCGGAGGGCCTCACCCGCCGGCCGGGCGGGATTCCGGTCAGCGGCCAGACCGCTGTGGTGATTGCCACATCCGGCTCGACCGGCCCGCCCAAGGGCGTGCAGCTCAGCGCGGCCGCCCTGACGCACTCGGCGCGGGCGTCGCTGGCCCGGGTCGGGGCGGCGCCGGGCGAGCGGTGGCTGCTCTGCCTGCCCGCGACCCACATCGCCGGCATCGGTGTCCTGGTCCGCTCCCTGGTCGCGGGCACGGCGCCGGTGATCGCCAGCCGTGCGGACGCGGCCGTCCTGCAGGGCTCCGGCTGCGCCCATGTCTCCCTCGTCCCGACCCAGCTGCGGCGCCTGCTGGCCGCCCCGGGCGCACCCGCCACCTGGGCCGGAACCTTCCGGTCCGTCCTGCTGGGCGGCGCGGCCGCGCCGCGGGACCTGATCGGCCGGGCCCGGGCGGCGGGCGTTCCCGTCGTCACCACGTACGGGATGAGCGAGACCTGCGGCGGCTGCGTCTACGACGGCCTGCCGCTGGACGGGGTGTCGGTGGCGACCGGGGACGACGGCCGGATCCGGATCAGCGGCCCGGTGCTGTTCTCCGGCTACCGGCTGCGCCCGGACCTGTCCGCGGCCGCGCGGGACGGCGGCTGGTTCGTCACCTCCGACCTGGGGGCCATCGACGCGGCGGGCCAGGTCACGGTGCGCGGGCGCGCCGACGACGTGATCAATACCGGCGGCGAGAAGGTGATCGCCGGGCAGGTCGCGTCGGTGCTTGAGACCTGCCCCGGAGTACGCGAAGCTGTCGTTATCGGTCGGCCCGACGCGGAATGGGGCGAGCGGGTGACTGCGGTGATCGTCCCGGACAATCCCGGGCAGCCGCCGACCCTGGATGTGCTCTGTCGGCATGTACGGGGCCGCCTGCCGCGTTACGCTGCTCCGAGAGAACTGGTGCTGCTGGAGGCGCTGCCGATGCTGCCGAGCGGCAAACCCGATCTCGAAATTCTCCGGCGGGAACAATCCCCGGCTGAAAACGTTAGTAGATAGTGCCTGGGCGCGCGCCGCAGCGCAGCGCCGGGTCCCCTGGACGAGGACGCCTCGGGCGTTCGTGAACGGCACGCCTGTCGTGCCCGTGTTTAGAGGAGAAGGAGGGAGGTGTCGCATGCCGCAGACCGCAATCGCCGCACCGGTCGGGGACGGTGAGGTGAACACTATGCGCGTGGACGACCTGATCCAGCGAGGGCGCAGCCAGGGTCATCTGTCCCTCTCCGAGCTCCGGACCGCCTTCGAGAAGGCGGGCATTGCCCCGGCCGAGGGGCGTTCCATCCTGCGCGAGCTCACCGACGCGGGGGTGCGCCTGGCCAACGAGCGCCAGGAGCCCGCCGCCAAGGGCAAGCGCACGACGAAGAACGCCACGGCCAAGGCGAGCACGCCCAGCGTCGGCCCGGCCAGGTCCAGCCGCGCCACGACCGCCGGTGACGCTGGCGCGCTCACGGGCAGCGACGAGGATGTGGACGCCGAGGACGTGGCCATCGAGGCCGAAGCCGAGGCGGTGGCGCTGGCCGAGGTCGACCTCGACGACCAGACGCCCGCAATGGGCGACTCGGTGCACACGTACCTCAAGTCGATCGGCCGGACCAGCCTGCTCACCGCCGAGCAGGAGGTCGACCTGGCCAAGCGGATCGAGGCCGGCCTGTTCGCCGAGCACAAGCTGGAGACCGAGCCGGGCCTGAGCGAGAGCTTCCGGCGGGACCTGGAGGCGGTGGCCGAGGACGGCCGGCGCGCCAAGGCCCACATGCTGGAGGCCAACCTGCGCCTGGTGGTCTCGGTCGCGAAGAAGTACACCGACCGCGGCCTGTCCCTGCTGGACGTGGTGCAGGAGGGCAACCTCGGCCTGATCCGGGCCGTGGAGAAGTTCGACTACACCAAGGGCTACAAGTTCTCCACCTACGCCATGTGGTGGATCCGGCAGGCCATTCAGCGCGGCTTCGCGGATTCGGCCCGGACCATCCGGCTGCCGGTGCACGTGCTGGAGATGCTCAGCAAGCTGAGCCGGGTCGAGCGCGACATGCACCAGAAGCTCGGCCGGGAGCCGACCCCGGAGGAGCTGGCCGTCGAGCTGGACCGCACCCCGGACCAGATCGAGGAGCTGCTCCGGACCAGCCGCCAGCCGATCAGCCTGGACTCCACGATCGGCGAGGACGGGGAGACCAGCATCGGCGACCTCATTGAGGACACCGACGCGCCGGAAGCCTCCGAGATGGTCGACCGCCAGCTGATGGCCGAGCAGCTCCGCAGCGCGCTCGACGCGCTGACGCCGCGCGAGGCCACGATCATGTCGATGCGGTTCGGCCTGTACGACGGGAACCCGCACACGCTGGACGAGATCGGCCGCGCCCTGGGCCTGACCCGGGAGCGGATCCGGCAGCTGGAGAAGCAGTCGCTGTCCAAGCTGCGCCACCCGAGCCGCGCCCAGCCGCTGCTCGACTTCGCCAGCTAGCAGATTCACCCGGATCCCCCGCAGTCCCGTGCACGGGCTGCGGGGGTTCTGTTTTCAGCCGAACGGGCCACGGTGAGACTCCTCACCTGCCAACAGCGCCCCCGGCCGCTGTCGGCGATCGAAGGCCCAATCTGGCCTTCGCCATGCACACGGGGGTCGTCCCCCCGGGCGAACACAGCACGGTTACCCTGGCCACGTGACGGGCAGGACCGAACGGCGGCGGGTAGTGCGGATTTCGGTGCCCGGGACCGAGGGGCCGGCCGGGCCGCGGGCGGACCTGCTCGCGGTGGAGGAGCCGCTGGAGATCCGGATCGGCGGGACGCCGCTGACCGTGACCATGCGCACCCCCGGCGACGACATCGACCTGGCCGTGGGGTTCCTGTTCGGTGAGGGCCTGCTGAATCCCCCGGTGGACCTGCGCCAGATCCGGATGTGTGACCAGAACGTGGCCGATGTCACGCTGGAGCCCGCGGCGCTCCCCCCGGTCCGGGAGGTCGCGCGGGCCGCCGACGCCCGCCGGGCCCAGCGGAACTTCCTGACCACGAGCGCCTGCGGGGTCTGCGGGAAGGAAAGCATCGAGTCGATCCGGGTCCGGTCACGCTACGACATCGCCGCCGACCCGGTGCGGGTCTCCCCCGGGGTGCTCGCCGCCCTGCCGGACCGGCTGCGGGAGGCCCAGCGGGTGTTCGCCAGTACCGGCGGCCTGCACGCGGCCGGGCTGTTCACGGCGGACGGGACGCTGCTGATGCTGCGCGAGGACGTGGGCCGGCACAACGCGGTGGACAAGGTGATCGGCTGGGCGCTGCGCGAGGGCCGCCTGCCGCTGGCCGGCCATGTCCTCCTGGTCAGCGGGCGCGCCTCCTTCGAGCTCGTGCAGAAGGCCGCCGTGGCCGGCATCCCGGTTCTGGCCGCGGTGTCCGCCCCCTCCTCGCTGGCCGCCGGCCTGGCCGAGGAGGCCGGCCTGACCCTGGTCGGCTTCCTCCGCGGCACCTCGATGAACGCCTACACCGGCACCCACCGTCTCACCCCCGCCCCCGTTGCCCCTCGTGGGTAGGTTGTCGGCCAGTGGCGTCCGTCGGCCAGCTCCGGCGGACGCGATCACCGCCGCGAGCAGCAGCAGGAGCCAAGAACGGCTCAGACGGCGGGCGTTCGGGGCCGTCGAAGAAGAGCTGGTCGCGCATCCGCGTGATGTCGACTTGAGCCAGGCCTGTCACCACCGTCGTTCCCGTTCCCTGACCCGGCGGCTTGCCGGTGACCTCACGGCCCTCCGTTCAGTGTGTCAGGCGCCGCTTTCAGCCATCTTCTGCTGCCCCTTCTTGTTCTTGACCTCACGCCGGGCCCACCAGGTGTGTCAGGTGCCGCTTTCGGCCATCTTCTGCTGCGCGTCGGCGATCGCGCCCTTGAGGGCCTGGACGTGGTGGCCCTCCGCCTCTCCGACGGCTTTGTTGATGGCGCGGGTCACGGCGGGTTCGACCTTGCCGGCCGCGGAGTGCGGGTAGGCGACGATCAGGCCGGCGCCGCCGACCGGGATGGTGGCCCCGGCCTGCTCCTCCAGTTTGCTGGCGGTCTTGCGGTGCAGCAGCTTGCCGGCCCCGGCGCCGATCACCGCGCCGACCGCGGTCGCGGCCAGCAGCGGCGGTGCGAACAACCCGACCGCGAACCCGATAGCGCCCAGGCCCGCGGCGCCCTCGCGGACCATGTGGTCGGTCTGCTCTACTGACACGTTGCCCTGGAGGTCCTTGCTGACCACCACCGCGCCGTGCAGGTAGCCGCCGCTGGCCAGGACCGCTTCGTAGTCCTCGTGGGCGGCGTCGGTGGACAGGTAGCCGCCGATCAGCACGTCGGTCGTTTCGTCATCGAATTTCATCCGTTCCTCCTCGGGCTGCGGGCTTGTCTTGCTTATTGCGCGAGCCCGTGCGCGGCGTGGCCGTGGTGGGCGGCGGCGTGCAGCTCTTCCTCGTCCTGGGCTGAGGGATGCGGCTTGACGTCGAAGGTGACCTTCTTGACCGTGCCGGTGAAGGCGAACGGCTTCTTGTCCTCATAGCTCAGGTCGACCACCCCTCCGTTGTCGCGGCCGATGTCCATGCCCGCGTAGGCGGAGAAGCGGATCGGGACCGTGTGGTCCATCCGGCCCTTGCCGACGGGCCGGTCGTTGATGTACAGGGTGACCTGGCCGCCGGTGGCGGGCCTGGCCGCATCGGCGGCGAACTCCATGCGCACGTTCACCTCCCCGGCCGGCAGCGGCTCTTCGGCCTGCTGCCGGTAGATGAACACGCCCATCATCGAGTAGGTGTGGGTGAGTGTGCCCTCCTGAACGAACAGCGAGAATCCGCCCAGGTGGTCGGCCTCGGCCACGATCACGCCCTCGGCCCCCTCCGCCGGGACGACCAGATCGGCGCTGATCGCATAGGAGTGGTTGTAGATCCGCGGGATCATCCCCGACATGATGTTCTGGACGTCGCCCCGGTACTCGACCGGGACCGCATCCGGCTGCGGCGGAAGGATCCCGAAGAAGGCGGACAGGGTGGCGAGCAGCGGGAGCACCTTGTACTTTTCCGCCTCGGCCCAGAACAGTTCCTTCAGCTCGGCCACTTTCTCCGGGTGATCGGCGGCGAGGTCGTTGGCCTGGGTGAAATCGCCGGGCAGGTAGTACAGCTCGGCGGGCCCGGCATCGGGGTCCCACACCCCGGGCGCGTAGGGCCGCAACGCCTCCGGCGTGACCACCCACGGGATCCGCGGGGTCTTCATGGCCAGCCACCAGCCGCCGGAGTACATGGCGCGGTTGCCGATGGTCTCGAAGTACTGCTGCGTGTGGCGTTCCGGCGCGCCCGCGTCGGCCAGCGAGTCCGCGAAACTCACACCGTGGAACGGCTCCTGCGCGATCCCGTCGACGTGAGAGGGGGCCGGGATGCCCAGGATGTCCAGGATCGTCGGCCCGACGTCGATGGCGTGGGTGAAGTGCGAGCGCAGTGCGCCGGTGCCGGTGATGCGGGCCGGCCAGTGGACGACCAGCGGGTTGCGGGTGCCGCCCAGGTGCGAACCGACCTGCTTGCCCCACTTGAACGGCGTGTTGCCGGCCCACGCCCACGCGGCCGAGTAGTGCGGATCCATCATCTGGCCGCCCCAGGCTCCGATGCCGCCGTACCGCTCGGCCAGCTGGAGCTGCATCTCGTCGGTCAGCGGGATGCCGTTCTGCATCGTCATCTCGTTGAATGAGCCGGTGATCGTGCCCTCCATGCTGGCGCCGTTATCACCCCAGATCCAGATGATCAGCGTGTTGTCCAGCTCGCCAAGCTCGGCGATCGCGTCGATCACCCGGCCGACGTTGTAGTCGGCGTTCTCGGAGTAGCCGGCGTAGACCTCCATCTGGCGCGCGTAGTACGCCTTGAGTTTGCCCGGGACCTCATCCCAGGCAGGGAACGCCTCGTCCCGCGCGGTCAGCTCGGCGTCGGCGGGGATCACGCCCAGTTCCTTCTGCCGGGCGAAGGTCTCCTCGCGAAGACGGTCCCAGCCCTGGTCGAACCGGCCCTTGTACTTATCCGCCCATCGCCGGGCCACATGGTGCGGGGCATGACTGCACCCGGTGGAGAAGTAGACGAAGAACGGCTTGCGGGCGTCCTGGCCCCGGACCCCGTGCAGCCACTCGATGGTCTTATCCGCCATGGCATCCGGCAGGTAGTACGGGTTCTCCTTGTCGTAGAAGCCTTCCGGGGTACCGATGATCTTCTGATTCTCGGCCAGGCACGGGTCCCACTGCCCCGCATCGCCACCCAGGAAACCGTAGAAGTAGTCAAACCCCCAGCCGTTCGGCCACCGCCCGAACGGCCCGGCCGGCCCCTGCTGGCCATCGGGGGTCAGATGCCACTTGCCGAACGCCGCGGTGCTGTACCCGTTCTCCGCCAAGACCCTCGGCCACGGCGTGCAATCACCCGGGACCATCGCCGTGTAGCCGGGGAAGCCGCTGGAGAACTCACCCACCGAGCCGAAACCGACCGCATGGTTATTCCGCCCGGTCAGCAGCGCCGCCCGCGTCGGCGAGCACAGCGCGGTGACGTGGAACCGGTTGTACCGCAACCCACCCTCAGCCATCCGCGTGTAGTTCGGGGTGTCGATCGGGCCGCCGAACGTGCTCGGGTTACCGAAACCGGCGTCGTCGATCAGCACCAGCAGAACATTGGGCGATCCCTGCGGCGGCTCGGGGTGCCCGATCAGGTCCCAGTCCGGCTCCGACCCCGCCAGCGTCCTGTTGCTCACCCCCTGAAACGGCGGCCTGCGAATCGGCAGCTTCGTACGGTCCGGCTCACTCATCGTCTGACTCCTCCCGCTCAGCGCCCACCGGGGCGCCGCGATTGTCTCGGTGTGCCGCAGCGGGTCACCGTCCAGGCCCAGCCTGCGCGCCAGCCGCGTGGTCTTCCTGCCACGCACCCCCGTGCCGGGTGTCTCGCCGCAGTGAGACTGCCGGCCTGGTCCCCGGGCTCGCTGACGGTGTTGCGGCGCATCAGTTCGCCGGTTACGGCCGTCATCGCGGCGGCACCGATGAGCGCCCGCACCTCGGCGCTGGACCGGATGTCGCGGACACTGCGGTCCTAGGCGGCTTCCAGGTTGGTGCGGCTGCCGTAGGCGCACAGCCCGTACAGCGCGACCACGTCCACTGCGATGATCATCAGGGACCAGAACGGGTAGGCGGGGATGAAGAACATCTGGTCGATGGCGCTGAGCCCGAGCACCGCCACGCCGAACCAGCGCGCCAGCTGGTTGCCCGCCAGCACCCCGGCCGCCGCCAGCAGCTGCAGGACGCCGATGATCAGCGTGATCCAGCCCCATGTGCGCAAGCTGCCGAACACGTAGTGCGCGTTGGCGGTGAACACGTGCGAGTTGGCGATCGCCGCGATGCCGTAGATCAGGTTGAAGCAGCCGACGATGACCAGCAGCACGGACGCGAAAAAGACCAGGCCATAGCCGTTGCCTTCCGCGCGGTGCCCGCCCGTGCCCCTGGCTGGCTGGGTTGTGGGCGTTGTCATCGTTACCTCCTATGTTGCCGGAATCGCTGGAATCTTGACTCCAGTCCGTTACTTACGCCATCACGATCCACCTCGTGCCGCGCAGTGGCATCACCCCAGCGGGATGAAAGGGAACCAGCCAGCATCTGTCACCGTCCCCGCCGGCACGCCGTCTGAGCTTGTTATTTAACCTTCTGCCTGCGGGTTTTCTTCTCGGGCTGGTCTCGCTTGATGGTCTTGCCCACGTCGTGGCGGGTGGCCGGGCGGCGGTTCTTCGATCCCGGCGGG
>Ga0335085_10005631_pt1 | contig 20040 bp, 15 predicted proteins | sample Lox_Sample_45_FD_206712 | JGI IMG/M metagenome (GOLD analysis project Ga0335085, IMG submission 206712) | Soil microbial communities from Loxahatchee National Wildlife Refuge, Florida, United States - Lox_Sample_4.5 | ecosystem: Environmental > Terrestrial > Soil > Wetlands | place: USA...
AGTCGCCCGTGCCGAAGCGCACGACGATGTCGGCGTTTTCCACCGGCGAGTCGGCGACGGCGTCGCCCCAGACCGGCACGTCGCTCGCGGGATCGATGAGGCGCGTGCTGGCGGTGATCTGCACGTCGAGGTCCGGGCGCGCGCTGACGAAGCGGTGCAGGCGCGGCGCCAGCCAGCGCATGGCGAAGGAAGGCGCCGCGCTGACCGCGAGCGTGCCCGGCTCCTCGTAGGCCTGCAGGTCCTCCGCCGCCGCCGCGAGGCGCTCGAAGCCCTCGCGCAGCTTCGGCAGGAAGGCCTGCCCGGCGCGGGTCAGCTCGAGGCCGCGGCCGAGGCGATGAAACAGCGCGAGGCCGAGGTGCTCCTCGAGGCCCTTGATCTGGTGGCTCACCGCCGCGGGCGTGACGTGCAGCTCCTGCGCCGCGCGCGCGAAGCTCATGTGGCGCGCCGAGGCCTCGAAGGCGCGCAGCGCATTGAGCGGCGGGAGGCGCCGGCCGCCGTTCCTGGAGTCGTTAGTTTTCCTGTTCAAGTAGGGAAGAAAACATCTCTTGCTGCGGTGCAACTATCAATATATACCGTTGTCACTATAGAACTTGAGGGAACAGTACCTTATGTGTGCATTATGTTACGCCACTGTAATAGTGCAGCGCACACATCGAGGGCCCGAAACGACGGCGACAAGGAGTTTAGCGTGAATAAATCGATTAGAACGCCTAACCTACCGACCGCCCCGACGCTCTCGGACGTCGGATGAGCGCCGCCACGGCCGCGAGCGGCGTAGCGGTGCCCCGGCTGCAGGGGCTGCACCGCGCCGAGGTACTGCGCCACCTGCTGCGGCTGCAGCCCGAGGACCGCAGGCTGCGCTTCGGCCAGGCGGTGCGCGACGATGCCGTGGAGGGCTACGTCGCCCGGATCGATTTCTCGCACGACCGCGTCTTCGGCATCCTCGCGCGCGACCTCGAGCTGCACGGGCTCGCGCACCTCGCGCTGGACGGCGAGGGCCGCGGCGCCGAGCTCGGGCTGAGCGTGGACTCGCACCGGCGGCAGCACGGATACGGCGCCGCGCTGCTGGAGCGCGCGGTGCTCGCGGCCGCCAACCTCGGCTGCCGCTCGCTCTACATGCACTGCCTGTCCGAGAACCGCGTCATGCTGCACCTCGCGGTGAAGGCCGGGCTGCGCGTGGTGGTCACCAGCGGCGAGGCCGATGCCCGCCTCGCGCTCGACCGGCGGCGCCACGGCGGCGCGATGCGCGAGGCGCTGGAAGACCAGATCGCGCTGGTCGATTGCCTGCTCAAGCAGCAGCAGGCCGCCTGGATGCCGCGCGCCGGCCGGCCCTTGCCGCTTGCGCCCGCGGCCGAGACCGGGATCAGCTGAGCGGCCAGCGCCGCAGCACCTCGTAGTCCGAGCCGCCGGCCGCGGGGCTCCGCTCCTGGGTCGGGGGAAGGATCCTATTCGATGAGCGCGATCGCCTGCGCCGCGATGCCTTCCTCGCGGCCGGCGTAGCCGAGCTTCTCGGTGGTGGTCGCCTTGACGCTGACGGCCGAGGGCTGGATGCCGAGGTCGGCGGCGATGTTGCCGATCATCTTGGCGACGTGCGGCGCAAGCCGCGGCGCCTCGGCGATCACGGTGGCGTCGACGTTGACGATGCGGAAGCCGGCCTCGGACACTTTCTTCGCGGTCTCGCGCAGGAGATGCCGGCTGTCCGCGTCGCGGTACTGCGGGTTGCTGTCGGGGTAGTGCCAGCCGATGTCGCCGAGCGCGGCGGCGCCGAGCAGCGCGTCGCAGATCGCGTGCAGCAGCACGTCGGCGTCGGAATGCCCGGCGAGCCCCCTCGAGTGCGGGATCTCGACGCCGCCGAGCACCAGCCGCCGGCCCTCAGCCAGCGCGTGCACGTCGAAGCCCTGGCCGACCCTCACGCCGCCTCGCCGCGCGCGGCCAGGATCGCCGCCGCGATCGCCAGGTCCTCGCGGTAGGTGACCTTGATGTTCTCGCGGCTGCCGGCCACCAGCCGCGGCCGCAGGCCCATGCGCTCGACCGCGCCCGCCTCGTCGGTGATCGTCGCCGGCGCCGCCGCGAGCGCCTCGAGCAGCAGCCCGCCGCGGAACATCTGCGGCGTCTGCGCCAGCCAAAGCTGGCTGCGGTCCTCGGTCGCCGCGATGCGCAGCGTCCCCGCCTCGTCCTTCGCCGCGCGCTTCACGGTGTCGGCCGACGGCAGCGCGAGCACGCCGCCGATCGCGTCGCCGCGCACCTCCTCGATCAGCTGCCGCAGGTCGCGCTCCGGCAGGCACGGCCGCGCCGCGTCGTGCACCAGCACCCAGTCGTCGGCGTCCACCGCGGCCATCGCCGCCGCCAGCCCGTCGTGGACCGAGTCGCGCCGCGTCTCGCCGCCGCAATACAGCGGCTCGACGCGGCCGCCGAACGCGCTCCAGTCGAGGCGCGCGAACTGCGCGTCGCCCGGCGTCAGCACCACGAACACGTTCTCGATCGGCGGCCGGCAGACCGCGCGCACCGCGTGCCACAGCATCGGCCTGCCGGCGAGCGGGAGGTACTGCTTCGGCGTGGAGTCAAGAAATCGCGTCCCGGATCCGGCGGCGGGGATCAGCGCGTAATAGGCCACGCCGCAGGCTCTCGCGAATTCGGGAGGATCGCCATCGCTCGCGCCGTATAATTGCATGGCAGCAACGTCTTGTCATGCATCGCGATTCGCTCCCGGTCCGCAGGCGCTACAGCGGCCTCGCCGGTTCCTCCGACTCCCTCGCGCTGGCCCGCCTCGGCGCCGGCACGCGGCCGCTCGCGGTGGTCTGCGCGAGCGCGCTCGACGCCGCGCGGCTGCTCGAGGAGCTGGCGTGGCTCGCGCCCGGGCTGCGCGCCTGCCTGCTGCCGGACTGGGAGACGCTGCCCTACGACAGCTTCTCGCCGCACCACGACCTGGTCTCCGAGCGGCTGGCGACCCTGTACCGCATCCAGCGCGGCGAATTCGACGTCGTGCTGGTGCCGGCGACGACGGCGCTCGGGCGACTGTGCCCGCCGGCCTACCTCGCCGCCTACACCTTCTTCCTCGCACAGGGCGAGCGGCTCGACGCCGAGGCGTTGCGCCGCCAGCTCGCGCTCGGCGGCTACACGGCGGTGACGCAGGTGATGTCGCCGGGCGAGTTCTGCTTCCGCGGCGGCATCGTCGACCTCTACCCGATGGGCAGCGCGGTGCCGTATCGCCTCGACCTCGACGACGACCTGATCGAGTCGATCCGCAGCTTCGACGTCGATTCGCAGCGCACGCTCTATGCGGTGAAGCAGGTGCGCCTGCTGCCGGCGCGCGAGTTTTCGCTCGACGAGGCCGGCCGCGCCAAGTTCCGCGGCCGCTGGCGCGAGCTGTTCGAGGGCGACCCCTCCAAGCGCCGCCTGTACAAGGACGTGTCCAACGGCGTGCCGGCGCCGGGGATCGAGTACTACCTGCCGCTGTTCTTCGACCAGCTGGCGACCCTGTTCGACTACCTGCCGGAGGACGCCACGGTGGCGCTGCACCGAGACGTCTCGGGCGCGGCGCAGGCGTTCTGGCGCGACGCCCGCTCGCGCCACCAGATGCTGGGCGGCGACCCGGACCGGCCGCTGCTGCCGCCGGCGAGCCTGTTCGTCGCCGCCGACGAGTTCTACACCCGCGTCAAGGCGTTCCAGCGCGTCGATTTGCTGGAGGCGCTGGAGGACGACCCCGACCAGCCCTTCGTCCCGGCGGCGCTGCCGCCGCTCGCGGTCGACCGCCGCGCGCAGGATCCGCTCGCGGCGCTGAAGGGCTACCTCGCCGCCTCCGGCCTGCGCGTGCTGGTCTGCGCCGACTCCCCGGGACGCAGGGAAACGATAACGGCGTACCTGGGCGAATACGGCCTGCATCCCGTCCCTTGCGGTTCATTTGAAGGTTTTCTGGAGCAAAAGCCGCAATTCGCGATCACCGTTTCGCCTCTCGCCAGCGGCTTCGCGCTGGCGGCCGAGGGCTGGGCGGCGGTCACCGAGGCCGAGCTGTACGCGGGCACCGCGCGCCGCCGCGGCCGCGGCACCGAGAAGCGCAGCTCGGTGGAAGGGATGCTGCGCGACCTCTCGGAGCTGCGCGTCGGCGACCCGGTGGTGCACTCGCAGCACGGCATCGGCCGCTACGGCGGCCTGGTCGGGCTCGACCTCGGCGCCGGACGCGCCGGCGAGACCAGCGAGTTCCTGCTGCTCGAGTACGAGGGCGGCGACAAGCTCTACGTGCCGGTGGCGCAGCTCGAGGTGATCTCGCGCTACTCGGGCGCGCAGCCCGAGGAGGCGCCGCTGCACAAGCTCGGCAGCGGGCAGTGGGACAAGGCGCGGGCGCGCGCCGCGCGCCAGGTGCGCGACACCGCGGCGGAGCTGCTCGCGCTGTACGCGAAGCGCGCCTCGCGCCAGGGCCATGCCTTCGGCCTGCGCGCGCACGACCTGGAGGCCTTCGCCGACGGCTTCGGCTTCGAGGAAACCGCCGACCAGGCGGCGGCGATCGAGGCCACGGTCAAGGACATGGCCTCCGGCAAGCCGATGGACCGCCTGATCTGCGGCGACGTCGGCTTCGGCAAGACCGAGGTCGCGCTGCGCGCGGCGTTCGTCGCCGTCGCCGACCGCAAGCAGGTCGCGCTGCTCTGCCCCACGACGCTGCTCGCCGAGCAGCATTTCCAGACCTTCGCCGACCGCTTCGCCGACTGGCCGGTGCGCATCGCCGAGCTGTCGCGCTTCCGTACCGCCAAGGAGAGCGGCGAGACGCTGAGGGCGCTCGCCTCCGGCGGCATCGACATCGTCATCGGCACGCACAAGCTGCTGGCGAAGCAGATGAAGTTCGCGCGCCTCGGCCTGGTCGTCATCGACGAGGAGCACCGCTTCGGCGTGCGCCAGAAGGAGGCGCTGAAGCGGCTGCGCGCCGAGGTCGACGTGCTGACGCTCACCGCGACGCCGATCCCGCGCACGCTGGCGCTGTCGCTGGAAGGGCTGCGCGACTTCTCGGTCATCGCCACCGCGCCGCAGCGCCGGCTCGCGATCAAGACCTTCGTCGCCGAGCACAGCGAAGGCCTGGTGCGCGAGGCGGTGCTGCGCGAGCTGCGCCGCGGCGGCCAGGTCTACTTCCTGCATAACGAGGTCGAGACCATCGAGCACGTGCACGACCGCCTGGCGCGGCTGCTGCCCGAGGCGCGCATCGCGGTGGCGCACGGGCAGATGCGCGAGCGCGAGCTCGAGCGCGTGATGCGCGACTTCACCCAGCAGCGCACCAACGTGCTGCTGTGCTCCACGATCATCGAGACCGGCATCGACATCCCCACCGCCAACACCATCGTGATCTCGCGCGCCGACCGCTTCGGCCTCGCCCAGCTGCACCAGCTGCGCGGCCGCGTCGGCCGCTCGCACCACCAGGCGTACGCGTACCTACTGGTGCACTCGATGGACTCGCTCGGCGCGCAGGCCAAGAAGCGCCTGGAAGCCATCCAGATGATGGAGGAGCTGGGCTCGGGCTTCTACCTCGCCATGCACGACCTCGAGATCCGTGGTGCCGGCGAGGTGCTGGGCGAGTCGCAGTCGGGGCAGATCCAGGAGGTCGGCTTCGACCTCTACACGCGGATGCTCGAGCGCGCAGTGCGTGCGCTCAAGGCCGGCAAGGCGATCGACCTCGACGCGCCGGACCAGGGCGCCGCCGAGATCAACCTGCACGTCCCGGCGATCCTCCCCGCCGCCTACTGCAGCGACGTGCACGAGCGGCTGCGCCTCTACAAGCGCCTCGCCGACAGCGGCACGCTCGACGAGCTCGACGCCATGCGCGAGGAGCTGGTCGACCGCTTCGGCGAGCTGCCCGAGCCGGCGCGCGCGCTGGTCGAGTCGCACCGGCTGCGCATCCTGGCGCGGCCGCTCGGCGTGGCGCGCATCGACGCCACCCACGAGACGCTGGCGCTGCAGTTCGGCGCCGACGCCGCGGTCGACCGCGGCCGCGTCATCGCCCTGGTGCAGGGCCGACCCGCGCTGCGCCTCTCCGGCCCCGACCGCCTGCGGCTGGAGGCGAAGATGCCGGAATGGCCGCAGCGCGCGCAGGCCGCGCGCGAGCTGCTCGGCGCGCTCGGCGCATGAAACCGGCCGCGCTGCTGCTCGCGCTGCTGCTGCCGGCCGCGGCGCTCGCGGACGACCCCGACCTCGTGCCGGCGATCGGCGCGCTCGAGCACGGCGACTACCGGCAGGCGATCGATACGCTGCAGCCGCTCGCCGCGAACGGCACGGTCGAGGCGCAATACGTGCTCGCGACCGTGCTCGAGACCGCGCCGCCGCCGCTGCGCGACCTGAAGGCGGCGAAGGAATGGTACGAGCGCGCCGCCGGCGCGGGCCACGCCGGCGCGCAGAACAACCTCGGCGCGATGTACTTCGACGGCCGCGGCGCGCGCCGCGACTTCGTCGAGGCGGCGAAGTGGTACCGGCTCGCCGCCGACCAGGGCAATGCGGTGGCGGAAACCAACCTCGGCCTGATGTACGGCATGGGGCTCGGGGTGCCGCAGAGCTTCGACGACATGGCGCAATGGCTGGAAAAGGCCGCCGAGCAGGGCGAGGCCACCGCGCAGGCGCAGCTTGCGCGCCTGTACCTCGACGGCCAGGGCGTGAAGCAGGATCCCGCCGCCGCGGTGAAATGGTTCCGCGAGGCGGCCGCGCGCGAGAACGCCGACGCGCAGTTCTTTCTCGGCGTGCTCCTGGAGAAGGGCATCGGCGCGAAGCGCGACGCCGAGGCCGCCTACCAGTGGCTCCTGAAATCGGCGCAGCACGGCCAGCGCCTGGCCATGCTCGAGCTCGCCAACATCTACGAGCTCGGCCTCGGCGTGCCCGCCGACGCCGGGCAGGCGCGCGCCTGGCGCGAGCGCGCCGCGCACCAGCCCGCCGCCAAGGAAGGCCCCGATGGCCACGCCGCCTCGCAGCGCGCCGAGCCTCGTACTGCAAAGCCCTGAGCTCGATGCGGCGCGCGCCGCGGAGGCGGCCGCGCTCACCGGCGCCGCCGCGGTCGAGCCGCTCGGGGCGCACGCGTACCGCCTGCGCGGCGCGGCGCCGCGCGAGGCGCTCGCCGGCTGGTGCCGCGAGCGCCGGCTGGACTGGGCCTGGGTGCCGCCCGGGCGGCGGCTGCAGGACCTCAGGCTGGTCGCGATGGACATGGACTCCACGCTCATCACCATCGAGTGCATCGACGAGCTCGGCGCGATCGCCGGCCGGCGCGGGGAAATCAGCGCGGTGACCGCGCGCGCGATGCGCGGCGAGATCCCCTACGCCGCGAGCCTGCGTCAGCGCGTGCAGCTGCTCGCCGGCCTCGACGAGGACGCGCTCGAGGAGGTGTACGACGAGAAGCTGCGCCTCGCGCCGGGCGCCGAGCGGCTCGCCGCGCAGTGCCGCGAGCGCGGCATCGCCATGCTGCTCGTCTCGAGCGGCTTCAGCTTCTTCACCGAGCGCCTGCGCGCGCGCCTCGGCTTCGCCGACACGCTTTCCAACCTGCTCGAGGTCGAGGGCGGGCGCCTCACCGGGCGCGTGCTCGGCACGGTGGTGGACGCCGAGGAGAAGGCGGGCAAGTTCCGCGCCGTGGCGCAGCGCCTCGGCGCGGCGCGCGCGCAGACCTGCGCCGTCGGCGACGGCGCCAACGACCTCGCGATGATGGCCGAGGCCGGCCTCTCGGTCGCCTGGCGCGCCAAGCCGGTGGTGCGCGAGCGCGCCGCCTGCGCGCTCGACTACTCGGGGCTGGACGGAATTCTCAACCTGTTCGGCTAGCTCAGCGTCCCGACCACGCCGCCCACGCGAGGCACAGCCAGCCGGCGAGGAACGCGAGCCCGCCGAGCGGCGTGACGGCACCGAGCCAGCGCATGCCGCTCACGCCGAGCGCGTACAGGCTTCCCGAGAAGACCAGCGTGCCGGCGACGAACAGCCAGCCGCTCGCCTCGGTCCACGCGCCGGGCCAGCGCGTGCACGCCCACGCCACGCCGAGCAGCGCGAGCGCGTGGTACATCTGGTAGCGCACGCCGACCTCGAACACCGCCAGCATCTCGGGCGCGAGCCGGCTCTTCAGCCCGTGCGCCGCGAAGGCGCCGAGCGCCACGGCGAGGAAGCCGGAGGCGCAGCCGAGGACGAAGAACAGTCGTTCCACGCGCGCCCCGGCTAGAACGCGTCCTCGTAGTGCTCCACCACCGGAAACGGATCGTAGAAGTGGTGCAGCAGGCGCCGCCATTCCCGGTACGGCGCCGACTTGCGGAAGCCCTCGGTGTGGTCCTCCAGCGTCCGCCACCGCACCAGCAGCAGGTAGCGGTTGCGCTTCTCCAGGCAGCGCCGCAGCTCGTGCGAAACATAGCCCTTCGACGCGCTGATGATCGCCTGCGCCTTGCCGAACGCCGCCTCGAACTCGCGCGTGAGGTCCGGCTTCACGTCCAGAACCGCCGATTCGAGGATCATCGCCTGGCGCGCTCCCTTGTGGATTGCCGAGTTTCCGTCATTCGCGAGCACCTTCTGCGTGATCGAATTGATGCGCCAGCCGCGCGCTCCCCGCACCGCCCGCAGCAGGTACAGGCAGTGCGTGTCGAACGCCTCCCCGGCGCCGTCGCGGCGGTGGATCAGCATCGAGAGCTTCATGTCCGCCGTCGTGCCGTCGAGGGCGATCTCGATGTTGCCGCAAAGGTGCTGCGTCCGCAGCTCCTGCAGCGCCGCGCGCCTGAGCTCCACGAACCGCTCGCGCGGCATCGTCTCCGGCGGCGTTCCGCGCAGGTCGCGGTAGTCAGTGTACAGGCTGTCCGCCAGGCACTCGCCGAGGCGGTCCCAATCCTTCAGGTCGAAGCTGTTGGCGAAGCGGGCGGCGAGGTTCTGCAGCTCGAGCGCGGTCCCGGGATCCATCACGTTCCGACGTAGCTCGAGGACGAGCCGAGGAGGCGGCACGCCTGCACGACCATGTGCTCGACGATCCGCGCGACCGGCGGCGCGTCGCGGATGATCCCGGAGACCTCCCCCATCAGCACGCCGGAGCCGTCGGCGTCGCCCGCCTCGAAAGCGCTCCAGAAGCGCTGCCGCTCGACCTCGAGGGCCTTCTCCAGCTCGCCCTCGCGTCCGTGCCACTTCTCGACAAAGCCGTTCTTCATGACGCGAACGACGAACTCCGGGTTGGGCCAGTACCGCCCTCGGGCGATGTCGACCGAGCGGGATTTCAGCGTCGCGTCGCCGTCGGCGCGCACGATCGCCCGGCGGAATCCCTCCGGCGCCTCCGACTCCTCGGCCGCGACGAAGCGCGTCCCCACGAGGACGCCGTCGGCGCCGAGCATGAGCGCCGCCGCGAGCCCGCGGCCGTCCCCCACCCCGCCGGCCGCGACCAGCGGCGTGGCGGGCGAATGCTTCGCGAGATAGTCGGCCGCCTCCGGGACGAGCGTAAACACGCCCCGGTAGCCGCTGTGGCCGCCGGCCTCGCAGCCCTCGGCGACAACGATGTCCGCGCCCGCGTCCACCGCCTCGCGCAGATACTTCATGCCCTGCACCTGGCAGATCAGCGGCACCCCTTGCGCCTTGATCCGCGACGCGTGCGGCTCCAGCTCGCCGAAGGAAAGCATCACCGCCGCCGGTTGCTTCGCCAGCACCAGCTCGAGCAGCCCCGGGGTCCTCGCCATCGACCAGGTGATGAACCCGCAGCCGATCCGCGCGCCTCCCGCCGCCGCGAACTGCCGCTCCAGCCAGTCCGCGTCCCCGTACCCGCCGCCGATGATCCCCAGACCGCCCGCCTTCGTCACCGCGGCGGCCAGCCTGCCGCCCGCCATGGCGGCCATCGGCGCCAGCAGGATCGGATGCCGGATTCCTAGCCTCTCGGTAAGTCGCGTTTTCAGCATTTGAGAGCTTTAGCGAGCCGAGGAGTCATTCGATCCTCTGTATGGAGCCTAGCACCTGAATTTAGCGGCGCGAAGCCGCGTAGCGGATGAGCGTCTGCTGGAATGAGTAGTTAGGCGCCAGCGCCCATGATGCATTTAATAAGATGTTCCGCAGCCGCGATGTTGAATGCCAATTCGGGCGCAAGCGAGTACCGCCGCATGAGTTCGGACGTAGCTGTAAACATCACAATGCATTCGCCGGGTCGAGGCTCGCAAATTAGCACTTTTAGCGGAAGATCGATGCCCGCCTCTGGATTGGCAAGCATCAGTGGGGTGCCTGCTTTGGGGTTACCGAAAATTAGCAGTATCGTCGGGGGCATCGACAAACCAACAGCCCGAGCCTCCGCTTGTTGGTCAATGGTTGCGAAGACCTTGATGCTCTTTTCAGAAAACGCATTGAGCAGTCGCTGCACTGTTTCAGTGAACGAGTAAGGACTCTTAAGTTTGAGGATGCCGGGCGATGTCATTGGATTTGCTAGCGCCTAACGTCTGAATTGAGCGGCCTGCGCGGCTTTTCGCGCAGGTCCGCTCGAACGATGGGTTGGGCGCCATTTCCAATTCATGACTTGCCGATGGCATCACGGAAGTAGCTGCGCAAGAGGTCGACGTATTCTTGGTCTGTCAGCTCTGCTCGCGCCTTAATGAAACCTCGTGTGTCGTTCCCCACTAAGTATCGGAGTCGATCACTACCGTCTGTCGCCGCCTCATAGACGACCTTGGCAACATCGCCAGAATCGATGAGGCGGGACGCGGACATCCGACTGAATGCCTCTGTGCTGCGCTGGATAAACGGCTGATAGTCCATCAATTCTGCGGAGATCGTATTGCTGCCCGATGCGCGCTCATTGAACTTGGTCGCGTTTACGCCACCGTGAGGCTCGACGATTTTCACGACAATCCCAAGTGAGAGTAGCTCAAAGGAAAGCGCCTCCGAAAATCCCTCCAGGGCGAATTTGCTTGCGGAATAAAGCGAAATCATCGGCAAAGTGAAGATGCCCGCCCCTGAGCTCATGTTGATGATGACTCCGCTACGTGCCTTACGCATCATCGGAAGAACCGCCCGAATCATATTCATCGGACCGAACACATTCACTTCGAATTGTTCGAGCACCTTTTCACGCGGAACAGCTTCGAAGACGCCATACTGGCCATAGCCAGCGTTGATGAGCAGTACATCGATGCCGCCAAATCGGCTGACACCTTCCGAGACGGCATGTTCAATGCTCGCGATATCCTGAACATCCAGCCGACAGACCAGTACGTTCTGAGCATTCCTAAATGCTCGCGATTTCGCCGGATCACGCATGGTGGCGACGACATTCCATCCTTTCTCCGCGAACAAATTTGCACACGCCTCACCAATACCCGAAGAGGATCCAGTGATCAAAATGGTCTTGCTCATGTTCTCCCTTCTTGCGGAGCTCACTCGGCCCATGGCGCCCAACGTTCAATCATAAGAAGTTTCTAAGATCGCATTTTGCCGAGTGGTGCTGTTAACGCATCCGGAATCAGGGGGTTAGCAGAGCGTGGCGCCGGAGGTGTGACCGCGATACACGGCGGAAATCGGAGCAACCGGTTGACATCGCTGCGAGGCGGGATTCGAGGACAGGCGGCTCGCGTGGACTAAGATGGTTGCTCTCTCCCCGAGACGGAGTCCGCATATGTCCAGAGCGTTGCTTGCCGCGGTGCTGGCGCTGACGGTGGTCAGCGCGCACGCGCAGAGGAAGTCCTGCGAGGAGCTGAAGGGCGCGATCGAGGCGAAGATCAAGTCGCACGGGGTGAAGACGTTCACGCTCGAGATCGTCCCGACGGAGGACGTGAAGCACGAAAGGGTCGTCGGCAGCTGCGACGGCGGCAAGAAGGCGATCGTCTACAAGCGCGGCGGCTAGCCGATCCACTCGCGCGCGTTGTAGAAGAGCTGCATCCACGGCGAGTCTTCGCCGGCGCCGTCGGGCGCCCAGGACATCTGCAGGCTGCGGAAGACGCGCTCGGGGTGCGGCATCACGATGGTGAAGCGCCCGTCGGGCGTGGTGAGGCCGGTGATGCCGGCGGGCGAGCCGTTGGGGTTGTAGGGGTAGGCCTCGGTCGCCTTGCCGCGGTTGTCCACGAAGCGCAGCGCGACGTGCGCCTTGCGCAGGTCGGCGTCGCTGTCGAAGGCGGCAAACCCTTCGCCGTGCGCGGTGACGATGGGGATGCGCGAGCCGGCCATGCCGCGCAGCAGGATCGAGGGGCTGTCCTGCACCTCGACCATCACGAAGCGCGCCTCGAACTGCTCGGAGCGGTTGCCGCTGAACACCGGCCAGTGCCCGGCGCCGGGGATGATTTCCTTCAGCGCCGCCATCATCTGGCAGCCGTTGCACGAGCCGAGCGCGAAGGTGTCGCGCCGCGCGAAGAAGGCTTCGAACTCGGCGCGCGCGCGGGCGTTGAACAGGATCGACTTCGCCCAGCCCTGCCCGCCGCCGAGCACGTCGCCGTAGGAGAAGCCGCCGCAGGCGGCGAGCCCCTTGAAGCCGGCGAGCGACGCTCGCCCAGCGATCACGTCGGACATGTGCACGTCGACCGCTTCGAAGCCCGCGCGCGCGAACGCCGCCGCCATCTCGACCTGGCTGTTGACGCCCTGTTCCCGAAGGACGGCAACGCGAGGCTTGACGTCGCTCCTTATCGAAAACGCTTTCGGTTGATACGAGAGCTGAAAAGACAGCCCCGGGTCTCCCGCGTCGAGAATCCGGTCGTATTCCTGCTGCGCGCACTCCGGGTTGTCGCGCAGCCTCTGCATCAGGTAGCTGGTTTCCGACCAGGCGCGCTGCAGCTCGGCGCGGCGCTCCCTGAGCACGGGCTTGCCGCCCCGCGTGATCAGGATCTCGTCCCGCGGGTTGGTCGTGCCGACCAGGTGGCCGAGGGCGTCGATCTGGAAGGAGCGCAGCACGTCGAACACGCGCGTCCGGTCGGCGGCGCGAATCTGCAGCACGGCGCCGAGCTCCTCGGCGAAGAGCGCCTGCAGGATGCGCTCGCGCAGCCGCCCGGCGAGCTGCTCGCCGTGGCTGCGGCGCATGCCGTCGACGTCGCCGTCGCTCCAGTCGTCGAAGGTCAGCGCATCCAGGTTGAGCGTCACGCCGCAATGCCCGGCAAACGCCATCTCGCAGGCGGCAGCGAAGAGGCCCCCGTCGGAGCGGTCGTGGTAGGCGAGCAGGAGGTTCTCCTTCGCCAGCGCCTGGATGGCGGCGAAGAAGCCCTTCAGCTGCTGCGGCGAGTCCACGTCGGGCGCGGTGTCGCCGAAGCGCGAATGCACCTGCGCCAGGATCGAGCCGCCGAGCCGGTTGCGGCCGCCGCCGAGGTCGAGCAGCACCAGCTCGGTTTCGCCCGCGTCGGTGCGCAGGCGCGGCGTCAGCGTGCCGCGGGCGTCCTCGGTCGCGGCGAACGCGGTCACCACGAGCGAGAGCGGCGCGACCACCTCCTTGCCGTCCCACCCGGTGCGCATCGAGAGCGAATCCTTGCCGACCGGGATCGCGACGCCGAGCGCCGGGCACAGCTCCATCGCCACCGCGCGCACCGTGTCGAAGAGCGCGGCGTCCTCGCCGGGCGAGCCGGCCGCCGCCATCCAGTTCGCCGAGAGCTTGACGCGCTCGAGCGAGGCCACGCGCGCCGCGGCGAGATTGGTGAGCGCCTCGCCCACCGCCATGCGCCCAGAGGCGGGGCCGTCGATCAGCGCGAGCGGCGCGCGCTCGCCGAGCGCGAATGCCTCGCCCGCGGCGCCTTCGTAGTCGAGCAGCGTCACGGCGCAGTCGGCGGCCGCCACCTGCCACGGCCCGACCAGCGGGTCGCGCGAGCACAGGCCGCCGACGCTGCGGTCGCCGATCGTGACGAGGAAGCTCTTGTCCGCCACCGCCGGGTGGCGCAGCACGCGGTAGGCCGCCTCCTTGAGCTCGATGCCCTCGAGCGAGAGCGGCTCGAGGCGCGGCGCGACGCGCCTCGCGTCGCGCAGCATCTTCGGCGGTTTTCCGAGTATCACGGACAAGGGAACCTCGACCGGATTCCCGCTGCTGCGCTCGTCCCTCACCAGAAGCAGATCATCGGCAGAAGCAACCCCGAGAACCGCGAAGGGACAGCGCTCGCGTTCGCAGATCGCCCTGAACTGCTCGAGCCGCGCCGGGTCGATCGCAAGCACGTAGCGCTCCTGCGCCTCGTTGCACCAGATCTCGCGCGGAGACATGCCGCTGTCTTCGGAGGGCACGGCTCGCAGCTCGAGGCGAGCGCCGCGGTGCGCCGCGTGTACCATCTCGGGCAGCGCGTTAGACAGGCCGCCGGCGCCGACGTCGTGGATCGAGAGGATCGGGTTGGCGCCGCCGAGCTGCCAGCAGCGGTCGATCACCTCCTGCGCGCGGCGCTGGATCTCGGCGTTGCCGCGCTGCACCGAGTCGAAGTCGAGGTCCACGGTATTGGCGCCGGCGCCCATCGAGGAGGCCGCGCCGCCGCCCATGCCGATCAGCAGCCCCGGCCCGCCGATCTGGATCAGCAGCGTTCCTTCCGGGAAGGCTTCCTTGAGGCAGGCCCCGGCCGGGATGTTGCCGACGCCGCCGGCCAGCATGATCGGCTTGTGGTAGCCGCGCCGCGCGCCGCCGACGCTTTGCTCGAAGCTGCGGAAGTAGCCGGCGAGGTTCGGCCGCCCGAACTCGTTGTTGAACGACGCGGCGCCGATCGGCCCCTCGAGCATGATCTGCAGCGCCGAGACGATGCGCCCCGGCCGGCCGTAGTCCTCGCCCTCCCAGGGCCGCGGCGCGCCGGGCAGGCGCAGGTTCGACACCGAGTAGCCGACCAGCCCCGCCTTCGGCTTGGCGCCTCGCCCGGTAGCGCCCTCGTCGCGGATCTCGCCGCCGGCGCCGGTCGCGGCGCCGGGAAACGGCGAGATCGCGGTGGGATGGTTGTGGGTCTCGCATTTCGCGACGAAGTGGATTTTCTCGGTCTTCTTCCTGTAAATGAAATTCTCATCGGGGAAGAACCCGACCCCGGCGTTGCCTTCGAGAATCGCCGCGTTGTCGGCGTAGGCCAGCACGGTGCCCCGCGGATTCGCCGCATGGGTATGGCGGATCATCGAAAAGAGCGATTGCGGCTGGCGCTCGCCGTCGACGATCCAGTCGGCGTTGAAGATCTTGTGCCGGCAGTGCTCCGAGTTGGCCTGCGCGAACATGGTGAGCTCGGCGTCGGTGGGGTCGCGTCCCAGCGCGCGATAGGCCTCGCGCAGGTACGCGATCTCGTCCTCGCTCAGCGCGAGGCCGAGGCGCGCGTTGGCCGCCTCGAGCCCGGCGAGCGGCACATGCCCGAGCGGACGCGGCGGCACGTGGCGGAACAACGCCTCGGCCTCGGCGGCGCTCGAGACCACGGTCTCGGTCATGCGGTCGTGCAGCAGCGCCGCGACCGCGGCGCGGAGCGCCTCCGGCACCCCGCCCTCGACGTGGTACGCGGTGCCGCGCTCGATGCGCAGCACGCCCGCGAGGCCGCAGTTGTGCGCGATGTCGGTGGCCTTCGAGGACCATGGCGAGAGGGTGCCGAGCCGCGGCACCACCAGGAACGGCGTCCCGGAGGGCTCGGCGCCCGGCGCCGGGCCGTAGCGCAGCAGCCGCTCGAGCAGGCCGCGCGCCGCGGCGTCGGGCTCGCCGTCCGCCTCGGCGAAATGGCGGAATTCGGCGCTCACGCCGCGGGCCGCGGGGTGGATCTCTCGAATGCGGGGGAGCAGCTTGGCGAGGCGGAAATCCGAGAGCGCCCGCGCGCCCCGGAACTGGAGGATGGCCGTCACTTACGGATCACGGGATCCTGCTTGCTCCCCGAAATCGCGAAGACCCCGCGCACCGTCTGCGCCGGCGTCTTGATATCGGCGGCGATGCGCCCCGCGAGCGCGCCCCCGGGCGCGATGTCGAGGCTGGCGCCGACGTTCATCGCCCCCGCGGTGATGCTCACGTTGCGGATCTCCACCGTGCCCTTGTCGTAGACGCCCTGGCCGCTCATCTCGGTGAACACGGTGCGGCCCTGCGTCTGCGAGCCCCCGGTCTGCATCGCCTTCGAGATGTCGAAGCTGCCGAGCACGCCCTGCTCGATCTTGAAATCGCCCTGGATGCGCGCGCTCTCGAACAGCGACGCCGGCGCCGTGCCGCTCATGCTGTAGGCGGCGCGCCCGTCGACCTTGCCCTCGGACACCAGCGCCGGCGCGAACACCGCGGCGCTGAGCGCGCGCGGCTTCAGCTCGCCTTCGACCGTCCAGGTCGGGCCCCAGCGCACCCGCATCGTCCCGGCGAGCACGCCCTCGTAGATCCGGCCGTCGAACTCGGACTGCGTCACGCCGTCGCGCGTCGCGCTGCCCTTCATGTTGAAGTCGGTCAGCGTGAGCGCCGGCACGAACGGCACGGTGAAGCCGCCGGCCGCGATGTCGAAGCCGAGCTCGCCGCCGCGCGGGGCGATCCTCACCACCATCTTGTCGCCGCCCTGCAGCGTCAGCGACTGCAGCGTGCCATCGCCGGAGATCACTGCGTCGGCATCGAGCGGCGGCAGCGGCAGCGGCCCGTCGAGCTTGAGCTTCTTCGCCACCACGCGCGCGATGCGCAGGTCGTCGCCGCCGAGCCTGCCGAACAACGCCGCGCCGAGCTGGCCCTGCGTCAGCGTGACGTCCTCCAGCTCGACCTTGCTGAACGCCTTCTTCGCGCCGAACAGCGAGCCGATCTCGGGTGAGGCGCGCACCAGCCCGATCTTGAGCCCGTCGCCGACCGCGACCCGGTCGAGCTTGAGCTCGACGCCGGTGAGCAGCGACAGGTGCGCCGAGGCGATCTTGACCGGCGCGCCGAACGCCTCCGAGGCGGCCTTCTCGTATTCCGCGGTCGACAGCGGCGTCACCTGCAGCACGCCCAGGGCAGCGAGCAGCAGTACGAACAGCCCGATCGCCACCGGCTTGCCCCACTTCTTCGGCCGGCCGGCCTTGACGGTCGCCAGCGAGCGCTGCTCCTCGCGCTCGCGAGCCGCGCGGCGCGTCTCGCCGGAGAGCGCCTTCTCGTCGCGCTTGACGTCGTCCATGTCGAGGTCTTCGTCGCCGACCTCGACGTCGTCCCCGGCCGCGGGCCTGCGCGCCGCCTTCTCCGCGCTCCTGCGCTCGGCCTCCTTCGCCTCGCGCTTGCGCTCGGCCTCCTCCTTCTCGTGCTCGCGGCGCTCCTCTTCCTCGCGCTCGCGCCGCTCCTCTTCCTCGCGCTCGCGCCGCTCCTCCGCCTCGCGCGCGCGCTTCTCCTCCGCCTCGCGGCGCTTCTTCTCCTCGTCCTCGCGCCGCTTCTTCTCCTCGGCCTCGCGCGCCTCGCGCTCCGCCTCCTCCTTCGCCCTGCGCTCGGCTTCCTGCTTCGCCTTGCGCTCGGCCGCTTCCTTCTCGCGCTGCTCGTCCTCGTCGCGCTTGGTGAAGGAGTCGAGGTCGGCGAGCAGCGAGTCGTCGAAGCCGCCGCCCGCGGCCGGCTTCGCCTTCGCCGCCGGCTCCTCCTTCTCCCGGCGCTCCCGGTCCTCGCGTTCCTGCCTCTCGCGCTCCTCGCGCGCCTTCGCCTCGGATTCCTCCCTCTCCCTGCGCTCGCGGTCGTCGCGCGCCTTGCGCTCCGCCTCCTCCTTCTCCTTCCGCTCGCGATCCTCGCGCTCCTTCTTCTCGCGCTCCTCGCGCGCCTTCGCCTCGGCCGCTTCCTTTTCCCTGCGCTCGCGGTCCTCGCGCTCGCGGCGGTCCCGCTCCTCGCGCTCCTTCCTCTCGCGCTCCTCCCGCGCCTTGCGCTCCTGCTCCTCCTTCGCGCGCCGCTCCTCTTCCTCCTTGCGCCGCCGCTCATCCTCCTCGCGCCGCTTGCGGTCCTCTTCCTCGCGCCGCTTGCGCTCCTCTTCGCGCGCCCGCCGCTCGGCTTCCTCCCGGGCGCGCCGCTCTTCTTCTTCCTTGCGCCGCCGCTCCTCCTCCTCGCGGCGCTTGCGATCCTCCTCCTCGCGCCGCTTGCGCTCTTCTTCCTCGCGCGCCCGCCGCTCGGCTTCTTCCCTGGCGCGCCGCTGGTCCTCTTCCTCGCGCCGCTTGCGGTCCTCGGCCTCGCGCGCCTTGCGCTCCTCCTCGAGCTTCGCCTTCATCTCGGCCTCTAGCCGCTGGCGCAGCTCCTCGGCGTCGCGCTTCGCCTTCTCCTCGGCTTCCTTGCGCGCCTGCTCGCCGGCCTCGCGCGCGCGGCGCTCTGCGTCCTCGCGCGCCTTGCGTTCTTCCTCGAGCTTGCTCTTCAGCTCGGCCGCGGCCTTCGCCTCGGCGTCGGCCTTCGCCTTGGCTTCCGCGGCGAGCCGCACGGCCGCTTCGCGCGCGGCCTTCACCTTGGCCTCCGTCTCGGCGCGGGCCCTGGCCTCGGAATCGGCGCGCGCCTTCGCCTCCGCTTCCGCCCTTGCCTTGGCTTCCGCCTCCGCCTTGGCCCTGGCACGCGCCTCGGCCTCGGCCTTCGCCTTCGCGTCGGCCTGCGCCTTGGCCTTCGCTTCCGCCTCCTGGCGCGCCTTGTAGTCGAATGCCTGCTGCTCCTTCGCCTTGCGCTCGGCCTCGGCGCGCGCCGCGGCGGCGAGATCGACCTGCGGGCCCTTGGGGGGCGGAGCTTTGGGCGGCAGGCTGATCGCCTGCGTGAAATCGAGTTCTTCGCCGTCGCCGCCCGAGGGCGGCGCGGCGCGGGCCGCCGGGGCGCTGCCGCGCGCCGCGGGCGCGCGGCTGGCCGGCGCGGCGGCCGACGGGCCGGGCGCGCCGGAAGAAACTTCTCGGATGAAGCCGTCCTTGTCGAGCTGCTGGATCAGCGCCTCGAACTTGGGGCCGGCGAGCTTCTCGAACTTCTTCTGCACCTCGCCGAGCGAGGTCTTGCCGTCGATCGCGGCGAGCACCGCGCGGTCGCCGCGCGACAAATGGCTGGTCTTGCCGGACGCCTCCTGCACGCCCTTGCCGGTCTTGGAAAAAATCGCGGACGGGTTCACGCGTCGTCGGGTCCGAGGAGCGCGGTATTATAGCCGCCTCCCCCATGGACAGCGTCGAGTGCGTGGTCGCCGGCGCCGGAATCGTCGGGCTCGCGGTCGCGCGGGCGCTCGCGAGCGCCGGGCGCGAGGTCGTGGTCCTCGAGGCCGAGGACGCGATCGGCACGCATACCAGCTCTCGCAACTCCGAGGTCATCCACGCCGGCATCTACTACCCGGCCGGCTCGCTCAAGGCGCGCGCCTGCGTCGAGGGGCGCGAGCGCCTCTACGCCTACTGCGCCGAGCGCGGCGTGCCGCACCGCCGCTGCGGCAAGCTGATCGTCGCCACTTCGGCGCCGCAGCTCGGCGAGCTGGACGCGATCCGCGGGCGCGCGCACGCCAACGGCGTCGCCGACGTCGCGCCGATCACGCTCGGCGAGGCCGCGGCGATGGAGCCCGCACTGCGCTGCGCCGGCGCCCTGCACTCGCCCTCCACCGGCATCGTCGACAGCCATGCCCTGATGCTCGCCTACCTCGGCGACGCCGAGTCCGCCGGGGCGATGCTCGCGCTGAAGAGCGCGCTGAAGCGAGCGGCCTTCACGGGAAGGGACTTCGAGCTTCACACTGACGAAACGGCGATAAGGACCGAGGCGCTGGTCAATTCCGCCGGCCTGCGGGCGCCCACGGTGGCGAGCCGGATCGAGGGCTTCCCGAAGGAGAAGCTCCCGCGCGAGCTGTACGCCAAGGGCAACTATTACTCGCTCGCGGGCCGCGCGCCGTTCTCGCGCCTGGTGTACCCGGTGCCGGAGCCCGGCGGCCTCGGCGTGCACATCACGCTCGACCTCGCGGGCCAGGCGCGCTTCGGCCCGGACGTGGAATGGATCGAGCGCGTCGGCGGCGGGGACGACTACGCGGTCGACCCGCGCCGCGCCGAGCGCTTCTACGCTGCGATCCGGCGCTACTGGCCGGGGCTGCCAGACGGCGCGCTCGCGCCCGGCTACGCGGGCATCCGCCCCAAGATCTCGGGCCCGGGAGAGCCCGCCGCCGACTTCGTCGTGCAGGGGCCGCGCGAGCACGGCGTGCCGGGCCTGGTGAACCTGTTCGGCATCGAATCCCCCGGATTGACAGCGTCGCTCGCGTTGGCCGATCATGTGGCGCAAATTCTCACGTCCTAATTCTCAAGGGG
>Ga0335085_10005632_pt1 | contig 20035 bp, 13 predicted proteins | sample Lox_Sample_45_FD_206712 | JGI IMG/M metagenome (GOLD analysis project Ga0335085, IMG submission 206712) | Soil microbial communities from Loxahatchee National Wildlife Refuge, Florida, United States - Lox_Sample_4.5 | ecosystem: Environmental > Terrestrial > Soil > Wetlands | place: USA...
GTTCCGGGATCACGCATTGGCTCATCACGCTCGGCGACCAGCCGCATCTGCGCGGCAAAACCCTGCGCGCATTGCTGGATTTCGGCGCGGCGAACGCCAACAGGATATGCCAGCCCATGCGCGATGGTCGGCGCAAGCATCCGGTGCTCCTGCCGCAACGGCATTTTGCGCGGTTGAAAAACACTTTGGCGGGGGATCTGAAAATGTTTTTGGTGGAACACGCCCCGGAATTGAGCGGATTTGAATCGGACGACGCCGGTCTGGATTTCGACATGGACACGCCCGAGGAATATGAGCGGGTGCAAAGGCTGTGTTTCGGAGGCACGAATTCCGCAAGTGTGATTTGAATCACCATTCCACCACGACCGTTGGGCAGACCGGAAATCTTCCGCATTCCGCGCCGTAGAGGGTGAGGCCGCCGACAGCCAGCGCCTTTTGCGGCACAGCGCAACGCAGGCGCAAAAAGCCGGAGCCGTCGTTGGCGGCGATTTGCTTGAGCAGGTCGCCTTCGGCAAACGCGTGAACGAGATAACCATACGCGCCGACCCCGCCCCGCAAATAACTCAGCACGCCGCGGGAGTCATGCGGATGATTGCGCAGGACGCCAAGATAGACCGGCACGTTGTTCAATGAGAGTTCCAGCGTGGTGGGGAAGATATCGGCATCCGTCTGCGGGCTGTCGATGCGGTGCGAGGAAGCCTCGCAGACGACTTTGATGCGATGTGCCCCGGCGAGGTCCGCGCCTTCCAGCGGCAATTTCCACTCGAAATAACCGTGGCCGAAACCATAACAACTATCCTCCGCGCGGGATTTGTCGCGATCGCCGAATTCACCTTCCCAAGTCGCCTGTTCCCAGTTCGCGGGCAATCCCCGCAACACGAGCGCGCGAGGAGTATCTTCCCGGGCCGCCGGGTAAACGCCGTTGCAGAAAAAGCTTAAAAAATTTTGCGCCAACACGTTGCCATCGGCTGTGCGCGCGGAAACCAGCAACGTGCAAAGCATGGACGAGCTCGGCATTTTCAATTCGAGTGTGTGCGCAGGCGCAACCTCGCGGTGGGGAAATGCAATTGGCACGCGGCCCGTGGCGAGGTCCTGGTGAACGCGTCCGCGCGTATCCACGCCCCCCATCTCCCAATGCAACAAGACATTTTGGTATGCGCGCGTGGAAAAATGGGACGAAGAGACCTCAATCCGCACGGTTTCGCCGGGCTTCGTGTGAATGACAGGCGGCGCATCGATGGGCAGCGTGTTGCTTTCATTGATGAAGCGCGGGTCGTATCCGAATTCCTTCGGCGTGCGGTCGTAATTCAAGAAGCCATTGTACTCCCATTCCACGTCGTGCAGTTCCGTATAAATATAGGCGGAGATCTGCTGGTAACGCCGCAGTTCGTTCGTGAGAAATTTGAAACTCCAACTGATGTCGCGATCGCCGTCCAGCGCGCCGACACCGCCGTATTCGCTGTTGATGAGCGGCTGGCCTTTGTGTTGAAAGCCGGGCACGTAATTGAAGCTGGACCCGATGAACGTGGACTTCACGATTTTCTGAATGTGCTCCTTCGCCTTGTTGTAATCGCTGATGTAGAAGTGCCAGGAGTTGATGTCCGTGTCGCAATGCAGATAATATTCCAGGTGATCCCAATGAACCACGCTCATGTCTTCGACGAGCCGGGTCGAGTCGAGTATTTTTGCGACCTCCCACATTTCCTGGACCCATTCCTGGGGCTTCGATAGTTGCGTGGCGCTGGTGAGGACTTCCTTTTTTATGGCGGCGAGCAGTTTTTCATCACCCTTCGCCACCGCGTGCATGGGCGCGAGGAGCTTGTCGAGAAAACTCATTTGACCGCCGAAACCCCACGTCTCGTTGAACAGGCACCAGGCAAAGATGGAGGGATGATTGAAATCGCGCTCGATGGTTTCGCGCAGCATCTGCTCGAAGCGCCGCCGGCCCGACGCGGTGTCGCCGCCCTCCCCGAAATTCGGGAAGTCCGCCATGATCAAAATGCCCATTTTATCCGCCCAATGATAGACCAGCGGGTCATCCACCTTGATGTGGATGCGCAGAAAATTGAAACCAAACTCCTTGGCGTGCGCGATGTCATTTTTGATGATGTCCACTGACGCCGCCGTATAAACGCCATCGGGGTAGAACGACTGATGCAGCGCCCCGCGCAGATAACGCGGCACGCCGTTCAGGCGGAGCGCTGCCGGAACTCCCGATTCCCTGGCGAGTTCAAAATCTATTTTGCGCATCCCGAAATACGTCCGCACCGTATCGCGGCGCGAGCCGTTGGTGCGCAAGCGAAGCTGCACATAATAAAGATTCGGCGCGTTGGGATCCCAGAGATGGACGGTGTGCAATTTCACCGTCGTTTCCGCGATGCCGTTTTTTACTTTCGCAACCGCTATTTGAAGTTCGGCAGGCGTGGCGCTGATTTCATGGTTGCGCGCCCGGGTGTTCGTGCTTTCGGGAGCCAGACTCATCACCGGGATTCCGGGACTGCCGGGCGGCGCGATTTCGATTTCGACGGTGGACCCATCTTTCGCATTCACGCAGCAAATCGTGAATTGCGCAGTGCCCCTGTCGATGTCGCTGACGATGCGGAACGACGTGATGCGCGTTTCGCTGCGCGGCTCGATGAACACTGTCTGCCAAATGCCACTCGTGGTCGTGTACCAGCGCCATTGCTTGCCGACGGGCTGCTCGCGATTGTCCATCGGGTCCTCGACACGCAGGACAATCAGCGCCGAGCGTTTGCCGTCCTTTTCCTCCAGCGAATCGGTCAGGTCGAATTCGAATGGCGTGTAACCGCCTTCGTGATGGCCGACATATTTTCCGTTGCACCAGCAATCGGTGAAAAAATCCGCCGCTCCAATCGTGAGAATGACGCGTTTATTTTCCCACGCGTCAGTGTTGGGAATTTCCACCAGCCGCCGATACCAACCCACTTCGTAACGCGCCGCCGAACGATGATTTTCGCGCGTGACTTCGATCGGATTTCGGAAAACCCGCGTAGCGTAATAGTTATCGTTGCCCGCGGCGTCGCCCTCGCCCCACGCGGCGAGTGATTCCCAGCAGAACGGCACGATGATTTGCTCGCGCCACTCAGTGGCGTCGGGCGCGAACCATTGATCCTCCATGCCGCGGCGATCGCCATCGAAACGAAATTGCCACGGGCCATTGAGATTCAACCAATCGTCGCCCTCGATGGTGCCGCGCTGCCGGTCGGGGCGCGGATATTCGGGGCGAGGATATAGAAATTGCGTGGGCATGGTTTATAAATCCGAAATGGGCGCGGAAGCCAAAACCTTGTCGCACGAGAATCGCGGAGACGGAATCAGATTTGGCCCGAAAATGATTCGGGCAGGCTCAGCCTTCGGGCTTCTTTCGGGTTTCGGATTTCGGGTTTCGGATTTCATGTTTATCGCAGTGTCGCGCTTTGCATTTCAGGTGCATTGCCGGTGTCTTCGGTGCTGGTGTGTTCAAAAACCCCCTGCCAGCGTTTCAACTCGCGGGCGAGTGGCTCGTAAATCTCGCGGTGGCCTTTGGCATCTGGATAATCCCACAGGCCGTTGTGGCAATGGCGATTGTCGTTCCACCCGGGATGATTCAAAATGGGATAAAGACAAATGCCCTCAACAGGCACGCCCGCCTCGATCGCCGCGAGCGTCTCGCCGCTGACATAGCGCAACCATCCCGCGCGGATGCGATTTTCGGAGCCCGTTTCGGCGATGAAAATTGGCCGATGATACCGATCGTGCAGTTCCGTGAGCATTTCGCTGAATGGACGATATCTCGGATGCCGCCGCGACAGAGGCGTGAATCGGCGGATGCGTCGATAACCTTTCAGGTTGAAATACCATTGGTTGTGCGGATAAAAATTCGCGCCGAGGATATCGAGGTACTTTTGATGGCCGCCCAGCTCGGGACACATCCGGCCGCTCAACATGTCCCATGATTGAAATTGCGAGAGGCGATACGCTTCCGCGAGGGGTTTGTCCTCAGGCCGTTTCAGCGCCGCCACGACATTGATGACGGGGTCGACATGCACGAATCGCGCGGCGGGCATCACGCTCCAGATGGCGTCCATCGCTGAGAGCGCGGCGCGGACGAGTTGCGTTTTTAATTCAAAGCCGCGGCCGGTGGCGAAGGGAAAGATTGAGCCTTCGTCGCCGGCCGCCCAGGAGAAAAAAGAGATCTCGTTGACGGGCACGAAGAAACCCGGTTCGTGCGTTTCGTTGCTCAACCACTTCGCGAACGCCGCGCCGTAGCCTGCCAGCGCTTTGATGAATTCCGGTTTGAAGATGTTCAGGTGATCCGGCCAGCCAAAGTGGCACAGGTCCCAAATCACCTGCGTTCCGGTGGCACGCGCGGCGCGGGCAATCGGCACGCAGGTGGAAAAATCGTAGTGCCCGCGCGTTTGTTCCACGAGATGCCAGCGCAAACCTTCGCGGGCGACGCGCAGCCCCTGCTTTTTGAAGCGCTGATAATCCTGCATCGCAAACCGGTCATGATGCGTGGCGGCAACGAGATCCAGGCGGCGCCCGCGGCGCGTCCGATGCGTGGAACATTCAAAACCGCCCGCGAAAAAACTTTTGAACAGCGGCTCGCGTGGAATGACTTCAGAGTTGTCCTCGCTCCATTTCATACGCAGGCTCCGGGATTTCAGGAATCCACCGCGACGGCGGCGCGTCGCACGCGGCGAGGTTTGACCAGGCGTGGGAATGTGACGGTGGTGAGAGCGGGCGCGGCCTGAAGTTCGGCGGCCTCGGCGCGCGTCGTGTTTTCCAGCTTCGCATAAAGCGTGAGCGCCTGCGCGACCACCTGGTCCATGTTGTAATATTTGTAAGTGCCAAGGCGGCCGACGAAATGCACGCCGGCCTGTTCGGCAAGCGCCTGATACTGGCGATACAGCTCGGCGTTTTCACGGCGCGGGATCGGGTAATACTCGTCGCCATCGGCCTTCGGAAATTCGTAAACGATGCTCGTTTTGGAATGCTCCTGGCCGGTGAGATGTTTGAATTCCGTCACGCGCGTGTAGGCGTAGTCATTTGGATAATTCACCACCGCGACGGGCTGATATTGCGCGCAGTTCAACGTCTCGTGTTTGAATTCCAGGCAGCGATACGGAAGTTTGCCGAAACGAAAGTCAAAAAATTCATCCACCGGCCCGCAGTAAATCACTTCACGATGCGGAATCACTTCGCGCACATCCCGATAATCCGTGTTCAAAAGAACATGGATGTTTGGATGGTCGAGCATGTTTTCGAACATGCGCGTAAATCCGCGCTTCGGCATGGCCTGGTAGGTGTCGGTGAAATAACGATCATCGCGATTTGTTCGCGTCGGCACGCGCGCAGTCACCTGGGCATCCAATTCGGAAGGATCCAGCCCCCACTGTTTGCGCGTGTAGCCGCGGAAGAACTTTTCGTAAAGCTCGCGGCCCACTTTGCCGACAACCACGTCTTCGGACGTGCGAACGGAATCAATTTTCTCCGCCCGGCTCGCAAAAAATTCGTCCATCTGAAACGCGTTGAGATTCAGCCCGTAGAGTTTGTTGATGGTATCGAGGTTGATGGGAATCGGCACGAGCTGCCCGTCGACGTGCGCGAGCACGCGATGCTGGTACTGCCGCCACTCCGTGAAGCGCGAGAGATAATCGAACACCTCTTTCGAGTTTGTATGAAAAATGTGCGGGCCGTATTTATGGATCAAAATGCCCGCGTCATCGTAGCAGTCGTACGCATTGCCGCCGATATGCGGCCGCCGGTCAATCAACAACACCTGTTTGCCCGAGCCGCGCGCGAGGCGTTCCGCCAGCACGCTCCCGGCATAACCCGCGCCCACGATCAGATAATCGAAGGCCGTGACTTTCGCGGCGTGCGGGCGACCGTTGCCGTTAAGAAGGGTGTCGCCATTGCCGTTGCCATTTCCGTTCTTCATGCAATCGCTTCAGTTGGTTGTTCCTGTTGCAGGGCAGCGGCGATGTGCTTTTCCAACTGAGCGACTATACTGGTCCATGAATTATCAGCCGCCTGTTTCAACCCGGCGGCGGATGCCCGCGCGTCCGGCTTTTCAACGGCTTCACGGCACAGCAAAATAAAATCATCATGCGTGCGGGCAATTTTCACGACCGCGCCGAAATTCGTCACCACGTCTGCGATGGCGGAACTGACGATGGGTTTGCCGGTCGCCATGTATTCGAGCGCCTTGGTCGGGTTGATGAACTCCGTGGATTCATTGAGCGCGAAGGGCATCATGCAAACATCAAAGGCTTTGCAATACGCCGGCAGCTCCGTGTAATTTTTCTGGCCGACCCAATGCAGGTTTGGCCGTTGCGGCACGCGATCCACCTTGGTCATCGGGCCCACCATCACGATGGACCAATCCGAGTTTGCCTCCGCCAGTTTGACGAGCAGATCATAATCCATCCGTTCATCCACGACGCCGAAGTAACCCAGGGTCGGTTTGCGCAATGACGCGACGTCGTGCGGAATTTTCGTCCCCGCGTGGCGGGCCTTTGCAAAATGGGTGACGTCCACGCCGCAGCCGTAGAAGTGACAATTCTCATTGAGCAGTTTTTTCGATTGCCAAAGTTTTCGGCCGCCCGCGAAGACCACATCCGCCTCGGCCAGCAAACGCCGTTCACGGGTTTTGATTTGCGGCGGCGCGCCGCGGAACTTGGAGAGTTCGTCCATGCAATCGTAGACCGTGCCGATTTCATCCATCTGCCCGAGAAACGCCGGCACCGCCATGGGATCGTAAAACCATTGCAAAGGCTCATCGAATTGCCCCGCGCCGGGACCAGCGAGAAATTCCTTCACGAGCCGGCGGCGTTCGCGGTCCACATACGCGCCGTCCGGCCAGCGCCACAAAGGGAATTGCAATCGCAGGATGGTAATGTTCGGAAAATTTTCCGCCGCCCAAAATCGCGCCGTCGGCGAGGACAACTGCGGATCCGGCGCAATGGTTTCGACGAATAAAATTTTATGGCGCGCACTCAGGCGTGAAAGGAATTGCTGCGGCCGCTGCCAGACCCAGTCCCAGCACAAATGGCTGTGCACGAGAATCGGATAATTGGAATTCAGCGAGCCGATGCGCGAAGGGATTATTTCAGAAGAGGGACGCCTCGAACGCTTCGAAATCGATTTGGGAAAAGAAGAACGTTGGTCACGGGAAAAATTGTCATTTGTTACTATCAATTCAGAACCGACGGGCGCGTAAGACATAGCTCGTTTTCGTTTGATGCATTCGCATTTATGTTTCGGGAAACCCGCCCCCACACACGTTCGACAATGCGGAATAACACCGTTCAGATAAGGGACTTCAGGAGGAGACCTGTCTCAATGGGGTGATTCCCGCAAACCAAAAATCGGCACGCGGAAAAATAAAAAAATCCGCTCGGAGGAAGATTAAGCGGACGAAATTGTTTTCGCGCTCACGCGTCCCCATCTTTTTCCATGGTGAAACCAAAGAGAAGAATTTCCGATCCATTGGGAATTTCGGGCCGCGCGCGGCCGTTAAGTAACCATTTAGTGAATTGAGGCCGGCTCCTGAAGGCGGCAAAATTTTATGGATATGAATTTGTTTCCCGAAGAAAGTATCTGCTTTTTTTTCTCGTGACATTACAATAGGGCTTGAAAAGGTGGCCAGTCATTGGCAATTGCAGCGGAGATTTTATGACTTTGGACGAAACGCAAAGAAAAAAAGTGGCGGGATGGATCGCGGAAGGATTGAAGCTTTCCGAAATCCAAAATCGTCTCGCGTCGGAATTGGGCGTGCGCATGACCTACATGGACGTGCGATTGCTCGTGGACGATTTGAAGCTCACGCCAAAAGACATTGAGCCGCCCAAGCCCGTCGTGCCGCCGCCGCCACCTCCCACCGGACCTGCAGCGCCCGCGCCCGCCGTGAATCCAAAACCTGGAAACAAACCCGCACCTGCGAGCGCGGCGGGAAATATCTCCGTCATCGTCGATCAACTGACGCGGCCGGGAGCCGTCGTCAGTGGCAAGGTAACGTTCAGCGATGGCAACAAAGCCGATTGGTACATTGATCAGACCGGCCGGCTGGGATTGGCTCCGCAAACAGCCGGTTATCGTCCGCCGACCGCCGACGTGCAACAATTCCAAATCGCTCTGGAAGCCGAGTTGAGTCGGTTGGGGATGTAGGTTAGCCAGGCTTGGCGGGGCGAGCGTACTCGCGAGCCGCCCTATTGGAGAACGATCTATGATCGCCGACGTGCGAATCAAGTCTCTACGTCCACGGGCGCCGGGTCGCCTGGCTCGGCGGACGGCGCACTTCCCTCGCCCGCCGATGCTCGCTTGAGCCATACCGTGAGGATGCTGATATCCGCAGGCGAAACGCCCGAAATCCGCGAGGCCTGCCCCAGCGTGGCGGGGCGTAGTTTGGTCAGCTTCTGTCGCGCCTCGTTGCGCAGGCTGGGAACGGTCGAGTAATCGAATGAGACGGGAATTTGCTTGCCTTCCAGGTTTTTGAATCGCTCCACCTCGGACTGCTGACGATCAATATATCCGGCGTATTTAATCGCAATTTCCACTTGTTGAATAACTTCCGCCGAAAGATTATCATCTCGGCTCGGTAAGTCTTTATAACTCACTTCCGGTCGTCGGAGGGTTTGCTCCAGCAAATCGGTTCCAATCCTAGTGTGTTGAAGGCGAGTAAGTTCCGACTCTATCGCCGCCTCCTTGGCCTTAAACTTATCATAATTCCGTTTGGGCAAAAGTCCCACCGCATAGCCAATCTCCGAGAGCCGCACGTCGGCATTATCCTGACGCAGCAAAAGCCGATACTCTGCTCGTGAAGTAAACATCCGGTAAGGCTCAACGGTCCCTTTCGTAATCAGATCATCGATGAGAACCCCGATGTAGGCTTGGTCGCGGCGGAGGGCGATCGGCGACTTTTCCTGAACGCGCAACGCGGCATTGAGCCCGGCCATCAATCCTTGGGCGGCTGCTTCTTCGTAACCCGACGTGCCGTTGATTTGGCCGGCGAGATAGAGATTTCGGCAGACTTGAGTTTCAAGGGACGAATGAAGCTGGGTTGGAAACGCGAAATCGTATTCGACCGCGTAGGCCGGGCGCATGATCTCCGCATTCTCGCAGCCAATGATGCTCTTCACCATGTCCACTTGGACTTCGAATGGCAGACAGGTCGAGAAGCCGTTCACGTAGATTTCATCCGTCGCAATCCCTTCCGGCTCGAGGAAGATTTGCTGGCGCTCCTTCTCGGGGAACTTGACGATTTTATCTTCGATGGAGGGGCAATAACGCGGCCCAACTCCCTCAATCACACCGGAATACATCGGTGATTTATGGAGATTCGCGCGAATGAGTTCGGCGGTCTTGTCGGTGGTGAAAGTAATATAGCAAGGGAGCTGGCCATTGATTCGGTCCAGCACCGAACCGGGCGGGTATTTGCCTCTAGAATGGCCGACGTCCTGCGGATTGATTCCGGATTGTTCCACGTGGAACAAATCATCCTTCCAGTAAGTGAAGTAAGGAACCGGCTCGTCCCCAGGCTGGAGTTCCGTCTTGGAAAAATCAATCGAACGTCGCAAGAGCCGTGGCGGAGTCCCGGTCTTTAGGCGTCCCAATTCCAGCCCCAGCTCCTTGAGCGAACCGGACAAACTCATCGCTGCCGATTCCCCCGCCCGTCCGCCGGATTGCTGGTTCGATCCGATATGCATCAATCCCCGCAGGAAGGTGCCCGTTGTCACCACGACTGTCTTGCTGTGATATTGGACCTCCAGGGTCGTTTCCACCCCGAAAATCCGGCCGTCTTTGTGGAGAATTCTCGATGTCTGTCCCTGCTTCACGTCCAGATTCAGTTCCCGTTCGCAAACCCATTTCAGCCTGAATTGATAAGCCTTCTTATCGCACTGCGCCCGAGGGGCCCATACCGCTGGCCCTTTTTTGGTGTTCAGCATTCGGAACTGTAGACCTGTCATGTCGGTGGCTTTGCCCATCTCGCCGCCCATGGCGTCTATCTCCCGTGCGAGGTGCCCTTTGGCCAATCCGCCGATCGCTGGATTGCAGGACATCTGGCCGATCGTATCGACGTTGATCGTGAGAAGAAGCGTCTGGCAACCTACGCGGGCGGCTGCCAGTGCGGCCTCAACTCCGGCGTGGCCAGCACCCACGACAATCACATCATACTTTTTGGGATAAACGAACATCAAATCAGCGACAAATTATTACGATAACGTTAATTATAATATAAAATGTCTATTTTGGAGCGCTTATTGATACAGATAACGTTAATGTTTTCTTATTATTCCACGAATATCGTAAAACGGTTCGACTACATGCCCATAAATCCATAAACCAGGTTCTGGTTGCAACCCAGTCGTGCAAACGGCTTCCAGAATAACACGGTTTATGCGAGGAGAAAATCACGAATGCCATAAAATGAAAAGGTTTAACTGGAGGGCCCGGGGGAGATCGCCGATCTTCAGAATTCAAACCCGTTACGTTTTCGTGACGCCGGGCCTTTAAGATTGACCCTTCGAAGCCCGCGCGGAAACTAGCCAAGTCAATGCGCAAGATACTTATAACGGTTTTTTTGTCCTTGGCGTCACTCGTCCGCGCCAATGCCGCCGGCTCCGAGAAACACGTGGTTTTGGTCGTTTGGGACGGAATGCGACCTGATTTCGTAAACCAGACAAACACGCCGACACTTTACGGGCTCGTCCAGCACGGCGTTTTCTTCGCCCACCACCATCCGGTTTACGTCAGTTCCACGGAGGTGAACGGAACTGCATTGGCCACGGGCGATTACCCGGAAAACAGCGGCGTCATTGGAAACCGCGAATTCCGTAAGGATATCGATCCGCTGGGAGCGTTCGGCACCGAATCACTGGACGCGATGCGCAAGGCAGATGCGCAGGGTGGTTATCTGGACGCGCCGACAGTCGCCGAGATTCTCCAGCGACAGGGTTACAGCACGGCGATCACCGGCTCCAAACCGGTCGTGTTGCTGCACGATCACGCCGCGCGGCCGGACGATGCGACCAACATCGTCGTTTATGAAGGACGCACACTGCCGACGAATGAAATGGCCGGCTTTATCCAGGCGCTCGGACCTTTCCGTGACAAAGGCTCAACCAAAACGAACCGCGACATCTGGACCGCACGGGCGCTCACGGAGCAGGTGTGGAAAAAAGGGGTGCCGGCGTTTTCCCTGTTGTGGCTCGCGGAGCCGGACAATACGCAGCACGGGACAGGAGTTGGTTCGCCGCAATCGCTCGCGGCGATCCGCAATTCCGACCACGCGCTTGCCTTGGTGATTGAGGCGCTCAAAGAACACGGCGTCTACGACGCCACGGATATCTTTGTCGTTTCCGACCACGGCTTCTCGACCATCTCTACAAATGTAGATATGGTGGCGAAACTGCGCGGCGCCGGCTTCAACGTCCAGCGGGAATTCAAGCAACCGCCCGCGAAAGGAGACGTGCTGCTCGTCGGCCTTGGCGGCTCGGTTTTGCTGTACGTCACGGACCACGACAAAAAAACGATCGATGGCCTGGTTGGATTTTTGGAAACTGAAGATTCAGTCGGAGCGATTTTCACGAAGGAAACGCGACGCGGCACGTTCACGCTCGACGACGCGATGATTCATTCCAGGTACGCGCCGGACGTCGTCTTTTCGCTTGATTGGACTGATGCTACAAACGACTACGGCGCGCCCGGGCAAATTATTTCTGAAGCTCAAGGCTCCAACATCACGCCGATCATACAAAGAGCGACTCACGCGAGCTTGAGCCCGTATGACATGCACAACACGCTCGTCGCCGCCGGGCCGGATTTTCGCGAAGGATTCACAGACCTAACACCGTCCGGGAATGTGGACGTGGCGCCGACAATTTTAAAAATCCTTGGCGTGAAATCTCCACAGCCGATGAATGGACGTGTATTATCCGAGGCGCTCAATTCAACTGGCGGAAAATCTCCAACGACCGGGAAGAAAGCGTTGCGAGCTCGCGTGAAGGTACCCGGCGGTGTGCGAATTCAAATGCTGGACATGACTGAGGTCAACGGTACGCGTTACCTCGACGACGCCAGCGCGACGTTGATCCCAAAGGAAACCCCTGATAGATAATGCCCGGGCGAGGGGGTGGGGCGCGTCGCTCCGCGCGCGCCGTATAATATTCACATCGATTGCCTTTTCACCGCATCTGAAACCCGCCGCGGAAAACCACTTCGGCTACGGTCACCACGAAAAACACGGCGCTCACGAGTGCGTTCAGCCGAAAGAACGCGATATTGATCCAATTCAAACTGCGGCGGCGCGCAATCCAATGTTCCAGCACGAGGCAACCGACAATTAGCAGCCAGCCGACAATGTAAGCAATGGGCCGGGGGCCAAAGGCGAGCACGCCAAACGCCAGCAGCAATCCACACATCAGCATGTGCGCCAGAAACGCCGCCTGCAGCGCGTTTTTCTGTCCCCACGCCACCACCAGTGAATGCAGCCCGTGCGAGCGGTCAAACTCGTAATCCTGCAGCGCGTAGATGATATCGAAGCCAACGAGCCACAACACCACGGATGCCGCGAGCGTGAGCATCTGCGCGATTTCCAGGGGAGAAATATGGGAACCTTTCACCGCGAGCCACGCTCCAACCGGCGCCAGAGCCAGCGCGGCTCCGAGAAACACATGCGTGTAATCCGTGAAACGCTTGGTCAGCGAATAAAAACAAATCACCGCCACCGCCACCGGCGCAAGATAAAAGCAAAGTGAATTCAAAAAGTAACTCGCCGCGAACAAACCGGCGGCGGAAAGAGCGCAAAGAAAAACGGCGCTGCCCAGGCTGATGGTGCCCGCTGGCAAATGGCGATTCGCCGTGCGGGGATTTTGCGCGTCGAATTTGCGGTCCACGATGCGATTGAAAGCCATGGCGCAGGTCCGCGCGCAAACCATCGCCAGGAGAATGAGCCCGAATGTTTTTCCACCGGGCCAGCCGCGATTATCCCGAGCCGCGACCGCCATTGCAGCCAGCGCAAACGGCAATGCAAACACCGTATGCGAAAAGCGGACGAACGAACCCCATTTTTGAATCGTGGAAAACATTTGCGCAAAACGCCGGGCGCGTTATTCCTTCTCCTCGGCCCATCTCGGCGCCAGCCGGTTGGGGATTCCGAGATGATCCAGCACGCGCGCCACGACGGTGTCCACCACGTCCGTGATAGTTTTCGGACCCGCGTAAAAACTGGGATTAGCAGGAAGAATGGTCGCGCCCGCGAGCAGGAGCAGTTCAAAATTTTTGACGTGGACGAGGCTCAGGGGAGTTTCGCGCGGGACCAGAATTAATTTTCTCTTCTCCTTCAAAACCACATCAGCCGCCCGCAACAGGACATCTTCGCTGTAGCCGTGCGCGATGCGCCCGAGCGTGCCCATCGTGCACGGAATCACGACCATGGCATCCGGAGGATTCGAGCCGCTGGCGAACGGCGCGTTCATGCTCTTGATGTTGTGTGTTTTCGTTCCTTCGGGCAGCCGCAGGCCGCCGGGCAATTCCTCGCCGATGACCTGTTGGGCGTAATTGCTCGTGACCACGTGGATTTCGTGCGCGCGCGGGTCGAGGTTATCGAGCAGGCGCTGGGTGTAAAGAGCGCCACTGGCTCCGGTGATGGCAACGAGCAGTTTCACTTGAACAATGGCCGCCAGTATGGCGAAGGCAGCGGCAGGGAACAAGCCTTTGGGAAATTGCACGGCGAGTGCCATTTCTTTAAGCTCTCGTCGTGGACCTTGGCGATAGAAAAAAAACGCGCTGGCTGATTTGCCTGGCGCTCGCTCTCGTGACCATCGCGGTCTACTGGCGGGTGGGGGGATTTGATTTCGTCAATTACGACGATCCGGATTACGTCAGCGAAAACGACGTCGTCAAAGCCGGACTCACGCTGCACGGCATCGCCTGGGCGTTCACACATTTTCACGCGGGCAACTGGCATCCGTTGACGTGGATTTCCCACATGCTGGACTGCCAGCTCTTCGGAATGCACGCGGGCGCGCATCATTGGGTGAATGTGGCGTTTCACATGGCGAATGCGATCCTTCTCTTCCTTTTGTTGAGCCGCCTTACCGGCGCGCAATGGCGCAGTGCAATTGCCGCCGCACTATTCGCACTCCATCCATTGCACGTGGAATCCGTGGCGTGGATCGCGGAACGAAAGGACGTATTGAGCGCTTTTTTCGGCCTGCTGGCTTTGCTGGCTTACGCGAGATACGTGGCGGAATCGAAAATCAAAAATCAGAAATCAAAAATGTGGCTTATCTGGACGGTGGTGTTGTTTGCCTCCGGACTCATGGCGAAGCCCATGCTCGTCACGCTGCCGTTCGTCATGCTGCTCCTGGACGTCTGGCCTTTGCAACGCGTGGAAAATTCAGGCTGGCGGTCTTTTTTTACAAAACCATTCGGGAAACTCGCGTTCGAAAAGTGGCCGCTGTTTCTTCTCGCGGCGGCTTCATGTGTGGTTACTTTTTTTGCACAGAAAACTGGCGGCGCCGTGGTGGGCATGGAACACCTCCCGTTCGGCGCGCGTGTGGCCAACGCCGTCACCGCCTATTTCGATTATGTTTTGAAGGCCTTCTGGCCGGTTCATCTCGCGGTGTTTTATCCGCTGTCGCACGAGCAATCGATGGGGCATCTCGCGCTCGCGGTGGTTTGCCTGGCCGTGATTTCGATTGCCGCCATTGCCGTGATGAAACGCTGGCCTTTCCTCCTCGTCGGCTGGCTTTGGTTTTTGGGAACGCTGGTCCCAGTCATCGGTTTGGTGCAGGTGGGCAGCCAGGCAATGGCCGATCGCTATACTTACATTCCGTTCATCGGGCTTTTTATCGCGGTGGTGTGGGGAATTTCTGAATGCGTGCGCTTCTCGAAAGGCGCGCGAACGCTCGCCGCCGCCAGTGCGGTGGCCGTGGTAGTGATTTGTGCGGCGCTCACGATTTCTCAGCTTCGATATTGGCGAAACAGTCTCGCGCTGTTCACCCGCGCGCTCGAAGTCACCCGCGGCAACGCGCCCGCGAACAATAATCTGGGCACCGCGCTCGCCGCCGCCGGAGAAAAAGGCGAAGCCCTCGCGTACTACCAAAAAGCCGTGGACATCGATCCTAATAATGCGCATTACCAGAATAATCTGGCGACGGCCCTCGCCCGTGCCGACCAGCCGGAGGAAGCCATTCAACATTATCTGGCGGCGGAGCGCATCGATCCGCACTTCGCTGCGGTTTACAGCAATCTGGGACAAATGTTTTCCGCCCAACGCCAATTCGATGCCGCAGTCACCAATTTCAATGAAGCCATCCGCCTGGATCCTCACGACGCGAACCTGCGATTTAATGCCGGCCTCGTGCTGGTGAAAGCCGGACGCACGAATGACGCCGTAACGCAATTCACCGAAGCTGTGCGCCTCAAGCCGTCTTTCGCGGAAGCTCGTTTCCAGCTTGGACGGCTATTATTTTTCCAGGGCCAGTTCCCGGCCGCGATCGAACAACTCACGGAAGCGGCGAAGCTTAGGCCGGATTACGCGCTGGCGCAGTTTTATCTCTCCGCCGCGCTCGCCCAAACGGGCCATTTCGACGAAGCCACGTCGATAGGCAATGAAGCGCTCGCTTCCGCGCAACGTTCCGGCCCCACCAGCCTCATTCCCAGGCTCCAGGAAGCCCTTGAATTCTACAAAGCCCACCGCCCGCTCCTGCAAAAACCCGGAGACGCCAACCAATGACATGATCCTCGGCGGAGTGGGTATCCCGCGAACAGGTCTTTTTCGAAAATGTTTTCGCGAAACCGCTTGAGTCGCCCGCGCACTTCCGCAAAATGAGGCCGTGTTCAAGCTTGGAATTTTGGGCGCCGCGCTACTTGTATTGACCGGGTGTTCCACGGTAACGAGGCGCGGTGGCGAGGCGAACTACCCCGAGGCACCTTCCCAGGGAACGAAAGCGCCCGTCGAAATGGAGCATCTCAGCGAAGGGCCGCAACTGGCGCCACCGCCGGTGACTTCTCCGATCATGCCTGCAAATCATTTGGCGAACATGTGGATCCCCATCAAGCGGTGGAGCGAGGAAAATAAAATCGGCCCCGTGCAAAAGCTCTCCTCCGGGTCCGTTCCGACGTTTGCCCTGAAGTCCGCGAATGGACTGTTGATTTTCCGCGCCTACGATCTCGTTGCTTATTGGAACGGGATGGAATTGCATCTCGGCTTCGCGCCGCAAATCGTAAACGGCGAACCCATGCTTCACTCGCTCGATATCGCAAAGAATATTCAGCCGCTGCTGCACCCGCTGACTCTTCCGGAAAAACCCAACCGCATCATCGTGATTGATCCCGGCCACGGCGGCTCCAACCTCGGGACGAAAAGTGTGTTGGATGGCTCGTATGAAAAGGTGTTCACACTCGATTGGGCGAAGCGCCTGGCGCCCATCCTCGAAACCAATGGCTGGAAGGTGTTCCTCACGCGGACAAGTGATGAGGACATTTCCTTGAGTAACCGCGTTGCCTTTGCCGACTCCTGCAAGGCGGATTTATTCATAAGCCTCCATTTCAACGCGACGGCGTCGCCCTCGGATCATGACGAGAGCGGCATTGAAACGTTTTGTCTTACACCCACAGGCATGCCGTCGACATTGACGCGCGAGTACGATGACGATGTGACGCTGGTGTATCCGAACAACCGGTTCGATACCGAGAATCTGCAATACGCCGTGCGTGTTCAGCGGTCGCTGCTCAAGATAGCCGGCGCGCATGATCACGGCGTGCGGCGGGCGCGGTTCATGGGCGTGTTGCGTGGGCAGAATCGCCCGGCAATTTTGGTGGAAGGCGGCTATCTCTCCAACCCTCGTGAGGCCCGGCGCATTGCCGACCCAGCGTATCGGCAGAAGCTGGCTGAGGCCGTGGCGGCCGCCCTCGTGGAGACGCCCAAAGTCCAAAATCCGCCGCCCCCCGTTCAAACACAAGCGCCGTCAACTAACGGCGCCACAAATCCTTGAAGACGCAATACATTCTCGTCACCGGAGGCGCCGGCTTTATTGGATCGCACTTGGTGGAACGGCTTTTGGCGGATGGAAACGCGGTGGTGGTGATTGATGATTTTTCAACCGGTAGCCGGGAGAATCTTCGGGTTGTCTCAAAAATGCCGAATTTTCGCGTTGTCGAATCCAAAATCTCGACGTGCGCTGAATTGTCGCAGTTGGTCGCGGGTGCAAAGGCTGTCTACCACCTCGCCGCCGCGGTGGGGGTGGAGTTGGTAGTCAAATCGCCCATCCATACCTTGGAAACAAACCTGCACGAAACCGAAGTGCTGCTGAAGGCCGCCGCAGCAAATCTCACACCCGTTCTGCTGGCATCCACCTCCGAAGTCTACGGCAAAAGTGAGAAGCCGGTTTTTAGCGAAGACGATGATTTGCTCATCGGCCCGCCGAATCGCAGCCGATGGGGCTATGCCTGTTCGAAATTGATGGATGAATTCCTCGCACTCGCCTACGCACAGGAAAAGTCCCTGCCGGTCATCATCACGCGCCTGTTCAACACCGTCGGCCCGCGGCAAACTGGCCGTTACGGAATGGTGCTCCCTCGTTTCATCCTGGCCGCGAAACGGGGCGAGCCGCTCATCGTCCATGGCGATGGATTGCAATCGCGCTGCTTTTGTTTCGTGAAAGACACCATCGAAGCACTGGTGCGATTGCAGAATTGTCGCACTGCCTGCGGCAAAGTTTTCAATATTGGCAGCACGGAGGAAATTACCGTCCTCGAACTCGCCAGACTCGTCATCGCCACACTGCAGTCGAAATCATCCATCGAAATGATTCCCTACGACCAGGCCTACACGCCCGGCTTTGACGACATGCGCCGGCGAAAACCGAACATCGAGAAACTGGCTGCAACCGTCGGGTTTCGCCCGGCTACGACCCTGCGGGAAACGATCCAGCAAACTGCAGAAGCGTTGACTTGACGCAGGATGGGCATCTTGCCTGTCTCCATTCTTCACTTCCCCGCTGATTGCCGGCAGTTGATGGACAGATAGCCGAATACCAAATTTCGAAAAAAAGAAAGGCACCCTTGCGGGTGCCTTTTTGTTCGCCAAGACTTTTAGTCAAATATTACGGATAGAACTCATACACGGGATACACAACCGTGTTTGTGCCGTTCTGGGCAGTGGTCTGCAGATTGGCCGAGCTCAGCTCCTGCACGCTGCCGTCAGACAGAGCGATGTTACCCACTTTGTTATGCGTATCAATCGTCCATGCAAGGTTCCTCGCGAGGAAGTTTCCATTGCCGACCGTCTGCGCAATGCTCATGCGAGCTGGAGCCGCGGCGCCTTGCGTGGTCGTGGTGCCGATATTTTCGTCACCGTACAGCACTTGCTGAGGATCGGTTTCGCCAGCGTCAGTTCCGATAAAGAAGCTGATACGGTTCGTGCCGAAGTCGCCGACGGGAGCGGCGCCCTGGCCGAAATTGCCGAAGTTCGTCGCCGCGCCGGTATGGAACGAATCCGCCGGGCAGATGATCACTTTGGGCGTGCTCAACTCATTTGACATGACTTGAAACACGCGTGCCTGATAGGGAATGGTGTTGATATTGTTCGGAGTCGGCACAGCCGGAGTGGCATTTGCGCTCGGGGTGTGGTGGACGTATTCCAACGCGCCACCCTGGGCAGAGGAAACCGCCGTCGGATAACGATCGTTGTTGTCACCTTCCCACACACGGGTAGCCAGACCGCATTGCTTCAAGTTGTTAACGCATTGGATGCGCAGCGCGCGGGCTTTGGCCTTGGCAAGCGCGGGCAGCAACATCGCCGCCAGAATGGCGATAATCGCGATCACGACGAGCAGTTCAATGAGAGTGAACGCTCTGATTTGACTGAATTTCTTCATATGCTTTCTTTTTGGTTTTGATTCGGCAAACAGTCTGCGAACTCTAAAGAATTCGATTTCACTGTCAACCATTTCTCTGGAAAACCTTTAGCAGCGGTGGTGCCAATACTTTTTTCATCGAAAAACCCAATAAAATCAACGCTTCACGCCATCACACACTCCGCATGGCGTGAAATTTTCACGCATTACGCGTGAGAATCACGCGCATGGTGGCACGAGCGTCTCGCCCATGTGAACGAACGGAACCTCACGGGCGGGACGCCCGTGCCACTATGCGACGGAAGGATTGCGGCTTCGGTCCGTTCTGATATTTTCCGCCCATGGCTTTTGATTCATTCCGCGATTTTCTCCGTACTCTCGAGGCGGCGAATGAATTAATCCGCATCCCACAGCCTGTCGCCACCGAACTCGAAATCACCGAGCTCGCCAATCGCCAGATGAAATCTCCCGGCGGCGGCAAAGCCTTGCTCATTGAGCAGCCCACAATAAATGGTGTACCAAGCCCTTTTTCGATCGCAATTAACACAATGGGCTCGTGGAAACGAATGGCATTATCGCTCGGCGCGGCTAGTGTGGACGAGGCTGCTGCCGAACTCGGCTCGCTCATGAAAGCCAAACCGCCGACGAGCCTGCGCGAAACCATGAAGCTCCTCGGCACCGCAATGGACCTCCGACACGCCAAGCCGAAAAGCGTCAAGAGCGGCCCGTGCAAGGAAGTGATTCACAAATTCGACCCTCGACCCTCGACCCTCGACCCTTGGCCTGCTGCCCCCGACTGGCGCAATTCTTCATCCCTCGACCCTCGACCCTCGACCCTCCTCGCCCTTCCCATCCTCAAATGCTGGCCCCTCGACGGCGGCCGTTTTATCACCTTGCCCTGCGTCGTCACCCAGGACCCGGACACCGGCGAACGCAACGTCGGAATGTATCGCATCCAGATTTACGACGACCGCACGACTGGCATGCACTGGCAGCTCCAAAAAGTCGGCGCGCGGCACGGACGCCGTTATTATCAAACGGGGACACGCATGCCCGTCGCCATTTTCCTCGGTGGCGATCCTGTGTTCACCTTCGCCGCCACGGCGCCATTGCCGGACGGCCTCGATGAATTCCTGCTCGCGGGTTATTTGCGCAAAAAATCCGTTGAA
>Ga0335085_10005633_pt1 | contig 20035 bp, 16 predicted proteins | sample Lox_Sample_45_FD_206712 | JGI IMG/M metagenome (GOLD analysis project Ga0335085, IMG submission 206712) | Soil microbial communities from Loxahatchee National Wildlife Refuge, Florida, United States - Lox_Sample_4.5 | ecosystem: Environmental > Terrestrial > Soil > Wetlands | place: USA...
CTTCTGTTCGGCGAGCGGCCGAGCCGCGGGTTCATCGCGGCGATGCTCGCGGCCGTCGCGGGCGTCGCGCTGCTGAGCTACGGCAAAGACGGGGCCGGCGAAGCGGGCCTTCTCGGCGACGCCCTCGCGGCCGGCTCCGCGATCCTGTTCGGAGGCTACCTCATCATGCTCGCACGCCTGCGGCAGCGGCTCGTCGCCCCGGCGATCATGATCTGGATCGGCACGCTGAGCTCGATCGGCCTCCTCGCTTGCGCGCTCGCCGCGGGCGAGCCGCTGCTGGCGACGACGCTCCGTGGCTGGGCCGCGCTGCTCGGCCTCGCGGTCGTCTCCTACGCGCTCGGCCAGGGCCTGCTCGCCGCCGCGCTTGCCCATTTGAGCGCCGCCTTTTCCTCGGTCGGCCTGCTCTCGCTGCCGGCGATCTCCGCGCTGTTGGGGTGGGTCCTGCTGGGGGAGCCGCTGAGCCTCGCGCAAGCGGTCGGCGGCGCGATCGTGCTCGGCGGGATCTTCTTTGCAAGGCGCGCGGGCCGATGAGGCGCGGTCGCTTGGCGATCAATTCCGCCCCGCCTCGGCCCTACTCCGCGAGCTCCCTTATCGCCTCTGCCGCCGCTTCGGGCGTCTCGCGCGAGAGGAAGTGGCCGGCGACGGGAATCACACGGCGCTCGTAGCGGGCGGAGAAGAATTTGGCATTGCCTTCGGAATGCTCGGGCGGGCTTACGCCGTCCGCGGCCCCGTGCAGCACGATCGTGGGGACGCCGATCCGGGGCTGCGCGGCGAGTCCGCGCTCGAGCTCGTCGAAGGCGGCATCGCCGGGGGCGTTGCCGTAGCGGTGGCAATAGGAATTGACGGTGACGTCGACGTAGTCGGGATTGTTGAAGCTTGCGGCGGTCGCGGCGAAGGTCGCCTCGTCGAAGTTCCAATTGGGCGACCAGAGCCGCCAAAGGAGGCGTGCGATCTCGCGGCGGTTTCGCGTCAAGCCCTCCCGGCCGCGCGCGGTGTGGAAATACCACTGATACCAATAGCGGTGCTCCTGGGCCGCATCGGCGGGCCGCCGGCCCGCGGCGGCGATGTTCTGGATTTGATAGCCGCCGATGGTGAGGAGGCCGCGGACGCGCTCGGGCCAGAGCGCCGCCACGATGCACGCCGCGCGACCGCCCCAGTCGTAGCCGCCGAGCACGGCACGGTCGATGCCGACCGCATCCATGAAATCGCGGAGATCGGCGCCGATTGCGGCTTGCTGGCCCGAGCGCGGGGTTGCCGCATCGAGGAAGCGCGTGGGTCCGAAGCCGCGGATGTAGGGCACCAGTACGTGGAACCCCCCGTGCGAAAGCCGCTCGGCGACCGCATCCCAATCGTGCACGTCGGAGGGCCAGCCATGCATGAGGATGACGGCGGGACCCGTCGCGGAGCCGGTATCGAGATAGCCGATTTCGAGCGTCGCCGTGCGGACGGTTCGCTGCATGCGCCATACCCTTGAGAGGCCAAAAGAACGCTTTAGCGCGGAGGACGCAAAGGATGCACAGAGAGCGCTAAGGGAATCAAATCAATCCTTCCTCTGCGGCCTCGGCGCAACCATTGCGCTCTCTGCGCTAAGGCATTTCCTATTTCCACCCTCTCATCGCCTCGGCGTGATGTCCTCGCCGCCGAGCCACATGCGGTTCCAGGTGGGGCTGATCACGATCTCGTTCATACAGACGCGCGGCGGCATCTCCGCGACAAAGCGGATGGTGCGGCCCAGATCCTCCGCTTGCAGCATGCGCGCCTGCTCCTCCGCGGAAGGCGGGATCGGACGCTTCTTGAGGATCGGTGTCGCGACCTCTCCGGGACAAATGACGCAGGCGCGGATGCCGTTGACGCATTCCTCCATGTTGAGCGAGAGCGTGAGTGCCACGACGCCGTGCTTCGCGGCGTTGTAGGCGGGGCCCGTCAAATAGGGATCGAAGCGGCCGGCCCAGGAGGAAATGTTGATGACGACGCCGTCCTTGCGCTCGCGCATCCTCGGCAGCACCGCATGGATCGTATTGAGCGTGCCCTGCAAGTTCGCCTGCACCACGGTCTCGAAGCTCTCGGGCGTCAGGTTCTTGAAGAACCGTGTCGGCACGTTCATGCCGGCGCTGTTGACGAGAATGTCGACGCGGCCGTGGCGCGCGACGATGTCGGCGCCGACCTTGGCGGTCGCAGCTTTATCGGTGACGTCGAGCGGCGCCGTCTCGGCCTTGCCGCCGTTGCCGAGGATCGCTTTTCGCACCTTGGCAAGCTCTTCCGGCCGGCGGCCGCTGAGCACCACGAGCGCACCGGACGCCGCGAGCTCTACGGCGCCGGCCTCGCCGATGCCGCTGCCGCCGCCCGTCACCCACGCGATCTTTCCACTGAGCACTGGCCTTTCCTCCCGTTGGAAGCCGCAGGGCATCATGGCCAATGCGCGCGGACCGCGCAACCGAGCGCCGTGATAGGATGCGGCCATGGGACTGCCGCAGTGGTGGAAAGGGGCTTCGCCGCCCACCCGCGACGACCTCGGCCGCTTCGAGGCGGCGGCCGAGGCCGCCTACGACGCCATGTACGATCCCAAGGACCGCTACCACGCAAAGGAGCTCCGCGACGACGCGCTCGGCGCGCTATTGAGCGCGATCGACATCGCTAAATTTCTCGGCCTCCCAGAGGAGGCGGCCCGGCTCGAGAAGCGTTACGATCACATCTACGCGGTCTACGCGCACCAATTCAGGATGTGAGCGCGCAATCGCCGCGCTAGCGACGACCGAGGCCGGTAGCGATGATTTCCTTCAGCCGGGCGCGCTCGATCTTGCCGTTCGCGTTGCGGGGAACGCGCGAGAGCTTGACGATGTGGAAGCGCCCCACGTGGTTGTGGCGAAAGGCCTCTGTGACGCGCGCCAGGAGCTCCTCGTCGCCGTGGGCGGGAGCTACGACGGCGACGCAAATCTCGTCGGCGCCCTCGGGATTGACGAGCATGCAGACGCCGATGTCGCCGACCGTCGCGTGGCGCAGCACCAATGCCTCGAGCTCGCTCGGCGCGATCTTAAGCCCGCCGAGGTTCATGAGCTCATCCTCGCGCCCAACGATCTGAAGGCGCCGCGGTCCGCGGAGAATTCCGACGTCGCCGGGATAGAACCAGCCGTTTTGAAATCTCTGCGCGGTGCCTTCGGGATCGTCGAGATAACCTGTCCCCATCATGGGATCGCGCAACCGGATCCTTCCGGCCTTGCCCGGCGGCAGCGGCAAATCTCGCTCGTCGACCACCTCCGCCTCGACCCAGGGCACGACGGCACCGATGCCTTCGCTGCCGCCGCTGCGTGCGAGCGTGGCGAAGGGCATCTCGTTGCTCGCGTAGGAGATGATTATCTCGCTCGCGAGCCGCGCCATGGCTCTCTCGCGCAGCGGCGCCGCGAGCGCGGCGCCGATGGTGCAGACCTTGAGGCCAACGGGCTTCGGAAAATCGGGCGGCAGGCTGTCGAGGACGAGCTTCAGCTCCAGCGGCGTCACGCGGAGATGGGTGAGCCTCCGCGCCGGGTCGGCAAGCGCCGCCGCGGTGCTCGTTTCGCTGCCGGCGTGAAGAACCGTCCCGCCCGCGCGAATCACTGCCGTGCAAAGCGTGTAGCCGCCGGTGGAGGTGAAGGGCATGGTCACGAGCGTGCAGGTCTCGCGCGTGACCCCCAAAGACCACGCCTTGCGCTCGACATAGGCATCGAACATCCGCCGCGTCAGCAGCAGGCGCTTCGCCACGCCGGTCGTGCCGGAAGTGCGGACGATGCGGAGGGGGCTGTCGGGATGCGCGGGCGGGAGCGCGGGCATCAAGGCGTCCGCGCGCGCGAAGACCCCCGCGAGCCATTGCGGTGTCACGGCGCGGTGCCGCTCGGGCCCGACTTCCCGGGGCCGGAAATCCGAGAGCACCGCGTCGACCGTCTCCAGGAGGCGCGCGCCGGCGGCCCCCTCGTTGGCAACGAAGGTGGCAGCCGCGAGCCCAAGCTCCTCGCAGGCGATGAGGAGCAGCCAATGCGGATAGAACTCGCCCCACGCGACCGCGACGGAGCTGCCGCGTCTCAGTCCGAGCTCGGCCACCGCGCGCACGAAGCGGCCGAGGTCGCGGTGGAATTGCGCATAGGTGATCTCGCGGCCGCGGTCGACGATGGCGACCGCATCGGGACGCTCGGCGGCATGGAAGGCGATATAGGCCGGGGTCATTTTTGCCCTCTCCCCGACACTATAGGTCCCGGCAGGCGGCGTCACCTCCGCAGCGCGCGCGCGACGATTTCCTTGAGCCGGCCGCGCTCGATCTTGCCGCTGGAGTTGCGGGGAACGCGCGCGACCTTGACGATGTGGAAGCGTCCCACGTGGTTGTGGCGAAAGGCCTCGGTGACGCGCGCCAGGAGCTCCGCGTCCCCGTGCGCGGGATCGGCGACGACGACGCAAATCTCGTCGACGCCCTCTGGATTGGGGACCATGCAGACGCCGATGTCGGCGACCGTCGCATGGCGCAGCACCAGTGCCTCGAGCTCGCTCGGCGCGATTTTAAGCCCGCCGAGGTTCATGAGCTCGTCCTCGCGCCCGACGATCCTTAGGCGTCGCGGCCCCTGCGAGAGCCCGAGGTCGCCGGGGTAGAGCCAGCCGTTCCGGAATCGCCGCGCGGTCATCTCGGGGTCGTCGGGATATCCTTCTGCCATCGCGTGCTCCCGCAGGCGTATCCTTCCGACCGTCCCCGGCGGCACCGGCGCGTCCTGCTCGTCGACCACCTGCGCCTCGACCCAGGGCACGACGGTGCCAGCGCCCTCGCTGCCGGTCGCGCGCGTCACCGCGACGAAGGGCATCTCGTTGCAGGCGTAGGAGACGATCACCTCGGTCGCGAGCCGCGCCAGGGCTCTCTCGCGCAGCACGCTCGCAAGCGGTGCGCCGACGGTGCAAATGGTGAGGTTCGCGGGCTTGACGAAATTCGCGGGCAGGCTGTCCAGGACGAGCTTCAGCTCCAGCGGCGGAATGCGTAGATGAGTGGTCTCGCGCGCGGGCCCCGCGAGCGCCGCGGCCGTGCCTATGCCGGGCCCGGGATGAAGCACCGTTCCGCCCGCGCGCACTACGGCGGTGGAAAGCGTGTAGCAGCCGGTCGCGGAGAAGGGCGCGTTGACGAGGCTCTTGGCGGCGCGCGTGATGCCCGTCATCCAGGCCCAGCGCTCGAGATAGGCCTCGAACATGCGCCGCTTCATGATGAGCCGCTTCGGCACGCCGGTGGTACCGGAGGTCCGAAGAATGCGGAAGGGATCGTCCGGCGACTTGGGAGCGGCGGCGGGCATTCCCACATCGGCACGTGCGAAGACAGCCGCGAGCCACTCCGGCGTCAGCGCGCGATGCCGCTCGGCCGCGACGCCTGAGGGCCGCACCTCCGAGAGCACGAGGTCGACGGTCTCCAGGAGGCCCGCGCCCGCCGTCCCCTCGTTCATGTGAAAGGTGGCGGTGGCGAGGCCGAGCCGCTCGCAAGCCATGAGCAACAGCCAATGCGGGTAGAGATCGCCCCATGCGACCGCGACGGACCTGCCGCGCTCGAGCCCAAGCTCCGCCATCGCGTGGACGAAGCGGCCGAGATCGCGGCGGAATTGCGTATAGGTGATCTCCCGGCCCCGATCGACGAGCGCCACCGCTTCGGGCCGCTCGGCCGCGTGGAATCCGATGTAGTCAGCGGTCATCTCGGTCCCTCATCCCGCGGGAGCGCGACGATAATGCCCCTCTCCCTTCGCAGATGGGAGAGGGTTGGGGCCCATCGCGTAGCGATGGGCGGGTGAGGGTTCCGCCGCTATTCCGCGGCTTTCGGCACCCTTCCGCCGATCGCGAGCCCACCTTCGCCGGCGGCGATCGTGACGGTCTCGCCGTCGACGATGCGCCCCTCGAGGATGAGGCCCGCGAGCGGGTTTTGCAGCTCGCGCTGGATCACGCGCTTTAGCGGGCGCGCGCCGTAGACGGGGTCGTAGCCTTGCTCGGCGAGCCAGCGCTCGGCGCTCGCCTCGACCTTGAGCGCTATCTTCCGCTCGCTGAGCAGCTTCTGCAGGTGACGGAGCTGGATCTCCACGATCCCCGTCATGTCCTTCCGCGTGAGCCGGCGGAAGAGCAGGGTCTCGTCGAGGCGGTTCAGGAACTCCGGCCGGAATGCGCCGCGCACGATCTCCATGACGGCGTCGCGCACGGAAGAGGTCTCCTTGCCCTCCGGCAAACCCGCGAGAACCTCGCTGCCGAGGTTCGAGGTCAGCACGATGAGCGTGTTCCGGAAATCGACCGTGCGGCCCTGGCCGTCGGTCAGGCGCCCGTCGTCGAGCACCTGCAGCAGCACGTTGAAGACGTCGGGATGCGCCTTCTCGACCTCATCGAAGAGAATCACCTGGTAGGGCCGGCGCCGCACCGCCTCGGTGAGCGCGCCGCCCTCCTCGTAGCCGACATAGCCCGGCGGCGCGCCGATGAGACGCGCGACCGCATGCTTCTCCATGTACTCAGACATGTCGACGCGGAGCATCGCGCCGTCATCGTCGAAGAGGAATTCCGCGAGCGCCTTCGCAAGCTCGGTCTTGCCGACGCCGGTCGGGCCCAGGAAGAGGAACGAGCCGATGGGACGGTTCGGGTCCTGGAGACCCGCGCGCGCGCGGCGAATGGCGTTCGAGACCGCGACCACGGCCTCGTCCTGGCCCACGACTCGGCGCTTGATGTTCTCCTCCATCTTGAGGAGCTTCGCGCGCTCGCCCTCGAGCATCTTCTCGACGGGGATGCCGGTCCAGCGCGAGACCACGCTCGCGATGTGCGCGTCGGTGACGGCCTCCTCGATCATGCGATGGCCCTCGGCGGCCTCGGCCTCCTTGAGCTTCTTCTCGAGGCCCGGAATGATCGAATAGGTGAGCTCGCCCGCGCGCGTCCAGTCGCCCTGGCGCTGCACGCGGTCGAGCTCGGCGCGCGCCTTGTCGAGCTGGTCCTTGAGCTTCTGCGCGCCCGCGAGCTTCTCCTTCTCCGCGCGCCACTCCGCCGTAAGCTCCGCGGATTTCTTCTCGAGATCGGCAAGCTCCTTCACGAGCTTCTCGAGCCGGTCCTTGGAGGCAGGATCGCTCTCCTTCTTTAGCGCCTCCCGCTCGATCTTGAGCTGGACGATGCGGCGGTCGAGCTCGTCCACTTCCTCGGGCTTAGACTCCACTTCCATGCGGAGCCGCGAGGCCGCCTCGTCCATGAGGTCGATCGCCTTGTCCGGCAGGAAGCGGTCCGTGATGTAGCGGTTGGAGAGCGTCGCCGCCGCCACGATGGCACCGTCGGTGATGCGCACGCCGTGATGGAGTTCGTATTTCTCCTTGATGCCCCGGAGGATCGAGATCGTGTCCTCGACGGTAGGCTCGCTCACGAAGACGGGCTGGAAGCGCCGCGCGAGCGCCGCGTCCTTCTCGATGTGCTTGCGGTACTCGTCGAGGGTGGTGGCGCCGACGCAGTGGAGCTCGCCGCGCGCGAGCGCGGGCTTCAGCATGTTGGAGGCGTCCATCGCGCCTTCGGCCTTGCCGGCTCCGACGAGGGTGTGAAGCTCGTCGATGAAGACGATGATTTCGCCTGACGCCGCCGTGATCTCCTGGAGCACCGCCTTCAAGCGCTCCTCGAACTCGCCGCGGAACTTGGCGCCGGCGACGAGCGCGCCGAGATCGAGCGCGAGGAGGCGCTTCTCCTTGAGGCTCTCGGGCACGTCGCCGTGGACGATGCGGAGCGCCAAGCCCTCGACGATCGCAGTCTTGCCGACGCCGGGCTCGCCGATGAGGACGGGATTGTTCTTGGTGCGGCGCGAGAGCACCTGCACGGTGCGGCGGATCTCCTCGTCGCGGCCGATCACGGGATCGAGCTTGCCGTCGCGCGCCGCCGCGGTGAGATCGCGCGCGTATTTCTTGAGCGCGTCGTAGCCTTCCTCGGCCGAGGCGCTGTCGGCTTTACGGCCTTTGCGGATTTGCTCGATCGCGGCGTTGAGGCTCTGCGCGGTGACGCCCGCGCGCGCCAGCGCCTGCGCCGCCTCGCTCTCGCGCGCCATGGTCATCGCGAGGAGGAGCCGCTCGACGGTGACGTAGCTGTCGCCGGCCTTCTCGGCAATCTTCTCGGCCTGCTCGAAGAGGCGCGCCATCTCCGGCGCCATGAAGAGCTGGCCTGCGCCCGAGCCCTCGATGCGCGGCTGCTTTCCGAGCGCCGTGTCGACGGCGCTCGCCGCGGCGGTGGGATCGCCGCCGGCCGCGCGGATCAGATTGGCGCAGAGGCCTTCCTTGTCCTCGAGCAGCGCCTTCAGCAGATGCTCGGGCGTGATGCGCTGGTGGCCGCGCCGCTGTGCCAGCCCCTGAGCCGCCTGGATGAATCCCTTGGCGCGCTCCGTGTATTTCTCGAAATCCATGTAGCCCCGCCACGATGAACCGCCGGACCCCGCCCCTAGACGCGGCAGCGGGCTCCGCTTTCAATGTCGATATGGGGTTAAACCCCAGGCGTGCAAGGGTTCGGGCGGGCCTGGTCGAACCCGTCCCATTACCCGCCTCGCTCCTGTTGGTGAACATGGCCGGACTTGATCCGGCGACCCGCGCGATTGAGGAAACCGCGGCGGTTCGTGGATAGCCAGGACAAGCCCGGCCATGACGACGCCTTAAACGCCGAACGGCGTAGCCGTCATGCCACCGGCGGCGGTTGCTGCTCGGGCTCGGAGGGGACGACGAGGGACTGCGGTTGGGACTGCTGCGCCTGATCGGCCTCGATGGGCTCCGGCTGCGGCATCTCGGTGTCGGCCGAGGTGGTCGGGCGCGGCGGCACCATCTGGCTCGCCTGGCCCTGCCCGTCAGCATTCATGATGCGGAAATAGTGCTCCGCGTGCTGGTAAAGATTCTCGGCGGCGATGCGGTCGCCGGCGGAAGCGGCCTCGCGCGCCATCGCGACGTAGCGCTCGAAGACCTGGTAAGCGTTGCCGCGGATCTTGCCAGTGGGGCCGTTGCTCTCGAACACCTGCATCCGATGCGGCGGACGCGGCCGATTGCCTTGCTGCTGCTGCTGCTGATGGCCTCCGCCACCGCCACCATTCCGGCCGCGATGCCGCTTGCCCTGACCTTGTCTCATCATGCCCTTATAATCTTGATACGACATCATCCCCCGCTTGGTTGAAGAGCCACGCCCCGCGCGTGGCCGCACTATGCGCTTGTCTGCATTCGCAGGACGCAGCGCTTGATCTCATCGAAGAGGAGTTCTGTCTGGCGCCCTCGGCGCTGGGAGCCCCCAGGCTCCACGGTCATGACCCAAAACTAGACGGGAGCGGGAAACATTCCAACAACTTTCTCAAGGGACAAGCCCCGGACGGGCCGTACGGCCCACCATCAAACATCGCTCCACGCCAGCTAAATCGTATCGTATTCCATGAATTGCAAGCCCCGCTCCTGAGGCAATCTCGGCCACCGCCGCAGCTTGGCCATCGCCCAGCTCGATCGCCGCAACCCCCTGTTGCGCAAGGAGTCCTGCAATCTGTGGCAGCAGCGCGCGATAGGAACCGAGCCCGTCTCTTCCCCCGTCGAGTGCAAGGCGCGGCTCGTGCGTAGCGACCTCCGGCAAGAGGCAAGCGATGGCATCGCTCGCGATATAAGGCGGATTTACGAGAATTGCATGCCAGTCCCCCGCGATTGCCGTAGCCCAATCGCCGACAGCGAATCCCGCGCGATGGCCTAGGCCCAGCGCTGCGGCATTCCGCCGCGCGGTCGCAACCGCCTCCACAGAGCGGTCGACGCCGAGGCCCCAGGCCCGCGGCAGCTCCGAGAGCAGCGCCAGCAGCAGACAGCCGCTGCCGGTGCCGAGATCGAGGACGCGATAGGCCCGCGCGCGATCCGGCAGTGCCGCGAGCGCGGTTTCGATCAGGGTCTCGCTGTCGGGACGCGGATCGAGGGTCGAGGGCGAAAGCTCGAAGCGCAGGCTCCAGAATTCGCGGTGGCCAAGGATGCGCGCGATCGGCTCGCGGCCGACGCGGCGAGCGAGGAGCAACTCGAGTCGCGTCTCGGCCTCGGCATCGAGGACGGATTCGGGATGTGCGAGGACGCGCGCCGCGTCCCAGCCCAGCGCGGTCGCGAGGAGCAGGCGCGCCTCGCGGCGAGAGCCGTCGATCCCCGCGGCAGCGAGTCGCGATGCGGCGGTGGTGAGAGCGGTTGCTATGTCGTGCATTTTCGATCGTCGGCCCTCACCCTCCCGCGCTGCGCGCGGGCCCCAACCCTCTCCCGCAAGCGGGAGAGGGACTCCTTTTTCCCTCTCCCGCCGACGGCGGGAGAGGGTTGGGGCCCATGGCGAAGCCATGGGAGGGTGAGGGTCTCGCCAACACAAGCCCTATTCCACCTCCGCCAGCTTCGCCGCTTGATCCTCCGCGAGGAGGGCGTCGGTGATCTCGTCGAGGGCCTCGCCGTTCACGACCTTGTCGATCTTGTAGAGCGTCAGGTTGATCCGATGGTCGGTGACGCGCCCCTGCGGGAAATTGTAGGTGCGGATGCGCTCGGACCGGTCGCCGGATCCAACCTGGCTCTTCCGCTCGGCGGCGCGCGCGGCCTCGCGGGCCTGGCGCTCGCGCTCGTAGAGCCGGGCGCGCAGCACCTTGAGCGCCTTCGCCTTGTTCTTGTGCTGGGACTTCTCGTCCTGCTGGCTCACGACGATGCCCGTGGGCAGATGCGTGATCCGGACGGCGCTGTCGGTCGTGTTGACGGACTGGCCTCCGGGGCCGCTCGAGCGGAAGACGTCGATGCGGAGGTCCTTCTCCTCGATGTGGACGTCGACCTCCTCGGCCTCCGGCAGCACCGCGACCGTGGCGGCGGAGGTGTGGATGCGGCCCGAAGCCTCCGTCTCCGGCACGCGCTGCACGCGGTGGACGCCGGACTCGAACTTCAGGCGCTCGAAGACGTTGCGGCCGGAGATCGCAGCACTCGCCTCCTTGAGGCCGCCGAGGCCGGTCTCGGAGACGTCGAGCACCTCGAAGCGCCAGCCGCGGATGCCCGCGTAGCGCTGGTACATGCGGAAGAGCACGGCCGCAAAGAGCGCGGCCTCCTCGCCGCCGGTCCCCGCGCGGACCTCCAGGATGGCGTTGCGCTCGTCCGCCTCGTCCTTCGGCAGGAGCATCGTCTTGATGCGCTGCTCGATCTCGGGGATGCGGCGCTTGAGCGCGGGAATCTCCGCCTCTGCGAGCTCGCGCAGCTCCGGATCGCCATCCGGCGATTGCAGCGCCTCCAGATCCTTGAGCTCGCGCTCGGCGTTCCGCAGCTCCGCGATCGCCTCGACCATCGGCGTCAAGTCGCTGTACTCCTTGGAGAGCTTCCCGAACTCCGCGGGGTTGGCATCGGGCCGCGCGAGCGTGTCGCCGAGCTCCGCGTGGCGTCGCACCACGCGGTCGAGCTTGGCATCGAGCGAACCGGTCGTCACTTGCTCTCCTCTCCTTCCTCGCTCTCCAGACGAAACATCAGGCGCAGCAGCGCCTCGGCCCCGCCCGCCTCGGCGCCGAGCGCGCGCAGCGTCTCCGAGGGCGCGTGCAGCAGGCGGTTGACGAGAAGCCGCGTCGCGGCCTCCGCGTCAAGCCCCGGCGCCTCCCGCAGCAACGCCTGGCGCATCGCCTCGAAATGGGCCCGGAGCGCCGTCACCGCCGGGACCGCCGCGCGCTCGGTCCGGCGCCGCTCGAATTCCGCAAGCGCCGCATCGAGGACGGCCCAGGCCTCGGCCGCGGCCTTCTCGCGCGTGCCGCGGCCGCTCAGGGCCACCCGCTCGAGATCGTCCAGAGTATATAGGAAGGCGCCGTCGAGATCGTTGGCCGCGGGCTCGACGTCGCCGGGTATCGCGGCATCGACCAGGAAAACCGGGCGCCGCCGCCGGCGCCGCAAGGCGGCCTCGACCCCTGCCGCAGTGAGCACGCGCCGCCCGGTGCCGAGCGCCGCGATCGCGATCTCCGCCCCGGCCAAGGCCTCCTCGATCGCGTCGAGCGGGGCGAAGCTCGCGGCAAGGCGCGCCGCCAGGCGCTCTGCCGCCGCGTCGGGACCGGCGACGAGGAGCCGCGCGGCTCCCGCGGCCCGGAATTGCTCCGCAATCAGCTCGCCCATCTCGCCGGTGCCGAGGAGGAGCAGGGAGGCGCGGCCGAGCTCGCCGTGAATCTCCCGGGCGACCTCGACGGCGGCGGCCGCGAGCGAAACCGGGCGCTCGGCGATGCCGGTCTCGCGCCGGACGCGGCGTGCGGCGGCATAGGCGCCCTGGAGCGCCGTCTCGAGCGTCGCTCCCACGAGCCCGGCCTCCGCCGCGATGCGATGCGCGCTGCGGAGCTGGCCAAGGACGTGCGGCTCGCCGATCACAAGGCTGTCGAGCGCGCACGCGACCGAGAAGAGATGCCTGAGTGCCGCCGGTCCCCGATGGAGATAGAGCGCACGCGCGACCTCATCCTGGCCCGCGCCGAGAACGCCGGCGAGATAGCGCTGAAAGGCGGCCCGAAGCGATTCCGCCTCCTCGCCGACCGCGACCGCCTCGAGGCGGTCGCAGGTCGCGATCAACACCGTCTCCTTGAACCCGAGCGCCGCGAGGCGGTCGAGCTCGGCGCCGAGGCTCGCCTCGACGCGCGCGAAATGCTGGCGCCAGGCGGGCGGGCCGGTGCGGTGATTGACGCCGATGACGAGCAGCTCGCTTAGCGATGACAAAGCAATTGCACGTGTGTTTCCTCTCCCATCGCGGGAGAGGCGGGTCTACCGGAAAGGCGCCAAGCGTTGCGCGAGCTCGGAGAGCGGCACCTCGGTCTGCGTGCCTGCGTCGAGATCCTTGAGCATGGCCGTGCGGCGCGCGAGCTCGTCCTCGCCGAGGATGACGGCGAGGCGGGCGTTGATCTTGTTGGCGCGCTTCATGCGCCGGCCGACGTTCCCGGCATAGCCGAGCTCGACGTGGAATCCCGCGCGGCGCAGCTCGCGCGCGATCTTCGGCGCCTCGGCCTCAGCCTTCTCGCCGACGGGAATGACGGCGATGGCCCGCGGCTCCGCGGGCGGGTCCGGGATCAGCATCGCGAGGCGCTCGATCCCCGCGGCCCAGCCGACGCCGGGCGTGTCGGGCCCGCCCAGCAGCGCCATCAGGCCGTCATACCGCCCGCCGCCCATCACCGTGCCCTGCGCCCCCAGGTGCTCGGTCACGAACTCGAAGGCGGTGTGGCAGTAGTAGTCGAGGCCGCGCACGAGACGCGGGCTCAGCTCGTAGCGGATGCCGAGCCGGTCGAGCCCCGCGCGGACGGAAGCGAAGAACTTGCGGCTCTCGTCGTTCAGGTACTGGTCGAAGCTCGGCGCGCCCGCGGAAATGCGACGGTCGTGCTCCTCCTTGGAGTCGAGGATGCGCAGCGGATTGACCTCGAGCCGGCGCTGGCTGTCCTCGGAGAGCTCGGTCTTGTACCTGCCGAAATAGTCGATGAGCGCCGCGCGGTAGGCGCGCCGGCTCGCGGTGTCGCCGAGCGTGTTGAGCTCGAGCACCGTGCGCGGGAGGATGCCGAGCGCATCGAGGATCTCGGCGCCCGCCTCGATCACCTCGACGTCCGCCTGCGGCTGGGGGACCCCGATGAGCTCGAGGTCGATCTGGTGGAACTGGCGGAAGCGGCCCTTCTGCGGACGCTCGTGGCGGAACATGGGGCCGCTCGCGAAGAACTTGAGCGGCAGGTTCTGTGTGAGGCCGTTGGAGATGATCGCACGGACGATCCCGGCCGTGTATTCCGGCCGGAGCGTGATCTCGTCGCCGCTGCGGTCGCGGAAGGTGTACATCTCCTTGACCACGATGTCCGTGGTCTCGCCGATCGGGCGCGAGAAGACCTCCGTGAACTCGAAGATCGGCGTCGCGATCTCCTGATAGCCGAAGCGCGCGGCGATCGCCCGCGCGGTCTCGATCACGTGGCGATGCCGGCTTTGCTCCGCGGGGAGAAGATCCTGGGTCCCGCGTACCGGCTGCAGCGAGGCCATGCGGCGCTATTGCGCGGCTTGCGGGGCGGTCTCGGCCGCCGCCTTCTGCGCCTCGATCGCCTTCACCTTCTCCTCGACGAGGGTCGCGAGGTGCTCGACGATGTCGGCGTCCTTGAGGCGGTGGTCGGGCACGCCCGCGACATAGACCTGATGCGTGTTGTTGCCGCCGCCGGTGAAGCCCACGTCGGTCTCGCGGGCCTCGCCGGGCCCGTTGACGACGCAACCGATGACCGAGAGCGTGATCGGCGTGGTGATGTGCGCAAGGCGCTCCTCGAGCGCCGCCACGGTCTTGATCACGTCGAACTGCTGGCGCGCGCAGGAGGGACAGGCGATCACGGTGACGCCGCGCCGCCGAAGCTGCAGCGACTTCAGGATCTCGTAGCCGACCTTGATCTCCTCGACGGGGTCCGCCGAGAGCGAGACGCGGATCGTGTCGCCGATCCCCGACCAGAGCAGCATGCCGATGCCAACCGAGGATTTGACGGTGCCGCCGACGAGGCCGCCCGCCTCGGTGATGCCGAGATGGAGCGGGTAGTCGCAGGCCTCCGCGAGCTGCTGATATGCCGCGACCGCGAGGAAGACGTCGGAGGCCTTGCAGGAGATCTTGAACTCGAGGAAGTCGTTGTCCTCGAGGATCTTCGCGTGGTTGAGCGCGCTCTCCACCATGGCCTCGGGGCAGGGCTCGCCGTAGCGCTCGAGCAGATCCTTCTCGAGCGAGCCCGCGTTGACGCCGATCCGCATGGAGCAGTTGTGGTCTTTGGCCGCCTGCACGACCTCGCGCACGCGCTGGGCCGAGCCGATGTTGCCGGGATTGATGCGGAGGCACGCAGCACCCGCCTTCGCCGCCTCGATCGCGCGCTTGTAGTGGAAGTGGATGTCCGCGACGATCGGCACCTCCGAGCGCCGCACGATCTCCGCGAGCGCCGCGGTCGAGTCCTCGTCGGGGCAGGAGACGCGGACGATGTCGGCGCCCGCGCGCGTCAAGGCCGCGATCTGCGCCACCGTCCCCTCGACGTCGGGGGTGCGGGTGTTGGTCATGGATTGGACCGTGATCGGCGCATCGCCGCCCACCGGCACTTTCCCCACATGGATCTGGCGGCTCTTGCGCCGCTGAATCTCGCGATAGGCACGCACGGTCATGGGGAGTGGCTCCTCGCCGGACGCCCGTCCGGATCGTCCCGATGGGTCAAGATATGGGCGGCCTTATAGCGCGTTTCCACGCGGGCGGCAAAAGCGCCATTGCGACGAGGAGCTACTCCGCAACCGCCTCGCCCGCCGCGAGCTTCTGGGGATCGAGCTGGACCGAGCGGCGGAGAATGCCGAAGCCGCCGAGCGAGGGGGCGGGGTTGCCATCGACGGTGACTTCGAGACCGCCGGCGTTGCCGGTGCGCATGACGAGACCGGGCTTGTCGGGGACGCGGTAGACGTCGCCCGCCCGCATCAGCCGCGTGAAGACCAGCGCGTCGCTCGCGTCGCGGATTTGGATCCAGGTGTCGGAGGTCGCTCGCAGCACGATCCGCGCGGGGCCGTTGGTGACGCCGAAGACGTGCGCGGGATCGACCGGCACCGAGGGCACTTCGGGAGCCGGCGGCAAGCTCGCGACCACGATCGGCGAGGGCGGCGGGGAGGGCGGCGGCGCAGCCTGGGGCGGCGCCGGCGGGGCCTGGGGTGGCGGGGCCGCAGAGGCCGGCGTCTCGGGCGCGGGCCGCTGCTGGGCGGGCGCGGGTGCAGCGGCGGCATCGATCGGGCGCGGCTGCTCCGGGGGCGGCGCGTAGACGGTCTCGCTCGGCGGCGCGAGCAGCGTCGAGGGCACCGCGCCCACGCGCTCCGGCCGGCTGCGCTCGGTCGAGGAGAGGTAGTACCAGATGCCGTAGCCGCAGATCGCGAGGATCACCGCGACCAGCAGGATGGTTCCGCCGGGGATGTTTCGCTCGGTGAGCGGCACCGGGAAATTGAGGTCGCGCTTGAGCTCGAGCCCCTCGGTCTCCTGCTTGAAGCGCCGCACCATCTCGGTGCCGTCGAGGCCGAGGTATTCGGAGTAGGTGCGGATGAAGCCGATCGCATAGGGCGCGCCGGGAAGCTCGTCCCAGTGCCCCTCCTCGATCGCCTGGAGATAGGCGGCACGGATGCGGAGCGCGCTCCCCACCTGGCGCAGGTCGCGCCCGAAGCCCTGGCGCGCCTCGCGCAGGACGGCGCCGACAGTCCGGTTGCGCGAGGGCGGCGGGCTCGCGGCGTCGCTTTCCGGCAGCGGCTCGCCCTCGGCGGCGTTCTCCTTTGCTCGCGAGAAAAGTGCCATCCGTCCGAACCCCTCGCGGCTCCCCGAAGGAGCCGCAGCCCACCGGGCGCCCCGGCGAATCCGCAAGGCCGAGAAACCCGCGCAACTCTCCCCGGCGCCAGTCTTATCAGCATCGCCAAGCGCCCGCAACGCCGCCGGGCGACAGGCGCGGCGTCACGAAAATGCAACGGCGCGTAGGGGTTGCGGGCGGGCGAGGAAACGTCCGCGCGAAGGCGGCGGCTCGATCGCGGTCCCGGCCCGTCTCGGTCGCGCGGGACGTCCCCGACGCTCAATTCATCGGGCAGGATATGCTGGAGCCGCTGTTCCTCAGCGTGTAGCCCGCGATCGAGATGAGGCTCCATCCCGGCGCCTGGACGACGGCGGCCCCGTCGTTGCCCACCGCCCCGGCGTCCGCCGTGTAGGAGAAGCCGAGATCCCCCGGCGTCGACCCGATGGCGCCCTTGAACAGAATCGCCACCTGCATGAGGTCGCAGCGGTTCGTGACGCGGTAGCTCGGCCGCCCGGCCGCATCGGGATTTCCCGTCGGAAGGACGCTGATGCAGCGGCAGTCGGCCCGCGTCAGCTGGCGCCTCGACATGGGCGGAGGCGGCGGCGCGGGCGGCGCGGGCTGCGGCAGGCCCGCGATGTACCGGGTCGCCCAGTCGCGGCATTGCCGGATCGTCTGCTGCGCGTGCGGATTGTGCGTCTGAGCGGAGATCACGGCATCGACCGGTGCCTGGCCGTTGGCGCGGAATTTCCGGTATTGCGCCTGCGCTCCCGCATCCTTTTGCAGCACCCAGTCGATGTTGGTCTTCGCCTCCTGTTGCGCCCGCGTCCCGCAAGCGCCCGGCCGCAGCTCGGCGATGCAGATGTCGTAGTCCTTCTGGTGATCCGCCTTGCAGCGCGCGATGTAGCTGAAATCCGCCTGCCCCGCGCGTCTGCCGCCATGGTAGGGATCGCCCTGGGCGATGCAGGCCGCGACCGCCTGGTTCATCACGTCCTTGCAGAAGGCCTCGCCGCTCCGGTCGACGACGGTGTCGGCTCCGCCGGCGCGCGGCACCGCCAGGAGCGCGATCACCGTACCGAAGGAGAGCAGTAGAAGAGCGCCGGCGCCTCTACCGGCACTGGGCATTGTAGAAGCCCATGTACATGTCGTAGCAGTCGTCGAACGAGCCCGCCTGGCCCGATGTGCCGAGGCCGTTCGAGCCAACGGAATTCATGGACCGCTGCCGCTGCCGGCATTGCTGCGCCAGGTTCAGGTATTGCTGGCATTGCGCGATGCTCGCTCCGCTCGGCCTCGTTCCGCCGTGCCCGTGGCCGCCGCCCCCGACGCCGCCGTTCCCCATCGCGCCGGCGACCCCGCCCAATATGGCGTTGGTGATGTCGAGGAAATCGCCGAAGCTCATGCCGCCGCTTCCGACGCCTTCGCTCCCGTCCTCGCCACTCTCGCTCATGAGGTCGTCGTCGCTGGCGTCAAAGCCTCCCCCGTCGCCGCCGGCGACAAAGCCGCCCCCGCCGCCGACACCTCGGTCCACGCCGCCGTTGCTGGAAATCTGGGCCGCCCAGGCGGAGAGTCCGGCATCGGTGGCGAAGACGAAGCAGCGCGCCTGCTTCTCCTGGCAATTGGCGAGCGCCGAGCTCTGCGCCGCCTCGATGCTGGCGGCGCTCCAAACCCAGAAGCATTGGCTCGAGTCGCCGCTGACGCCCGACACGATCGCCTTGTTGCCCGGCAGCGACCGGAACGTGTCGTTGTAGGCCTCGGCGCAGGCGTCATAGGAGAGCTGCGCCTCGGAAACGCCTCCGCCGCAGCCCGACAACAGCAGCAACCCAGAGAGTGCGGCGCTTCCCAACCGGCCGCGCCTATGCAGCCGCGGTGCGGCTGCGCCCCCCTTCTTCCCCAACACGCTCTCCCCCCAATGTGCTGCCGCGAGTTTCCGAGTTTTCGTCCCGTTGCATGGTGCCGAAACCGATCAGCCGTTGCTTCCGGCCGTATCCATTGCGGATGTCACATTGTCACGATCCATGGGATCGGTTCAACCGGCAATTGTGGCCTCGAGCGTTGACGCATCGGCCCGCGATAGGGGTCCGTCGCGGGTCAGAAGCCGGGCCGCGGAACCTGGTCCATGAGGATCGAGTTGAAGGCGCCGTCGACCGCGATCTCGGCTCCATTGACGTAGCCGGCGCGGTCGCTCGCGAGGTAGAGCACGGCCTCCGCAATGTCCTCGGGTGTGCCGACGCGGCGGCTCGGCACGATCGCGGCCCGCCGCTCGGCGATCCCGGGCGCTGTGTAGAAGGCCTCGCTCATGGGCGTGCGGATGAGGCCCGGGCTCACGGCATTGCTGCGAATGCCCGAGGGACCCCATTCCGCCGCGATCTGCCGCGAGAGCATGAGAACGCCCGCCTTGCTCGCGCTATACGCGCCGCTCCGCAGTTGCGGCTCGTTTCCCGCGATCGAGGCGATGTGCACCATGCGGCCCCGGCGCAACTCCAGCATCTGCCGGCCGAAGGCCTGCGCGCAGAGGAAATAGCCCGTGAGGTTCACCGCGAGCGTCTCGTTCCAGTCCGCGAGCGTGAGGCTCTCGAGCTTGCCCGAGCGCAGAATTCCCGCGTTGTTGACGAGGACCTCGGCTGGACCGACGCGCCGCCGCGTCTCCTCGGCAGCGGAAGCAACGCTCTCGGGATTCGAGCTGTCGCAGGCGAGCGCGAACGCAAGTCCGCCCTTGGAGCGCAGCGCCGATGCCGCCTCCTCGGCACCGGCGAGGTTGCGATCGAGGAGGACGACCGAGGCCCCCGCAGCGGTCGCTTGGGCCGCGATTGCGCGGCCGATCCCGCTCGCGGCGCCCGTCACGACGAAGACCCGATCGCGAAGACCGAGCCAAGTGGCGGGATCGTCTTGGGTCGAAGTATCCATCTGCCGCTCCGAGGGAAGTTTCCCTCCCCCGCTGCGCGGGAGAGGGTTGGGACCCGTTGCGAAGCAACGGGAGGGTGAGGGTGGAAGCCCTTTGGGGCTCCTGCTATTCGATCGTCATACTAGACCAAACCCTCCGCGGCACCGCCCTCACCCTCGCATCGCTGCGCGATGGGCCCCAACCCTCTCCCACTGCGTGGGAGAGGGAAGAACCTTCACACCTTCACTCCGTGATCCCTGGCGAAGGCACGGAGTTTCGGGCGGAGGGTGCGGTCGGGGGCGCCGAGGTGGCGGCGGAGGAATTCCTCGACGGGCGGCAGGGACAGGCTCCGGATCATCGCCTTGACGGGACCGATGCCGCTCGGAGCCATCGAGAGCGAGCGGACGCCGAGGCCCACGAGCGCGAGCGCATCGAGCGGGGAGCCCGCCATCTCGCCGCAGACGCTCACGGGAACGTTCCGCTCGTCGGCGGCGCGCACGACCTCCGCGAGCACGCCCAGGAGCGCAGGCGAGAGCGTGTCGTAGCGCTCGGCAAGTCGCGGGTTGCCGCGATCGCTCGCGAAGAGGAACTGCGCCAAGTCGTTGGTGCCGACAGAGAGGAAATCGACGCGGCTCAGGAGCGCCGGAAGCTGGAATAGGAGCGCAGGCACCTCCACCATGACGCCCGCCTTTACCTCGGTCGGAAGCCCCTCGCCGCGTGAGCGGCAGCGCGCGAGCTCCTTCTCGAGCACGGCCCGGGCGGTCTCGAATTCCGCCACCTCCGCGACCATCGGGAACATGACGTGGAGCGGCCGGCCGCTGCTCGCGCGGATGAGCGCGCGGAGCTGTTGACGCAGCATCGCCGGTCGGTCGAGCGCGATCCGGAGCGCGCGCCACCCCATGGCGGGGTTC
>Ga0335085_10005635_pt1 | contig 20033 bp, 24 predicted proteins | sample Lox_Sample_45_FD_206712 | JGI IMG/M metagenome (GOLD analysis project Ga0335085, IMG submission 206712) | Soil microbial communities from Loxahatchee National Wildlife Refuge, Florida, United States - Lox_Sample_4.5 | ecosystem: Environmental > Terrestrial > Soil > Wetlands | place: USA...
GTCCGTGGCTCTGCATACCACCTATCCGTGAAACCGCCCCGCGCAACAACCGGCCACAGACGCTTCAGCCTTACCATCGAACTGAAAAAAATGCCGTTTATGGACAGGCACTAGCCTAAAGGCCCTTGGAAGACTTGGTCCTGGTAGGTGTCGGCGAGCGGTTCCAGCGCGTCGGGCCAGGGCATTGTTACCTGGCGTCGCTGCGAAGCCGGGCGCACCCGGCCATCCCAGCCGATCTGCTCCATGTAGTAATAAAGCTGGATGCAGTGGCCGTCAGGGTCGAGCGCGAAGGCGGAATAATCGATGCCCGGATACAGCTCGGGCGGGATTGCGTCGATGATCTCGACACCGCGCGACTTGAGAAAAGCGACTGCCTCGCGGAGCTGCGCGTAGCTGCCGAGCTCGACGCCGAACGACATGCAGGAGCTGCGCTCCGACAAGCCGAGTGTCGCGCGCAACTCCTTGGGGAACAGCCCGAGCGTGTGGTGTTCGGCGCCGCAGCGCAGAAACACACAGCGCGCACCGCGATAAACGGCATCTTCGCTGCGCTGGAAGCCGAGCCGCTCGACGTAAAACCGCTCGGCGGCATTGACATCGTCGACAAAGAGGCTCACCGGGCCGATCTTGGTGATCTTGAACGGTCGCGCCAGCAGCACGCCGTCGACATCATAGGTTTCAGGCAGGTTACCATTTGGCTTATGGCCGGCGAGCACGTCGATGCTCTTGGCAGCCGCCTCCTTCAGCTCGGCGGCCTCAGACATTTGCGGCAGCGGCGGCTTTTCCTGAAAGCCGCGGTAATACATCGCGCGCGGCTTCGACAGCCCGTTCCAGCCGATCTGCTCGATGCCGTAATAGAGCTCGTTGGTGTGGCCGTCTGGGTCATAGACATAGGTGTGCCAGTTGCTGCCCGGCATGTCGCGGCCGACGCGCTGGATGCGCACCTGATGCTCCTCGAAATAGCTGTGCGCGTCGGCGATCTCCTTGAGGCTGCCGCACTGCCAGGTGATCTGGTTGATCGTCACGCCCGGCTGGAACTTGCGGTCGGCGCGCTGGTCCATGACCTGTTTCGAGAACAGCACCATCGCGTGATGGTCGGTGCCGTAGCGCATGAAATAGCCTTGCGGCCCCGCGAAATCCTTGGGGAACCACGGCGCGCGCGAAAAATCGGCGAGATCGGAAACCTTGAAACCCAAAAGGTCGCCGTAGAAGTCGCGGCCCGCTTCGAGATTCTCCATGTTGAAGCCGAAATGGCCGAGCCGCCGGACCTTGAACGGCCGGTCGAGCATCACGCCGCCGACATTGTAGCGCCTGGTTTGAGTTACCATGCCGTGCCTCCCATCGGAAAGAGCCTCGGTTGAATAGCGGAAGCGGCTTGTCGCGCCAAGCAGTTCGCTCTTGGCATCCCGCGCGATGCAATCATAAGCTGCAATTAAGGTTTCGGAATTGCGGATGGCGTGAGGCGCAGGAAAAGCATTGGCCGACGTCCTTCTCGTTCTTCTGGGCCCGATCGGCTTGTCCGGCGCTTTTGCGCTTATCGTGGGGCTTGTGGTGCACCATTTCGCCGCCGCCGATCTCGAAACCGGGCCAGGACGGGACCGCGTCCGCATCGCGCTCGCGGCCGGCGGCGATTTGCGGCGGCTCTATGTGCTGCTGCTTACGCACGGGTTGAATTGGGTCGATCGCCGCGTTCTGGGAGACGCCGATAAGGCGGTGTTCTCGCTGCCCTCGCCGTTCGGAAACAGGCGGCGATACCCCTATTGGACGGGCTGGTCGTTTGACCGCCTCGCGCTGTTCGCACTGATCTATCCGCTCGCGAGCCTTTACGCGGTGTGGTTTTGCACCGCCGAGGCCGGCCCGATCGGAGCGCTGTTTGGTCTGCGCGATGATGTTGCTTGGCCGTCGCGCTGGCTCGTCGCTCTGCTGCTGGCGGGAACCATCTTCTGTCTCTGGCGTTCGCTGCGGGCGTCCGGTTGGCGCGCGATTGCCTGGCTCGCTGGCGCTGTCGCTTTCGCTGGCGCTTTCGCTGGCGCTTTCGCTGGCGCTTTCGCTGGCGCTTTCGCTGGCGCTGTCGCTTTCGCTGGCGCTGTCGCTTTCGCTGTCGCTGGCGCTGTCGCTGTCGCTGGCGCTGGCGCTGGCGCTGGCGCTGGCGCTGTCGCTGGCACTTTCGCTGGCACTTTCGCTGGCGCTGTCGCTGGCGCTGGCGCTGGCGCTGGCGCTGTCGCTGTCGCTGGCGCTGGCGCTTTCGCTGGCGCTGTCGCTGGCGCTGGCGCTTTCGCTGGCGCTGTCGCTGGCGCTGGCGCTTTCGCTGGCACTTTCGCTGGCGCTGTCGCTGTCGCTGGCGCTGGCGCTGTCGCTGGCGCTGGCGCTGGCGCTGTCGCTGTCGCTGGCGCTGGCGCTGTCGCTGTCGCTGGCGCTGGCGCTGGCGCTGGCGCTGGCGCTGGCGCTGTCGCTGGCGCTGGCGCTGGCGCTGTCGCTGGCGCTGGCGCTGGCGCTGGCGCTGGCGCTGGCGCTGGCGCTGTCACTTCATTGTGGGAGCGCGCCGAACGAGGGAATCGGACCGGGCGATTCTGGCTGGCAGCGTGGCCCGGTTTTGTCGCGGCTGCCTACCTGACTCTATTTGCTGCCGCTTGGCTGGACAGCAAATCTGCCGCGCTGGGCGTTTTGGTCATGTTCGTCATCGTCCCGCTGGCGAACATGCCTTTTGATTGGCTGTCGGTCGGCTTGACCCGCGCGCTGCTGCGCCGCGGCTGCGAGCCGGGCGCCTTGTCGCCGCTCTGGCTCGGGCTGATCGATTTCGGGTTTGGCCTGATCCTGCTGTTCCTGTTGGCCGCGGCGCTGATCGCGGCGCTGCAGGCCGCCGACGCGATCCTCGTGCATTTTCATAGCGACCCGGTCGCCCGGGTGATCGCGCTGCTGGACAATATCCGCGACAGTCCCCGCGACCCGGCGAATTACTGGGCCTATATCACGCTGTTCTCGACTCTGATCCCCAGCGCGCTCAACGCGGTGATCGGCGCCTGCAGCCTCGTCACCTGGTGGGCGCCAAAGCCGCGGCTTTGGGCACTCGCCCAGCTCGACGTGCTCGATCGCGGTGGCGACAAGGGCATCCGGGAGCGCGTTGCGGCCCTGCTGGGTGTTCAGGCGGCCATCGGAACGTTGCTGGTCGTGCTGGTCTTGTGGGTTTTCTGGGAGGCCTTGCTGGAAGCGCCGCTCATCACCCCGGCGATCGTCGATGCGGCGATCTGGTTTGCGACGCTGTTGCAACGCGCTGCTATTTGAAGTTCGGCATCACCTCGGTGATGTAGAGCTTGAGCGACTCCATGACCTGCTCGTGACTCAAGAGGCTGCCGGGATTGATCTCGGCCGAGACGCCGGCGAGGTGCGCCGTATCGCGCAACTCCATCAGCCGCTGTGTCACCATCTCCGGCGTACCGACGATGCCTTTCTCCCGGCGCACGGCTTCGTAATTCATCGGGCCGCGGATCAGGTCGGCGCGATAGGTCGAGAACCGCATCAGCCCGGCCTCCGCATCGGCCAATGCCTGTTCGCGCGTGGCGGCGACATAGATCGGCAGCTGCAGAAAGGCCTGCGGCTCTCCGGGATGCTCGGCCGCCTGCCAGGCATCGCGATAGGCCTGCGTGTGCACAGCAAGTTCGGAAAGCGGCGTCGCGCGCACCGCCGAAAACAGCTTGTAGCCGAGCGTGCCGATCGCGCCGTAGGTGTCGTGCTGGCTGGCGGCGGTGCGGATTTCCGGATGCGGCTGCTGCACCGGCCGCGGCACCAGTGTGAAATCCTCAAAGCTATGCCAGCGGCCCTGGTAAGAGGCGCTTTCCTCGGTCCACGCCTTCTTGATGATGTCGAGGCTTTCGGCAAAGCGCTGCGGGCTTTCCTCGTAGGAGATGCCGTACGCGTTATAGGCGCGCGGAAAGGCGCTGCGGCCCACGCCGAAGATCAGCCTGCCGTTGCTGATCTGGTCGATCGTCGCGGTTTCCTCGGCCAGGCGCAGCGGGTGGCCGAGTGGCAGAATCTGTACCGCCGTGCCGATCTTGATGCGATGCGTGCGCGCGGCGATCGCCGCCGCCACGGTGAGCGGCGCGGACAGCAGCGAGCGCGTCGGGTTCATGTGGATTTCGGCGAGCCAGACGACGTCGAGGCCCCACTCCTCCGCCGCCTCGATCTGCGCGAAGGAGTTGCGGAACGCCTCCTGCTGCGAGCCCTGCTGCGTCGTCAGAAACTCGTGGAAAATGCCGAATTCCATTGTCCCGTTCCGCTTGCCAATCGGCTTCCCGGCCGGAGCGCAGCGCAGAGCCGGGACCCAGGGCCGGCGGTAGGACGTTGCCCTGGGTCCCCGCTTCCGCGGGGAAGACGCCTATCTTAGACATTTAACCTTCAAAATACTCGGGCTTCAGCACGATCGGTTGGCCGTGCGGCGTGGCGTCCGCGGCGCGTTCCCAGGCGTCGCGGTAGCGGGTCAGGTCCGTCCGGTCGGCCACGCCTTTTTCGGCGACCAGCCGTTCCAGCGTGTTGAGCCAATGGTGGTAATAGGTATCGCCGGTATCGGGATCGCCGGCGGCCTGGGCGCGCTTGATCTCATTGGCTAGCGTCGCCGCCCATTCCGGCCAGGTAAACAGCCCGCGCTGATGCAGCGACACCGCCATCGCAAAGGCCTGCGCCTCCCACGGCTCGCGGAAGACCGGCCCGTCCTCGCCCTGCGGGACGCCGGGCACCGCCAGCGTGGCTGCGGCGATGGCGTTGCGATCGAGCGAGTTCATGGTGGCCGTAATAACCCGAATGTCATGCGTTTCAAAAGAAGGGCGGAAGTTCCGCCCTGCTCCGCAACCCAATCGACGATCTCTTGCTCTCTGGGTAAAGGTGCTCCGTCAGGCACGTCTTTAAAATGGGTGAAGATCATTTCGATGAGATAAGGAGTGTATGGTTCAATTGTCGTTTTTTCATCATTGGGCAATGATTTTATCAATTTTTCCAGCCGCGTCCTGCTTACAGGTTTGGCGAATATCTCTTTCCAGGTGCGGCGATCAGCTTCGATCAGGCGGATTGCCAGGAAGGCTGCTATGTGGACCGGATCGTTCATGTTCATCGACGCTCACCCCGGCAGGAGATAGGGCTCGAACGCCTCGATCGACACCTTGATCGCCGGGTCAGCGTCGTCGCCCCACAATTCTCGGCCGGTAAAGACGACGGTATAGAGCCATTGCGGGTTTTCGTTGTGGACGTCGAGCGCCGCGGTGTCGGGATAGACATGGCAGCCGCGGATCGCCTCGACGACGCCTTCCTTGTCGCGCGCATAGCGGGGCAGGCGGGTATGCGTCGTCGGGTTGATGTTGCGAGTGCGCACCCGGTCGCCGACCTTAAACCTTGCCGCCGTGTTGGTCGGCCGCTCGAAATTGCCGCGCATCGGCGGTTTTTGCGCGTCGGCAAGCGTCAGTGTGCGGGGCAGCGGCTTGGGCTGGTGCATCGAGTGGCCGGCCGTCAGCTCGTCACGCGCGACGAGCCCGTAATCGAGGACCCGTTTTTCCAGGCCCAGGAACCAGCGCTGATAGTAGCTGGCGGCGAGGTAGGTGAGCGGCGGCAGAACCTCCATCGACGCGCGTCCGCCGTCGATGCTCCACAGTCCCGCGGCACCCACTGCGCGCTGCATCGCCATGACCCGGCCTTCCCATGTCTCATGGAATACCGGCTCGTTCGCTTCGGCCTCGATCGGGCCAAATCCGTGCATCCCGCCCATATCGTGGATCGTGTTGCTCATGCGGTCAGCCCTCGGCCTTCGGCAGCCCGGTGCCGATCATGGAGTCGCGGGTCACGATCTCGGCAAGCTGGTCCTCGCCCCAATTCTCGGTGCCGGGCGGGCGCATCGGCACAACGATGAAGCGGGTCTCGGCGGTTGAATCCCAGATGCGGATTTCGGTCTCGGTCGGCAGCGCGACGCCGAAATCGGCCAGCACACCCTTCGGATCGATGACTGCGCGCGAGCGGTACGGTGCCGATTTGTACCAGACCGGCGGCAGGCCCAGCACTTCCCACGGGTAGCAGGAGCACAAGGTGCAGACGATCAGATTGTGCGTCTGCGGCGTATTTTCGACCGCGATCAGATGGCTGCCGACCGGGCTGATATGGCCGAGCGAGTTGGCGGCCTCCGTCGCGTCCTTCAGCAGGCGCGCCTTGAATTCGGGGTCGACCCAGGCGCGCGCGACGATCCTGGCGCCGTTTTTCGGACCGATCTTGGTCTCGTAGTTCTCGACAAGCTGATCGAGTGCCGCCGGATCGACATAACCCTTCTCGGTCAGAATGGTTTCGAGGGCGCGCACCCGCAGTTGGATGTCACTAAGCTCGGAATGGTCGTGATCGTGGGTATGGTCGTGATCCGGCATTGCGCAACCTCCGCCTGAGCCGGACGAGAATCGCACAGAGCCGGGTCGGGTTTCAACGGCGTGGGCTTTACGCGAGCCGTTGCCGTCGTCGCGTTCAAGCCGGGGTCGGCGCGACGACGCCCGCCCAGCGCGCCGCCTCGCGTTCGGGGCGGATCAACGCCATGCCCAGGGCGCCTCCGGCCAGCATGATCCAGCCGCAGATGCTGAAACCGAGATTGAAGCCGTCGAGCGGCGTCGCCGCAGTCTGAATGATGCTGCCCATCACATAAGGCGCGACCAGCCCGGCCGAGGTGGCGATTGCGGTGCCGATGGCGAGCAGCGCGCCGCGCTGCGCCGTCGGCGTGACCTCGGCGATGACCGCGTTGCCGATGACGTAGATCACGGAGGGGAGGGCAACCCCGAGCGTCGACAGAACAATCTTGGCCGGGATGCCGCTCAGGTGCGGCATGCCGACGAGCGCCACCCCGCCGAGCGCGACGCAGAGCCCGCCCATGGCGCCGCGCGCCAGCCGGCTCGGTACACCACGCGCCAGCAGGCGCTGCGAGTACCATCCCGCGACGAGCATCGCCATGACGCTGCCACCCGACGGCAGCGCCCCCAAAATGCCGATGGAGCCTTGGGTAAGGCCGAGCCCCTTGATGAAAAACGCGCCCAGCCAGGACAGCGCAAGCGACAGCCCCCAATTCGCGCCGAACGCCGCCGCCCAGCAGCCGAGGATGGTCGGGCTCGACAGCAGAGCCCCGTAGCTCACGCGCTCCGCCGCTCGCGCCCGAGTTTGCGCGGGACCTGCCGACAGAGTGCCTTCGCGCCCGAAGGCAATCCACAGCGCGCACCAGCCAAGGCCTACCACGCCGAGCGCGCCAAACGCCCAGTGCCACGAATAACTTACGATCGCCCAGTTGAGCAGCGGCAGCGCGACCATGACGCCGAGCGCGCCGCCTTGCACGATGATTGCGGTCGGCAACGTACGCAGCTCATTGGGGAACCATTTATAGGCGGCGTGCAGCGCCACCGGGGCGGCCGGGCCCTCGCCGGCGCCGAGCGCGACGCGCGCGGCGATCAGGCCGGCAAATCCGATCGTGCCCATCATCGGGAATTGCGCCAGCGCCCAGATCAAGCCCATCGCCAGCAGCACCCAGCGCGTCCGCACCCGGTTGACGAGAAAACCGGTCGCGACGGCGGAGATCGCGAACAGGAGGTAGAAGCTCGATGCCACCAGGCCAAACTCGCGCGGGCCGAGCTTCAGCTCCTGCATGATCGGCACGGCGGCGATGCCGATCACCGACTTGTCGGCAAAATTGATCAGGTTGAAGAGGAACAACAGGCCGACCGTGAGCCAGGCTGTTTTGCGATCGCTAGCCGGCATCTCGCTCTCCCTCGGTGCCGAACCCGCGGCACGAGACGCGCCGGTATCGGCGGTTCTCTATAGAATAGAAACTATCTATAAGATAGTCGCTATCGATCGGTACACAAATTTGTTATCGTGATGGTGGAGGAGGTGCAGCGCCTTGGCCGAGCCGTTGACGATTCTTGCCCCGTATCAATGCCCGATCGCGCGGTCGCTCGATGTGATCGGTGACCGTTGGACGATTTTGATACTGCGCGACCTGGTGCGCGACGGGCCGCGCAAGTTCCAGGATTTCGAGCGCTCTTTGCGGCGCATCAGCCCGAACACGCTGTCGGCGCGGCTAAAGCGGCTGGAGGATGCGGGTATCGTCGCGCGTCGCTTCTACGAACAGCATCCGCCGCGCGCTGAATATGTGCTGACCGAAGCCGGCGAGGAGCTCCGTCCGGTACTGAAAGCGCTGCTCACCTGGGGACAGCGTCACACCCAATACCAGGCCGCGTCGGTCTGATCACGAAGGGTTGCGCCGCGCTCACGCACGGCGGATCATTTTTATCGCCATTAAAAGGAGGCGACGATGCCGGTCTCGATCTGTCCGCTGCATCCGGTGTTTGTCGGCGAGGTCAGCGGGGTCGACTGCACCAAGCCGCTCTCCACCGGCGAGGTTGCCGAGATCGAGGCAGGCATGGACCGTTATGCCGTGCTGGTCTTTCGCGACCAGCATCTGACCGATGCGGAGCAGCTTTCGTTTACCCGGCAGCTTGGTCCGCTGGAGGCCTATGGCAGCCCTGGCCACATCCGCCGCGCCGTCGAGCAGCGGCTTGGACACGGCATCGCCGATTTCTCCAATCTCGACAAGAACGGCAACATCCTCGCGGCCGACGAGCGCGTCTATTTCTTCAAGCTCGCCGACCGGTTGTGGCATTCGGACAGCTCGTTTCGGCCGATTCCGGCGAAATACTCGCTGCTGTCGGGAAGGGTGATCCCATCCTGGGGCGCCAACACCGAATTCGCTGATATGCGTGCCGCCTACGACGCGCTCGATGATCGCACCAAGGCCGAGATCGAGCCGCTGGTCTGTTTGCATTCGCTCAGATATTCGCGCGAGGCGATCGGCTTCACGGAATTGACCGACGAGGAACTGGCCGCCTTCCGTCCGGTGCGGCAACGGCTGGTGCGCACGCACCCAGTGACCGGGCGGAAATCACTGTTTCTCGCGGCGCATGCCGGTGCGATCGAGGGCTGGACCATCCCCGAAGCGCGGATGTTCCTGCGCGATCTCATGGAACACGCGACGCAGCGCGAGTTTGTCTACTCGCATCGCTGGCGCGTGGGAGATCTCGTGATGTGGGATAACCGCACGACGATGCACCGAGGCCGCCGCTTCGACGACCACAGCGAGGTGCGCGACGTGCGCCGGACTACGTTGGCTGGCGACGTCGCGACGATCGAACAGGTGGCGACGGTCTAAGCGCTGACCTGGCGCTTCAGCTCGGCCCATTTGTCGAGCACCGGCAGGATCTGGTCGCGCGGCTCCGACATCAGCCCGGTATTGACCCCGGCCGCGCCCAGATCGCGGAACCGCTTCAGCTTGTCCGCGTCGAGCGGCGCGCCGCCGAGGATCACCGGCAATTCCGGTCGGTTGCCTTCGGCGCATATCTTCTTGAACGCCGGCATGTAGACCTCCGGGTCGCCCGCCGTCGCATTCGGATACCAGCCGTCGCCGTAGCGCACCGCGCGCCGCGCCGCCCAGGGGAAGGCACCGCCGACAATCACCGGCGGGTGCGGCTTCTGGACCGGCTTGGGCCAGGTCATCATCGGCACGACGTTCACCGTTTCGCCATGATATTCGGCGGTCGATTTGGTCCAGATGAGCTTCATTGCTTCGATCTGCTCGCGCATGTGCAGCATGCGGGTCTCGAACTTGGTGCCGTGGCTCTCGACTTCCTCGACATTCCAGCCGCCGCCGATGCCGAAAATGAACCGCCCGCCTGACACCTGATCCAATGACGCGACCGATTTCGCGGTCGAAATCGTATCGCGCTGGATCACCAGGCAGATGCCCGTCGCGAGCTTCAGTTTCTTGGTGACTGCGCCGCATACCGCGAGCGTCACAAACGGGTCCATCACGTCGTAATAGCGTTTCTGCAGCTCGCCGCCGCCCGGAGGGGGCGTCTTGCGCGGCACCGGGATATGCGTGTGCTCGGCGACCCAGACCGAGTCCAGCCCGCGCTCCTCCATCGCGATCGCCAGCTCGGCCGGGGTGATCGAATAATCGGTAAAAAAGATCGTGCAGCCGAATTCCATGAGATGCCTCCCGATGCGGGCTTTGCGTTAGCACGATCCTAGGACGATCGGCTCGGCCGGTGCTAGCTTTCCGACAGACTTTCGGGAGAACGAGAGATGAGCCAGGCGCTCAATGGCGTTCGCGTCATCGATATGACGCACAACCAAGCGGGGCCGGCCTGCGCGCAGATGCTGGGGTTTCTCGGCGCCGACGTCATCAAGCTCGAAGAGCCGAAGGCCGGCGATGTCGCGCGCACCGTTCATGCCGACAAGCAGGGCAGCGACAGCCTGTTCTTTCTGCTGTTCAACGCCAACAAGAAGAGTCTGACGCTCAACCTCAAGAGCGATGAGGGCCAGCGGCTGTTCAAGGAGGTCATCAAGCAGTCGGACGTGCTGATCGAGAATTTCGGACCGGGCGCGATGGAGCGGCTCGGGCTCGGCTGGGGTGTGCTCAAGGAGCTCAATCCGCGGCTCATCTACGCGACGATCAAGGGCTTTGGGAGTTACGGCCCTTATGCCGGGTTCAAGAGCTACGAGCCGGTGGCGCAGGCGATGGGCGGGGCGATGAGCGTCACCGGCTTTCCGGAGAACCCACCGACGCTGGTGCTGCCGGCGATCGGCGACAGCGGCACCGGGATGCAGATGGCGATCGGTATCCTCGCCGCGCTGCAGCAACGCCACAACACCGGCTGCGGCCAACGTGTCGAGGTGTCGATGCAGGACGCGGTGGTCAACATCATCCGCGTCAGCCTGCGCGACCACCAGCGCCGGGGGAAGCCGATGGAGCGCCACGGCAACCAACTCGGCCACACGGTTCCAGGCACGACCTATCCCTGCGAGCCCGGCGGGCCGAACGACTACGTGCTGATCTTCTGCCAGCAACAGATGTGGCGGGGGTTCTGCGGCGCGATGGGTCAGCCGGAACTCGCCGACGACCCGCGTTTCGCGACCGCCGAGGCGCGCTGGGACAACCGTGCGGTGCTGGAGCCCCTGATCGAGGCATGGACGCGCAGCCGCCCCAAGCACGAGATCATGAAGATGCTGGGCGACGCCGGGGTGCCCTGCGGCGCATGCCAGGATACCGGCGAAGTGCTCGCCGATCCGCACCTCAAAGCGCGTGAGATGATCGTCGATGTCGATTACCCGACGCGCGGCACGTACCAGACTGTCGGCTGCCCGGTGAAGATGTCCGACTCGCCGGCCGAGATCACTCGCCCACCGCTGCTTGGCGAGCACACCGACGAGCTGCTGACCGCGCTGTGCGGCGTCGACCCCGACCAGGTCAAACGGCTGCGCGAAGGCGGCGTCATCTGATTTTCCCTCTCCATCCACAGCGTATCTGCCCGGCGTGGCTGGATGTTAAAAATGGAATATAGCCGCGGCTAAGCATGTTAAGACGAAAAGACACAAAAGGAACGCAAACCCACAAAATACGTGCGCAAACAATGGTTTTCGTTCCACCGCTTCCCGACTGTCTGCAGCCAGTTCGTCTCCGATGTTGATTGGGTGATAGTCTTCAGCATCGCTTTGAAGTTTCGCGACGTTGGGCACGACGGTTTCCTTCCAAAAGATTCGCAATCGGAGAATGCGCCGTCATGATTACTGAATGCCGAAGATCGAACTCGCCTAGACAGAGCGTAACGCTCTTCGATTAGCGATGGTCGCCAGCGCCGAGTTCGCCGAATTTCTGCGCGAGCAGCTCGCGCCGCTCGGCCATCTGACGATGCGGCGCATGTTCGGCAAGACCGGCGTCTTCTGCGACGGGGTGATGCTTGGAATGGTGACCGACAATACGCTCTACTTCCGCGTCGATGACGGCAACCGCGAGGCGTTTAAGGAAGCAGAGGCGTTTCCGCCGCTCAACTATGCGAAGCACGGCGAACTTATCGATCTGTCGTTCTGGCGCGCGCCCGAGAGGCTGTACGACGAACCCGACGAGTTCATCGAATGGGCGCGACATGCGCTCGCTGCGGCGCGCCGTGTCGCGGCGAAGAACAACCGGCCTGCGCCAAGACAAGAAAGGAGACAAAGACCATGATCGGCTATCGCGCGCGGCTCGGATTTCTGCTCCCGCCGGGCAACCCGACGGTCGAGGCGGAAATGATGGCGATGGTGCCGCCGGGCGTCTCATTGCATTTTCACCGCATGGTCGCGCGCGGCACGCCGGGCGCGCCCAACGGTCAGAACGAGCGCAACCGGTCGATGGTCGAGCATCTTGACGAGAGCATCGAGATGCTGGCGCTGGTCAAGCCGGACATCATCGTCATCGCCCATACCGCGACCAGCTATGACCTGACCGCCGCGGAGGAGGCGGCGCTGCTCGACCGGCTGGCCAAAGCCAGCGGTACAAAAGTCACGACCGCTTTTGCCGCGGTCGCCGCGGCGCTGGAACGGCTCGGCATCAAGCGATTGGCGCTCGGCACGCCGTACTCCGCCGAGACGACAGCGCTCGGCAAGAGCCACCTCGAGGCGCATGGGGTCGAGGTCGTGCATTTCCGAAATCTCGACATCGCCAACATCTATGATACGACGACCGAGGACGCGTACAGGTTGGCCCGTTCGGTGGACCGGCCGGAGGCGCAGGCGGTGTTCCTATCGGGCACCGGCATGCCCACGGTCGCGGTGCTCGACATGCTCGAAGCCGACCTGCAAAAGCCGGTCATTTCGAGCAATGCGGCGATGATGTGGCTGGCGCTGCGGGCCTGCGGCGTCAATCAGCGGATCGCCGGCTTTGGCCGCCTGTTGACGCTCGATTGAGCCGCCATATGTTTATATACGCCTATTGAGGAGAAGCCGATGGCCGAGATCGCCGAACTCGACGCACCAGAGACACTCGAAGCCGCGCTCAACTACTACGTCCACAACGGCGACAAGCCGATTTCGCTGGTGGCCGGTCCCGGCGGGGTCGACACGCGGCTCGGCGGCGGCGAGAACGAGACGCATGTCGTGCGGCTGCTCAACGGCCGGCTGCACCTGAAGGAATTCGCGGTCGACAAAAACGGCTTCGTCTTTGTCGACCACCCGACCAAGGTACGCGATTTCTACGACGAGGACGAGGTACGCTGCGTCTACTACCCGGAGATGGAAACGCTGGTAAAACGCGAGGCCGGCGCCAAGCGCGTCGTCGTCTTCGACCACACGCTGCGCACCCAGGACCAATCGCAGCGCGAGAGCATGCAAATCCGCGATGTCGTGCGCCGCGTCCACAACGACTACACCGAGTTCTCGGCCCGCAAGCGCGTGCGCGACATCATGGGCGACGAAGCGGAAGAGCTGCTCAAAGGTCATTTCGCCATCGTGCAGACCTGGCGGCCGATCCGCCTGCCGGTCGAAAGTTGGCCGCTGGCCATCGCCGACTCACGCACGCTCAACGAGAAAAGCATGGTTGTCACCGAGCGGCGCTATCAGAACCGCGTCGGCCAGACCATGGCGATCACCTGGGACCCCAACCATTGCTGGTACTGGTTCCCGCATATGCGGCGCGACGAGGCGCTGGTGTTCAAGGTGTTCGATTCCGAGACTGACGGCCGCTCACGCTGGACCGCCCACACCGCGTTCGACGACCCGACCTCGCCAGCCAACGCCCGGTTCCGCGAAAGCATCGAAATCCGTACGCTGGCGTTCTTTTAATTTACCGCTCCCCGGCGTTAAGCCGGGGCCCACCGCGCCAACGTTTCGGGCGCCGAAAGCTGGATCCCGGCTTTCGCCGGGAAGCGGGAGTCACAGCCGGATTAATTCGATCAGCGGCGCGATGCTGCGCACGCTCTTGAAATCGCGGATCAGTGCGAGGCTCTCTTCGATGCGCGCGGGCGGCAGCCCGGAATTGGGCATCAGCGTACGGTATTTGGCTTCGATATCGGCCCAGTCGATGCCGAGTGCGGCGGAGCCGTAGGGCAGGAACACCGTGCTCGCGACCTCGCGCCCGTCAGTGGTCCGTATGGTGACCGTCGCGCCCTGGCGATAGCGTTCGGCGTTTTCGGTCGGTGGCGGGCCGACGGTGATTTTGTCGATCAGCCTGTGAATCACCGGATCAGTGATTTTTTCCGGCGTGCAGTGCACCCAGCCGAACTGCTTGTCGGCGACACCCGCAGCGGTGAAATAGTGCGGGCTGTGCGCCATGTCGATCAGGTCCTTGGGATGCTTCGGCCCGCCCAGCCGGGTGAGGCCCGGCCGCGATACGACGATGCTATCGACCTGATCGGCGGCAATATTGCCCTCGCGCGCGGCCATGGCGGCGGCTTCGCCAAAGGCGTGATAGGGATGCCCGCCGGGGACCAGCTTCACGGCCATGTCAGTCAGGATGTCCCAGTCGTCGCCGCTCGGCGTGCCGAGGCCCTCGATCTCCTTGCCGCCGTAGACCTTGAGAAAGCCGGTGGGGCCTTCGAGAATGGTTTCCTCGGCGATAAATCCTTTTTGCGCCGCGAGCGCCGCGTCGATGCCCGCGCGGGTGACCAGCCCGGCGTGGTATTCGCGAGCGACGCTGGTATCGGCCGCTTTGACGACACCGCTCGCCGATGTCGCTGCCAAGGCGATGGTCTGGGTCAGCTGTTCGGCGCCGAGCTTTAAGAGTTTGGCAGCGGCGACCGCCGGGGCAAAAATCGCCATCACCGAGCCGTGGTGGCCGCGATCGCGAAAGTCGGGGCTGATCGGCCCGCTGATGCGGCCCGCGGCCTCGTAGCCGCACACCATCGCGGTGAGCACCTCCTGCCCGGAAGAGCCGAGGCGCTCGGCGAGCGAAAGCACCGTCGCGGTGAGCGGCGTGCCGCAATGGACGATCGCGCGAAGGTCGCTGTCGTCGGACGCGGCGGCGTCGCTCATCACGGCGTTGACCTGCGCGGTCTCGGCCGCGGGCAGTTTCGGCCCGCCGTCGTACCAGACCGAAGCGTGCGGCGTGCCGCCGCGCTCGCGCGCCAACTCACGCACGATGCGGGTCGAGACGATCTCCTTGCCGCACGCCGCGCTCGCCAGCGTGCTGGCGATCAGCATCGCCGCGTAGTCCGTGGCGCGCGGTGGCAGGTCGTCATAGCCGAGCGGCGCGAGGAACTGGGCGAAGTCGCGGGCGAAACTCATCGCGCTTCGGTCCAGCTTTCGGAGAAGGCGAGCGAGCAGGTGCTGAAGGGCCGGCCTTCGCGCTCAATCGGAATCGGCTTTCCGGCGGCCTGTACGGCGTCGACCGTGAGCCGCGCGCCGAGCGACGGAATGAGCAAGGTGCAGACACCGTATTGGCGCCCGCCTTCGCCGGGGTTGGTGTGGATCAGCAGCGGCTCGCCGATGTCGTACCAGGTAAGCGCCACTTCGCCGTCATTGGTGATCGCCGTTTCGGTCCAGAAATAACGCGGGTCGCCCGATTTGCTGAATGCGGCGTCATCGACGGGAATCGAGGTGTCGGCGGTTTCGGGGTTGAGCATGCCCTGTACGGTTTGCTGCAGCCAGCGCGCCATGGCGATGTTGTCGGAATAGATTTTCCAGCGGTTTTCGGTCAGCTCGCTCTTGAGATAGAGCACGTGGCCGGGACCGGCGGGGCAGGTGATGATCCGCCAAAAACTGGCGTTGGTGGTGAACGGTTCGGCACCATTGGGTGAGAGGCGAATAAATGGGTTCTCTCCCGTCAGGATGATCTTGTTTGGGTCGGCGGCCATGAGTTCCTCCGTGTTTGCGGTACGTCAGCCAATCGGCAGACGCCTGCGGCGAATGCGGTCGCGGTCTATGACCAGGATGCTCTGCGTGATGTCTTCAGTGCTCAAGCTCACAAGTGCATCCCTCATACGTTCGATTGCCTCAGCCTCGCTCCAATTGCCCCCGCGAAAGAGAATTAGGCTCGGCCCGGCCGCCCTTGTGCGGGCGAGAAGGCGAGGATAGTCGAGGTCGGCGGTAACGACCGTGCGCCCCTCCGACATAGCGCGTTCCATGATTGCATCGTCGGGACTGCGATCCATCCCGAGATCGTGGGCATGAAACGCGTCGTGACCTTGTTTCCGAAGCCACTGCGCCAGTGTCGGCGAGAGCGGCATGTCGACGAGAAATCTCACCGCGCCAATTCGACGCTCTCATCTTCGGCGAGGGCGGCAGCATAGCGCAGCGCCTCGTCAATATCCTCGGATTCCAAATACGGGTAGGACGCCAAAATCTCGTCGCGGCTTTCCCCCGCCGCGAGCAGCCCCAGCAATCGAGCCACCGGGAACCGCAATCCGCGGATGCAAGGTTTACCCGTGCAGACCGCAGGGTCGATGGTTATGCGGTTAAAGGCCATGCTTTAGCCTACACACAAACATTATCGCTTCCCATATCAAACCACGTTTTCTTCCCGCAGCGTGGCAATCTCGCTGAGGCTATAGCCGAGACTTTGCAGGATTTGGTCGGTGTGCTCGCCGATCAGCGGCGCGCGGCGGCGATAGGTGCCGGGGGTCTCGCTGAGATCGATCGGCGTCGGCGCCAGCGGCAATGTGTGCGGCAGGCCGGGGAACTCGCGCTCAGCGAGAAGGCCGGCGTCACGGATATGCGGCTCGTCGAGCGTTTGCTGCGGCGAATAGACCTGACCGGCGACGATATTGGCTTCTTCCAGCGCCGCGAGGGCTTTCTCGCAGGTCCGGGCGGCGCACCATTCGTTCATCCTGGTGGTGATCGCCTGGCCGTTATCGGCGCGCGCTTGGTCGTCGCGAAAGCGCGGGTCGCTGATCCAATCCGGTTCGCCGACCATCTCGCACCAACGGCCGAACATATAGGGGCCGATCACCGTGGTGACGATCCAGCCGTCCTTGCAGCGGTAGATGTCTCCCGGGCCATTGTTGAAAGCCCGGTTGACCGTCGCGACACGGTCGACGCCGGTCATCGCCTGTTCGATCAGCATCGTGTTCGAGATCGCCACGGCGGTCCGCAGCAGCGCGCCCTCGACCTTTTGCCCGCGTCCCGTCTTGCCGCGTTCCATCAGCGCCGCGAGTGTGCCAAAGGCCGAAAGAAAGGCGGTGCCGAAATCAACCCACGGCACCTTCGTCATGATCGGCTGATCGGGAAAGCCCGAGAGAAAGACCGCCCCCGACATCGCCTGGCCGATCCCGTCGAAGCCATGCTTGTTGCTGAGCCGCCCGCCAGCGCCGAAACCGGTGACGGTGGTCAAGATGATGTCGGGCTTGGTCTGGCGCAGGCTATCGAGGTCGAGTGCCAGCGAGCGCAACACGCGTGGCGGAAGGTTGGCGACGATGACGTCGGCGGTCGCGACCAGCTTCTTGACGATCTCGCGACCCCTTGGGGCGGCCGGGTTGAGCGTCATACCAAGCTTGTTGCGGTTCATCGCGACGAACATCGCGCCGCCGCCATCCGGGCCGGCCCCGACCGGGATCATCCCGCGGTCCTCGCCGCCATCGCGACGCTCGATACGGATTACCTCGGCGCCCAGATCACCCAGCAGCGCGGCACAAAAGGGCCCGGCGATATAACGGCCAAAATCGAGAACGCGAATGCCGTCCAAAACGCCCGCCACCGCTCCCTCCCGCCTGATGCGGGATCAGCGTAACGTACGGGGCGGGCCGCGCAAGATACCTGCGATGATCCCGGCGATCGTCAAGACGCCGATCGCCGCCAACCCGATCACCGCGGTGCCAAGCAGGAAGAGGATCGCCAGCGCGGCGATCGCCCCGCCCGCCAAGGTCATCAGCGCCAGGCTGACGGGGCCGAGCCGCGTCGTGTAGACATAATGCGCGCGGCTGGTATCGGCCGTCGCCCAAACCCCGCGGTCACGCGGCAGCGGGGCGCCGGGCGGGATGATTTCCGGTGCCGGGCGGCGATCGGGGATATCGCTCATGTCGAGTATGTAGGCCGCACACAGGCGGATGACAATTGCCGGCGGTGGTTGCGGCGCGGAAAGATAGGCAGCAGAAAAGTCGAAATGGAGGATCGAGGGATGGCGACGAAGATGCCCTATATCGGACGCGGGTAAAGCTGCTACTCGGTTCGCTCGCCGCTTTTGGGGCTGTGATCTATCGCTAAGTTGTCACCCTGGCATAAAGGCCCGCAGCGTCAGCCAAACGGTGTAGCCAGCCCATTTCGCCGTGGGTCCGGCGCGGAGCGCCTCCCGAGCGTAACGTGCGGCGTCAACATGACGTCCCGAGTTCGCCAGTGCTTCGGCTATCCGTTTGAGCGTGTAGATGTAATGCCGGTGCGCGTGCGCGCGAATGGTGGGATGTTGACAGAGCCGTTGAGCGCGTTTGAACACCGTGAGTTGGAACAGGCGGCGCTCGGATTCTGACAACGACGTTGTCATGCTCGCTGTCTTGGATGGGTCGGGAATATTATGCCGCGCTATCGTGGCGGGCATATATTTCATCACAGTCGCGCGATCGAGGATCCGGAGGTAAAGATCTCGATCCTCTTCCCAGCGGATTCTTTCCTCCATACCGCCGATTTCTTCATATAGCGCCCGTCTTACGATCAGCGTGTTTAAGTGGCAAAAACCCTGACTCCCCAACAATTCATCAACAGTGACGGTATGTACGCCATGGCGGTCCGGCCTGTTGTCATGGCTCGCAAGAACTGCTGGTAGATCCTCAATCCAAATTGGTCTCGGCCTTTGTTCGTTATCAAGGAAAGCAACCTGATTGGTCATGTAAAGGTCAACGGGAGCAGGCGAATTATCAATTACCGTGCAGGCGCGGCTGAGATGATCTTGGTCGATCCAGCAATCGTCGTCATCGAGAAAACACAGATAGGGAGCATTTGCTTTCGCCGCGCCGAAATTACGGACATAGCTGCCGCCATGCCCCTTCGGACTCTGGGCAAGGTTAAAGCGACGAACGCGGTTTGAATCGACGTTTCCGAGGATGAGTTCGTATTCGGATTTATGCTCGGCTCCCGAACCGTCGTTAACAACGATGACCTCCACATCCGAATAGGACTGAGCGAGTACGGAGGCGAGGGCCTGACCGAACAGGGTTGGGCGGTTGCGAGTAGCGATGATCACCGAGAAGAACGGCATCGGATTGGCCTCAGAATTCGCGCATCACCGCTGCCCCGGGTCCGCCGCCGCCAGAGCGAAAACGATGTCCACGAAAAAGGCAGATGGCCGGGGGCAAGCCCCGGCCAAAGGAGAGAAGAGAATCAAGTCACGTCGGGCGCGGGCCGAGATAATCGCGCTTGCCGATGGGAACGCCGACGCTGCGCAGGATGTCGTAAGCCGTCGTGGCGTGGAACTGCACCTGCAGCATCGCGAAATGATAGAGGTAGTTCTGGCCCGAGAGTTCCTGCGGCTGGCCGCCGATGGTCACCGTCACTTTCGCATCGTCCTTGCCGTCGATCTGGCCGGCCGAGAGGCCCTTCAGGCAGTCGATGACCTTGTCGATGCGGGCGTGCACTTCGGCAAAGCTGTTGTCCTGGTCGGGCAGGGACGGCAACGCCACGCCGGCGACCCGGGCGGCGCCGAGCGCGTGATTGCAGACTTGCCGCACCTGCCGCTCGAGCGGGAACATGTCGGGGTAGAACCGCAAGTTCAGCACCACGGCGGGGTCCCATTTCTGCGCGGTGGCGTACTCCTCGCCTTTTTGCAAAACGGTCTTGAGGCCGGTCAAAAGCTGCACGCAAACTGGCACGAAGCCGCTATACAACGTGACTGCCATCTTCTGCTCCTCATGCTTGGGGGATTGTTCCGTGCCGGAGTTTAGCCCGTGCCGGACAAGCGGGGAAGAGAACGATCCACCATAAGGGCGGCTCCCGCCGAGCGTGCCGCCCTCCCATTTCAGCCGCGCCATCATGTCACCTGCGGCAGCTTCATGCGCACCGCGACCGCAGCGCTGGCGACGACCGCCGTATCGTGGCCGTCATCGCTCGGGATATCGAGGCCGCCTTTTACGACGTTGACGGTGACCTGGCCGTGCGGCAGCGTCGCCTTGACCGCCGCGGCATCGACCCGCTCCGGCTGCTGCGCGCCGATCGTGACGTCGACCTGCATCTGCTTCGAGTCGAGACCAAACGATCGGAGGAACGTAAGCGAGGAATGATGCAGCGCGTCTTGCACCGCGCGGATC
>Ga0335085_10005636_pt1 | contig 20032 bp, 18 predicted proteins | sample Lox_Sample_45_FD_206712 | JGI IMG/M metagenome (GOLD analysis project Ga0335085, IMG submission 206712) | Soil microbial communities from Loxahatchee National Wildlife Refuge, Florida, United States - Lox_Sample_4.5 | ecosystem: Environmental > Terrestrial > Soil > Wetlands | place: USA...
TCAACCCATCGATGCGTATGCATATATACTTGAGTTCAAGGATAACAAGAATATTGAACATACGCAGAGAGGGACGGTTGTGTTGATTAGGTGAAATGTGAAAGGGCGGAGAGCGAAGAGCGAAGAGTGGAGGGCGAAGGACGCAACGATTTTGTCCATCTTTAAAATTCGTCTTTGTTCTTCGCCCGTCGCCCTTTCACTTATCCATCACCGGTAGTTCGATATGCGTTGGATATTGTTTTGAAAAATAAATCGTCTGGGTTGCTTTTATAAAATCAGTTTCTTTTGCTTCAAAAATATTGGGAATATATTTCTGGGGATTGCGATCGATCACCGGGAACCAGCTGCTTTGCACCTGTATCATGATCCGATGACCTTTTTTGAATGCATGATTGATCTGATGCAATCCAATCACAAATTCTTCGGGTTGATTGGGAGTGAGTGGTTGTGGATTCGAAAAACTTTTTCTGAATCGTCCCCGAAATACTTCCATGGCAACGGGGAGCTGGTATCCGCTCATCAGAAAATTTTTCTGGTCAAAATCGGGATAGACATCAATCAGCTTCACAATCCAGTCAGCATCTGTGCCGGTGGTACTTGCAAAAAGATGGGCAGTGATATTACCGGTTACAACCAGGTCCTCCGTCAGTGAATCAGTTGTGAAGCTGACAACATCCGGCCTGGTATAAACGAAACGCTGATCCTCTACCTGCCATGGTCTCCACCTGCTGCCACGACCATAGGTAGCTTCGATTGGAAGAACCCTGTAAGGAACAGGGTTTGCAGGATCACTGTCATAACTTATCTTGCCTTTTTCGGAATCAGGTTTATTAAAAGAAGCCGTATTGTCCGGACCAGCATATAAATTCTTCACGACTGATTCCGCAGGTGGCCATTTGCTATATGTTTTCCATATGTTATTTCCTGTCTGAAAACAATATGCTTCTTCAAATTTTCCATCTCCTAATCCTTTCAGCCAGTAATCAAACCATTTTTTTTGCAGATCCCTGAACCAGGGCCCGGTTTTACTTTCGAAATCAATTTTACCCAGACTATCTGCATTTCCTCTCGCCCATTGGCCATGGTTCCATGGACCCAATACAATATGATTCCGGTTGAAGCTATCTTTTTTCTCCATATGCGCGTACATGAGCTGAGGTCCATTCATATCTTCCTGGTCATAATAACCGCCTACATGCAATTGTGGAACCTGCGGGTAAGAGACATAACTCAACGGAGAATTTTTTTGCCAGAAGCTATCATAAGACGGATGTTTTACAAAATTGTTCCAGGTCGGAATTTTACCATGAAAATATTTTTCATTTACATTTTTTAACGATCCGAGTCTGATATACCAGTTATATAGATCAAATTGCGGGAAAGGAAAATCACTGTCTTTGGTTTTGTCAAATTCAATTTCGTAGGAATATTCCATTCCATAACTTAAACGGAATGCACCATTATGATGGAAATCATCTCCCAAAAAAAGATCTCCCATACATGCCTGTTCGGAGGCTGCTTTCAATGCAGGATGCGGATCAACAGAACCGACCAGGGCCAGCCAGCCCGGATATGAAATTCCGACGATGCCAGCTTTCCCGTTATTGTTCGGAATATTTTTAACCAGCCAGTCAATGGTATCCCATGTATCTGTACTTTCATCGATTGCTCCTTTTTGATTCAGATGAATCAATGGCTGATGAATTTGCATATCTCCTTCACTCTTGTATTTGCCACGGATATCCTGGAAAACAAAAATGTATCCATCCTGCGACATATTGTAATATGCAAAACGCGGTGAAGGCGAAAAAATAATATTGTCTTCAGGCAGTCCGCTGTTTGCACCATAGGGTGTACGCTGAATTAATATGGGCAGGTCTTTGTTTATATCTACAGGAGTCACTATGGCTGTATATAATTTTACTCCGTCCCGCATCGGGATCATCACACTGGTTTTTTTGTATTTGATATTCGTATCTGTCTGCGCTGAAAGAGTAAGTATTGTAATCAGCAGGGAGAAAGAGAAAATAATTTTTTTCATGAAATGATTTGGGATAAAAGTAAATAGATTAATAAATATAAAATGGGAAACTCGCAGCTAATTGCAAAGTTCAAAGTTCAAAGTGCAAAGGGCAAAGTTTAAACAAGAATGTCTTTTGCACTTTGACCCTTGACCTTTGGCCTTTGCCCTTACTCATGTATCCGGAGTTTATTTTTAAGCAAAGCAATTTCTTCCTGAAGATTTTTTACTCTCTCCAATAAATGAGTGATTGCATCAATTCCGGCTGTATTGATTTCAAGATCATAATGCAGGTGGACAAACTTTTCCAGTTCCTGCAATTTATCCAATGAAATCATATTCTTTTCTTCAACAGTGCTGATCTCTATCAATCCATACTCGCGCAGCGAAAAAACAAAGGAGGGTTCTATCTGATAATTCTCACAAAAACTGCTTACAGAAATGAATTCTTCTTGTTGCATGGCTGAATTTTTATTTCAAGCTGGATAATTGTCTGAATAATTCTTTTTGTTTTTCAGTGAGGTTAACGGGAATTTGAATGGAATAAGTGATATACAGATCCCCAAACGCCCCTTCTTTTTTGTATACCGGAAATCCCTTGCCTTTCAATCTCGTCTTCGTTCCGTTCTGTGTTTCCGGGTTTACTTTTAATTTTATTTTCCCGCTGAAGGTATCCAAAGTAATTTCTCCTCCCAGGACAGCGGTATATAAATCAAGATTTATGGTGGTATACAAGTCATCTCCCTGTCGTTTGAAACGGGGATCTTCGCCGATGATAAATCTAATATACAGGTCACCGTTAGGACCGGCATTAACTCCGGGACCGCCATGCCCTTTCAGTTTAATCACCTGTTCATTCGCAACACCTGCAGGAATGGTAATCCGGATATTTTTCCCGTTCACTGTTAAAGTCTGCTGATGGGTCCGGTAGGCTTCGGCAAGTGACAAATGCAATTCCGCCTGATAATCCTCTCCCCTGAATTTGACATTAGCTGATTTGCGCTGGTTGCCAAATATGGATTGAAAGAAATCCGAAAAATTGCCATCTCCAAAATCTCCGGAAAACTCCTCTTCGTGTGAGCCGCCCCGGTAGGCATGGGATTGGGATTGCCGCGCTTTTTCAAATTGTTCCGCATGCTGCCAGTTTTCGCCATACTGGTCGTATTTTTTCCGGTTTTCAGGATTGCTCAGCACTTCATTCGCTTCATTGATCTGTTGAAATTTTTTATTGGCTTCTTTATCATTTGGATTTAAATCAGGATGGTATTTCCTTGCCAGCTTCCGATAAGCTTTTTTGATATCTTCCTCCGAAGCACTTTTGCCAACTCCCAATATTTTATAATAATCTATGAATGCCATAAATTCTTCTTTTGATAAAGCGTTTGTTCAGCCTGGCAATAAAATTACTACTGTTCGGCTGATTTTATTACTGTTAATAGCCACGGAGAGGCGGATAATATTTTCCTGCTTCCCTAGCCATAGAAAATATCGAGATAGGACTTATGATGAAGAATATCAGCAAAAAATTCTTAAAAGACTTCTTTTACAATATTCCAGATGACTTTGGGTTTACCCAGGGTATAATAATGAAGGACCTTTACACCTGATTTTTTTAATTCCCTGCTTTGTTCAGTCAGCCATTCAGTACCGATTTTTTCGACCTCTTCATCATTTTTGCATTTCATAATAGCATTGGAGAGATCGGCGGGAATATCCACGTGGAATACTTTCGGCAAAATGGTCAGTTGTTTCTTATTGGTGATTGGCTTAAGTCCCGGAACAATTGGTACTTCAATTCCATTTTGCCGGCATGATTTTACAAAATCAAAATATTTCTGGTTATCGAAAAACATCTGGGTCGTAATATAATCTGCGCCGGCGTCTACTTTGGCTTTCAGGTGCATCATGTCTGTCTGGAGATTGGGCGCTTCAAAATGTTTTTCGGGATATCCTGCGACTCCAATACAAAAATTAGTCTTCCCCCCGTTTTTGATATCCTCTTCCTGGTAAATTCCGTGATTGAGGTTTACTACCTGCCTGAGCAAGTCAATCGCATACCTGTTACCGTTAGGCTCCGGTTCGAAAGAAGCCTCATTTTTCGCGGCATCCCCTCGAATAATGAGTACGTTGTCAATTCCAAGGAAATGAAGATCGATCAGTGCATCTTCGGTCTCCCTTTTCCCGAAACCTCCGCAGATGAGATGAGGCACTGCATCCACCTGGTAATGGTTCATGATGGCGGCGCAAATACCAACTGTTCCTGGTCTTTTCCGGACTTCCACTTTTTCAAATGTGCCATCAGATTTTTTCTTGAACATCGTTTCACTCCGGTGATAGGTCACATTGATAAAAGCAGGTTTGAATTCCATCAAAGGGTCCAGGTGTTCATAGATCGAATTGATCGTTTTGCCTTTCAGAGGAGGCAATATCTCAAATGAGACCTTAGTTCCGTTCGTCTGTTGTATATGTTCAATAACCTTCATAATATTGGAGTGCAAACATAATTCAATAGCAGTAGAACTCAAACTGGTGTTAAAGTATTTTTCCGAATCTCCTTATTCGTTTTCTTCCTCTATTTTTGCCATAAATCAATTGTTTTGAGCCTTAGAATCTACACAAAGGACCTTGTAAAAACATATCGCAACCGCACGGTGGTAGATCATGTTTCAGTCGATGTGAAGCAGGGAGAAATTGTTGGATTACTCGGACCGAATGGAGCGGGTAAGACAACAACTTTTTATATGGTTGTCGGTCTCATAAAACCCGATGAAGGAGAGGTTTTTCTGGAGGAATCAGATATGACCAAACTTCCGATGTACAAGAGAGCACAAATGGGCATTGGCTACCTTCCGCAGGAAGCCTCCGTTTTCAGAAAATTGAGTGTTGAAGACAATATCAGGGCCATTCTTGAAATGACCAAACTCAGCAAGAAAGAACAAAAAGACAAATTGGAAGCCTTGCTGGATGAATTTCGCCTGCATCATGTCAGAAAGAATAATGGTGATTCATTAAGCGGTGGTGAGCGGAGAAGAACCGAAATAGCAAGAGCGTTGGCAGTGGATCCGAAATTTATTTTACTGGATGAACCATTTGCGGGTGTGGATCCGATTGCAGTGGAAGATATTCAGACCGTTGTTGCAAGACTGAAATATAAAAATATCGGTATCCTGATCACAGATCACAACGTGAATGAAACGCTTTCTATTTGTGATCGTGCATATTTACTTATTGAAGGAAAAATTTTCAAACATGGTACTGCGGAAGAATTAGCAGCCGATGAGCAGGTGCGTCGTTTATACCTTGGAAGGAATTTTGAATTGAAGAGAAAAGACTACCTGCACGAAGAAGCAAGAAAAGAAGCCACACTGGAAAATATTATCCTTTCATTTGAAAATGCAATCGATGGAATGGGAAAAATCGAAACGCAAAACGCAGAACGCGAAAGACTCGCATTGCCAATAGGACAAGGCCTTACAAGTGAATCTTTCAATGAAGCAGAAGAACTCGGCCTTCCGGAATATGCCAGATTTATATCCGATACAAAAAATGCATTGATTCAGTATGCAGAAAAAAATAACAGGAAAGAAATCCTGGAGCGCGCAAAAGAACTCGGTGCGGAAGACAGGGATTTAAAATCTGACCTGAATATGCTGCTTGTATTGCTTAAGGCAGAGCATGACTCCGTCTAACTCACCTGCCGTCTATAATCATTGTACATTGGTCTTTTATCATTACTTTGCCTTTGATGAAGTTACTCAGTCCTGCCATATCAAGGCTGGCCCGGCTTCGCTCCTGGCAGATTGAGCAATGGGTTCAAAACCCTGTTGCAGTACAGAGGGAAGTATTGCAACATCTTGTGACTTCTGCGCAATACACTGAATTCGGCAGAAAATATAATTTCTCCAAACTTTTTTCGATCAAAGAATTTAAGAAAGCTGTTCCTGTTCATGAATATGATGACCTGAAACCTTATATCCAGCGGATCATGAACGGGGAAGAAAATATTTTATGGAACACGCCCGTCAGCTGGTTTGCCAAAAGCAGCGGAACCACGAGTGATAAGAGCAAATTTATTCCGGTAAGTGAAGAAAGTTTGCAGGACGGACATTATAAAGGAGCAAAAGATGTGCTGACGATGTATTATAATTTCAATCCTGATTCCGATCTCTTAACGGGTAAGGGACTCGTCATCGGTGGCAGTCATACCATCAATCATCTTAATGAAGCCGTTCATTACGGAGACCTTAGTGCAGTGTTATTGCAAAATTCTCCTTTCTGGGGTCATTGGATAAGAACTCCTGAACTTAATATTGCATTACTCGATGAATGGGAGGATAAGATTGAGAAACTAGCTCAGGGAACGATCCAGGAAAATGTAACTTCCATTTCAGGAGTTCCTACCTGGACCCTTGTCCTGATAAGGAGAATCCTGGAAATAACAGGGAAGGAAAATTTGTCCGAAGTATGGCCGGCGCTTGAATTATATATTCATGGCGGAGTATCGTTTACTCCTTACCGTGATCAATTTAACAGGTTGATCGGAAAAAAAATTAACTACCTGGATCTGTATAATGCCAGTGAAGGTTTTTTTGCCGCCCAGGATAATCCGGGTGATGAAGGCATGCTGCTTTTTCTTGACCATGGAATTTTTATGGAATTCATGCCCATAGAAGAATATGGAAAACCGCAGCCTGAGACCATCGGGTTACAGGATGTGGAGAGAGAAAAAAATTATGCCCTTGTGATCAATACAAATGGAGGTTTATGGAGATACCTGCTCGGAGATACGATTCAGTTTACTTCTCTGAACCCTTATCGTATCAAAGTAAGCGGACGAGTGAAACATTTTATCAATGCATTTGGCGAAGAAGTTATTGTCGATAATTCCGACCGCGCCATCGCCATCGCCTCGGAAAAAACGGGAGCCGTGGTGAATGATTATACTGCTGCACCCGTATATTTCAGTGAAAACAGCAATGGGGCACATGAATGGCTCATAGAATTTGAAAAAGAGCCTGACAATATGGGCGCTTTTGTGTATGAACTGGACAAGGCATTGAAAGGCATTAACAGTGATTATGAAGCTAAACGATATAAAGATATTGCGCTTCGGATGCCGCTGTTGAAAAAGCTTCCGAAAGGTTTATTTGCTGAATGGCTGAGACAAAAAGGCAAATTGGGAGGTCAGCATAAAGTGCCCCGTTTATCGAACGACAGGAAATATATCGACGAAATCCTATCGATGCTTGCGGGTAAGAATATATAATTCTTCAAAATATTCCTGTCTGCTTAATTCACTTGTATTTTACTTTTAAAACAGTTTGAGATGATTGCATGAGCAGTGCAACTGTTATCAGGCTCACAAATGACGAAGTATAAAACAGGTAGAGATAAGGTACATCAATAAAGTTATAAAAAAACACCAGGCTAATTTTTAAACTCGCTAAAGCAATATTCGAAACCCTCTTTTTTTTATTCCGGTAAAAACAAATTATAACAAACACTATTGGAGAAATAAATGAAAGGATGACGAGCAGCGTGTGTAACAATCCCGCCTTCGCTGGGCCAAAAAATTTTGCAAATCCCAAACTCATCCAAAAGACTTCGCGGGAATTCTCCCAAACTTTTTTTGCAAATTCAACATAGTAACCCGGTAGTTGAGATAATTGTACAAATGCCCTCCATCCGAAAGGCAATACGAAAAGAACTAAAAAACATATTATTCCGGTAATAACAAAAATAATGAGCTCTCTTTTTTTTTGATTCAGGATAAGGTATAAAAGGAATGCCGGTATCCAGCCAATCAATGCATATCTGCTCAATACACACAAAGAAGTGACGATACTAATTGAGACAATATTACCTGATGAAATTGCCAGTACCAGCAAGGCATAATAGAATGCGACGATTCCTTCTTCACTCATGCTTAAAAAACCATGAGCCTCGTCTTCTCCAGTTAACCACCAGAAAAGTATAACTCCGATAAGCAGCAGGAAAAAAGATGCAGGTTTATTTCTATTAAAGTCAAGAATAAAAATGAAATAACTAAAAATCAGAATCAGGCAGATAGTAGTAATCCATCTCAGATCGAAATTGAAGACGACTGCCGGAGTAAAAGGCAACCACATGGCCGGAAGATAAATGGGCCTGGTTCCATTCCATATTTCCGGAATATTATCATATACATGTTTCCATTGTCCCGCAATCAATCGTTGATCCATTATCTTAATGACGGGGAGCATATCTGCATAATCGGGATCCACCGGAATAAGATCAAACCAATATCGGGAAACAAAAAAAGCAATGATTACAGTAGCGATAAATAACAGTAGCTTAAACCAACTGCTGAATGCTGAAAAGCTCATTGGGCCCCGAAGGACTGTTTTTATATCAGGAACGGATGTTATCAGCACAGCGAAGGCTATGCCTGATAAAAAATATACCACAGAAAAAACAGGAGTAAAAGCGTATATTTTGAGGCAATAAGTAGCGCACATTGTCTCCGCTGCAAATACAGCCAGCAGCCATTTCTTCCTGTTTTCTAAACTGAACATATCCTTAAAAGAGATAAATAAATATATTTATTTAAAACCAAACGGATGAGTTTATATATTTGACAATCCTTAACCGGATTTTTATGGGATTGCTCGATGGAAAAATATCAATAGTTACAGGAGCTTCAAGGGGAATTGGTGAGGCAATTGCTCTGAAACTTGCTGCAGAAGGTTCGCATATTGTCTTTACTTATCTCAATAGCGATGAGAAGGCAAAGGCCCTGGAAGAGAAATTAAAAAGTCTCGGAATAAAAGCAAAGGCTTTTAAAAGTAACGCTGCAGTATATGCGGAATGCGAGCAGCTGGTAAATGATGTGGTAAAGGAATTTAATGCCGTTGATATTTGTGTGAATAATGCCGGTATTTCGAAAGATAGTTTATTGTTACGCCTTTCGCCCGAACAATGGGATGAAGTGATGAATATTAACCTGAAGAGTGTATACAATATGACCCGGCAGGTGATAAGGCCGATGATGAAGGCAAAAAAGGGATCTATTATCAATATGAGTTCGATTATTGGTCTCCGTGGTAATGCAGGACAGTCCAGTTACGCAGCATCTAAAGCAGGTATCATCGGGTTTACAAAATCAATAGCGCATGAATTAGGAAGCCGGAATATCCGCTGCAATGCGATTGCACCCGGGTTTATAGAAACGGATATGACGCATTATCTGAAAGACGGGGATGCATCGAAATCTTTTTTGGAAAAGATTCCCCTTGGCCGCTTTGGCAGTGCAGAGGAAATTGCCAATATCACTTTGTTTTTAGCCAGTGATCTGAGCTCATATGTCACAGGACAGGTGATCAGCGCCTGTGGAGGACTGAATATCTGATCTAATCGGTTTTGATTTACAATCGCTCAATATTTCGAATTACCGAGGACATTGTCTTTGTCCGCAAATAATATTTGACCATGCATTTGATTCATGAACTGATAGCTGAAAATAAAGTCTGGGCCGAAGGAAAAAAAGCTGAAGACCCCCAATATTTTGAGCGCCTTTCTCATTTGCAAACGCCTGAATTTTTATGGATCGGTTGCAGCGACAGTCGCGTGCCTGCCAATGAAATCACGGGAACACAACCGGGTGAAATCTTTGTGCACCGCAATATTGCCAATATGGTTGTTCATACGGACGTCAACCTGCTGAGTGTACTTGAATTTGCCGTAGTTCATCTAAAAGTAAAACATGTGATTGTTTGCGGGCATTATGGCTGCGGAGGTATTAAGGCTGCGATGACCAACCACGATTATAAACAGGTCCTGAATATGTGGCTAAGACATATCAAAGATGTTTATAGACTTTATCGCGATGAGTTGGATGCGATCAGTGATATTGATAAACGGGCAGACCGGCTGACTGAATTGAACGTCAAAGAACAGGTATTGCATCTGGCTAAAACTTCCATCATTCAGCGTGCATGGCAATACGAACAAAGACCGCAATTACATGGATGGATATATGGTTTGAAAGATGGAATTATCAAACCTTTATTTGAAATGGACGCTAATACAAAGATTGATTCACTCTACCAATACGATAATCTTTAAATTGCTCTTCAAATTATCTATTTCTTTGCCTTGAATTTTTGAATGGCATTTTTTGTGAATTCGCTTACTACCAACTTTCCGGACATGGCTGCCCGTTCGGTTAATAACTGATCCCAGTTTTCGGTTCCTTTCCAGAAAATTTTTTTCATTTCTGCCATTGCATCAGGATTGGAATGAGAAAGATTAGTTGCCAATCGCTGCAGCGATTCATCCATGCTCTCGACCTCAGTGTGCAATTCTGCAAAAAGTCCTTTTTTTCTGGCCCAGTCAGCATTACGCCATAATCCGGCATCTATTGCTAACTGTGAAAAAGCAGAGAGCCCGATTTTTCTTTCAATAACCGGACCTACAATGAATGGGCCTATTCCGATTGACAACTCACTCAATTTAATTTCGGCTCCTTCCAACGCAATGGCATAATCGGCAGCTGCTACGAGCCCGATTCCGCCCCCCACGCATTTTCCATGCACACGGACAATAATGAATTGGGGACATTTGCGCATCGCATTAATGACATGTGCAAATCCATTGAAGAATTCCGTTCCCTGCTCCCTGGTTTTAATGGCTGCGAGTTCATCGAATGATGCGCCGGCACAGAATGACCTGTCTCCGGCCGAGCGAAGAATGATGACCCTGGTTTCCTCGTTGTTGGCCGCACTATGAAATTCCTTTGCGAGTTCATCAAGAATTTTCCCTGGCAGGGAATTACTTTGGGGATGAAAAAATTCGATCGATGTAATGCTGTTACGTGTGGAGGATTTTACATACGGTTCACTCATAATATTATTTTTTTCGCACAAGGTTTTTTCGCGCAGAGCTATCAGAGAAAAAGAGACTATTCCTTTGCATAGTTATTAAAAAGTCTGGTAATCCCTTCCTTCAAAAGCTCCTCATTAAAATTTATTAACAATCCGATTCTCAGGTTACTTAACCTTAAATAAGTCAGCACCTGCTTTTTATGGACAGGAGCGATCGTTTCGAGAGATTTAATTTCGACAATAATTTTCTTTTCTACAATTAAATCTGCACGAAAACCGATATCCATTTTGAGGTTGTCATAGAAAACCGGGATGGCAACCTGGTTTTTTACATCAAGTCCTCTTTTCCGCAATTCGTAGCACAATATTTCCAGGTAAACCGATTCAAATAAACCCGGCCCCAAATGTTTATGAATCTGGATGCTTGCATCAATAATACTTCCCGTGATCTGATTAGTATCCATCCTCCTTTCCTCTGTTAGCTCTGTGCGAAAATAAAACCAATTCAATCAGAGAGCAAGCGTGAGAACAGAAGGAATAAAAGGTGATCATTGCTCTAATTTTCTCACCATCGTAAGAATCGTAGCGATCGCCACACTCTCCCCCGTTTCATCATATACATCCACATACCATTTCACAATTCCTTTTGCGATATCTGTTTCATCTTTTTTATCCTGATCAATTTTTTCCTTACAGGTAAGCTTAACCCCAATCGTTGATCCTGCATACACGGGTTTGACGAAACGGCACTCTTCAATTCCGTAGTTGAGAAGTACAGGCCCCTTTTTTGCGTCGACAAAAAGTCCAGCAGCTGCGCTCAGTATAAAATAACCATGAGCAACGGGTTTGGTAAAGATCGTTCCCTCCAAAGAAGTATGATCCGTATGCGCATAAAAATGATCCCAGGATACATTGGCGAAATTCACGATATCTGCTTCCGTGACCGTTCGTTTATGGGTGATAACGGTATCGCCTATACGTAGTTCTTCAAAATATTTCCGGAAAGGATGTTTTTCATCTTCGATCTGATTGGAAAAAGGCTGGTAGATATTCGTAATAGCGGTAATTGCATCAGGTGACCCTTGTACTGCCACGCGCTGCATATAATGTTTCACACCGCGAATACCGCCCATTTCTTCGCCACCGCCGGCTCTGCCAGGTCCTCCGTGCACCAGCAATGGAAGCGGTGAACCGTGTCCGGTACTTTCTTTAGCACATTCATTATTCAGGATTAGAATTCTTCCATGATGCGTCGCTGCGGAGAGTGCATATTGACGGGCAATTGAATGATCGGCCGTTACGATTGTACTGCATAAAGAACCCTTTCCTTTTTTTGATAATTCGATTGCTTCATCCATATTTTTATATGGCATTATAGTGCTCACAGGTCCGAAAGCTTCGACGCTGTGAACCTCTTCGCTCGAAAAAGGTTTCTCATTCATCAGTAATAACGGGCTCATAAAAGCACCCTTCACAGGATCGGCATCGATCAGTTCCACACTGTCCAATGAACCATAAATGATTTGTGAAGAAGCCAGCAATTGCTGAACCTGTTTTTTTACTTCTGAACGTTGAGACTGTCCAGCCAATGAACCCATCCTCACTTTTTCATTCAGTGGATTGCCGATGGTGGTTTGAGAAAGTCCTTTCACCATTGATTTTAATACATCTTCCATTTTATTTTCAGGTACAAAAATTCTCCTGATAGCCGTACATTTCTGCCCGGCTTTCACCGTCATTTCTTTCCTTACTTCTTTGATGAAGATCTCCCATTCAGGCATATCCGGATTTACGTCCGGTCCGAGCACGATACAATTCAGCGAATCGGCTTCCATATTGAACGGGGTATTTTCTTTCAGGATATGTGGATTTGATTTGAGAAGAATTCCGGTGGAAGCCGATCCGGTAAAAGTGATGACATCCTGTGATTCAACATGGTCTAATAAATCACCGGCGCTTCCGCAGATCAATTGCAATGATCCGTCGGGAAGAATGGCGGATGCAGCTATTTCTTTGACAACAGCTTCCGTCAGGAATGATGTGATGGTTGCGGGTTTTACAATGGCAGGGATGCCGGCCAGTAAATTCACGGCAATTTTTTCGAGCATTCCCCACACCGGGAAATTAAAAGCATTGATATGAACTGCAATTCCTTCCTTCGGTACTAAAATATGCTGAGCCATGAATGTGTCGCCTTTACTCAGACTCATTCCTTCACCATCCGTACAGAATATTTCATTTGGAAATTTTCTTCTCAGAGAGGCATAAGAAAATAAATTGCCGATTCCTCCTTCAATATCGATCCAGCTGTCTGCACGTGTTGCCCCGGTTTGATAGCTGATGCTATAAAATTTTTCCAGATGATTTCTCAGGTGAAGTGCCAGAGCTCTCAACATTTTACCTCTTTCATGGAAAGTCATTTTTCGAAGCGCGGGATTTCCTTTTTTTCTTCCATATTCCAGCATGGCTGCAAAATCCAGTCCTCCCGTACTCGCCCGGAATATTTCATCACCCGTTACAGCATTGTATAAGGCCTGACCATCCCCATCACCGGGAATCCATTTCCCTGTTACATAATTTCCAAGTTTATTCATATGGAATTTTTTAGGATAATTCTTATGGCTGTGAAGAATTATCTACACTAAATTAATTCAAAACTATAAATCAGAAAGTTGGTATCATTTTATGAATAAACCTTTAATTTTGTTTTCAGAGAGGTTTTGGAATGGGTCAAAAAGTAACTGCTGTTATATTATTGATTGCGATGGCAGGATCTGCCTTCAATAAAGTCATTGCCCTGATCGATTACAATCTCAATAAAGAATTTATTGCATCAACACTCTGCGAAAACCGCGACAGGCCCGCATGCTGTTGCAAAGGAAAATGTTTCTTAAAAAAACAATTGCAAAAAGGAGAAACTGATAAGAATGGTTCAAATTCTGCAAAACAGAAATTTAATACAGATGTATTTCAGGAAGACGGTTTAAATAGCAATCTGTTCAGTTTCCAGGGAAATATCGCCGCATTCGAAAATTATCAATCAAGTCTCTACACAAACTCGCTGCAGCAGGTTTTTCATCCTCCGGCTAAGCTATAGTTGTTCTCTTATTTTTCAGCCCTTCCAGAAACATGATTAGCGTGGGTGACTGCAACTGTCCCTACAAGTTTCTATAATTAATGAGATTTTACAGCAGTTATTACATTCATTATTTTAAAGTTTATGAAAAAAATTATTTTTATTCTACTCATGTTCATATCGGCTTCTTCTTATGCATGCGATATATGCGGATGTGGCGGGAGTAATTTGTATTTAGGACTCCTTCCAAATTTCAAAAGTACATTTATAGGCCTTCGCTATCACTATTCTCAATTTCATACTGTATTAGCGAACGATCCCAGTGAATACAGCCATAATTATTACAATACAATTGAAGCCTGGGGAGGTTGGAACATTGGAAAACGCTGGCAGGTATTGGGATTCATTCCATATTATTACAATAAACAGATGGATGACGATGGACCTTCCAGCAAAAGCGGATTAGGCGATATTACTTTGCTGGGAAATTATTTATTGCTTCATACTAAAAAGAGCACTAATCAAAATGATATCGTTGAAAATGAACTTTGGATTGGCGCCGGTGTAAAATTACCAACAGGCGGCTTTCGGGTCAACCCCAGTGATTCCAATACAACTGTTGCTGATATCAATTCACAAATAGGCACAGGCAGCACCGATTTTATCCTGAATGCTTTATATATTTTCAGGTTCAACCGGTTTGGAGTGAGTACCACAGTAAATTATAAAATGAATACTGCTAACAGTTCGGATTATAAGTACGGAAATAAATTGACGGCTACAAGTCTTGCTTTTTATCGTTTACGTTTTGGTAAGATGGCCATGTCGCCCAATGCCGGAGTTCTCTATGAGAATACAGCGGGTAATAATCTTTCTGGTGAAAAAGTTCAATATACCGGAGGATGGGCGGTGAGTGCTGTAGCAGGGATTGAATTTTCATTCAACAAAATAACTGCCGGCTTCAATCTGCAGGATCCCCTTAGTCAGGATTATGCAAGCGGACAAACCAAAATGCAATTCCGGGGAATGGCGCATATTACCTTTGCACTATAGGTAAATGATTTTCGGTTCGGATAAGGCAGGGGTTGAAATTTCAAAATCGACCCCGGTCTTGATTCTTTTTTTCATTTTATCAAAGCAAAAAATTTTTTTATGATAAATAGAAGATATTTCTTTCTTATTCCGGCTTTTTTATTTTTATCAGCATGTCATAACAGTAATCATCAAACTGCATCTCCAGCGGCTAAGGTTTCCAGAGATTCAACTGAAACCAAAAAAGATCGCTTATTAAAACTTGACCTGGCATTGAGAAAAGATCCTGCATGCGGCATGCCCCTGACTGCAGGGCTCGAAGATACTGTTCATTACAAAGGCAAGCTATATGGATTTTGTTCGGAGGAATGCAAGAAACAATTTTTGCAGAATCCGGAGGCATACCTGTCAAAAAAATGATTTCTTTTTGTGACACTATGACACAAAATGCCATTGGTAAAAGATTTGAGTGAATGTAGGTATGAATAACGAGTATTCTTTATTGGATTACAATCCAGGGAACGATTATGAATTACTGGACATTTATTCAAAAACAATTACCCGAGCAGTTGCTTCAGTAGCAGAGTCAGTGGTTCATATCCAGGTGCAGAAAGAAGTGGATGACAGGAGGAAGAATCAGAAATTATTGATGCCTGCATCAGGTTCCGGATTTATTATTTCATCAGATGGATTTCTGATCACTAATAATCATGTCATTGAAGGAGCAAAAGAAATCAAAGTTGCTTTGTCTGACGGACGCCTGGTGAATGCAGATCTGAAAGGAGCTGATCCATCGACAGATATTGCTGTATTGAAGATTTATGAAACGGGATTGAGGCCGTTGACAATGGCGAATTCGGATGAGTTAAAACCCGGACAAATTGCAATTGCAATTGGCAATCCATTAGGATTGCAACACACGGTTACTACCGGTGTTGTGAGTGCACTTGGGAGAACACTAAGGGCAACCAATGGAAGGATGATCGATGATGTAATTCAGACAGACGCATCGCTCAATCCGGGAAATTCAGGTGGACCACTTGTAAATTCATTGGGACAGGTCATCGGCGTTAATACCGCGACCATCGCATCAGCACAGGGATTATGTTTTGCAGTTTCTTCCAACCTCGCTGCTTATGTCGCAGGGAAGCTGATCATGGATGGAAAAGTGAAGCGTGCATACCTTGGAATTGCAGGTCAATTAGTGAATCTCTCTGAGAGAATGATTGCTGCGAATAAACTGGAAAAGAAAACAGGAGTTTATGTATTTGAAATCGTCAATGATCAAAATGTGTATAACCGCGAGATCAGGATCGGAGATATTATTGTGACATTCCGGGATAAACCCATTGGTTCGGTAGATGACCTGCACAAAGAATTAAATGAAAAAGCTATCGGTCGTGAAGCTATAACGGGTGTATTAAGAAATGGAAGGAGGGTGGATATCAAAGTAATTCCGGGATCGCTTGCCTCAATGAATTGATCATTGAGTAACTTTCCTTGCGTCAATTTCTTTGGAGAGCAAATCGAAAATTTCATCGATAGTCCCCTCACCTTTTACATATTCGACCTTGTCGTATTTCTTGTAGTGTTCTGCAACAGCTGCTGTTTTTTTCTCATATTCTTCGATGCGGGCGCGAATTACTTCTTCATTTCTGTCGTCAATGCGATCGGAAGTGAGTCCGCGTTTTAATAAGCGGTTGACCAATTCCTGTTCACTGACCTGCAGGGCAAGTACAACAGCGATTTCAGTATTTTTCTGGGCGAGTAATTTATCAAGCGCTTCGGCTTGTGCATTGGTCCGGGGAAAGCCATCGAACAAAAAGCCATTTGCCTTAGGATTATTGTCCAGGGCCGAGTTGATCATTTCAATTACGATCTCATCAGGGACCAGTTCCCCCTTGGCCATCATATTCTTGACAGCCATTCCCAGGGGAGTAGCATTGGCGATTTCGCTGCGCAATAAATCACCCGTACTAAGGTGCTTTAGACCGTATTTGGATATAAGTCGTTCTGACTGTGTTCCTTTTCCACTTCCGGGTGGTCCGAATAGAATTAAGTTAAACATGTTTCTTACTAACCTTGGAGTTGACAAATATAATATAGAGGATTTAAAATTTTTAACATTTTCATTAAAAGTCCGAAAGTTGGAAAATTGCGAAGTCTGAACTGCGAAAGTCCGGAAGGATCTGTACTACAGTTTTATACACTTCTGCTCTTCAGACTTTCACACTCCAAACCAATCCGTCTCAACTTCGGTTACGTACATTTGTTATAACTATCAAAGCCATGAACAAGATTTTCAGATATTGCGCTATCGCCCTGCTGGCACTCACATTCCAGTATTGCACTTATTCCCAGTCTTCAAATAAAATGAAATTAACAAGTATGGATACAACAAAAAAACAAAATAACCCGGTGTACTCACATTCCGATTCATCCAAGGTGAATTTGAGTGATGATGAATGGAAGAAGATATTGCCGAAGGATATTTATTATGTAGCGAGGCAAAAGGGAACCGAGCGCCCCTGGACCAGTCCTTTCGAAACATCCAAGGAAGTAGGAACTTATTATTGCGCTGTTTGCGGCAACCCATTATTCAAGAGCGATACAAAATTTGAAAGCGGATGCGGCTGGCCAAGTTTCTACGAACCTATCAGTAAGGAAAGTATTATTTACCTGGAAGATCATTCATATGGAATGGAGAGAACTGAGGTTGAATGCGGACGCTGCCACTCACATCTGGGTCATGTATTCAATGATGGGCCGCCGCCAACCGGACTTCGTTATTGTATAAACGGAGTGGTGCTGGATTTTGAGAAAGCAAAGGATGCCGAAAAGAAATATAACGAAGCGAAGAAGAATTCGTAGAAAATATTTCGCACAGAGCCAGCAGAGAAAAGCAGCTCTTTCCTCTGTTAGCTCCGCGCGAAAAAGACTTATTTAGCTCTTAATAACAAAACTCCATGTGGGGGAATTGAGACGCTATAAGAATTGGTAAATACTCCCAGATCTTTTTGTCTCCACAGGTCTCGCAATTTCAAATTTGCCGGTAATTGAATTTCCGAAAAATTTATTTGCTGCTTATTAGCCTTATCATCCAGGTTAAAAATGGCAATGGCCCTGCTTCCATCTTCCAGTTCTTTTGTCCAGACCTGGATTTGATTTTTATCCAGCATTTTTTTTGCAGGTTTAGCCAATGCATCCTGATCGATGGAAATCACTTCATCATTGTTCAGGAGGTTGAGGGTAAAATCATCGAGCTGGCTCATATCACATCCGATCAGGAGAGGTGCCGATAACAAACACCAAAGGCTGATATGCGTATATTGCTCATCGGGAGTAAGGCGGGTATTGTGCAATTGTGGTCCCCATCCAACCTTACCTACAATTAGCATATCAGGATCGTTAAAATGTCCGGGTTGAATATAAGGAGCAGATTTATCCTGAGTGAAGCCAATGCCGGAGAGGCTTGACCAGTTATCCGTGATATCACCTGTTGTGCGCCAGCTATTGCCACCTACTTCGGCTCCCCATTTCCATACATCGCCCATTCCATACTGACAAAGACTGAAAACGATGTCTCTTTTATTTTTTCTCAAGGCATCGCGCATCACGAAATAAGGTTTTTTAAAATCTTCCAGGGAAGGAGAAGCAGGAGCGATCTTGCCATAAGAACACCAATCGTATTTCAGATAATCGATTCCCCATTCCGCATAGGTCTTTGCATCCTGATCTTCGTGCTGGTAGCTGCCGGTATATCCACCGCATGTCAATGTTCCCGGCGAAGAATAGATACCGGTTTTCAAACCCAGGCTATGCACAAAATCACAAAGCGCTTTCATGTCGCGAAATTTATTATTGGTAAGGATTTCTCCCTGGTCATTTCTGCCCGATTCCCATCCGTCATCGATATTGATATAGGTCCAGCCATGATCAGCGAGTTTATCATACATCGCTTTGGCGGATGCTCTTACTTTTTCATCGCTGACACTAAGTCCCCAGCAATTCCAGCTATTCCATCCTAATGCCGGGGTCAGACAAATATTATCACCGCAAATAATCGTGAAGTTTTTGCTGACTGTATTGATTTTATTTTTTGCAATGAGCTTTACTTTAAAACTCCCTTTTGCATTGAGCATACCCGTTATAATGCCTGTTTGTTTGTCGACATGCAATCCGGCAGGCAAGCCAGTCACATCATAGGCCACAGGTTTCTCTCCTGTAGCGGGAATTTTATACTGAAAAGGAGATCCGGGCCTCACACCAAATACAGACGGTCCGTTGATCTTTGGCGAAGCAGTTGCAGCAGGAGTCAAAATATACGGTACTGATTCCATGGCGATCACTTCTTTTTTGCTGCGGTCTTCCTGGAAATTATAGATGACCTGGAAAGATTTGTTTGCAGGAAGAGCAGTTTTATAGGTGTACTCAAAAGGCCTGTTTTTCGCAAAATCAGCTCCGATGGTTTGTTTGAAAGCAATTTCTCCCGAAACGGGGTCCCGGATGATGATCCTCAATTTCCCTGTAAAGTCATATGCATCACTGTTAGATGAAAGGATAATTTTTTTGGAAATTTTTTTGTCTGCCCCGAATTGGAAACCATTATCCCCCGTATTGATCACAATAAAATCGGTGACATCCATCACACTGATTCCATATTTCCCATCATACATTCCTCCGTCGCCGCCATGATCCCAGACCCTGACAGCAATCACATTGTCCTTGTCCCATAAAATTCTTTTGTCATTTAATGAAATGGTATAAGTTCTGGGAGCATCATATACCCCCTGTTTTATGTCGCCACCTCTTCCTGCGTTTCTTCCGAGAAAGGATCCGTTCAGGTAGACTTCATCACCGTCGTCAATTTTTCCGAGCTCAAATTTTAATTTCTCTTTCAGGAAAGATTTTTCTCCGATGGAAGAAGGAATGATGATATGAAGACGATACCAGGCAAAGCCATCGTAATCCGGGTATCCCTGGTATTCCCATGATTTTCCCACTTCGATGGATTGCCAGCTGCTGTCATTGAAAGCGACAGAA
>Ga0335085_10005639_pt1 | contig 20024 bp, 14 predicted proteins | sample Lox_Sample_45_FD_206712 | JGI IMG/M metagenome (GOLD analysis project Ga0335085, IMG submission 206712) | Soil microbial communities from Loxahatchee National Wildlife Refuge, Florida, United States - Lox_Sample_4.5 | ecosystem: Environmental > Terrestrial > Soil > Wetlands | place: USA...
ATGCAGGTGGCGCAGGTAGTGCGGGGTGTAGACGTACGGGCTGTGGCCGAGCAGCAGGAGGCGGCCATAGGTGGCGTAGTCCAGCGGGTCGGTGGAGCCGGCCGGCGGCAGCACGGTCAGCACCGCCACCGCGATCAGGCCGATGGTCAGCAGCAGCCGCGCGCTCGGCCGGGCGCCGCGGCGGATGGCCAGCAGGCCGGCCACGACGCCGCCCGCGCTGGCCAGCGCGGCGAACCACAGGACGTAGGTCACCGCATCGGCCGAGACGTGCCGGACCGGCAGCTCCCAGGGCGGCCCGCCGGCCGGCATGGCCAGCGGCGGGCGCATCCAGCCGCCGCGGACCAGCGACGCGGCCACCATGATCACGATCGCGGCGCCGATCCCGGCCCAGGCCAGCCAGATGAGGCCACGCGCCGTACGGCCGGCCGGACCGACTTCGGCGGGTGGTGAGGCAGGAATTTCCCCGGCCGCGCTGATATCGCTGCTCATGGTCCCCAGGTCGTCGGCTTCGTGATGAACCCCGCATCGGGGTGCGGGCACATGCGGCCGGCGAAAGGAGACAATAGCTCAGCAGATGTCTGGATCGTGACGGGAATCGCCAATAACACGAAATCATGAAAAATTTTGTGCCCGAGCTATATTGAACCTTTGCGCTGGTCCGGGGCGGGGGAGTCAAGGAGAGTTAATAACTTAACATCCAGAACTAAAACGCTTGACCGGATCAATACGGTGGCCGCATTCGCACTTTAACGGGATGGCCGGTGATCCGTTCCGTACGGCCTATCACGAGCATGTATCGAGGGCGCCCGGTCAGGGCCTGACGGCCCCGGTGACCAGCCACTGTGAGCCGCGCGCCCGCAGGACCAGGGTGCAGAACCGGGCCAGCAGCCAGACGCTGAACGCGACCCACAGCGCGACCAGGCCGCCGTGCCGCAGCACCACGATCACCGCGCCGACCGCGAACACGGCCCCGGTGGCCAGCCCGGCCAGGGCCAGGTAATCCTGATCGCCCGCGCCGATGAGCACGCCGTCGAGCACGAACACCACCCCGGCCACCGGTTGCTGGGCCGCGGCCACCAGCAGGATCGCCACCAGGAGCCGGCGCACGTCGGGTGCGGCCGTGAACAGGCTGGGCAGCACCGGGATGGCCACGATCAGCGCCGCGCCGAACACCACCCCGTAGATCACGCCCCAGCCGATCATCCGGTTGGTGGCGGCCCGGGCGCCCGCGACGTCGCCCGCGCCCAGATACCGCCCGGTGATGGCCTGGCCGGCGATGGCGATCGCGTCCAGCGCGAACGCGATCAGCGTCCACAGCCGGATGGCGATCTGGTGCGCGGCGATGGCCGCATTGCCCTGGTGGGCCGCGATGGCGGTGATCACGATGAACACCGCCTGCAGCGCCAGCGTCCGCACGACCAGGGCGAAACCTGCCGCGGCGGCGGTGCGCAGGCCGGCGCGGTCCGGGCCGGACGGCACCCCGGCGCGGCGTGCGCCGCGCAGCACCGTGGCCAGGTAGGCGGCGGCCGCGGCGGTCTGCGCGATGACCGTGCCCCAGGCCGAACCGGCGATGCCCCAGTGCAGGACCAGCACCAGGACGGCGTTCAGCATGACGTTGACCACGTTGGCGGCCACGGCCACGGCCAGCGGGGTGCGGGTGTCCTGCAGCCCGCGCAGCACCCCGGTCCCGGCCAGCACCAGCAACATCGACGGCGCGCCCAGCAGGCTGATCCGCAGGTAGATGACGCCCTGGCCGGATACCTGGGCCGAGCCGCCGAACGCGTGCACGATCGGCCCGGCCAGCGGCCAGCAGATGGCCAGGACGGCCACGCCGATGAGGGTGGCCAGCCACAGCCCGTCGATGCCCTGCCGGATCGCGGCCTGCCGGTTCCCGGCGCCGAGCTGCCGGGCCACCGCGGCGGTGGTCCCGTAGGCCAGGAAGATCGAGATGCCCACCAGCGTGGCCAGTGCCTGGCTGGCCACGGCCAGGCCGCCGAGCGGAACCGTGCCCAGCCGCCCGACGATGGCCGAGTCCGCCAGCAGGAACAGGGGTTCGGTCACCAGGGCGCCGAACGCCGGTACGGCCAGCCGGAGTATCTCCCGGTCGTGCGCGTTCCACCGGGCGGCCCGCAGGCGCGGTCGCCGGGCCTGGCCGGAAGCCAGCGAGGGGGGCATGCCTCGGATGCTAGGTACAAGCCCTAAGTACTTGCAACTAGTTTGCAGTTAGCTCTCACGGCTCAGGCGGGATCTCAGCCCTGGGTCGCTGGCAGTGGGCTCGTCAGGCTGACGGCGCCGCCGGGATGGGTGAAGTGCGGTGTGCCGTGGGGTCGCCGGTGACGCTCCAGCCGGCCTAACGCGGTGGGATCGAGCGCGGCCAGCTCGGCCAGCGTCGCGTCCCGTGCTGATTGCTCAGGTGAACACATATTCGAATCATCGCACTCAGCGCTGACAATTTCGTCATGATCCGCCGACCGGGCCGCCCGGCGCGACCACCTGGCGGGCACCGGTACAGACCACATCTTCCCGGCACGGGGTTGCATGCCGCGCGGCCGGGACGAAATCAGCTAGCCGAGCGCGGCGTACGCGGCCGCCTGAACCTCGTCATGCACCGGGTGCCCCCACGGGCCGTCGAACGTCCGCTGGGTCAGCACCAGCACGGTCAGGTCCCGCGCCGGGTCGGCCAGCCAGGTGCTGCCGAACCCGCCCGCCCAGCCGAACGCGCCGGCCCGCTCACCGGCGGTCACCACGGACACCGAGTATCCCCAGCTGATCTCGTCGAAGAAGCCCGGGCCGAGCCCACCGCGGGCCTTCTGCCCGGCAGTGAGCTGATCTCGGGTCATCTCGGCCACCGCGTCCGCGCTCAGCACCGGCCCGCCCTCGCGCAGCAGCATCTGACTGAACGCCAGCAAGTCATCCGCGGTCGACACCAGGCCGGCTGCCCCATCGCCGAACGGTGGCGGCTGGCTGAACAGGCCGGCCGGCTCGTCCCACACCTCCAGGCCGCCTGCCGCCGGCTGGTACGCGGTGGCCAGCCGGCTGGGATCGGTGGTCCAGAAGCCGGTGTCCCGCATGCCCAGCGGCTCGAACACCCGGCTGGCCAGCACCTCGCCGAACGGCTGGCCGGTGGCCCGGGCGCACAGCACGCCCAGCACCGACGCGCCGGTGTTGTAGAACCAGCGCTCGCCCGGCTGGGCCAGCAGCGGCAGCGAGCCGAGCCCGGCCATCCAGGTGTCCGGGTCCGGCTGGTTGCCCAGGTCGGGCGGGCCCAGGGTGGCCAGCCGCAGCCGCTGCTCCGCCGCCATGACCGGCCACGGCTCGGCCGCGGCGAACATATCGACGGTCATGCCGAACCCGAGCGTGAACGTGAGCAGGTCCCGGACGGTGATCGAGCGGTGGGCCGGGACGGTGTCGTCCAGCGGGCCGTCCATCCGGCGCAGCACCTGGCGGTTGGCCAGCTCCGGCAGCAGCCGGTCCACCGGCTCGTCCAGCCGGAACAGCCCCTCGGCGGCCAGCGCCAGCGTGGCCACCCCGGTCAGCGGCTTGGTGATCGACGCGATACGGAACAGCGAGTCACGCTGTACCGGCGGCCCGCCGATGGTCAGCGAGCCGAGCACCTCGGCGTGCACCTGGCCACCGCGGGCGGCCAGCGCCACCAGGCCGGGCACCCGGTCATCGCCGACGTGGCCGGCGGCGACCTTGTGCAGCTGCGCGAGCCCATCTGCGGTCAGCGGGTCAGCCATGCACAGTCAGCTCCCTCAAGTCGATGGCTGTAAACCAGACGGCCCGGATACGGCAAACTCATCGCTGGCACCCTCATCACTGGGCCGCGCTCAGCCGCGGAGCTGGTCCAGTGCGCGCTCGATGCGCTGCTGCGACACCGGGCCGCGGGTGCCCAGCATCTGGGCGAACAGGCTGACCCGGAACTCCTCGATCATCCAGCGCACGGCCTGGGCGTCCGGGGCCTGCCGCCGGGACGGCGGCAGGCCGGCCAGCACGCCGGCGTAGTCACCGGCCACCTGGTGCACGGAAGCCATCCGCTCCGCGTCCCGGCCCGGCGATTCCGGCGCCTTGTCCAGCCGCCGGATGATCGCCTGCAGGTAGCGCAGCAGGTCACCCAGCCGCCGGGCGCCGGTCGCGGTGATGAAGCCCGGGTAGATCAGCGCCGACAGCTGGCCGCGCATGTCGTCGAACGCGGCCGCCAGCGCCGGGGCCGGCCGCGGGCCCAGGCTGGCCTCGGCGGCGTGCGCCTCGGCCAGCACCTTGGCCACCCGGGACACCACGTCGGCGGTTTCCGCGGCCAGGCGCTCGCGGGCCAAGTCCACCAGCCGGCCGAACCCGGCGGTGTCCCAGGCCGGGCCGCCCGCGTCCAGGATGATCTGGTCGGCGGCGGCCGCGGCGCAGTCGTCGAGCAGCGCGTCGGTGCTGCGGTACGGGTGCCGGCTCATGGCCAGCTTGGCGCTGACCGGCAGCCGGCCGGCCACGGCGCGCGCCCCGGACGGCACGGCCAGCAGCAGCAGCCGCCGGGTGCCCCGCAGCATGGCCGCGTCCGCCTCGGCCTCGGTCTCGTACAGCCGGATGTCGGCCGCATCGCCGGCGTCGGCCAGGGCTGGGTACGCCCGGATCTGCCCGTGCTCGAACACCCGGGGCAGCGTGTCCAGGTCCCAGCCGCGCAGCCCGGTGCGGGTCAGCCCGCGGGCCGCCTCGCTCAGCGTGGCCTGCAGCCGGGGCCGCAGCTGGCGGCGTAGCCCGGCCAGGTCCTTGCCCGACGCCAGCACGGTGGCATCTGGGCCGGGACCGTCGTCATCCAGCACGCGGAACGTGACGCGCAGGTGCGCGGGCAGCCGTGACTCGTCGAACGCCGACCGGGGCACCGGCACGCCGGCCCGCCGGCTGAGCACCAGGCTGAGCCGGTCCAGCAGGTCCCCGTGCGGCGCGCCCAGCTCCGGCAGCACCGCCCGGGCCGTGTCCGGGACCGGCACGAACATGGTGCGCAGCGGTTTCGGCAGCGTGCGGATCAGCTCGGTCACGGTCTCCTCGCGCAGCCCCGGGACCTGCCAGCCGAACGCCGCCGCGTCCACCTGGTTGAGCTGGGCCAGCGGCACGTCCACGGTCACCCCGTCGTCCGGCGCTCCCGGCTCGAACTCGTAGGACAGCGGCAGCCCGCCCCAGCTCTCCGGGTAGTCAGCCGGCCCGATCTCCCCGGCGGCCGGCCCGACCAGGTCGGCCAGCGTGAGGTCGAGCAGCTCCGGCGAGCCGGCCCGGGTCTTCTTCCACCAGCTGTCGAAGTGCCGGGCCGACGTCACCGAGGCCGGGATCCGCCGGTCGTAGAACTCGAACAGGACCGTGTCGTCGGCCACGATGCCGCGCCGCCGGGCCTTCTGCTCCAGGCTGGCCGCCTCGTCCAGCACCTGCTGGTTGCGGGCGAAGAACCGGTGGTGGGTCTGCCACTCGCCGTCCACCAGCGCGTGCTGGATGAACAGCTCGCGGGCGGCGGCCGGGTCGATCCGGGCGAAGTTGACCGTGCGCGCGGGCACGATCGGCAGCCCGTACAGGCTGACCTTCTCGGTGGCCAGCACCGCGCCCCGCCGCGGGTCCCAGCGGGGCTCGCTGTAGGTCCGCCTGACCAGGTGCTCGGCCAGCGGCTCGGCCCAGGCCGGGTCGATCCGCGCGGTCACCCGGGCCCACAGCCGGGACGTCTCGACCAGCTCGGCCGCGACCACCCAGGACGGCGGCTTACGGGCCAGCGCCGAGTCCGGGAAGATGGCGAACCGCGCGCCGCGCGCGCCGGCGAACTCGGCCGGGCCGCGCCGCTTGCCGCCGCGGGCGTCCCGGCTGTCCTGCATCCCGATGTGCGAGAGCAGCCCGGCCAGCAGCGACATGTGCACCCGGTCGGCCAGCTCCGGCGGGAACCGGTCTTCCGGCTCCGCTGGCCCGGCTGATTCCGCCGGCCCGGCCGGCCGCGGGCGGCGCCGCCCCCGCCCGATGACCACGCCGAGGTCGGCCGCGGCCTGGCGCAGCTGCCCGTACACGTCCTGCCATTCGCGCACGCGCAGGTAGTGGAGATACTCCCGGCGGCACATTCTTCTGAACGCTGACGTGGACAACTCGGCCTGCTGCGCGCGCAGGTACTCCCACAGCGCGAGAAAAGCCAGGAAGTCGGACCCGGGCACGGCGAACCGGCGGTGCATGGCGTCGGCCGCCTCGCGGTGCTCGGTGGGCCGCTCCCGCGGGTCGATGATGGACAGCGCGGCCGCGATGATCAGCACCTCGCGGACACAGCCGTGCTGGCCGGCCGCCAGGATCATCCGGCCCAGCCGCGGGTCCACCGGCAGCCGGGCCAGCTTGCGCCCCACGTCGGTCAGTGCTGGCCGGGGGGACGCCCCCCCGGGCCCCCCGCTCGCCGCTGCGCGCCGAACGTCGGCTCCGCGAGCACCCGCCTGCGGCGGGCCTCGCCTCGCCGGCGCGGGCCTGCTCCCACTGACGGGCCCCGCCTCGTCGGCGCGGGCCTGCTCTCGGCGCGGGCGGAAGGCGCCCAATTCCTCCAGCAGCCGGGTTCCGTCGGTGATGTTGCGCGAGTCCGGCGGGTCGATGAACGGGAAGCCGGCCATGTCGCCCAGGTCCAGCGCGGCCATCTGCAGGATGACCGAGGCCAGGTTGGTGCGCAGGATCTCGGGGTCGGTGAACGCGGGCCGGGCGGCGAAGTCCTCCTCGGTGTACAGCCGGATGCACACCCCGTCCGCGGTCCGCCCGCAGCGGCCCGCGCGCTGGCTGGCCGACGCCTGCGAGATCCGCTCGATGGGCAGCCGCTGCACCTTGGTGCGGTGGCTGTACCGGGAGATCCGGGCCGTGCCCGGGTCGATCACGTAGTGGATGCCCGGGACGGTCAGCGACGTCTCGGCCACGTTGGTGGCCAGCACCACCCGCCGGCCGGCCAGGGAGTGGGCAAACCGCGATGGTTCAAAGACCCGGTGCTGCTCGGCCGAGGACAGCCGGGCGTACAGCGGCAGCACGTCCAGGTCGTCCTGGCCGGCCAGCGCGTCGGCGGTGTCCCGGATCTCCCGCTCGCCGCTGAGGAACACCAGGATGTCGCCAGGACCGTCGCGCTTGAGCTCGGCCACCGCGTCCAGGATGCCCTGGACCTGGTCCCGCGGCTCGCGCCCGGGGTCGTCCGGGTCGGCCAGCGGCCGGTAGCGCACCTCGACCGGGTAGGTCCGCCCGGACACCTCCAGCACGGGAGCACCGGCGCTCTGCTGGCCTTCTTCGGCTCCGCCAAAAGCGACCGAGAACCGCTGCGGGTCGATGGTGGCCGAGGTGATGATCACCTTCAGGTCCGGGCGGCGGGGCAGCAGCCGCTTGAGGTAGCCCAGGATGAAGTCGATGTTCAGGCTGCGCTCGTGCGCCTCGTCGATGATCAGCGTGTCGTAGCGGCGCAGCTGGCGGTCCCGCTGCAGCTCGGTGAGCAGGATGCCGTCGGTCATCACCTTGATCAGCGTGCTGTCGCTGGAGGTGTCGTTGAACCGCACTTTGTAGCCGACCGCGGCGCCCAGCTCGGTGCCGAGCTCGGCGGCGATCCGCTCGGCCACGCTGCGGGCGGCGATCCGCCGCGGCTGGGTGTGCCCGATCTGCCCGGTCACCCCACGGCCCAGCTCCAGGCAGATCTTGGGCAGCTGGGTGGTCTTGCCCGACCCGGTCTCCCCGGCCACGATGACCACCTGGTGATCACGGATGGCCGCGGCGATCTCGTCCTTGACCTGGCTGACCGGCAGCTCGGGCGGATAGGAGATGGGCACCAGAGCGCTGCGGACCTCCGCGCGGCGGGTCTCGGCGCGCGCGGCCGTGCGCGGCGCGATAGGCGGGGAGGTCACTGGTTACCTAACGCTTTCCTGGTCTGGCTGCTTCCCCCGGCGGCGGCGGCCCCCGGTCAGCATAAGGTGGGGCATCCAGGCTGGGTTGGCGAGGAGGATGGCGTGGCCGAGGAGGACGTGCTCACGAGCTTCGGCGGCGGGGCCGGGGACGATGACCATGCCGAGACGGACTTCGACACCACGGTGGCGCATCCGGCCCGGGTGTGGGACTACCTGCTCGGCGGCAAGGACAACTTCGGGGCCGACCGGACCGCGGGCGAGCAGGTCCTGCGGATCATGCCGGAGATGGGGCTGGTGGCCCGCGGTGGCCGCGAGTTCCTGGCCCGGGCGGTGCACTTCCTGGCGGCCGAGGCGGGCATCCGGCAGTTCCTGGACATCGGCACCGGGCTGCCCACCGCGGACAACACCCATGAGGTGGCGCAGCGCGCCGCGCCGCAGGCGCGGATCGTCTACGTGGACAACGACCCGATCGTGCTGGCCCACGCCCGCGCGCTGCTGACCAGCGACCCGCGCGGCGAGACCGCGTACATCAGCGCGGACATCAGGGACACCGACACGATCCTGCGCGAGGCCGGGCAGACCCTCGACTTCACCCAGCCGGTCGCGGTGATGCTGCTGGCCATCCTGCACTTCATCCCGGACCGCGACGATCCGCACGCGATCGTGGCCCGGCTGATGCGGGCCACGGCGCCGGGCAGCTACCTGGTCATCTCGCACGCGTCGAGCGACATCATGGCCCAGACGGTGGCGGCCGGCGCGGTGACCTACAACCAGCACTCCGCGGTGTCCATCAACCTGCGCACCGAGCAGCAGGTGGCCCGGTTCTTCGACGGCCTGGAGCTGGTCCCGCCGGGGATGACCCCGCTGGGCCACTGGCGGACCGGTGCGGTGAACGTCGGCGCGCTGCCGCTGCTGCCCACCTACACCGCGGTGGGCCGGAAGCCGAGTGACCCCAGCCCAGGCTGACGCGCTGGCCGCGCTGCGCTGCCCGGTCTGCGGCCAGCCGCTGGCGGCCCGTGAGCGCGTGCTGCGCTGCGCGCGCGGCCACGCCTACGACATCGCCCGGCAGGGCTACATCAACCTGGATACCGGCGGCGGCCGGCCGCACCAGGCCGACACCGCGGCCATGATCGCGGCCCGGGAGAGCTTCCTCGGCCAGCGGCACTACGCGCCGATCGCCAGCGCGGTCAGCGGGCTGGCGGCCCGGCTGGCGCCGGCCGCCGCCAGCCCGCCTGGCGTCGTCCTGGACCTGGCCGGCGGGACCGGGTACTACCTGGCCGCCGTGCTGGCCGCGCTGCCCGGCCGGGCCGGCATCTGCCTGGACCTGTCCAAGCCCGCGCTGCGCAAGGCGGCCCGGGCGCACCCGCGGGCGGTCGCGGTGGGCAGCGATGTCTGGCGGCCCTTCCCGGTGGCCGACGGGTCGGCCGCGGTGGTGCTGAGCGTGTTCGGCCCGCGCAACCCGGCCGAGACGATCCGGGTCCTCGGCCCGGACGGGATTTTCCTGCTGGTCATCCCCGGGCCCGAGCATCTGGCCGGGATGACCGGGCCGCTCGGCCTGCTCAGCGTGGACGCGGCCAAGCCGCAGCGGGTGGCCGCGGCCACGGCCGGCCTCACCCGGATCGGTGGGGAAGACCTGACCTACCCGCTACGGCTCAGTCACCCGGCCGTTCATGATGTGGCCAGCATGGGCCCGAGCGCGCATCACATCAGCCCGGCCCAGCTGGCTGACCGGATCGCCGCGCTGGCGGACCCGCTGACGGTGACCGTTTCCGTCACGATCGCGGCTTATCGCGCTGGCTGACCGAACTACCGCCCAGTACAGGGTTGCGGTCTGGGCGTAGTCACGGTGAGGTGGACCGGGGGAGGCCGCGATGCGTGAGGGCTTGTGGGCGCCGCCGAACCGTGCGCTGACCGCTGGCCTCGTGCTGGCCATCACGTTCGTCGCGGCTGAGGCGCTGGCCGTGGTGACGGTCATGCCGCTAGTGGCGCGTGAGCTCGGTGGGCTGTGGCTCTACGGCTGGGTGTTCAGCGCGTTCATGCTGGGCAGCATCGTCGGCATCGTGGCGGCCGGCCGGGAGGCGGACCGGCACGGGCCTGCCGTCCCGTTCCTGGCCGGGCTGGTGCTGTTCAGCGCGGGCCTGGCCGTGGCGGGACTGGCCCCGTCGATGCAGGTCCTGGTGGCCGGCCGGGCGCTGCAGGGCATCGGTGGCGGCGCGGTGCCCGCGGTGGCCTACGCCTCGATCGGGCGCGGCCTGCCCGGCCGGCTGCGGGCCCGGATGATGGCCGTGCTGTCCACCGCCTGGGTCGTGCCCGGGCTGGCCGGGCCAGCGCTGAGCGCCGAGGTGGCCCACTTGTTCGGCTGGCGGTGGGTATTCCTGGGGCTGCTGCCGCTGGTGGCCATCGCCGGGCTGATCGCGGCGCCCTCGCTGCGCCGGCTCGGCCCGCCGGGGACCCGGCATGCCGGCGAGCACCGGCTGACCGATGGGGTCCGGGTGGCGGCTGGGACCGCGCTGATGCTGGCCGGCCTGACCGTGGCCGCGGGGGGCTGCGCGCTGGGCGGTTTGCGGGGTGGTCCGCTGAGCGCGCTGACCGGCGCCGGGCTGATCCTCGTGGGCGCGGTGACCGGGCTGCCCGCGCTGCGGCGCCTGCTGCCGCCGGGCACCGGGCGAGCCCGGCCCGGACTGCCGGTGACCGTGCTGACCCGGGGCCTGCTCACGTTCGGGTTCTTCGGCGCCGACGCCTACGTGACGCTGACCATCACCGTGCTCCGGCACCACAGCCCGGTGCTGGCGGGCATCGCGGTGACCGGGTCGACGCTGGCCTGGACCGTGGGCGCCTGGGCCCAGGCCCAGCTCAGCGCGAGCTGGCCCGGCCGCCGCCTGGTGCGCATCGGGCTGGTCATCATCGTGGCCGGCATCGGCGGGATGGCGACCGTGCTGAATCCGGCCGTGCCGGTCCTGGCCGGACTGGCGGCCTGGACGCTGGCCGGGCTGGGCATGGGGATCGGCTACGCGCCGACCACGCTGATGATGCTGCGCGAGGCGCCACCCGGCCGTGAGGGCTGGGCGTCCGCGTCGCTGAACCTGGCCGACGTGCTCGGCACCGCGACCGGCATCGGGGTTGGCGGCGCGGCCGTGGCCGCGACCGCCGGCCTCGGCCCCGGCCTGCGCGCCGGGGTGGCCATTGCGTTCGTGTTCAGCGCGCTGGCCGCGCTGGCCGCGCTGGCCCTGGCGGGCCGGCTCCCGGCCGGCCTGATCAGCCCGGCACCGGCCGGCCCGGCCAAGCGGGCCCCGCTGGCTGAGCCGGCCAAGCGGGTCAGCTGACCGGGATGACCGCGAACGTGGTGATGACGCCGTTCTCGACCAGGTACTTGCCGTAGAAGTTCTTCACCGAGCCGTCGGTCTGCAGGGCGGTCAGCCGGGCCGTCACCGCATCGCCGGCATGGCTGATGATCGTCACCCGGTCCGCCCTGGTCGTGCTGAACCCGTTCTCGAACTGGCTGAACGTCAGGCCGGCGCGGCTGTTCCTCCCGCCCAGATTCCAGGCCCGCAGGTACTGGTGACGGGTGATCGCGGCGTAGTAGGCCTGCACGATGGCGACCGGGGTGGTGGGCACCGCGGCCGGGCCGGATGCCTGGGTGCCGTGTCCCTTCGACCCGGCCGCCGCCGATGCCCCGTTGCGCAGCGCGGCGTCGTGCAGCACCACGTAGGTCCCGCCGCCCAGCACCGCGAGCACGGCCACGCAGGCCGCCGCGGCCCAGGCGCGCCGCCGGCCCTGACCGCCCACCGGGGCCGGCCGGCGCAGCACCGGCATCGGCGTGGTCGCCGGGCGGCCCGGCGGCCCGGCTGGCTCGCTGGGCGGGCTTGACGGCTTGGTGTCGGCCGGCGGCGCCGGGCTCGGCGCGGGGTCGGCGGCGGTGGGTGCGGCGGGCCGGGCGGGCCGCGCGGGCGGGCCGCCCGGCGCCCGGACGGTCCCGTCCAGCGCGGGCGCGCAGGCCTGCTGCAGCGCGGTGCTGAACGCCAGGCAGCTGGGGTAGCGGTCGGCGGCGGGCTTGGCCAGCGCGCGCGCCATGACCTGGTCCACGGCCGGCGGCAGGTCCGGCCGGAAGCTGGTCAGCTTGGGCGGCGGCGCGTTCAGCTGGGCCCACATCACGGCCATGTTCTCGTCCCGGCGGAACGGCGGCGAGCCGGCCAGCAGCTCGAACGCGGTGCAGGCCAGCGCGTATCCGTCTGACCGCCCGTCCACCTGGCGGCCCTCGATCTGCTCCGGGGCCAGGTAGTTCAGCGTGCCCAGCACCTGGCCGGTCATGGTCAGGTGCGACGTGGCGTTCAGCTGCTTGCTGATGCCGAAGTCGGACAGGTACACGTGGTCGGCCCGGCCGGTGTCGGCCACCCCGCCGAGCAGCATGTTGGCCGGTTTCACGTCGCGGTGCACCAGGCCGCAGGCGTGCGCCGCGTCCAGTGCCGCGGCGACCTGCCCGACGATGCCGAGCGCACGGGCCACCGGCAGCCGGCCCTCCCGATGCAGCAGGCTGTGCACGTCCTGGCCGGCCACGTAGCGCATCGCGATGTACAGCACGCCGCCGGCCTCACCCGCATCGAAGATCGGGATGATGTTGGGGTGGTCGACCGACGCGGCCGTCCTGGACTCCCGGATGAACCGCTGCCGGAACGCGTCATCCTGGGCGTAGTCCTGAGCCAGCACCTTGAGCGCCACCCAGCGGCCGAGCCGGACGTCGCGCGCCCGGTAGACCACCGCCATGCCGCCCCGGCCGATTTCCTCCTCGAGCTGGTAACTGGCTATCTGTGCGCCCGCGTTGAAATCGATTAACCCCGCAGGAAGGTCGTCAGTCACCAGTGCCTCCAGCGTCAGTCCCCGTAGCTCACCGGCCGCCGCTGGGCTGGGCCGGGAGCGAATAACGCTAGCAGCAGCCTAAGCCAACGGACGCTCAGTCGCCCAGTGCGTAAGGTGTTGCCGCGCCCCTGCCCGGTCACGGCCCTGAGAAGTTGAAGTAGTGCAGGCTCAGGTAAGGCGCCGGGCCGCCGGACGTGAGCACGATGTAGACGTTGTGGATTCCGCTGACCTGGGTCATGTTCGACCCAGTGGTCGTCCATGAGCTCCAGCCGCCGGTGTTCGCGATCGAGAAGCCAGCGACTGGCGTGCTGGCCGGGTTGTCCAGGACCACTTCCACCCCCCCGCTCGCGCCGTGGGGTGCGCCGGAGGCCACCCGGGCCGTGAAGTGGTTGGCTCCCGAGCCGAAATTGACGTCACGGTATTCCAGGTAGTCGCCGTCGGCCAGCTGGGCCGCCTGGTTGCCGTCGACCCCGGCTGGGCTGGGGTCCCCCGTGGCCGCGGTGATCGTGATCGTGCCCCGGGACGCCGCGTAGCAGTCGGCGGAGAAATTGGCGGTCGCGGTGGCCGGGCAGGCCGTGCGGGGGCTGGCCCCGTGGGCCGCCGCGCCGGATGCCGGTGCGGTGGCCACACTGGCGTATCTGGTCAGGTAGATGGCGAAGATCACGCCGTGCCGGACGAGAAATGTGCCGCGGAAGTGGTTGACCATCCCGCCCGCCAGCACCGTGGCCAGCTGGGCCCGCACCACGCCGCCCGATACCGACACGATGCGCAGGTTATCCCGCCTGGTGGCGGCCAAGCGGGCCACGAAGCGCCGGTACGTGGTCCCGCTGGCGGCACCACCCAGGCGCCAGGCCACGGCGTAGTCCCGGCGGTTGATGGCCGTGATGTACGCCCGCACCGTAGCGGCCGGGGCCGTCGCCGAGGTCATCGCGGGCCGCGTGGCCGCGGGGGCCGACCGGGGCGAGGCGCTGGCGGGGCTGGCCGGATGCGGCGGCGAACTGTGCTGCAGCAGCACGAAGGCAACACCGGCGGCGGCGAGCACCGTGGCGGCTGCCGCCCCGGCGGCGCGCCATCCCCGGGCCCGCCCGGGGCGGGCCGCGCCAGGCGATCCGATCGCCGGGTCATCCAGGCCGGGGGCGTCCGCGTCCGGGCTCGGGGCGGCTCGCCCGGAGGCCGGCCGAGCCGCCGCCGTCCCGGCCCCGTAGGCCTCCTCTGAGGTCTGCAGCAGCAGCCGCCGGAACTGTTTGCTGTCACGGTGGCCGGGGCGGGCGCCCGGATGGTCCGCCTCCGCCGCGACCGGTCCATCCGGCGGCACGCCGGGCGCGAGGCCGCAGGCTTCCGCCAGGGCGGCGGCGAGCGCACGGCAGGTGCCGTACCGGTCGGCCGGGGCGGTGGCCAGCGCCCTGACCATCACCTGGTCGATGGCGGGCGGGAGGTCGGGCCGGCGGCTGGCCAGCGACGGGACCGGCCCGGGTTCGCTGGCCCGGGCGCGCTCGGCGGCGAACGGCGGTTCGCCCGCGAGCATCTCGAAGGCGGCACAGGCCAGCGAGTAGACGTCGGCGCGCCCGTCCACCGGCCGGCCCTGGACCTGCTCGGGAGCGGCGTAGTGCATGGTGCCCAGCCATTCCCCGGTCAGGGTCAGCCGGGAGGCCGGGCCAGCCTGCTGGCCGGGGCCAGGACCGGCCAGGATGGCGTGATCACCGGTGTTGTGCACATCGGTGGGCGCCTGCTTGCTGATACCGAAGTCGGACAGGTAGATGTGATCAGCCGTGTCGTCCCCGGCTGCGCTGTCCAGCAGCATGTTGGCCGGCTTCACATCGCGGTGCACCAGCCCGCGGGCATGCGCCGCGTCCAGCGCGGAGGCGACCTGGGTAATGATGCTGATGGCCCGGGCGGCGGGCAGTGGGCCCGCCTGCTTGATCAGGCTGTGCACGTCCCGGGCGGCGACGTAGCGCATGGCGATGTAGAGCACGCCGTCGGCTTCGCCCGCATCGAAGATCGGGATGATGTTCGGGTGGTCGACCGCGGCGGCGGCCCGGGATTCCTGGATGAACCGCTGCCGGAAGGTCGGCTGACCTGCGATATGGCGGCCCAGGATCTTCAGCGCCACCCAGCGGTCCAGCCGGACGTCGCGGGCGCGGTAGACCACGGCCATGCCGCCGCGGCCGATTTCCTCGAGTATCAGGTAGCTCGCTATCAGCGAGCCGGCCTGGAAGTGCGAATCTGCCGTGGCGTCAGCTAATCCCGCAGGAACCCCGTCAGCCACCCGTGCCCTCCAGCGCTGAAACCCCCTGCGGCCGGCCGCCCCGCCGGCAATACCTGCGGGAAGTACCGTAGCAGCTTCCTAGGCCAGCCGGCGCTCGGTAGCCCAGCGGGTGAGCTGATGCCTGGTGGACAGCTGCAGTTTGCGCAGCACCGACGACACGTGGCTCTCCACGGTCTTGGCTGAGATATACAGCTCACGGGCGATTTCCTTGTAGGTGTAGCCGCGGGCGATGAGCCGCAGCACTTCCCGCTCGCGTGGGGTCAGCTGGTCCAGTTCCGGGTCCAGCGGCGGCTGGCCCGCGCCGGCCGACGCGAACGCGTCCAGCACGAACCCGGCCAGCCGGGGCGAGAACACGGTGTCACCGGCGGCCACCCGGCGGATCGCGTCGATCAGGTCCGGGCCGGAGATCGTCTTGGTCACGTAGCCCCGGGCGCCGGCCCGGATGACCGCGATGACGTCTTCGGGGGCGTCGGACGCGGACAGGGCCAGGAACCGCACCTCGGGATGGGCCGCACGGACCGCGCTGACCACCAGCTGGCCGCCGCCGCCCGGCAGGTGCACGTCGAGCAGCACCACGTCCGGCAGGCGCTCGCCGATCAGCTCGATGGCCGGCGTCACGTCGTCCGCCTCGCCGACCACGTCCACCTGGTCGCCGAGCTCGGCCCGGACGCCGGACCGGAACAGGCCGTGATCGTCGACGATGCAGACCCGGGGGAGCGCTGGCCCGTTCATGCCCGGCTCGGCTGGCGCTCACCGGCCACCCGGGGCATCCGCAGCGATACCTCGGTGCCGTCGCCCGGCGCGGTCCGCACCACCGCGGAGCCGCCCCGCCGGGCCATCCGGGCATGGATCGACTCGGCCAGCCCCTTGCGGTCGCCGGGCACCGCGGCCGGGTCGAAGCCGCGGCCGCGATCCCGCACGTACACCGCCACCTCGGAGGGCTCGACCTCGGCGAACAGCGAGACCACCTCGGCGCCCGACCACTTGACCGCGTTGACGGTGGCCTCGCGGGCCGCGGCCAGCAGCGCGGCCAGGTCGTCATCCAGCGCGCAGTCGCCCACGGTGATGGCCTCGACCGGTATGCCGTGCTGCGCCTCCACCTCCTGCTGGATCAGCCGGATGCCATCGGCCAGCGTGGCCGCCTGGCCGTCCAGCGAGCCCGGGGCCCGGTCGTCGAACAGCCAGCTGCGCAGCTCCCGTTCCTGCGCCCGGGCCAGCTGCACCACCTGCTGCGGGTCATCGGCCCGGCGCTGGATCAGGGCCAGCGTCTGCAGCACCGAGTCGTGCACCCGGGAGGCCATGTCGGCCCGCTCCTCGGCCCGCACCCGGGCCTGCCGCTCGACCACCAGGTCGCGGGCGATGCGCAGCCACCACGGGCCGAGCAGGATCACCACCGCGGCCAGCAGCAGCGCCACCCCGGCCAGCCCGCGCAGCGTGTAGCCGTTCGGGTGGCCGGAGAACAGCAGGCCCATCCCGGTGCCGACCAGCACCACGGCGATCACTATCCGGAGCACGATCCGGCGCCGGCTGCCGCCGCCGGCCAGGCCGAGCAGCGGGTCGGTGAGCCGGCGGAGCAGCGCCTGCTCGGGTTCGGGGGCGTTACGCCAGATCAGCACGAGGCCGGCCACGCTGACCACCAGCGGCCAGGCCGCCGTGCCCAGCCAGGTAGCGCCGAGCGCGGAGGCCAGGATGAACACGATGGCCAGCAGCGAGCCGAGGCCGGCCGCGAGCCCGATGCCGCGCCGGTCGGCCAGCGCCTGGGTGGCGATGTTGCCGCTGGCACCGGCCTGCGGGATGAGCAGCCAGCTCACCACGTAGGCGGCCAGGCCGAAGCCGCTGAAGATGGTGGCCACCACGAACGCCGTGCGGACCAGCGTGACGTCCAGGCCGAGCCGGGCGGCCAGGCCCGCGGCGACCCCGGCGGCCAGGCGGCCGTCCTCCGGCCGGCGCAGCGGGCCGCTGTCCCGCGGCCCACGCAGCCAGCCGCGCGCCCGCCCGCCGCGGCGCCGGGCACCCCAGCGGTGGTCCCAGGGCGCGGCCGGCGCGTCCGATCGATCCCGCATCCCCCTATCATCCCGCGCCGGGGCCGGGGTGGCCATCAGGGACAACCCTGATCCCGGCCGGGACAACATCAGGGCCGGGTCAGGGTACTTCCGAATGGCCCGCGGCGGCCCGTGCCCGCAGGCTGGAGGCATGGAAACGACCACGAACCCAGGCGCCAGTGACCAGACCTGGCAGCAGCCCACCACGTCACCCACTTCCTCATCCAGGCCGCGCGTGCTGTGCCGGCCCACCGAGGACCGGATGCTGGCCGGCGTGGCCGCCGGCATCGCGCAGTACCTCGACGTCGACCCGACCCTGATCCGGATCGCGTTCGCCGTGCTCACCCTGTTCGGCGGCGCCGCCGTGCTGGTCTACCTGGCCGGCTGGCTGCTCATCCCGGAAGAGGGCAGCGACCAGTCCATCGCCAGCTCATTCGTCCAGTCCCGGCAGCGCTGAGCCGGGCCAGAGCCGACAGAACGGGGAGATTTCCAGATGCCAGGGAGAGGGAGGCGGGACTACGCCGCCGACGCCACCATGCGGGTCTCCGACGCCGACCGGGCCGAGGTGGCGGACCGCCTGGCCCACCACTACGGGGACGGCCGGCTCGACCAGGCCGAGCTGGACGACCGGCTGGGCCGGGCCATGACCGCCAAGACCCGGGCCGACCTGGACGGCCTGCTGCATGACCTACCTGATACGGGGGTGACCCGGATGGAATCCCAGGCGCCGCGGCGGCCGCCGCCGCCCCGGCCGCGCGAGCCGCGGCGGCACAACTGGCTGCGTGTCGTGCTGATCGTCGTGCTCGTCCTGGCCGGCCTGCGCCTGCTCGGCGCCGTCGGCGGCCTGTTCTGGCCGTTCGGCTGGTTCTGGGGCTGGATGTGGCCAGGCCCGTGGCTGCTGATCGCGGTACTGGTCTTCCTCTGGCTGAGGTTTGGCCGCCGCCGGGGCTACCGCGACTAGCCACCTGAGCACCACCGCGCCCGCCGCCCAGAAGGAGGCCTCACTCGGCCTGGCGGCGGGCGCGGGCGCGCCGTTTTCCCTCGTGCATGGCCTGCACCCGGGGGACCGGGATGGTGTGCCCCTCGGCGATCAGGGCGGCGCTGAGCGGCTGCGGGTCCGGCAGCAGGCCGCCCCAGCGCCCGGCCGGGCCGAGCTGCCCGGCCGCGGTGCGCAGCGTGAAATCGGCCGGGCTGACCTGATCCAGGTCGTCCCACGCCACCGGGAAGGACACCGGCGTCCCGGGCCGGACCCGGGGGCTGTACGCGGCCACCACGGTCGCCCCGCCCGCCCGGGTCGGGTCGAGGAACACCTTCCCCTCCCGGTCGGCCCGGATGAACGCCGTGGTGGCCAGCCCGGGATCCAGCCGTTCCGCGCGGGCGGCCAGCGCGCGGGTGGCGGCGGCCGCGTCGGCCAGGCTGGCCGACCCGTCCAGCGGCACGAACACGTGCACCCCCTTGGCCCCGCTGGTCTTCACCGCACCGGCCAGCCCGGCCTCGGCCAGGGCCTGGCGGACCAGGTGGGCGGTCTGGACGGCCAGCCGGAAGTCGCCGCCCTCCGGTGGGTCGATGTCCATGACCAGGTAGCCGGGCTGGTCCCAGTGGCCGGCCCGGATCAGCGTGGGGTGGTACTCGATGGCCCGCTGGTTGCCGAACCAGAGCAGGGTGCGCCGGTCGTCGCACAGCGCGTAGCTCACCTGGCGCCGTGAGCTCTCCGCCCACAGCGTGACCGTGCTGACCCAGTCCGGCGTGTATTTGGGCACGTTTTTCTGCATGAACGGGGCCTGCCCGCGCAGTACCCGGATCACGGACAGCGGGCGGTCCCGCAGCTCGCCGAGCAGGTGCCCGGCCGCCGCGTCCAGGTAGTCGACCAGGTCGCGCTTGGTCGCCCCGGCCCCGTCGAACAGCGGCTGGCCAAGATTGGTCAGCGATACCCCGGCCCGTTCCTCGTCGACGGCGATGGTGGTCCTCCCTGGTCAGTTTGGCCCGCTACGGTTAGCCCCGTGAGCGTTCAGCCGTGGGACGGCCCGGCCGTGTTGCTGGTGGGTGTGGACGGCTCGGACACCTCCCTGCGGGCCGGGGCCTACGCGGCCGGGATGGCCCGCCGTCAGCACGCCCGGCTGATCGTCCTGTACGTCCGGCCGTTCAGCGCGATGGCCGGGATCGGCGCGGGCGCGGCGATCTCCATGAACGAAGCGTACGACGAGGTGGCCGAGGAACTCCGGGAGCAGGTCGAGTCGCAGACCGTCCGGCTGGGCATCAACGCCGAGTTCGTGGAGCGGACCGGCAACCCGTACGCCGAGATCGTCAAGCTGGCCAACGAGGTGCGCGCGGACGCGGTGATCGTGGGCGCCTCGACCAAGGCCGGGCACCGGTTCGTCGGCTCGCTGGCGGTGCACCTGGTCCGGGCCAGCCGCTGGCCGGTGACCGTGGTTCCATAACAGCTGCCCTGACTCAGCAGCTGGCCGCGAGCGAGGCCACCACGTGGTAGGGCAGGTGCCGTGGGTGCACCAGCAGGGCCCGGGCCACCTGGCGGATCTGCAGCCGCAGCGGGGTCAGCACGGCCTCGCTGCGCCGCCACGCGGACACCTCGTCCCGGCCGGCGATGGCCCGGCGGAAGCGCCGGGCGTCCCCGCCGTCGCTCTTCCAGGTGGGCAGCCAGGCCCGCAGCTCGTCGTCGTCCTCGAGCATGGTCCAGTCGCGCAGCCGCTGGCCGATCTGCCCGGCCGCGTCGATCACGAAGATCCGGTCCCGGCGGCCACCGCTGATGCCGGCCACCCGGCCGTCCGACGTCCGGCTGTGGTGGATGCTGGCCGAGCTGAACTCGGCCCCCACGGCCAGCGCGGCGACCGCGTGGCCCGCCTCATGCCAGGCCGTCTCGACGGTGGCACGGCGGGCCGGGATCAGGCTCGGGAAGCAGCCGCAGTCGTACCGCTGCCGGATCCACTTGTCGTGCACGATGGATTCGTCGTCATACCGGATGACCTGGTCGAGCCGGGC
>Ga0335085_10005640_pt1 | contig 20022 bp, 17 predicted proteins | sample Lox_Sample_45_FD_206712 | JGI IMG/M metagenome (GOLD analysis project Ga0335085, IMG submission 206712) | Soil microbial communities from Loxahatchee National Wildlife Refuge, Florida, United States - Lox_Sample_4.5 | ecosystem: Environmental > Terrestrial > Soil > Wetlands | place: USA...
GTGAGCTTTAAGTGGGTAGGGTTGCACCCACTTCCGGGCGAGCCTACTGTGCAGGTCGGAATCCAGTGGAACAGCCCGGGACATCCCCCTCTAGCCCTGATTGTCGAGCTCGGCTCGGCGCTGGTTACGGCGTTGGGCCCCCCCTTGACGGCGCTTCCGGTTTTTGAACTGCCGACTCCGACCCAGATGCCAGCCCCTATGGTGCCGACGCGTGATCCCCAACTCGAACTCTTAATGGACGTGGAACTCGACGTAACCCTGCGCTTCGGTGAACGCCAAATGCCGCTGCGCGACATCCTTGACCTATGTGCTGGCTCGGTGGTGGAGCTCAATCAATATGTCGAGGACCCGGTGGAACTTCTGGTGGGAAAGAAAGTGATCGCTCGCGGAGAAGTCGTGGTGGTGGACGGGAGCTACGGACTGCGGGTAATGGAAATTGCCAGCCCGATGGAGCGCGTTGAGTCTTTGAGAACCTGAACTGATGGCCCGATGACCCGATCCCCCGATTTCTGGGAGCACGCTGCATGGCTTTAATGAGAGTCGATCGCTTCCTGCGACAATGTGAATTCCCTGCTTGCTCCCATCGCCGGCGATTGTGGCATGCTTGGCTGGAACCCCTACGCGGTTACTCCCTGGAGGGCCACTGGTACTGCGGTCCTGAGTGCTTTAAACAAGGCCTCACGTCCGCGATCGGGCAGTTCCTTCCCGGGACGGCTCAACCGCAGGTCAAGGCCCACCGCGTTCCCTTGGGACTGCTGATGCATTCTCGGGGGCTTGTAAATAATGAGCAACTCAAAAGGGCTCTAAAAGCACAAAGGGATTCGGGTAGCGGGCGCGTGGGGGAATGGCTACGGCACATCGGGGCCGTCAGCGAAGAGCAAGTGACCCAGACTCTCGGCTTGCAGTGGTCCATTCCGGTCTTTCCTCTCAACCAAAGCCGGCAGTTTCTGGAATGCGCCCATCTTGTGCCTTTCTCCCTCCTGGAAGTGGCGGAAATGGTGCCGGTCCACTACCTTCCCAACAGCCAACACCTTTATGTGGCCTTCGTCGATCGCATCCATTATTCGGCACTGTATGCCCTCGAGAAGATGCTGGCGTGCCATACCGAGCCTTGCCTGGCGGCACAGTCGCAAGTGCTCCAAGCGTTAAAAGAACTTCGCAGCCGGCCTCGCCCGGTGGAAATCCTCGTGGATGACATCTCTGACCCCGGGGAGATGGCAAGCACGATTTTAGGGAACTACGTGCGACTCGGCGCCACGGACGTTAGAGTCAGCGGATTTGACGGCTTTATTTGGGTGCGTATCCTCTCCCCTGACGGGTACACCGACATGTTGTTTGACTCCCGGAGAAATCAACCTGAAGTTATTGTTCCTTCGGAATCGCGGCAATAATTCCGTGTCGCGATTGCCAAGCAGGAAAACCCACGCGCTGGCGCAGACGGTGGCTTGTGCCCTTTGCCTCTTGGTTTTCTCTTGCTGCTCGACCGCGACCTGCGGGAGCAGGTTAATTTGATTTTATGGCGGCGAATCTGCCTCGCCAAACGGTTCGGCTCCTTAAGAGCCGCAACCAAATATTCGGGGCTTCCTTTCCGAAGGTTTCATCCGGGGGGGGCAGATGAGACCTACGGGTATAATGCTATTCTCTTTCGGGAACCCTGGATTAGGAGGTTACGATGGCCGAAGCTGGTGAAATTTCCACTAATAATGGGCCGCTCACGGCTTTGACGGAAGACGAACGCATGTTTCAGGAGATGGCTCGTGAGTTTGCCGCAAACGAAATCCTTCCCCATGTCAAGGAGATGGATCGGGAGGGAGCGTTCAACACCGTGTTGATGGAGAATTTTTTCGCACAGGGTTTTATGGGAATTGAGGTTTCCGAGTTTTACGGGGGCAGCGGCGGCACGTTTTTCCTGGCGATTCTGGCCATCGAGGAATTCTCGCGTGTGGACGCTTCGGCGGGTGTAGTGATCGATGTTCAGAACACGCTGGTGAACAACGCGCTCCAAAGATGGGGAACCGAGGAGCAGAAGCAGAAATACCTCCCCCGCCTGGTGCGTGATACGCTGGGCGCCTACGCTCTCTCCGAGGCGAACTCCGGCAGTGACGCCTTCGCGCTGGCGATGCGCGCTCGTGGGGACGGCGACCACTTTATCCTGAACGGCCGGAAGCTCTGGATCACCAATGCCAAGGAAGCGGGCCTGTTCATCGTCTTTGCCAACGTGAATCCCGAGGCGGGCTATCGCGGCATCACGGCATTCCTCATTGAACACGGCACGCCAGGGTTCACCGTCGGCAAGAAAGAGGACAAGCTCGGCATCCGCGCTTCCTCCACCTGCGAGCTCATTCTAGAGGATTGCCGCGTGCCCAAAGAGAACGTGCTGGGCGAGGTCGGCAAGGGTTACAAGGTAGCGATTGAGACGCTTAACGAAGGTCGCATCGGAATCTCCGCGCAAATGGTGGGAGTGGCGCGTGGCGCGCTAGAATGCGCCGTTCGTTACGCCCGGGAGCGCAAACAGTTCGGCAAGCCCATCACCGAGTTTCAGGCAATCCAATTCCAATTGGCGCGGCTGGCCACGGACGTTGAGGCGGCGCGCCTGATGGCCTACAACGCCGCGCGGCTGAAGGACGCGAACCTACCCTTCCTGAAAGAAGCCGCCATGGCCAAGTATTTTTGCTCGCAAGTGGCGGAGCGCGTGGCTTCCGAGTGTCTGGAAGTTTACGGCGGCTACGGCTTCACGCACGATTACCCAGCGGAAAAATTCTTGCGTGACTCTAAGATCGGGAAGATATACGAAGGCACATCGTTCATGCAGCTTCAGACTATCGCCAAGGTTGTCTTGGGAAAGTAGCGCAGCGTCGGTACGTCGACGATCATACGGTCAAGGCCCTTCCGCCGCAGGGAATGCGAGGTTTTCCGTTGCACACGGCTTCAAAATGACAGCCCCGAAGAGATTCCCCGAAGCTTACACAGCCCCCCGACTTAAGTCCTTGGCCCGTCGGGCATGAGATTGTACCATTCAAGGTGAGCGGATTCTGGCAGGATTGCGCTAAGCGGCCAAGGCTCGGCGATGAGCCTCCCTCCGGTGGCCCTGTGGGGTTGTAAATATGGATTGGAAAGATTTTTTTCGGCGGATATTTCTGATCGATCTCATCAAAGGCTTGCGGCTGACGTTTTCCTATCAGCGCCCGGACGCCACCTACACGGAGCAATATCCTCTGGAACGACCGCCGGTGGCCGAGCGCTACCGGGGAGCGCCGCGCTTGAACAATCATCCCGAATCGGGTGAGACGCTGTGCATCGCTTGCAACCTGTGCTCGATCGCCTGCCCGGAGAACCTGATTGTGGTGGGGTGGGCGCGCACGGAAGATCGCAAGAAGCGGTTGACCACTTTCACCTACGATCTATCGCGCTGCATGTTCTGCGGGTTGTGCGAGGACGCCTGTCCGGTGGACGCCCTGGAGTTGACGCAGGACTTCGAGATCGCCAACTATTCGCGCGAGGGCATGATCTGGGACCGGCAAGCGCTGGAGGAAGGCCCCCAACCGGCGCGGTATACTCGGTAAACTAACGGAAGGAGCCACGGGCCAGAAGTCAGAAATCAGAAGCGACGCACAGCAAAAGTCTGTAAGGGCATTCTGCCTGGTAACGAGCGCCGACCTTTAGAGTCCTGGCTTGGAGGAGCGAAGGGTCACCATGTGCTGAGCTTACGCTCACCACTGCGACACACCATCAACCCGTTATTAATGCCCAGTGACACTCCCATCCCAAAGGCGGCTACCGCCTTGGCGGAAGACTCCCTTCTTTCTCGCTACGTGAGGTCTAGAGACTCTTCCCCCTCATCGGATTCGTCGTGTGACTATCGCCGTTGGGGAGGCACCGCGGGTCGCATGTGCGGCCCGCGGTGCAAACACTATTTCTTCTTGGGAGGCACAACAGCGTCTTTGAACGCCTTGGCCAGTCGGAACTTTACGACGGTCTTGGCCGGTATCTTGATCGGCTCGCCGGTTTGCGGATTGCGGCCCACGCGCGCTTTTCGATTCGCTTTTACGGCTTTACCTAACCCAGGGACTACAAATTGGCCCGAAGCCTTTGCTTCCTTGGTCGCGAGTGCGACGAGCTCCTCGATAACTCCCGCCGCCGCTTTCTTCTGAATCCCGGTCTTCTCTGCCAGGTGAGATACCACTTGGGATTTGGTCATGACTTTCGCCATTTGCTGCTCCTCTCCTGATTGCGTGTTTTTTTGGAATGAAACCGTGCCATGAATACCGGCCCCAATGTAGACAATTACTATCGACCTGTCAAGATATTTTACGGTTGCGTACCCGAAAAAGCCACAAAAAATGCGCCTGCGGTGGAGCCCCCTGGGAGGAGACCAGCCAAATTCGCGGGTGGGCGATTGCAAACCGGCTGGGGTTTGGCTATATTCCCATCAGGAGGATCGAATGCCACTTTTTGAATTTAAGTGCCGGGATTGCGGGACGACCTTTGAAAAGATTGTGCCCTCTTCCGCCACCAAGGTGGCTTGCAAGAAGTGCGAGAGCCCCGAAGTGGAAAAGCTGTTGTCAGTATTTGCCGTGGGGGCTTCGTCACGTTCTGCGGCCTCGGTCGAATCGGGTCCCTGCGGCTCCTGTGGCGCTCCTCAACGCGGAATGTGCGGCGTGGATTAGATAGGTGCCAGGTTCCAAGTGCCAGGCTTCAGGTCTTCCTGACACCTGAAACCTGGTACCTATGACTTATCCGCAGATTCCCCATTTGCGCCTCGGAACTTCGAGCAGGTCGAGTGAAGATCGGGTGGGCGTCTTTTACCCTACCGGCACGGCTCGCTGCTCTTGCAGTTCCCGTATTTCAACAAAAAGGCGTTTGCGCGTCACGAGGATTTCCTGGCGCGCCTTACTCCCGTTCTGGATGGGTTGCCGGGGGGCTTCCAATAAACCTTGGAGGTCCTGAATAAGTGCAGGGTGAATGCGCGGCTGCTCGATATCCTGCGCAGGAAGCGTGTGGCTCTGGTGTTGATCGATCACTCCTGGATGACTCCCATTTCGCAACTGCTAAATCAGGTTGGATGTTGTCACCGCCGACTATGCTTACGTTCGCTGGCTCGGCGACCGCAAGGGCATTGAGGAAAAGACTCAACAGTGGGTCCGCATCATCATCGATCAGAGAGAGGAAACGCGAATCTGGATTCCGGTAATCCGCCAGCTTCTCAAGCGGGGCATCCAAGTGATTGGGTATTTCAATAATCACAACGCCTTATGCCGACGCTGGCAAAAGGCGTTGTGGTTGTTAGCACAATACTGGCCATACCGTTGTTTCTGGTCATGGCAGTGGTCGGTGGTTATTGGTGGAATAACTTCGGCCTCGTGCCGCCCAAGTCTGTCCCGAGAAGTGGGGTCTTTCTCAGAGCTCCCGCGACTGGGGGTCCGACCCCACCGCGTGGGAATTGGTAGGCCTGCTGGGAGAGCAACGGGGAGAATCGATGCAGGTTGAGCGCGAAGGATGGGACCACCGAATCCGAAAACGTGTTTGTCCCGTACGGTCGTAAGGGGTCCGTCCCCGCCGATCAGTTGATGATCGATGGCGATAAGACAAGAAGAAGAGCATACGAGTTTTGGCTAGACAAAGCGTGGGTTCCATTGGTTCATCTGAAGAATGGTGATGTTCTCATGGCAGCCAGGCGGCACGACAAAGGAACCCTCATTCTGGACCGCAAGCGCGCGACTATGAAGCACGGCTGACGTTCTCTCGAGTCCACACGCAGCTTCATAGGACTACAACCATGCAAAAATATCATCCGAATCTGTTCTCAACGCTCGACTTGCGGAAAAATACTCGACGCTCGCGGCTGGGACAGACCACGCATTGGAAATTTGCGTTCATCCTTCTTGCGGCGTTGGCTTGGCTCGGGACGGCGCCTGCGCGGGCCGCGGAGGCATTCCAGCCGCGTGCCGCGCCGTTGGTGACCACCGATCCCTACTTCAGCATCTGGTCGTTTGCAGACCACCTCACCGACGACTTCACCCGCCACTGGACGGGCACGCCGCAGTCGCTCGAAAGCATGGTCAGGATCGATGGCGTCGCTTACCGGATCATGGGGAGGGCCCCGGGCGAGGAGGCCCTGCCACAGGTGGGGCTTGCCGTGTTCCCTACCCGCACGGTTTATGAGTTCGAAGGTGCTGGAGTCCACGTCACCCTGACGTTCCTCACGCCGCTCCTGCCGCGCGACTTGGACGTGCTTTCCCGTCCGGTCACCTATCTTATTTGGGAAGTCCGCGCGGTGGATGGCCGCACGCACGCGGTCTCCATCTTTTACGCCAATCACCCGCAACTGGCGGTGAACAGCGAGGACGAGGCCGTAGTTTGGTCGCATGAAGGGATCGGTCGCCTCGATGTACTACGCATGGGGTCTAAGGCACAACCGGTCCTCTCCAAATCCGGCGATAACCTCCGCATCGATTGGGGCTACCTTTATGTTGCCGCGCCGATTGGTACGGTTAGGGCAAGCTCTATCGAAGATTCTGACTCCCAGTACCGTGCGTTCGTCGAGGCAGGCAGTCTGGTCGGAGAGAATGTCGGCCCCCTACCGGAGAATCGCGCACCCCTGATGGCTTTTGTATTCGAAATGCGCGAGGTCGCGGCGGAGCCAGTTGTACGTCATCTCATCTTGGCTTATGACGATCTTTACTCCATCGAGTACTTTCATCAGCGCCTACGTCCCTACTGGCGGCGCAATGGCGCTCAGGCTGCCGATCTCCTCACCAACGCTGAGCGCGATTTCAATTCGTTACGGACGGAAAGCCAGAAGTTCGATGACCAACTCATGGCAGACCTCACCCGTGTGGGCGGCGAGAAGTACGCGCGCCTCTCGGCGCTTGCTTACCGGCAGAGTCTGACCGCGCACAAGTTGGTCGCGGCAACTGACGACCAGACGCCTTATTACTTTCCCAAAGAGAATTTCAGTTGCGGGTGTATTTCCACCGTGGATGTCATCTATCCGGCGGCACCGGTCCTGCTGCTGTTGAATCCGCACCTGGTCGAAGCCTCCCTGGCGCCGGTAATGGACTACGTCAAGGCAGGCAAGTGGCCTTTTCCCTACGCGCCACACGACCTGGGCGTTTATCCCCTCGCCAACGGACGCGACCCGGCCAAAACCGAATCGATGCCCGTCGAGGAATCCGGCAACATGCTCATCCTGTTCGCCGCCATCGCCAAGGCCGAGGGTAGTCCAGCGTTTGCGGAAAAATATGCGCCGATTCTGAAGCAGTGGGCCGACTACCTGGTGGATAAAGGGCTAAATCCCGAAAATCAACTGTGCACCGACGATTTCGCCGGGCACTTGGCGCACAACACCAATCTCTCCATCAAAGCCATTCTCGGCTTGGGATCCTACGCGCAAATCCTCGAATTGCAAGGGAAGAAAGAGGCGGCCAGCCGCTACCGGGCCGAAGCGCAGGAATTCGCCGGGCGCTGGTTGGAGATGGCAAACGACGGCGACCATTACCGGCTGGCCTTTGACAAGCCCGGTACATGGAGCCAGAAGTACAATCTGGTTTGGGACAAGATTCTGGGCTTGAATCTCTTCCCGGCAGAGGTCGCTCGCAAGGAAATCGACCTTTACAAAACGCAACTTAACCGCTACGGCTTGCCCCTCGACAACCGCAAGACCTATACGAAACTCGATTGGGAGCTTTGGACCGCCACGCTGGCAGAGTCGCCAGCAGACTGGGAAAAACTGATCTCGCCCATCTATGATTGGGTCACCCAATCGCCCACCCGAGTTCCCCTCACGGACTGGTACTGGACTCGCGACGGCACCCAGGTGGGATTTCAGGCGCGTTCAGTGGTGGGCGGAATCTTTATCAAGATGCTGTCGGACCCCGCCACCTGGAAAGCGTGGGCCAGCCAAGCCAGCCATTGAAGTGAGACGAGACGTGGACTGAATTTGCAGCCGTCGCCCCCTTGGGGGAGAGGGTAAGCCACAACCGCCGCTTTCACCAGCCGGGGCGGGCCGGGTGAGGGGGTCATCCAGCGAACGATTCTGAGGAATTCTCGTGAAACCCCTTTTGAGAATAGCCTTGGGGTTGGGCAGTCCTTTCAGGGTTTGAAAATCCATTCACCCGCTCCCATCATAAGACAAAGATTGGGCCTCCCCCCATTCCCAGTTGACATACCGCCTTGTGTAGTTCTATATTCAATTTCGATATCGAAACAGGGCATCGACAATCGCTATGGATGACACGAGTCTCTATTCGGGGCTGATCCGCCTGCACATCCTCCACCACGCGGCAGAGGAGCCTCTTTACGGAATTTGGATCGCTGAGGAACTGGCGCGCCACGGGTACAAATTGAGCGCCGGAACCCTTTATCCCATCTTGCATGGTTTGGAAAAGAAGGCCTATCTGCATTCTCACTTGGAGCGCAACGGGAAATCCGCGCGACGCATGTACGACATAACTCCGTTGGGCCGGAAGGCGCTGCGTACGGCGCGCCGGCGCGTGCATGAGCTTTTCGGGGAAATGTTTGGAATTGAGCATTGAGTGACCTTCAATACCGAAGTCGCAAATTATTCCGGAAGGGTTGTGATCATGCCCACATGGAACTGGTACTCTCGCAAAAATCTCGGGTTAAGCCTGACAGCGGGGATCCTGTTGTTTACAGGGGCTGATCGCCTCGCCAAGGCAGCTCCAGCAAATATCACCTTTTCTCAATCATCCGCAGTCATCGAGGCTTACGACTTCGTAGAGGTCACTCTCAACGCGTCGGCTCCCGACGCGAAGAATCCCTTTACGGACGTAATGGTGGAAGGGCAATTCGCGAAGACCGGGAGCAACCAGCACCTTAACGTGAGCGGCTTTTGTGACTCGGCGGATGGGAGCGTCTTTCGCATCCGCTTCATGCCTGGGGCGGCGGGCGAGTACACCTATTCCCTCGTCTACCGGCAGGGCAACTTTGAGAATACGCACAGGGGAGCCTTCCGTGCGACGGACGGGCACCGGCGCGGCCCCATCCGGGTGGACCCCCAGTTCCCTTGGCATTTCATCTGGGAGGGGACCGGCGAGCACTACTTTTTCAACGGCACAACCGCCTTCTGGCTCGCGGGGTGGCGCGAGGATCGGATCATCAATTACAGCATCGAGCGCTTGCACAATCTGAAAATCAACCGGCTCCGCGTGCTGCTATCAGGAGCCGCGAACATCGCCTGGGGCGATGCGGTCATGACCGGGGAGAATTTCACTTTGTGCTTGCGCCCCTGGATCTCACGGGCCCCGGAGAGCGTCGACCACCCGGGAATTGACTTTACTCGTTTCAACGTTCCCTACTGGCAAAAGTGGGAACGTATGCTGCGGTTCGCCCGGGACCGCGACATGATTATTTCCGCCATCCTGGAAATCTCCACGCATAAGGCCCAGCCGGAAGCAGGCAGCGAGGACGAGCGGCGGTACATTCGCTATGCGATTGCGCGCTTGGGCGCCTTCTGCAATTACACCTACGATCTGGGAGATGATCTCGACAGCTTCCGCGACGAGAAGTGGGCCCACGAAACCGGAACTTTGATCGAGAGCTGGGATCCTTACAAGCACCTCGCAACCAGCCATCCGGTGCGTCGAGAGCACCAGGACCGCGCAGCGGAGTGGATGGGGTTCACTTCCATCCAAAACTGGTCGCGGGACCAACATCCCCTGATGCTCGAAGAGCGGCAGATCCAATTGAAGACGGGCCGCATCATCCCCCAAACCAACGAGGAGTATGGCTACGAGGACCATTACCCGCACTGGGCGCCGGCCCCGCCGGGAGATTCTGCCGAGGTTTTGCGCCAGACGGCGTGGCAAATCGCCATGGCCGGAGCGTACGGGACGGCGGGTGAAAGCGCGAGGCGCGGCACTTACGTCTGGCCGGATACGGGGGGCGGGTGGATCAATGGGCGCGGCGACGACACCATGGTCATGCTCAAAGGGTACGAGCATATGGTGGATTTCTTCGCCAGCTTCGAATGGTGGAAGACGGAGCCGCACGACGAACTGGTGAACAACGGCGCTTATTGCCTCGCCAAGCCGGGCGAGATTTATGCCGTGTATCTCCCCATACGCCCAATGTGTGGCAGCCAGGAGAACTTTGATTATCAGAAAGTCTGCCGTGACATCACCATCAAGCTCGAGCCGGGAACTTATGAGGCGAAGTGGTATAGCGCCACCACGGGGGAAATTGTCCCGCTGCCGGCTGTCCAAGGATCCCTCTGGACCCTTCCCAAGCCTCCCGGCTGGCTGGATTGGGCGTTGCTATTGAAGATGGTGAATTGAATTTGGAACTCAGAACGGGGATGGGTCAGCATGACGCGTAAAATCCAAGCGGGACTCTTTAGTCTCATCCTGGTTTTTGCTTCCGGGCGAAACCTGCCGGCGCAGGCGCTTCTCGACCACCCCTTGACGCTGGGCGACGCGATTGACTACGCGGTGGCGCACTACCCCGCAGTGCGTGCCGCCCTGGAACAAGTGGAAAGCGCGCGGAACGGCGTAGCCTTGGCGCGGACGTCTTACCTGCCGCAATTGAATCCCATCTATCAGGCCAGTCGCGCCACCCAGAACCAGGTGGCGGGCGTCTTCCTGCCGGCCTCGATAACCCCTTCGATAGAAGGTCCGGTTCAGCCGTATTCGGGGACGAGTTTCTGGAACACCCAGGCCGGCGCGCTGCTCTCTTGGGAACCGGTGGATTTCGGATTGCGGCGTGCCGCGGTGGATCAGGCGCGCTCGGCCGAGCACAGATCGGATGCCGACGCCGATCTGACGCGCTTGCAGGTGGCTTCCGCCACGGGAGGATATTTCCTCAACCTTGTGGCCGCCCAGCAGGCCGTTAAGGCGGCCGAAGCGGACGTAGAGCGCTGGCAAGTGTTCGATAAGACCGTGCAAGTTCTGGTTCAGCAGGAACTCCGCCCGGGCGCGGACGGTTCGCGTGCCGACGCGGAGCTGGCCATGGCGCGCACCCGGCTCTTTCAGGCTCAGGCGGCGGAGCAGCAAGCGCAGGCCATCCTCGCCTCGCTTATGGGAGCGGCTGGCGCCTCCCTTCAAGTCGAACCTCACCCGCTGCTCGCATCGCCCCCCGCGGAATCACTGCCCCCGTCCCCACCCTCGGCCCATCCTCTGGCGCTCGACGAGCAGGCGGGCGTGGAGGAATTGCGCGCCAAAGAGCGGGTCATCAACCATAGCGATTATCCCCACCTCTTTCTGGAATCGGAAGTGTTTGGGCGCGGTAGTGGAGTGAATCCCGACGGTACCAGCGCCGGAGGCCTGAAGGGACTGGGCTTTGACCGTGGCAACTGGGTGGCGGGAATCTCTGTGGTGTTCCCCAACTTATTCGATTTCTCCGCGCGGCGCGACCAGAAGCGTATGGCGGAAGCGCAGGAACGCAGCCAGGAGGCTAGGTACCAGCAAACCTTGCAAGACTTGACCGGCCAAATCGGCGCCGCGCAAGCCGCTTACCAAGCAGACGTGCAAATCGCCCAAAATACTCCCATCGCACTGGCGGCCGCCCGCCAGGCGGAGACCCAGGCGCTCGTGCGCTATCAATCAGGCCTCACCAACCTGGTTGAGGTGGCGGAGGCGGAAAGCTTGCTGGCCCAGGCGGAGAGGGATGATGCCCTGGCACGCATCGGCGCGTGGCGAGGATTGTTCGGCGTGGCCGTGGCACAAGGGAATCTGGAACCGTTCCTCGCTAACCTGCGCGCCAATTCCGGGGGGAGGCCGTAGGTTCAGCATTCCACCTCTGCGGTGACGCATTGGCCTGTTGTGTTGCGACCCCCTCTCCCACCGCCTTGCGGTCCCCCCTCTCCCCCAAAGGGGGCGAGGGAAGAAGGATTTTTTGCTTTGTCGTGTTGTTTTGAATCTACTATCCTCGCCACCGACTAGATGAGGAGAGCGACGATTTGAATTTACTGCCCTCGCCCCTTTGGGGGAGAGGGTGGCCCGCGACCGGCGCTTTTACCAGCCGGCGCGGGACGGGTGAGGGGGTGTTGTGCTTCGTCACCGAAAGTCGCGAAGACCGGACTAAGCCATGTGGCTGATCCGAACCGCCTTGCGGCGGCCTATTTCCGTGCTCGTGCTGGTGATCGCCGTGGCGGTTTGCGCAGTGTTGGCCACCCTGCGCATGCGCACGGACATCTTCCCCAACCTTGACCTGCCGGTGATTTATGTTGCTCAACCTTACGGGGGCATGAGCCCGGCGCAGATGGAAGGATACCTAGTCTATTACTACGAATACCATTTCCTCTACATCAATGGCATCGAGAGCGTGGAGGACAAATCGATTCAGGGTAACGGCCTACTGAAACTCACCTTTCATCCCGGAACCGATATGAGCCAGGCACTCGCTCAGACCATTTCCTACGTCAATCGCGCCCATGCTTTCATGCCGTACGGAACCGTGAACCCCTTCGTCATCCGGTTTGACGCGGGAACCGTGCCGGTGGGCTATCTGGTGTTTTCCAGCCAGAGCCGCACCATTGGCGAAATTCAGGACTTGGCGCTCAATCGTATTCGCCCGCTGTTTGCCACGCTGCCGGGCGTGTCCGCGCCGCCGCCGTTCGGAGGCAACCAGCGGACCATCGTGGTCACGGTCAATCCCGACCGGCTGCGTTCCTACAACCTATCGCCGGACGCGGTAGTGAAGGCGATCAGTTCCGGCAACGTCCTGATGCCTGCCGGCAATGTGCGCACTGACAGCCTGCTGCGCATCGTCTCCAGCGATTCCGTCAACCCTGACATTCACACCTTGCTCGATGTGCCCATTCGCACTGGGGCCGGGCCCACGGTCTACCTGCGTGATATCGGCGCCGTGGCCGACAGCACCGACATCCCCACCGGATACGCACTGGTGAACGGCCGCCGCGCGGTGTACATCCCGGTCACCAAGCGCCCCGACGCTTCCACCCTCACTGTGGTGGACGAGGTCAAACAAAGTCTGGCGCGTTTCCGCTCCCTGGTTCCGTCCGACATCGACATCAGTTATCAATTCGATCAATCGGGTTACGTCAAGAGCGCGCTGCTCTCAGTAGTGCGAGAAGGGTTGCTGGGAGCTTTGCTGACCGGCGTCATCGTTTTGCTTTTCCTGGGCGATTGGCGAAGTTCGTTCACCGTCATGACCACCATTCCCTTCGCGCTGCTGACTTCGGTGGTGGGCCTGTGGCTGTGCGGCCAAACCCTCAACATCATGACGCTCGGGGGGCTGGCGCTGGCTGTAGGTATCCTTGTGGATGAAGGCGTAGTGGAGATTGAGAATATCGACAGCACACTTCTGCAAGAACCCGACCTGCCTGTGGCTCGCGGGGTGCTGAACGCGACGCGGAGGACCGTTGCCGCCCGCTTCCTATCAATGCTTTCCATCGTGGCGGTTTTCGTCCCGTCCCTCTTCATGACGGGGGTGGCGAAGAACTTATTCGTGCCGCTCTCGCTGGCGGTAGCTTTTGCCATGGTGGCTTCATTCCTGCTCTCCAGTTCGTTGCTGCCGGTCCTGTTTCTGTGGATGCATAGGAAAAGCGCTTCTCACCCCACCGCCCCGCAAACCGGTTGGCTGAAATTTGACCGTGTGCGCGACCTATTGAGCCGCGTCCTCGAACTCCTGGCTCCACTCCGGTGGTGGGTCGTCGCGATTTATGTCGTGGTGGCGTTTGCCATCCTGGCAGTTTTGGGACCCCGTGTAGGCAGGGAACTTTTTCCCAATGTCACGGGGCATCAATTTCGTTTGCGATTTGACGCGCCGACTGGTACGCGCGCGGAACAAACTGCACAACTGGTTACGAGTGTTTTGGAGGAGATTCAAGCTGCGGCAGGGCCGGGCAACGTTGATATCAGCCTAGGTTATGTTGGGACGCAGGGCGCCAGTTATCCCATCAACACGGTATTCCTGTGGACCGGCGGTCCGCATGAAGCGGTGATGAACGTGGCGCTACGGCCCGGCGCAGGCATCGATGTTGCTGCCTTGGAAGAAAAGCTGCGCGGAATCCTGCCCCCTAAATTCCCGGGTTGTTCTTTCTCGTTCGAGCCCGGAGACATCGTCAGCCAGATTATGAACTTTGGCGCTCCCACTCCCATCGAGTTGGCGGTGATGGGTCCGGACTTCTCCGCCATTCGCGCCTACACGGAAAAGCTGCGCGGCGAGTTAGGAAAGGTACCAACCCTTCGCGACCTCAGGATCGAGCAGCCGCTCAATTATCCCAGCGTCGATGTGCGCATCAACCGGGAAATGGCGGGGCAATTGGGCGTCACGGCCGAGCAAGTAGGACGATCGCTTTCTGAGGCCACAGCTTCCAGCCGCTTCACCACTCCCAACTACTGGGCTGATCCGAAGACGGGCGTGTCTTTTCAAATACAAGTGCAATACCTGCAACCGAGAATGACCTCTGTTCAAGACGTTCAGAACATTCCCGTTACGCCCGGTGACGCTGCACATCCGCTGATCGGCGACCTTGCCCGCGTCACCGAGGGAACGATGGTGGGAGAGTACGACCGCATCAATGGCTTGTGGCTGTTGTCACTTTCGGCCAATGTTGCGGGGGAAGATTTGGGCCGGGTGGCGAACCGTATCGATGCGGCGATTCGCGGCGCTGGCGAGCTCCCGCGAGGCGCGACGGTACAAGTGCGCGGGCAGGTTGCTCCCATGCGCGCGACCTTCTCGAGCCTGGGAATCGGCCTGCTGCTGGCAATTGCCGTAATATTCCTGTTGCTGGCGGGCAACTTTGAATCGGTCCGCCTATCGCTTGTAATCTTCACTACCGCACCGGCGACTCTCTGCGGAGTCGTCCTGATGCTGCTCGCCACTCACACCACATTGAACATTCAGTCTTACATGGGAGCCATCATGGCGTTGGGCGTCGGCACCGCTAACGCCATCCTGCTCGTGACTTTTGCCGAGGAGCGCCGCCGGGCGGGCGGCACTGCTCTTGCCGCGGGCATGGAGGGAGAGCGCGCCCGCATACGTCCGATTGTAATGACCAGTGCTGCCATGATTGCCGGCATGATTCCCATGGCCCTGGCGTTGGGAGAGGGAGCGGAGGCGGCAGCGCCCCTGGGCCGTGCGGTCATAGGAGGGCTATTGGCCGCAACCATGGCCAATCTCACTGTGCTGCCTTTTGTATTCGGTCTTGTGCAGGCCCGCGCCAGCACCGCGTCAGCGTCGCTCGACCCGGACGATGCGGAGAGCCGGTATGCGGGATAGTGCGGCCTGGGGTGTGATAGACCGCCCCTTGGGGGCTTGAGGACCCTTATGAAGATTCGACAAACAGCAACATTTTTCGCACTCTCGGCCGCCACTCTCTTCTGTGCTTCTTGCAGTCAGGGACCCAGCGGCGCAGTGCCTGGTGCCGCTGCATCCTCCTCAGCCGTAACCGCAGTGGAAGTTACTCGCGTGGTCGCCCAAAAGTTGAACACCATTGTGAAACTCCCGGCCCAACTCACCGCCTACGAAATCGTAGACGTCTACCCCAAAGTGACGGGTTTTGTGAAATGGATTAAGGTGGACCGCGGTTCCCGAGTGAGAACCGGAGAAGTCATTGCGCAACTCGATGCTCCGGAATTATTGGCACAGCGGGCGGAGGCAGAATCGAAATTCCAAAGCGTCGAATCCCAACTCTCCGCTGCACAAGCAAAATTCACGGCGGACCATGCGACGTACCAGCGAATGAGCGCCGCGGCCAAGACCCCCGGTGTGGTGGCTCAAAACGATCTGGATGTCGCGCAACAAACCTCCCAAGCGGACCAGGCCAACGTTGAGGCACTCACCAAGAGCGCCAAGGCAGCGCAGGAAGCACTCCATGCGGTTTCGCAGTTGGAAGCGTATCTCAGTATCACGGTGCCGTTTGATGGCCAAGTGACCAACCGCTACGTCCATCCCGGAGCGCTGGTGGGGCCGGGCGGTGGGCCCGGCGCCATGACGCCGATTGTGCAGATTCAAACGCTCACCCGCCATCGCTTGGTGGTGCCCGTTCCGGAATACGATGCCGCGGGAATCCCGGAAGGAACAGAAGTGAGCTTCACGGTACCGTCGTTTCCAGGGAAAACCTTTAAGGCGCCCATCGCCAGGATTTCCGGCGCGGTCGACGTGAAGACGCGCACCATGCCGGTCGAATTGGACGTCAAGGACTCCAAGGCCGAACTTGACCCCGGAACGTTTTGCGAAGTCTCGTGGCCGGTGCGCCGCGCCTACCCCACCCTCTTCGTTCCTACCACCGCTGTAGGAAGCGATCTGGAGCGAGCGTTTGTGATTCGCGTACGCAATGACCGCGCGGATTGGGTGGACGTGAAAACGGGAGTAATCTCCGGGAACCTCATCGAGGTCTTCGGCGACCTGGCAGAAGGTGACACGGTCACAACACGCGGCACAGACCAAATCCGCCCTGGCGCCACCGTCGCGCCTCGGCTCATCACTCCGCACTGATGCAGAGAAAGTACGGTTACCGGCAGAGGCATTGTCGTACACAATGTATTCTCTTAAATTAAAAACGTTCTAATGCCTGATCGCGAAGTAGGCGACCACTCCCAACACGATGATGAGTAGGCAACCTGTGATAACAAGCGGCAGCAGAAACCCTCGCTTCGGGCTGGCGGGCGCCGCCATCGGCGGCGGAGCAGGAGTTGCCCCTTGTGGCGCCGTACGCAGGCCCGAAAAGACCATAGTTGCCTCCCCGGCCGATTTCGGAATGTTCATCATTGGGGGCGCAGCCGGCCTGGCTACCGGCCGAGGCGGCGGTGGAGGTGGAGCCACGGGGCGCGGTGGAGATGGACGCGCGTCCTCCATGGGCGTCTCAAACATGCGGGTGATTTCACCCGGCCCGGCGGCTTGCGGTAGAGTTGGTGCAGGTCGATCGACTGGTGGGGGGGCGGCGGCTGCGGGTGCCGGGGCCGCTGGCTGGGGCGGTTGCCGAAAAAGCAACGTGAATTCCCCGGGCGAACTCTGCCCAGGCCTGGTGGGTGGCGCCGCACCGGGCGGTACCAATGGGCGACCGACGCTAATATCCACCGGCATCCGTACCAGGTTCATTTGCGGGTTTGGCGGTGCGCTCGCTGCTTCGGCCACGCACTCCGTCCGCAGCCGGCGTGAGCCGCGCAGGGCCTCTTCCCACTGCAACTCGACCAATACCTTGAGCTGGCCGGTGCGTGTGGGCGTCAACAGGAATTCGAGCACTTCGCTGTCCGCATCCGGGGGGATGAACAGATTCTTGGTTTGGGAAGGAGGATGGAAATCGGGCGAAGTGAGATTCACACTTGCCTTGAGGGGTTCGGGCTTGCCATCAGGACCGAGAGGGAATGTCACTTTGAAGGGGGCGGAACGCACCTCTTCCGGCGTTGCTTCGGCATCCTGATCCGCCAAGAGCACGCCACAGAGGCCGGCAGACTCCGGAAGGTGTATGAGGACAAGAAGCTCCGTGGCCAGATCCTTGACAATCTGGCTGGGGATCGCCGCATCCAGCACGCGCTGCCTTGGCACTTGCCCATCCACCAATGGTGTGGGGCCACTGGATGTTTGCAATCCGGGCGACCCGAAGCGCAGAACAATCTCACGAATGCTGCGGGCGACGTCCACGAAGGCTTCATCACGGTCGGGCCAGGCCGTAAGCGGCTTGGCATTGCGGGGGAGCGCTTGCAAATGCGCGAACGGCGCGCCCGACCACTCGACGGGGCGCAGAATTATGGGGATGACGACTGCCTCATGCGCGGTGTGGCGCTCGAGCGCGCGCTTCATCTCCACGTCGTAGCAGTAATCGGAAGCCAGAAAGTCTGCGCTAATCAAGAGCAAGATGATATGCGCGGAATGAACGTGCGCATCAATCTGATCCCGCCATTCATCCCCGGCGCCAATACGGCGATCGTGCCAACTGGTAATCAGACCCTGGCGGCTCAGCAGCATCAGGTGTTTCTCGAGTTCATCGCGCAGAGCCTCGTCTTTGTGGGAGTAGGAATAGAAGACTTCCAGCGCCATTTCTGTCTCCGAGATTAGATAGTGCAGTGGCCCGAAAGGAAGAGGCAACACTACCGCAGGCCGTTTCGGCAGTCAAGCAGAGCAGGCGGCCCAGTACGATGAAATTGAGAGATTCAGTTTTCAAGCAGGCGTTCGTTTGTACTTCAGGCCGAACATCACAATCCAGTCCCCGTCTTTGTTTTGGCGCCGAACATTCCAGTCATAGTCATCAGGTCCAGTCCGCACGATAGTTGAGCGAAACGTGTGCGCGGCTCCATCAACACCTACAATTTGGAATTCCTGCTCCAGGTGGTCGCCACTCCAGTCGGCTTCCCCCTCAGTCAGGGCTCCCGCATTGTCGGTGTAAAGAAAGGTGAACTTTTTCTTGCCGGGATGCCATGCATATATGCCCTCATAAACTGGCACCAGTTTCCCGTCGATCAGGAACCAAGTGGTGAATTTGAGCCCACGATGGTTGTCCGTCCAACTGAATTTGGATTCGACGTGGAAGGGCTTCCCGTCCGGACCTTTGTCGCCGTCAGCAGTCCATTTGCCCCCCATCATCCAGGCCAATTGGTCGATGGGGTTTTGGGCCGGTGTTGGGTTCTGCGGCCTCAACGGGCCGGCCAAGCCAATCAAAACTGCCACTACCGCGACAAAAACGCGAATGCGCATGGTATTCATCCACCTTTCGCTGGTTTTGAATTTGACCCTGATTCTATTGGACTACCGGTCTTCGCTGGTGCGCCCCTTCCGCCAGCAGTCGATCAAAGTAATCGTGAAGCTGCGCTACCGATGCGTCGTACGGCTCCAGGCTTTGATGCGCACGCGCCTGCATCACGGCGCCTTCCATGACCGTCAAAACGAATACCGCCAGTTGCTCGCGATTGAGATTGGCGGGAAACCGGTCCATGGCTTCATCCAGACACTTGCGAATCCAGCCTCTCCACCCTTCGAAATTCCTCGCAATCTTCTCCCGCGCGCGCGGGAGGTCGTCGCACACTTCCAGCGCCAGGTTGCCGATGGGGCAGCCGTGGGTGCAACCCGTGTAGACTAAGCCCTGTCGGTATCCATCCAGAATCCCAAAGATGCGCTCAAGCGGATCACTGACCCGGGAAAACACCGGCTCAATGACGATGGGCCAGAGCAAGTCCACATAGCGGTCGAGCACCGCCAAGAGCAGTTCTTCTTTGGTGCGGAAGAAATGATAGAGGCTGCCACTCCGCGCGCCGGCCTTCTGAACGACATCCGCCAGACTGGTGGCTTCGTAACCGCGTTCCCAGAACAGGACCCGCGCTGTTTCCACCAGCTTTTCGCGAGTTGGAGATTGGGGAGTCATCTGACTTCCAGGATGTTGGGCGCCAGGTCTATTGACATTTGTGGATTTCTCTCACCTCCGCCCACGGGATTCTTTTGCTTTGACAATCATTAAATGAGAGCTAAGAGATGCTAATTGGGTTTCACAAACTTTGTCGTTCCCACTTTTAGACCACCGAGATCGAGCTTTTTTGCCTTAGCCCATAGAACTTAGTTGGTCAACCAACCAACATTCAAATACTTTAGAATCAGCTTGCTTCAATGTCAAGTCTTGATTGGTGGGGATGATTTTCGGGATTTGTAAATGCGAACTAACGACTCGCATCCGACGTATGATCTTATAGCCTATGCTGTGGTGGCCGAATCCCCGTATGCAAGTTTTCGCGAGGTGGCTCATGACCGTCTGGGACAGAGGTTGGGTGCTGGAACTGGTGTGGGCAGAGTGCTTTTTGCGCCACTGGTGGGCGAAGCGTTCCTTTACGCGAGGCTGCGGTATGGAATTGACTTTGACCAGGCCGCGCCTGTCAATTCTGTCGCCTCGACCCGCGTGCCGATTCTCCTGATTCACGGCACGTTGGATTTCAATATTCCTCTGCGGGATTGCGAAACGATCCTGAAAAACCATTCCGGCGTGATGGAGTTCCGGCAGGCGCCCGGCGCCGCACACACAGGTCCCTTCGTGCAATCACCGGAGGAGTTTGAGCGCAGAGTGACCGATTGGTTCTCGCGGTATCGGCGAAAGTAGAGCGCGGTTTTCGTAATCCA
>Ga0335085_10005641_pt1 | contig 20020 bp, 19 predicted proteins | sample Lox_Sample_45_FD_206712 | JGI IMG/M metagenome (GOLD analysis project Ga0335085, IMG submission 206712) | Soil microbial communities from Loxahatchee National Wildlife Refuge, Florida, United States - Lox_Sample_4.5 | ecosystem: Environmental > Terrestrial > Soil > Wetlands | place: USA...
CATACCTGAAGCAGCACGGGGTCTCGATCTGGGATGAATGGGCCGATGAGAGCGGCAACCTCGGGCCGGTCTATGGATACCAATGGCGCCACTGGCCAGCTCCGGATGGTCGGCGGATCGATCAGATAAGCAACGTCATCGATCAGATTCGCAGGAATCCGGATTCGCGCCGGCTCATGGTCACGGCGATGAACATTGCGGACTATCCGGACGAGTCGCTGTCCCCTAGCGAGAACGCGAGGCGCGGCAAGATGGCCCTGGCGCCGTGCCACGCCTTCTTCCAGTTCTACGTCGCCCAAGGCAGGCTGAGCACCTTCGTTTTTTGCCGGAGCCAGGACACGTTCCTGGGAACTCCGTTCAACTGGGCGTCCTACGCCCTATTGACCCACATGATGGCGCAGCAGACCGACCTGCAGGTCGGGGATCTGGTCTGGGCTGGGGGCGACTGCCACATCTATCTGAACCACCTGGAGCAGGTCGACACGCTGCTCAAGCGATCGCCCTATCCACTGCCGCGCCTCGAGATCCGGCGTCGCCCCGCCTCGATTTTCGACTACCGCTATGAAGATTTCGAATTCCGCGACTACCGGTACCATGCCGCCATACGGGCGCCGATCGCCGTATAGCGGGCAGATGGCTCCGCCCCTCGGAAAAGAAAAAAAAGCGACGGCGGATATGCACTTTCAAGGGGCAATGAACGGACCATTGAAGAGACGCAAGAGTCGCGACAGCTAAGGCTCATATGATTCCGGAGGGCAGGAGGGAAAAGGGGAATCGGGCCGCATTAGACCCTCCGCCCGTCTCCTCCATCCTAGTGAGCTAATGCGGCCCTTTTTTTGGTCCTGCGAATTCGAGGTCGCCCCAAAAAAAAGGCCCGTCTGTAGGGGGAAGAACGGGCCGGTGGGGGAAGCGAAACGAAGTACAGCTGTTGTTGTCGGAATGCGTTCTCGCCTAGATCGCTCCCCTGAGGGCGAGGTCGAAGGCGTACAGCGCGCCGGCGGCGGCAAAACCGTAGACGAACACCTCGGCATAGCGGTTGCGCGCGCGCGCCGAGATCCATTCCCGCGCCGCCCAGGCGCTGAGGCCTACGACGAGTAGCCCAGTCACGGCGGCTACGCCGCCGGCGAAGCTGAAGCCGAAGGCGCTCGCCAGCCATCCTCCCGGCGAGACGAGGCGGTACACCGTGCCGCCGACGCCGAGCATGACGAGGGCCGCGACGGCGAATCCGGCCAGCAGCTCGAAGAATGCGCTGGTGTCGCTCTGGTGCTTCAGCTTGACTTGCTCCATGCGGGCCCCTCAGGCGCGCTCCAAGCGAGAGCCGTCGACGCGCACGCGGTCGCCGACCGCGAACGGCGGTTGCGTCGGTTGCTGCAGCGTGCGCGAGGAGCCGTCGCTCATGCGAACCGTAACGCGATACACGACGTGCTTCTTCACGTTCTTCTCGATCGCGTTGCCGGCGTAAGCGCCGCCTGCCGCGCCGCCGAGCGTGAGCAGCGTCCTTCCGGCGCCGTGCCCGAACTGGTTGCCGATCACCGCGCCGGCGACGCCGCCCGCGACGGCGCCCACGCCGCTGGCCTCGCCCTGGACCTGCACCGCGTGAATCGACTCGATGACGCCGCAGCTGGCGCACGGGGTTGCCCTGTGCGCCGGTTGGACCGGCACCGCCGGCTGGCCTTCCGTCGCGACCTGGGCTGCGCCGGAGGAGCTGGACTTCGCGATCGGGAGCAGGCCTGTCAGGGCCGCCGCTCCGAGCAAACTGAACAACAGCGTCGCGACGCCGGCCGCGATGAGTATCGGATGGGTCTTCCTCGCCTGGTCCATTGACATCCCTCGGTCGTCAGTGCCGATGACCTTTTTTTGCAATCGGCATGCCAGCTCTGGAATCGCGCGCAGCCACAAGCGCTTAGCGCAGGCGCGTGAAGGATTTCCACGGTGTGTGAAGGGTCTCGAACGTCGCCTCTCGGCGACGCTTTCAGCCGCGCTCGCGGGAAGCCCCTGATATGGCGTGGTTCTCGCTGTCTCCGCGCGGCGACGCTTTGAACATCCCGGGCTCGAGCGAATGGCGCTCGAGCAAGCGGTAGAACTCGGTCCGGTTGCGCCCCGCCAGCCGGGCCGCGCGCGTCACGTTGCCGGCGGTGATCTTCAGGATGCGGGTCAGGTAGTCGCGCTCGAACGCCCGGCGCGCCTCGTCGAGCGGCGTGAGCGCCGCGTCGCCGGCATCCAGCGACTGGCGCACCAGCGAGGCCGGAATCACGTCGGTCGCGGAGAGCGCCACCGCCTGCTCGACCACGTTCAGCAGCTGGCGGACGTTCCCGGGCCACGGCGCCGCCACTAGAAGCTCCATCGCCTCTGGCGCGAGCGCGAGCCGCGGGCGCGCGTAGCGCGAGGCAAACTCCGTGAGGAAGTGGCTGGCGAGTAGGGGGATGTCCTCGCGCCGCTCCGCGAGCGGCGGCAGCGCCAGCTTGACGACGTTCAGCCGATAGAACAGGTCCTCCCGGAAATCGCCCGAGACGATGCGCTCCTCCAGCTTGCGGTGCGTCGCGGAGATGATGCGCACGTCGACCGCGACGGTCTCGTTGGAGCCCACCGGCCTCACGACGTGCTCTTCCAGCGCCCGCAGCAGCTTCACCTGCAGCGCGGTCGGCATGTCGCCGATCTCATCCAGGAACAGCGTGCCGCCCTCGGCGGCCTGGAACAGGCCGCGGCGATCCTGCACCGCGCCAGTGAAGGCGCCCCTCTTGTGGCCGAAGAGCTCGGACTCGAGCAGCCCCTCCGGAATCGCGCTGCAGTTGACGGCGACGAACGGCGCGCCGGCGCGGCGGCTGGCGCGGTGGATCGCCTTCGCCAGCAGCTCCTTGCCAGTGCCGCTCGCCCCCAGGATGCAGACCGCGGCATCGGAGGCGGCAACGCGCTTGCTTTGCGCCAGCAGCGACTCCATCGCCGGGGAGCGCGTGACGATCTCCGAGCGCCAGGACTCGTCGCCGCCTCCCGGACGGCCCGTCAGGCGCAGCGCGTCGGCCACCGTGTCGAGCAGCACCTTGGCGTCGAAGGGCTTGGTAAGGAAGCCGAAGACGCCGCGGCGCGTCGCGGCGACCGCCTCCGGGATGGTGCCGTGAGCAGTAAGAATGACGACCGGCAGCGTCGGCGCCTCGCGGTGGATGGCGTCGAACAGCGCCAGCCCGTCCATGCCGGCCATGCGCAAGTCCGTGATCACCAGCTCCGGCGTCGACACCTTCAGCGCGGCGAGGCCGGATTCCCCCGACTCCGCCGTGATCACGGCGTAGCCCGCCGCGCCGAGGCGCATCGAGATCAGCTGCAGCAGGTCCTTGTCGTCGTCTATCAGCAGGATTCGCTTGCCGTTCTTGTCCATCGGTCACCTCACTTTCGTGTCTGATCCTCGCGATCCAGGATGCCGCGCTCCAGGGCGTTCAGCGCCTCGACTCGGCGCCGCAGGGCCGCCTCGCGCTTCGCTGCCTCGCGCACGGCGCGCTCGTGCTCGGCATGGGCCGCATCGAGCGCCGCGCGCAGGCGCGCGTTCTCCGCCTTGCATTCGTCCGCCTCCGCCGCAGGCGAAGGCTGCTTCGGCGCCGGCGCGGGCACCGCGGCGCAGCCCGCGACCGCGAGCAGCGCCGCCGACAGCAGCGCCTGCGGCCTCATGCAGCCTCCGCCAGCCGGGCGTTGGGCCGCTGCGGCAGCGTGACGCGAAAATGCCCGCCGCGGGCGCCGGCGACCGCCTCGATGCGTCCGCCGTGCGCCTCCGCGAACTCGCGCGCGATCGCAAGGCCGAGCCCGGTGCCCTCGGCGCGGCCCGAGGCGCCGGCCCTACCGCGGAAGAACGCCTCGAAGATCGACTCGCGCTCCTCCGGCGGGACGCCGGGCCCGCTGTCGATGACGTCGACAGTGGCGAAGCCGCGCTGTTCCCGCGCCGCGACCCGTATCTCCCCGCCCGGCGGCGTGAACTTGATGGCGTTGCCGAGCAGGTTGTCGAAGATCGAGCGCAGCTTGGACGCGTCCGCCCAGACGTTGACCTGGCCCGCTTCGACGCTGACGCGCTGGGACTTGGCCTGCGCGGCCAGCACGTGCGAGCGCACAGTCTGCCGAATCAGCTCGTGCAGCTCGACCTGCCCTGGGACCAGGCCGGTCGCGGCATGAAGCGCGCGCTGGTAGTCGAGCAGGTCCTCGATCAGCCGCTGCAGCTTGACGCTGTTGTCCCGCAGGATGGCGACCACCTGGCGCTGCGGCGGCGCCAGCGGTCCGGCGACCTGGTCGTTCAGCAGCTCGGTGCCTTCGCGCAGCGCCGCGAGCGGCGTCTTCAGATCGTGCGACAGGTGGCGCAGGAAGCGGTTCTTCTGCGCCTCGAGCTCGGTCAGCCGCAGCCGCAGCCAATCCAGCCGCTCGCCGAGGTTGCGCAGGTCCTCCGGGCCGGCGACGCGGATCGGGCGCTCGAAGTCCGCGCTGCCGAGCTGCCGGATCGCGGCGTCGAGCGCCAGGATCGGCCGCGCGATGATGCGCGTCAGAACCAGCGCGGCGGCGAGAGCCAGCGCGGTCGCGATCAGCAGCATCATGATCAAGCGGTTGTGCACTGCCTCCGCGCTCGTCCCCAGGCCGGCGACCTGGCGGTCGGCGACGCCGTTGCTCACGGAAAGCAGCAGATAGGCGTCGTCGGCGAGGGCCAGCGCGCTGTCGCGCGCCTCCCTGAGCTTGCCGGGGCGCGAGGGCGAGCCGCCCACCAGGTCGACCAGCGCGCGCTCCTGCGCCACCGCCTGCTGCAGCGCCTTGCGCTGCGCGTCCTGCAGGGCGAGGCGCTCCAGCTCGTGCGCCAGGCTGAGGAACCCCGTGTGCGCGCGCTCGAAGTCGCTGCGCACGCCGCGATCCTCGCCCGCCGCGAGACGCACCGCGATCCGCTCGAGCGATCCGGAGCGGCTCACCAGCGCGCGGCTCACCTGCGCGGCCTTGGCGGCCCCGAAGATCGCGCTGCGCGTTTCCGCCGTCAGCCGCTCCAGCTGCCACGCCGCGTACAGCAGCGAGCCGAACAGCGGCAGCGCCACCAGCAACAGCGCGGCGATGAGCAAGCTGAGAAAAGACCGTGGATAAGGCATTGCCGTGAAATATTTCTCGGCACCCATGCAAAATATAATTGCATGTTAAAGATCGTTGGCCTCAGGGGAAATGTCACAAATCAGCGACAGATTGGGTGCGACGCCGCCGCCCGTCGCCAAAAACGTCACGCGCGTCTATCTCGTCGCTGCGATCGCGCGCAACGGCGTCATCGGCGCGCGCGGAAAATTACCGTGGCAGCTGCCCGAGGACTTGCGCCACTTCAGGCGGCTGACGCTCGGGCATCCGGTGATCATGGGGCGTCGCACCTGGACGTCGCTCGGCAGGCCGCTGCCCGGCCGCGAGAACATCGTGGTGAGCCGCAGGGCTGGATTCGAGGCGCCGGGCGCTAGCGTCGCCGGCTCACTCGAGGCCGCGGTCGCGCTGTGCGAGGGCGAGCCGCTCGCCTTCGTGATCGGGGGCGCCGACCTCTACGCCGCGGCGCTTCCGCTCGCCGACGGGCTGGTCCTCACCGAGATCGACCGCGACTACGACGGCGACACCCGCTTCCCGGCGTGGGACCGCGGCGCGTGGAAGGTTCTACAAAGAGAAGCGCACACCTCCGCGGAAGGCGTGCGCTTCGATTTCGTGCGGTACGAGCGGGCCTAGCGCTTCGACTCGAAGACGCGCAGCTCCGGCAGCGGGAAGCCGTTGAATTCGCTGGCGTAGGCGGTCGTGTAGGCGCCGGCGTTGCGAATGTAGATGAAGTCGCCCTCCTGCAGGTCCGAGGGCAGCGGCTCGTCGCGCAGGATCACATCCACCGAATCGCAGGTCGGGCCTGCGACGTGCCAGGGAATGTCCGGACCGGAGCGCTCGGTACGGATCTTGTACTTGAGTCCTTCGGTGGTCTCGATCACGCCCCCGAACAGGCCGGCGTCCCAGTGCATCCAGCGCTTGCCGCCGCGCGTGGTCGTGCCGAGCACGCGGCAGACGAAGTAGCCGGCGTCCGACGCCATGTAGCGGCCCGGCTCGGCGATCACCCGCACCTCGGCGGGAAACGCCTCCAGCGCCGCGTTGACCACCTCGCCGATCACCTCGATCGAGGGAATCGGCTTGACATGGCGCACCGGAAAGCCGCCGCCGATGTCGAGCAGGCGAGGCTTCAGCCCCGCCTTCGCCATCGCATCGAACAGCGACCTCGCCTTCTCGATGCCGACGCGCCAGTTCTCCGGGTTGCGGCACTGCGAGCCGACGTGGAACGTCACCCCCGCGAGGTCCGCGCCCAGCTTCGCGGCGGTGGCGATGATCTCCCGCGCTTCCGCCGCACCGGCTCCGAACTTGCCCGACAGCGGCCAGTCGCTGCCGATGTTGGGGGTCGCCACGCGCAGGTAGGTCCTCGCGTTCGCCTTGAGCTCGTGCACGCGGCGCAGCTCGTCGACGCTGTCGACCACGAACCACTCGACGCCCTTCGCCGCGGCGTAGCCGATCGCCTGGCGCGACTTCATCGGGTTCGAATAGAACACGGCGGCGGCGGCGACCCCGAGGCCGAGCAGCAGGTCGAGCTCGGCGGTAGAGGCGATCTCGAAGCCGCAGCCCTCCTGCGCCAGCGCCTTGATGACGCGCCGGTCGGGGTTCGCCTTAACCGCGTAGTGCGGCCGCACCCGCGGCATCGCGGCGCGGAAGCGCCGCGCCTTTTCGCGCACGATGCCGGTGTCGAGGATCAGGAAGGGCCGGACGTACTTCTGGTGGGCGGCCTGGCGGACGATCTCGAAGTCGAGGCTGACTTCAGGATGCGTGTCGAAGAGCTGTTCTTGCGGTAGTGCGTTCTGCTTTCCGTTGCGAGCGAGGCTCGTGGGGCGTACGCCCATCAAAGTCTCCTTGGAAACTAGGTTTCGGGTAGGTCAAAAGTGCAGACGACCGGCTCTGCCGAGTTCCTCTTGCCTGTCATGATGACCTCCTTCTTAGCTCGTTGAGTTCACAAGGAAAACTTGGGGCGATTATAGGAGTGACCCCCCCTGTGTCAAGAGGTTTTGTGACAGTTTTTTGAAGCTTGCCAGAGGGCGGCAGCCGCCGGCCGCCTTGAGAAACCACTATAGATAGCGCCCCTAAGGCCGCGCCCGACTATAGGTTGTGGCGCCGCGCCCGGCCTAGATCCGGGGCAGCGTGACGCCCTTCTGGCCCTGGTACTTGCCGCCGCGGTCGCGGTACGAGGTCTCGCAGACCTCGTCGGACTCGATGAAGATCACCTGCGCGACGCCCTCGTTGGCATAGATGCGCGCCGGCAGCGGCGTGGTGTTGGAGAACTCTAGCGTGACGTGGCCTTCCCACTCCGGCTCGAGCGGCGTCACGTTGACGATGATGCCGCAGCGCGCGTAGGTCGACTTGCCGAGGCAGATGGTGAGCACGTTGCGCGGGATGCGGAAGTACTCGACCGTGCGCGCGAGCGCGAAGGAATTCGGCGGGATGATGCACACCTCGCCCCTGAAGTCGACGAAGCTCTTCTCGTCGAAGGCCTTGGGGTCGACGATGGTCGAGTTGATGTTGGTGAAGATCTTGAATTCGCTCGAGCAGCGGATGTCGTAGCCGTAGCTCGAGGTGCCGTAGGACACGATGCGGTGGCCCGCCGCCTCCTTTACCTGCCCCGGCTCGAACGGCTCGATCATGCGGCGCTCCGCCGCCATGCGGCGGATCCAGCGGTCCGACTTGATGGTCACCGGCCGCTCAGGTGTTCTGCACCACGATGTTGGGGAACTTCGAGGTCATGTCGCGCTGCGATTCGGCGATGCGCACCGCACAGCGGCGCGCGATCTGCCGGTAGATCGCTGCGACGCGGCCGTCGGGGTCGGAGACCACCGTCGGCTTGCCCGAGTCGGCCTGCTCGCGAATCGCGGCGTGGAGCGGGAGCTGGCCGAGCAGCTCGGTGCCGTAGTCCTTGCACATGCGCGCCGCGCCGCCCTCGCCGAAGATGTGGCTCTCGTGCCCGCACTGCGGGCAGATGTGGATCGACATGTTCTCGACCACGCCGAGGATCGGAATGCCGACCTTCTCGAACATCTTGAGGCCCTTGCGCGCGTCGATCAGCGCGATGTCCTGCGGCGTGGTGACGATCACCGCGCCGGTCACCGGCACCTTCTGCGCCAGCGTCAGCTGGATGTCCCCGGTCCCCGGCGGCAGGTCGACCACCAGGTAGTCGAGCTCGCGCCAGCGCGTATCCTTGAGCAGTTGCTCGAGTGCCTGCGTCACCATCGGCCCGCGCCACACCATCGGCGTGTCGAGGTCGATCATGAAGCCGATCGAGATCGCCTGCAGGCCGTGTCCCTCCATCGGCTCGAGCGTCTTGCCGTCCTTCGACTCCGGGCGCCCGGCGATGCCGAGCATCATCGGCTGCGACGGCCCGTAGATGTCGGCGTCCAGAATGCCTACCGACGCGCCCTCGGCGTGCAGCGCGAGGGCCAGGTTCACCGCGGTAGTCGACTTGCCGACGCCGCCCTTGCCGGAGGCGACGGCGATGATGTTCTTGATCCCAGGCACCAGCTTCACGCCGCGCTGCACCGCGTGCGCCACGACCTTCGAGCGCACCGTGACGCTCGCGCCGGTCGCGCCCGCGGCCTTGAGGGCGTCGGCCACCTGCCGGCGGATCGGGTCGAACTGGCTCTTGCCGGGATAGCCGAGCTCGATCTCGAGGGTCACCTTGCCGTCGGCGATCTTGAGATTCCGCACCGAGCGGGTGGCGACGAAGTCCTTGCCGGTATTCGGATCGACGAGCCTGGCGAGCGTTGCCTGAACGTCGGCTTCACTGAGAGCCATGCGCGAAGTGTAAGCTAAAATTCACGCTTTTCCCGCGCAGGTTTCGTTCCGGATGTCCCGCCGCCGGCTGTTCGTCACCACTGCCCTGCCCTACGCCAACGGCGCGTTCCACATCGGCCACATCATGGAGTACATCCAGGCCGACATCTGGGTGCGCTTCCAGCGCATGCAGGGCCACGAGGTGCATTTCGTCGGCGCCGACGACGCGCACGGCGCGCCGATCATGCTGGCCGCCGAGAAGGCCGGCACGACGCCGGAAGAGTTCGTCGCGGCGATCCAGGCGGGCCGCCGGCCGTACCTCGAGGGATTCCACCTCTCGTTCGACAACTGGCACTCGACGCACTCCGCGGAGAACACCGCGCTGTCGCAGGACATCTTCCGGCGGCTGAAGGCCGCAGGGCTCGTCTACACGAGGCCGGTGGAGCAGTTCTTCGACCCGGTGAAGGGCATGTACCTCGCCGACCGCTACATCAAGGGCGAATGCCCGAACTGCGGCGCGAAGGACCAGTACGGAGACGCCTGCGAGAACTGCAGCTCGGTCTATGCGGCGACCGCGCTCAAGAACCCCTACTCGACGCTTTCCGGCGCGAAGCCGGTGCTGAAGACGTCGGACCACTACTTCTTCAAGCTCTCGGATCCCGCCTGCGTCGCGTTCCTGCGGGAATGGCTCGAGCAGCCCGGACGGCTGCAGGCCCAGGTCGTCAACAAGGCCTGGGAATGGCTAGAGGGCGAAGGCGACAAGGCCCTCGGCGACTGGGACATCTCGCGCGACCCGCCCTATTTCGGCATCCGGGTGCCCGACGTCGCGGAGGAGAAATATCTCTACGTGTGGCTGGACGCCCCGATCGGCTACCTCGCCAGCCTTAGGAACTACTGCGCGAAGCGGAAGCTCGACTTCGACAAGACGCTGAACGAATGCGAGCAGATCCACTTCATCGGCAAGGACATCATCTACTTCCACACGCTGTTCTGGCCGGCGATGCTGAAGTTCGCGGGCAAGCCCTACAAGGTGCCGGATCACGTCTGGGTGCACGGCTTCATCGGCGTCTCGGGCGAGAAGATGTCGAAGTCGCGCGGCACCGGCATCGATCCGCTGCGCTACCTGCAGCTCGGCATGAACCCCGAGTGGCTGCGCTACTACATCGCGGCCAAGCTGAACGCTGCCGTCGAGGACCTCGACTTCAATCCCGAGGACTTCGTCGCCCGGGTCAACAGCGACCTAGTCGGCAAGTACGTCAACATCGCCAGCCGCTGTGCTCCCTTCATCGCCCGCTATTTCGAAGGTCGGCTGGCCGAGCCCCGGGTGGCGGCGATCACGCCGGCGCTCGCCGCGAAGAGCGCCGACATCGCCGAGCTCTACGACGCGCGCGAGTACGGCAAGGCGCTGAAGGAGATCATGGCGCTCGCCGACGAAGCGAACCAGTATGTCGACCGCAACAAGCCCTGGGAGCTCTCCAAGCAGCCCGAAGGGAAGGCGCGGCTGCACGAGGTGTGCAGCAATGCGCTCGAGAGCTTCCGCCTACTGACGCTGTACCTGAAGCCGGTCCTGCCGTCGCTGGCGGCGGCAGTCGAAGCGTTTCTGGCGATCCAGCCCCTTTCGTGGCGCGACGCGGCGCATCCGTTGCTTGCCGGGCACCGCGTCGGCGCCTACAAGCATCTGGTCACCCGGGTCGAGGAAAAGCAGGTCGACCAGCTGTTCAGCATCGAATCCGTGCCGCAGGCGACGGCGCCGCAGCGGCACGCGGAGAAGCAGGAGCGCGCAGTGAAGGAGCACACCGTGGGCGACGGCACGATCTCGATCGACGAATTCAACAAGCTCGACCTGCGCGTGGCGAGGATCGTCAGGGCCGAGCACGTCGAGGGCGCGGACAAGCTGCTCAAGCTGACCCTCGACCTGGGCGATGGAACGCGCACCGTGTTCGCCGGGATCAAGTCGGCGTACCAGCCGGCGGCCCTCGAGGGCCAGCTCGCGGTGGTGGTGGCGAACCTCGCGCCGCGCAAGATGAAGTTCGGCGTATCGGAGGGAATGGTGCTCGCCGCCTCCGGCGAGGGCCCCGGCGTGTTCCTCGTCTCGCCGCACTCCGGGGCTCTGCCCGGAATGCGCGTCAAATGATATTGCTATTATAATGTTATTGTAATACTCTACGGGCACCCCATGGGACGCCCGATGGAGAACAAGACCGCCCGCTTCACCGTCCTGCTCGATCCGCGCAAGAAGCGCATGTTCGAGGAGATCTGCGCGGCGCAGGACCGCACGCCCTCGCAGGTGGTGCGGCAATTGATCCGCGAGTACGTCATCGCCAACGCCGGCGACCGCGAGCTGCCCGACTGGCTGCTGAAGGCGGCGTCCGCCGGACCGAAGCGCCTTTGATCGGCCGCAGGCTGATGCGATGAACGCCGATGCGCTGACCGGTTCGCTGGCTGCGGCCGCCTGCTGGCTCGCGACCGGCGTCCTGGCGCTCGTGCCGGCGCGCCGTGCCTGGTTCGCGCGCACGCTCGCGTTTCCGCTCGGCGCTCTGGCCGGCCTCGCGCTCGCGGGCTTCGGCCTGGACGCGATCTGGCTGCCCGCCGCCCGCATGACGCTGCCGCTCGGGCTTCCGGGTCTGCCGTTCCACCTTCGCCTCGACCCGCTGTCGGGCTTCTTCCTCATGCTGCTCGGCGCCGTTGCCGCCGGGATCTCGGTCTACGCGGCAGGCTACTTTCGCGGCGAGCAGCCCGGGCGGCTGGCGCTGATCGGGCTGCAGTACCACGTGTTCCTCGCCAGCATGGCGCTGGTCGTGCTCGCCGACGACGCCTACCTGTTCATGGTCGCGTGGGAGACGATGGCGCTCGCCTCGTACTTCCTGGTCACTACCGATCACCGCAGGCCGGCGATCCGCAGCGCCGGGTTCCTCTACCTGCTCGTCGCGCACCTCGGCGCGCTCGCGATCCTGCTGTGCTTCGGGGTGCTGCACGGCGGGCGCGGCGACTACGCGTTCGACGCCCTGCGGGCGGCAAGCCTGTCGCCAGGCTGGGCGACGGCCGCGTTCCTGCTCGCTTTCTTCGGCTTCGGCGCCAAGGCCGGAATGATCCCGCTGCACGCCTGGCTTCCCGAGGCGCACCCGGCCGCACCCTCGCCCGTGTCGGCGCTGCTCTCCGGAGTCATGCTGAAGACCGCGATCTACGGCATGGTGCGCGTCATCTACGACCTCATCGGCGGCGTACGCTGGGAATGGGGTCTCGTCGTTCTGGTGGTCGGCGCAGGCACCACGCTTTTCGGCGTGCTCTACGCGCTGATGCAGCATGACCTGAAGCGGCTGCTCGCCTACCACTCGGTCGAGAACATCGGCATCATCCTGCTCGGCCTCGGCATGTCGATGGTGTTCATCGGCTTCGGCCACCCCGTCGCGGGCGCGCTAGGCCTCGTCGCGGCGCTCTACCACACGCTCAACCACGCAGTGTTCAAGGGCCTGCTGTTCCTCGGCGCCGGCTCGATCCTCCGCTCCGCGGGCAGGCGCAACCTGAACGAGATGGGCGGCCTGATCCACCGCATGCCGCGCACCGCCTTCTATTTCCTGGTCGGTGCGCTCGCCATCTCGGCGCTGCCGCCGCTGAACGGCTTCGTCTCGGAGTGGTTGACCTTCCAGACTGCGCTGCAGTCTCCGGTGCTGGAGAACGGCGTCGTGCGGAGCCTGCTGCCGCTGTTCGCCGCCACGCTCGCGCTCGCCGGGGCGCTCACCGCGATGTGCTTCGTCAAGGTCTACGGCATCGCGTTCCTCGGGCGCCCGCGCCAGCCTGCCGGCGCGGAGGCCCGCGACGCGGGTAACTTCGAGCGCTTCGGCATGGCGTGGCTCGCCGCGGGCTGCTTCGTCCTCGGGCTGTTTCCGACGGCGTTCCTGCTTATGCTCAACCGCGTCGGCGTCTCGCTGACCGGGCATGGGCTGTCGGAGGCGGCGCTCGAATCGAACTGGCTCTGGCTGATCCCTACGGCGCCGGGGCAGGCGAGCTACAGCCCGGTGATCTTCCTCGCGGTGATCGCCGGCACCGTGCTGCTCTGCTGGGTGCTGGTGCGCCGGTTCTACCATGGCCGGGTGCGCTACGCCGATCCTTGGGATTGCGGCTATCCGGAGCAGACGGCGCGCATGCAGGACACCGCCGACGCCTTCGGCCAGCCCATCCGCCACGTCTTCGGGCCGGTCTACCGGATGCACCGCGTGCTGCCATCGGCCGAAGACCCGGCGCCGCGGTACGTGCTGAAGATCGAGGATCGCCACTGGTACGCGCTCTACCTTCCGGCGGCGCGGCTGGCGGCGTACCTGTCGGCCAAGGTGTCGCTGCTGCAGCGCGGACGCATCAGCATCTACCTGCTCTACAGCTTCCTCACGCTGATCGCGCTGCTGGTGTTCGTCAGATGAGCAACGCCGCCGGCATCGCTTTCCAGCTCCTGCAGTCGGTGCTCGTGGTGCTCGCCGCGCCCCTGCTGACCGGGTGGGTCAACCAGTGCCGCGCCTGGCTGCAGAACCGCTCCGCGCCGAGCCTGCTGCTGCCGTACTACACGCTGGCACGCCTGTTTCACAAGGACGCGGTGATCGCGAAGAACGCCTCGGCGCTGTTCCGGGTTACGCCCTACGTGCTGTTCGGCTGCATGTGGCTCGCCGCCGGCATCGTGCCCGTGCTGGCGACGGGGCTGCCGTTCGCGCCGGCGGCCGACATCGTGGCGCTGGTCGGCGTGTTCGCGCTGGCGCGCGTCTTCTCCGCGCTCGCCGCGATGGACGTCGGCACCTCCTTTGGCGGCCTCGGCGCGCGCCGCGAGATGCTGATCGGATTCCTCGCCGAGCCGGCGATGCTGATGACGCTGTTCACCGCGGCGTTCATCAGCGGCTCGACGCAGCTCACCACCATCGTCGACACCCTCGCGCACCGCGAATTCGCGATCTACCCCAGCCTCGCGTTCGCGGCGGTGGCGTTCCTGATGGTGCTGCTTGCGGAGAACGCGCGCATCCCGATCGACAATCCGACGACCCACCTCGAGCTCACCATGGTGCACGAGGCGATGATCCTCGAGTACTCGGCGCGCCACCTGGCGTTGATTGAGTGGGCGGTGGCGATCAAGCTCTTCGCCTACGTCACGATCGGGATCGCGCTGTTCCTGCCTTGGGGAATCGCGCCCGCCGGCGACTGGTCGGGGCTGCCGCTCGCCGCGGCGGCGCTCGCCGCCAAGCTCGCGGCGGCCGGCGCCGGCCTCGCGCTCATCGAGACGCTGCTCGCCAAGCTGCGGCTGTTTCTCGCCCCCGAGTTCCTGTCGACCGCGTTCCTGCTCGCGGTGCTCGGCATGCTGATCCACTTCCTCGCCATCGGCTGACCGCGCCGTGCCGCTCGCCAGCCAGTTCGTCAATCTGCTCGCGGCGCTGCTGCTGCTGATCGCGTTCGCGATGCTGTCGCAGCGCAGGATCCTGACCCTCATCCACCTCTTCGCATGGCAGGGCGCGGCGCTCGCCGCCTCGACGCTCATCGTCGCCGCGAGCACCGGACAGACCCACCTCTACTACTCGGCGGCGCTCACGGTGCTGCTCAAGGTCCTGCTCATCCCCTGGGTGCTGCATCGGCTGATCGACCGCCTCGAGGTGCGCTGGGACGTCGAGACCCTGATCAACATTCCGACCACCATGCTGATCGGCATCGCGCTCGCGATCTTCGCCTTCTCTCTCGCCACGCCGATCTCGCAGATGGCGAATACGCTGACCCGCTCGACGCTCGGCATCGCCATGGCGAGCGTGCTGCTCTCGTTCCTGATGATGATCGTGCGGCGCAAGGCGGTGCCCCAGGTGATCGGCTTCCTGGCGATGGAAAACGGGCTCTTCTTCGCCGCCACGAGCGCCACCTACGGCATGCCGCTGGTGGTCGAGCTCGGCGTGGCGCTCGACGTGCTGGTGGGCACCTTCATCTTCGGCATCTTCTTCTTCCATATCCGCGAGCAGTTCGACAGCCTCGACATCCGGCACATGGAAAAGCTGAAGGAGGATTGAGTGGAGATTCTCTGGGTCCTCGGCCTGCCGCTGGGCGGCGGCGTGCTCCTCGCCCTCGCCGGCGGCCGGCAGCGCGCGCCCGAGCTGAACGCCGCGATGAGCTTCGCCACGCTGTGCGCGGCCGGCGCGCTCACCGCCCGGGTCATCGCCGACGGCCCGATGCACGCGCTGCACGACCAGTTCTTCGTCGACTCGTTCAACGTCTTCCTGGTGACGCTGACCGCCTTCGTCGCCTTCACTACGTCGCTCTTCTCGCGGCCGTACATGAGGATCGAGCAGCACCAGGGCCGCGTCGACGCGGCGCGGCTGCGCCTCTACCACAGCATGTTCCAGCTTTTCACGTTCACCATGGTGCTGACGCTGCTCTCCAACAACATCGGCATCCTCTGGGTCGCGCTGGAGGGCGCGACTCTCTCGACGGTGCTGCTGGTGAGCCTGTACCGCACGCCCGCGAGCCTCGAGGCGGCCTGGAAGTACTTCATCCTCTGCTCGGTCGGCATCGCGCAGGCGCTGTTCGGCGTGATCCTGCTGTATTTCGCGGCCGAAAAGGTGCTCGGGCCGGGTGGGGCCTCGCTCCTCTGGACGCGGCTCTACGAGGTGCGCGGCCAGCTCGAGCCGACGGTGCTCTCGCTCGCCTTCGTCTTCCTGCTGGTCGGCTTCGGCACCAAGGTCGGCCTGGTGCCGCTGCACAACTGGCTGCCGGACGCGCACGCGGAGGGCCCGACGCCGATCTCGGCGGTGCTTTCGGGGCTGCTGCTCAACGTCGCGCTGTACGCGGTGGTGCGCAGCAAGGTGCTGGTCGACGGCGCGCTCGGGCGCAATTTCTCTGGCAGCCTGATGATGGGATTCGGCCTGCTCTCCGTGGTGGTCGCGGCGTTCTTCCTCTCGCGCCAGAGGGACATCAAGCGCATGTTCGCGTACTCCTCGGTGGAGCACATGGGCATCATGACCTTCGCCTTCGGCATGGGCGGGCCGGTGGCCGCGTTCGCCGGCCTGCTGCACATGACGGCGCACTCGCTCACCAAGAGCGCGATCTTCTTCACCGTCGGCCACGCGTCGCAGAAGACCGGCACGCAGAGCATGGACCAGATCCGGGGCCTGATCGAGAGCAACCCGACCATCGGCTGGGGCCTCGCGCTCGGCAGCCTGGCGATCCTCGGCATGCCGCCGTTCGGCGTCTTCGCGAGTGAGTTCATGGTGCTCACCACGGCGATGCACGAGCACTCGTGGGCGACGCCGCTGCTGCTGCTAGCGCTCGGCGTCGCCTTCGCCGCGATCTTCGGCAAGGTGCAGCCGATGGTGTTCGGCGAGACCGCCGCGCGCCGCCTGCCGCACCCGCCGGCGCTTCTGCCCGTGTTCGCGCACCTCGCGCTGGTGCTGCTGCTCGGCCTCTACATTCCGCCCTACCTGGTCGGCTGGTATCGCCAGGCCGCCGCGCTGATCGGCTGACGCGCATGCGCTTCGAGCCGCTTGCGATCGAGGCGCAGCCGCTGAGCGGCGCGCTGCCCGCGTTCCAGGCCGCGGTCGCTGCGGCCGAGCTGCGCGCCGCGTGCGAGCGCGCCCAGGCCGGCGGGGCGCGCTTGATCGCGCTTTGGGGAAGCGACGAGACCGAGCGCGGCGCCGGCTTCGCCGCGCACCTAGCGCTGGCCTTCTCCGAAGGCTTGCTCTGGCTGAGCGCGGCGCTGGACCGCGAGCGTCCACGGCTTCCCGACCTCGCCGACCTCTATCCGGCGGCGGGCAGGATGCAGCGGGCGGCGCGCGACCTTCTCGGCATCGAGATCGACGGCGGCGATCGCCGCAAGTGGCTGCGCCACGGCGCGTGGCCCGCGGACGAGCATCCGCTGCGCAAGGACTTCGACGCGACGCGGCGCCCCCCCCTGGAAGCGGACGCGTACCCGTTCGTGCGCGTCGAGGGAGAGGGCGTGCACGAGATTCCGGTCGGGCCGGTGCACGCCGGCACCATCGAGCCCGGGCACTTCCGCTTCTCCATCGTCGGGGAGAAGATCCTGCGGCTGGAGGAGCGCCTCGGCTACAAGCACAAGGGCATCGAGAAGCGCTTCGAGAGCCTGCCGCTCGCCGAGGGCGCCCGCCTCGCGGGGCGCGTTTCGGGCGACTCGACCGTCGCCTACGCCTGGGCCTGGGCGATGGCGCTCGAGGGGGCCTGCGGCGCCGAGCCGCCGCCGCGCGCGCTGGTGCTGCGCGCGATCCTGCTCGAGCTGGAGCGCATCGCCAACCACCTCGGCGATCTCGGCTATCTCGGCAACGACGTCGCGCTTGCGTTCGGCTTCTCCCAGTTCTGGCGCCTGAAGGAGGACCTGCTGCGCCTGAACGCCAGGCTGTTCGGCCACCGCTACCTGATGGACACGGTCCTGCCCGGCGGCGTCGCGCGCGACCTGGATCGCGCCGGCGCGGAGCACCTGGTCGCCCGACTCGCCGCGCTACGCGACGAGGTCGCAACGCTTCGCGGGATCTACGACGAGCACGCGGGCGCGCAGGACCGCTTCATCATGACCGGCCAGGTGCCCCGGGAGCTTGCCGCGCGCATGGGGCTGACCGGCTTTGCCGGCCGCGCCAGCGGGTTGCCGCACGACCTGCGCGCCGACTACCCGATGCCGCCATGGGAGCAGCTCGAAGTGCGCGTCGCCGCGCACGCGCGCGGCGACGTCGCGGCGCGCGCGTCGGTGCGCTTCGACGAGCTGCTCGAGTCGATCCGCCTGATCGAGACGCTCGCGGGGCAGCTGCCCCGGGGCGAGACGCTCGCGCCGCTGCCGCCGTGCCCGGGCGGTCGGCGCGGCGTCGGCTGGATCGAGGGCTGGCGCGGCGACGTCCTGATCGCGCTCGATACCGCGGACGGAGGCCGCGCCCACCGCGTGCATCCGCACGACCCGTCCTGGCGGAACTGGCCGCTGCTCGAGCGCGCGGTGATGGGGAACATCGTCCCCGACTTTCCCCTCATCAACAAGTCGTTCAACCTCTCGTACAGCGGCCAGGACCTCTGACATGTACCGGATACTGCGGCAGATCGCGAAGACGGGGATCGTGACCGAGCCGCCGCGGCGCACCGACGAAAACCTGCGCCAGATCGAGCAGCGGCTGGGCGATGTCGTGCTGAGGCGCTTCGGCCGCTCGCTCGCCATCCGCCACGTGGACGCCGGCTCGTGCAACGGCTGCGAGCTCGAGATCCACGCCATGAACAGTCCGTACTGCAATCCGGAGCGCCTCGGCATCCGCTTCGTCGCTAGCCCGCGGCATGCGGACCTGCTGCTCGTCACCGGCCCGGTATCGCGCAACATGGAGGTCGCGCTGAGGCGCACCTACGACGCCACGCCGGACCCGAAGCTGGTCGTCGCGATCGGCGACTGCGGCTGCAGCGGAGGGGTATTCGGCGAGAGCTACGCCAGCTGCGGCAGGGTGTCGAACGTGATCCCGGTCGATGTCGCCGTGCCCGGCTGCCCGCCGGATCCGGCCGCGATCCTGCAGGGCGTGCTGACGGCGATCTCGGCGCGGGCGCGCTAGCGCCTAGCTGCGGCCGCCGCAGGACGCCGGCATCGCGGCGTTGGGATAGCCGCGGCAGGCCCAGTCGACCTTGCCGCCCTGGAGGCTCGGCGTCACCGAGATCTCGATCGCGTTCTTCTCGTTCCAGCCGCGGATCGCGCCGTTCGCCTCGACGATCCATTTCAGCTCGCCGAACTTGGGGTCGTTCTTCGAGGCGAGCTTGATGTTGGCCCCGGCGCCGGTGAGGTTGCCCGACTTGGCGGCCGCCGTCGCGACCTGCTGCTTCGCGCCGTCGGCGCCGTCAATCAGGGCTCGCGCCGCGTCGCGCGCTTCGCTGCCCGCCATGTTCGGCAACACGAACGACACGGCGATGAAGCCGATCAGAGCGAGGACGGCGATCACGATCAGGACGGTGCGCATGCTTCCCCCGGAAGACTCTATTTTTCCGAACGACTTTACCACGGAGCGTTTGGCGGGGTTCACGGCGCCGGACGAAAAGGCAAGAATTCGTCATGGACGTGACCAGGCACGTGCGCATCCACGGACGCGTTCAGGGCGTCGGCTATCGCGACGCCCTGCGCCGGGAAGCGCTTGAGCGCGGCGTCGCAGGATGGGTCCGCAACCGCCGCGACGGCAGCGTCGAGGCGGTCCTGCAGGGCTCGGCCGAGGCCGTGCAAGCGGTCGTCGCCTGGGCCGGCAGGGGGCCGCCGGCGGCGCGCGTCGAGCGCGTCGACGCCCAGCCCGCGGCCCCCGAGCTTCGGCGCGACTACGTCGGCTTCGACTGGCTTCCTACCGCCTAGGCGCGACCCGCGGTATCGCGCGGCGAGACTCGCGGGAGTCCTGTTGCGTCGCACCATGGGCCGTGAAGAAATGCGTGTGACTTGCACGAGGAGGAAACCATGCTTGCCACGCTCACGCTTCCGCTCTGCCCCGATTTGCCCGCGCCGCGCACGCCGACGGTGCGCGTGCGCTCGGCCGACGACCTGCGCGGCGCGCTGCGCCAGGCTCGAGGCAGCGGCCTCACGGTGGACGCAAGCGGGATGGATCGCGTGCTTTGTTTCGATGCCGGCCGGGGGCTCGTCGAAGTGCAGGCCGCGACGACCTGGGCGACTCTCGCAGCCTTCCTCTCGACGCATGACATCGATATCGGCGCCTTCGCCCGCGACGCGGCCCTGCCCACCGCGATCGGCGAGTGCCTGGCGCTCGCGGCACCCGGGCCGGACGGGCAGCCGGCGACGGCGCACGTCGCCGCGATCACTCTTGCGACCCCGGACGGGGAGCTCCGGCGGGCCGACCGCAGCGTCAACGCGGAGCTGTTCCGGCTCGCGCTCGGCGGCCAGGGCGTGATCGGGGTTCTCTACAGCGCCACGCTTTGCCTCCGGTCGGTCCAGGCGGGCGCCGCGGCCGCCGCCCCGCCGGTGGAGCTGGGCTTCGGCGAAGCGGCGGGCGGTTCCGCGAGCGGGATCGAATGCCTGCTGCCGCCGGAGCGGCTGGAAGCGTACCTCGCCGCCGCGCGCGCGCTCGCAGAGGAGCGGCGGGTCCGCCTGCACCGGATCGCGGTGCGGCGCTACCTGCCCGAATCCGAGTGCCATTTGCGCTGGGCGCGCCGGGACTGGGCCGGCGTCGAGGTCCGCTTCGGCGTCAAGCCCACGCTGGGCGCGGGCGTCGCCGCGGCC
>Ga0335085_10005642_pt1 | contig 20019 bp, 16 predicted proteins | sample Lox_Sample_45_FD_206712 | JGI IMG/M metagenome (GOLD analysis project Ga0335085, IMG submission 206712) | Soil microbial communities from Loxahatchee National Wildlife Refuge, Florida, United States - Lox_Sample_4.5 | ecosystem: Environmental > Terrestrial > Soil > Wetlands | place: USA...
GCCCAGCGGTTCGGGGAAGCCCGGGAGCGCCCGGCCCTTGCCGTCGAAGGCCCAGGCGGTCCCGTCCGCGCCCACCACCACCACGTCGAGCTTCCCGTCGCGGTCCACGTCGGCCACCGCCGGGCCGCCGAAGAGCCGGATGCCCGCCTGCACCGGGAAGCCCGGCAGCGGCTTTCCCTCGCGGGACACCGCGTGCACCTTCCCGTCGGCGGAGGCGAAGACGACGTCGAGCTTCCCGTCGCCGTCGAGGTCGGCCAGCGCCGGGCCCTCGTAGATGCGGTATTCGGCGGCCACCGGGAAGCCGCGCAGCGGCTCGCCGCGGGCGTTCACCGCGTAGACCTTGAAGTCCTGGCTCGCCACCACGAGGTCGATGTCCGCGTCGTCGTCGAGGTCGGCGAAGGCGGGCTTGCCAGAGACCGTGAAGGCGGTCTTGAGCGGGAACCCCTTCCGTCCGCGGCCGGCGGCGTCGAGCACGAACACGGTCCCGTCCTCGCAGCCGAAGGCGAGGGAGCGCGAGCCCCCGAAGTTGGACGACGACACCGAGGTGGTCACCGGGTGTCCGGCCGCCGCCGCGGAGGGCCAGCCCTTCACCTCGCCGCCGGTGCGCTTCACGGCGTGGATCTTGCCGGCCGCGTCGCCCACCACGACCTCCGGGCGGCCGTTGCCGTCCACGTCGGCGAAGGCGGGGCCGGCCTTGAAGCCGGCGGCCGACAGCTTCACCGGGAAGCCGGGCACGAGGCCGCCGCCGCTCCAGACGTAGAGCTTGCCGGCGCTCGAGACCGCGGCCAGCTCGGGACGCCCGTCGCCGTCCATGTCCGCCGCTGCGGGCGCCCCTGCCACGGGCGAGTCGAGCACGAGAGGAAACCCGGGGGGCATGGTCCCGTCCGCCCGGAAGGCTGAGAGCCGGTCGCCGGCCGCCACCACCACCGCCGGCGCGCCGCCGATCTCGACGGCGATGGCAGTCCGGGCGATGCGCCCGCCGGCCTCGCGCGGGAAGTTCGAGAGCGCCACGGCCGAGAGGGCGAGCGCGAGCAGGACCTCTTGCATGGGCTTTGCCTCAGAGGCGCGCGGCGAGCTTCTTGTTGGTCTCGCGGAGGCGCGCGGAGAGCACCCGCGCGACGTTGAGGGCGAAGAGGGTGAACCCGTCCCGGGAACGCTTGCGGAAGGAGGCGAAGTTCTCGGCGGTGAGCTGCAGGGCGGAGACGGGCGTGCGGGCGCGCAGCGTGGCCGAGCGCACCTCGCGGTCGATGAGCGACATCTCCCCAAGCGAGGCGGGCGCCGAGAGGAGGGCGAGCACCTTCTCCGCCCCGCCCTCGGCGCGGACCACGTCCACGTCACCCTTCACCAGGACGAACAGCGACGAGCCCACCTCCCCCTCGCGGACGAGCACGTCTCCCGGTGCGAACTGCACGGACAGCGAGAGCTCGGCGAGGACGTCGATCTCCGCCGGCGACAGCATCTCGAACAGGGGTGAGCGCCGGAGCGCGTCGTGCTTGTCGATCATGACTTGGCCGGGGTGCCGTCGCCGCCTGCGCCCCGGCGCGGGCCGAGAAGGTAGTCCTCGAACCTCTTGTCGCCCTCCTCGGCCGTGGCGGCGAGCCCCTCGCGCGCCGGCTCCAGGAACGCGATGCCGCGCTGCAGGCCCACCGTGTAGACGGCGAGCGCCTTCACCTCGAGGTTCGTGCCCTCGGGCAGGTCGAAGAGCGAGACCGCGAACGCTGCGCGCTGGTCGTCGCGGTGACGCCAGTAGAGCCATCCGTCGCCGGCCATGCAGCCGAACCGCTCCTGGGCGGCGCGCAGGAGGTCGAGGCGCCGCCGGTCCACGTCGGCCCGCTCGCGGCCGGCCACCTCGGCGTCGCCTCGCAGCTGCTTCGCCCGAGTCCGCCGCTCCTCGGCCTCCTTGAACAGGCGCTCCGCGTCGCGGCGGACCGACCGTGCGGCCACGGCGTTCTCGGCCGACAGGAGGGCGCGCTCGCAGCTCCGCGACCAGGCCTGCTCGACGTCCTCCCACAGCCGGCTGCGGTGCTTGTCGGCGGCGTCGTACTCCTCGCGGGACCGGGTCAGCTCGCGTTCCGCCTCCTTGACCGACGCCTCCACCTGGGCGCGGGCCTTGGCTCCGTCCGCCCCGAGCGCGGCCAGGGCGTCGCGCCGCTCCTCGAGCCGCTTCTCGGCGCCGCCCAGCCGGTACCAGAGGTCCGAGGTCTTGAAGCGGTGCTCCTCGTAGGTCCCCACCAGACCGAGCGCGCGGTTCTCCAGGGTCTGGGCCTCCGCGGCCTCGGCCCTGCCGCGGTCCTCCGCCTCGCCGCTGCGCGAGAATGCGTCGATGGCCGCGCGCTGGGCCAGCTCGGAGCGCAGCTCCATCATCTCGGCCTGCGCCACGAGCTCCTCGTGGCGGGCGCGCGCCTCCTTCACCGCGGCGAGCGCGCGCCCGTGGTCCGACCACCACGCAGCGAACGCCTGCCCGGACAGCAGCTCCTTCACCTCGCTCAAGCGGACGGCCTTCATGGCTCAGTTCACCGGGCTGAAGACGAAGGGGTACTCGACCGTCACCGGGCCGGACGGCCGGAACTGGGTCCGCCACGAGCGCATCGTCCCGGTGATGCAGGTGGCGATCTCGGGCGAGTTCACGCTGTTGAGCACGACCGTGATGTCGGAGAGGCCGCCCGTCTCGAGGATGGTGAAGCGGATGGTCAGCTTCCCCTTCAGGTGCGGGTTCCGCTTGAGCGCGTTCTCGTAGCAGGTCTTGATGAGGCCCATGCGGGCGCGCACGAACGCGCCGAGCTTGCCCTGGTCGATCTCGGACGAGTCGATCTCCGCCGTCTCGGCCGCCACCGAGCCGGACACGCGCACCTCGCTCTTCGCGCCGAGGCCGACCGCCCCGCCGCCGCTCGTGGCGAGGTCGCCGATGGAGGCGGCCCCACCCTGCCCTCCACCCTTGCGACCGCCTCCCGCGCCCGGGTCGGTGGCCACCGCCACGCCGCCCGCGCCGGACAGCGCCGTGGCCACGTCGCCGATGCCTCCGCCCGAGCCGAACACGTCGTTCACGGCACCGCCCGCGCCGCCGGGGCCGAGCGAGCCGAGCACCTTCAGGATGCCCTTCGACTGGACCGCCTTCGCCACTGCCGCGGCATGGGCCGCCTTCTTGGCCGCGTCGTCGGGGCTCGACGCCTTCTGCTCCTTCTCGGCCGCGGGCTTCTCCTCCTTCGTCGCGGCCTGGGCCTGCTCGGTCGCCTTCTGCGCCTTCTCGGGCGGCTTGGGCGGCTCCGGGGCCTTCTCCGGCACGAGCAGCTTCGCGTAGCGGTCCGGGATCTCCTCGAGCGTGACCTCCTTCGGTACCTCGGTGTTGGCCATCACGCCGTAGCAGGACATGTGCGTGACGAGCGAGGCCGTGAGCAGGCTCACGAACGTCCGGTCCATCGACTTGAAGTGGTTTCCCTTGGCCTCGCGGGGTAGGACGGTCTTGGGCGCCTCGGGCGGCGGGGCCACGAACTGGAAGAGAAGCGTCACCTCCCCCAGCACCACCTTGCCGCGCTGGTCGTCGCGCAGCGGCAGCGCGTAGGCCTTGCCGGACTGCCGGGCGGCCCCCTGCGAGACGAGCGCCCCGAAGTCGGCCGCGCCCTGCGGGTTCTGGATGCGGCCGTCCATGCCCTCCTCGAAGTGGAGGACGTAGCGGTCTCCCTGGTAGGAGAAGACCTGGTAGGTGGGGGGAAGGTCGGACAGCGGGACGACGATGGTGGCGCGGGGTGAGGTGCCGATCGTCACCGGCTGGCGCGACGGGAGGATGCGCTCCTCCACGATCTTGCCGCCCTGGATGACCCCGACGCGAAGCACCTTCTGTGGCTGCGCCGCCATGCTCGTCCCCTCGCTCCCCTCAGAACGGTGCCTTCGTGGTCGCCGCCTTCACCTTGGGAAGGACGGGCTCCGACCGGTCCAGCTCCCCGTAGTTGAGCGTGGCGCGCGGCATGAGGAACATGGCCTGGGGCTTCTGGATGCGCCCCTCGACCTTCATCTCCTCCAGCCGCAGCACCTTCCGCGGCGTCGAACGCTTCTTGTCGGCCTTGCCCTGCGCGGGCGCCTGCGCGGCCGCGGGGGAGGCCAGGATCGTTAGCACGGCGCCGAACAGCGCCACAAGCGCGGGCACGGACCTCACTTGACGGCTCCTCCCTTCTTCTTCTTCTTGGTCGGCGCCGGAGCGGCTGCGGGGGGCTGCTGCGCATCCTGCGCCTGCTCCGCCTGCGGGGCCGTCCCCGGAGGTGGAGGCGGCGGCGGGACGTCCGCGGCGGACGCGGCTGCCGCCTCCTTCTTCTTCGCCTCGGCCTCCCTGCGGATCCGGTCCTTCTCCTCGCGCGCGATGCGCTTCTTCTCCCGGTCCATGGCCTTCGCGGCGTCCTTCCGGTACTCAGCGAGCCTCGGCTCCCTGCCGCCCTTCGCCTCGTAGGTGTCGAAGTAGCCCACCGATTGCTCGAGCCGCGCCAGCGCCGGCGTGGCGGGCTTGTCCCCATCGAGGTAGAGCACGCCCAGGTTGAAGTGGACGTCCACGAGGCCCGGGTCGAGCTGCAGGGCCTTCCCGTACGCGGACTCGGCCTTCTCGAACGCGTGCGCTCCCCGGTAGGCGTTTCCCAGCGCCATCCAGGCCCGGGCCTCGTTCGGCAGGAGGCCCGTGGCGGTCTCGAGCGTCGCCACCGCCGCGTCGTAGTCCTCCGCGTCGGCGAGCATGATCCCGTAGTTCACCTGGGCCTCGCCGTAGTCCGGTCGCAGCGTCACGGCGTTCTTGAAGCTCTCGAGCGCAGGGACCCGCTCGCCCAGCGCGAGCTCCACGAAGGCGAGTCGCGCGTGCACGGTGGCGTCGGACGGATCGATCTGGCGGGCGTTCTCGAGCACGCTCCTCGCCAGCTCGTACCGCTTCTTCTGGGAGTAGACGGTGGCGAGCGCCACCATGGCCCCCACGTTCCGCTCGTCGGCCTTGAGCGCCTTGCGCAGCTCCAGCTCGGCCTCCTGGGCGTTGCCGCGCGCGGCCAGCACCTCGGCGAGCGCGATGCGCAGGCCGACCGGCTCGGCCACCGCCGTCATGCGGGAGCGCAGGTCCTTCTCGGCCTGCTCGGCCTCGCCCGCGCGGATGCGCAGGCGGGCCAGGTTCCGGGCAGCCGGGCCGAAGTCGGGGAGCGCCGCCAGCGCGCGCTCGTAGGTGGCGCGGGCTCCAGCGAGATCGCCGGTCCGCTCCCGCAGATCCCCGGCGTTGACGGCCGCCCAGCCGAGGCGCCGGTCGAGGGCGAACGCCTGGTCGAAGGCGGCCGCCGCACCGCCGAGGTCGCCGCCCGCCTGGCGCTGCACGCCGTCGGCGAACCTCTCGCGCGCCCGCCGTTCGTCGTCGGCGGACGGAGCCGCCGGGCCGGGAGGCGGCGGAGGCGGGCGGGCGCCCTCCTCCATGCCGGGCGGCGGAGCAGGCGGCGCGCTCGGCTCGGGCTGCGCGGCGACCGGAACCTCGGCCGGCGGGGCCGGCTTCTGTGTCCCGGCGCAGGCGGAGGCCAGCGCGAGCGCAAGGAGCGCCGCGGGCCGCGCCTTCACCGCGATGAGTCGAACGCGCCGATCCATGCGCTACTTACCGAGCTTCCTCTTCGCTTCCGCGATCTCGCTCTTCACCACCTCGTCGGTGACGCCCTGGACCTGGACCGCCTTCGCCCAGGCCTCCTTCGCCTTGGCGGGCTGCTTCGACTGCTCGTAGCGCTGGCCGCCGAGGTAGAGGTACCTGGCGACGGTGTTGGGATCGCCTCGCGAGCACTCGCCGTCCGTGCCGAAGGCGACGAAGGCGGCGGCCGCGTCGGCCTTCTTCTTCGCCGTGTCGAGGGTGTAGGCGATGTTCTGGAGCGCCGCACAGCGGTTCTTGTCGGACGGCCACCGGGCCAGGTACTCGTTGTAGAGCTTCACCGACTCGTCGTACCTCTTCTCCTCGGTCGCGCGCAGGGCGAGCTGGAACTGGGCCAGGGGCGCGAGCTTCGAGTCGGGGTACTCCTTCACGATGCGCTGGCGGATGGCGGTGGACTTCTCCTTGTTGCCGGCTCGGTCCCAGGCGATGGCCCCGTTGTGGAGCGCGTTCGCGGCGTCGCTGCCCCTGGGCGCGGCGGCGATCGCCTCGAAAGCCACGGCCGCCTCGGCGTACTTGCCGGAGTCGAGGAGCTTCTGCGCGATGCCGAACTGCTTCGCCGCGTTGGCGGTCTCGAGGTCGGCCAGGATCTTCTGGTAGGTCGGCTTCTTCTCGGCCGGGGCCTTCTCGGCGAGCGCGGTGACCTCGGTACGCAGGCGGTCCACCGCGGCGTCGTGGCCCTCGGTGTCGCCGAGCACGAGGAAGGTCTGGAGGTAGAGCGGCACGGCCTTGGCGACGAAATCTGCTTCGTTGGGCCACGTCTTCATCACCCCGTCGAAGCGGCGCTGCGCGTCCTGCATGTTGTCGCTCGCGAACTGGATCTCGCCGGCCAGCTGCGCGTAGTAGGCCCCCGGGGTGCTCCTCCGGTCGGCCTCGGCCACGCCCGCCTCCGGGTCGGCGCTCGCCACGGCGAGGTAGAGGTCCACCGCGTCGATGAACCGCTTCCACTCCGGCGCCGGGACGTGCGGCTCGGGCGGCTTGCCGCCGCGCTGCTCCGCCTGCACGAACTTGAGGGCGGGGAGCTTGCCCGCCTTGAGGGCGGCGTTGGCGCTGCCCAGCAGGGACGAGGCCATGAGCTTCGCGGAGAGCGCCTTGGAGACCGGCGTGGCGTCCTTGTGGTTGTAGACCTGGAAAGCCTGCGCGGCGGCGTCGTCGAACCGGCGGGCCTGGTTGTAGTCGAGGGCGGATTCGTAGCGCATGCGCAGCGCCCAGTCGTGTGTGGACAGCTTGTCGGCGAACGAGGCGTAGCCGGCAGCCGCGTCCGCGTAGTCGCCGCGCGCCTGGTCCGGGTTGCCCGCCCTGTCCGCCTCCTGGCCGCGCCGGAAGTGATCGTTGGCGTTCCGGAAGTACGAGATGGCGACGTCGTCGCCGAGAACGCTCTGCGGGATCATGTTCCCGTCGATCATCTTGTGATCGGCCTGGATGACGTTGACGTCCACTCCGGACGCGGACTTGCCGCCGCCCGCGGTGGCGCATGCGGCCGCCGCAGCGGCCGCGAGCACGATGACGATCCTCTTCGCTGTCATTTCCTCGTTCCCTCGATCCTTCGGGTTTCGTTCCACGAGCCGCCGGCCACGGGTCTCTACCCCGTCCCTCCCGCCTTCGGCTCCACCCGGGCCGGGCCCGTGCCCGGCGCCTCGTTCGCCGCGGGCACCTTCGCCCCCGGCGCGGCCGCGGGAGCCGGCTCCGGCGCGCCCGCGCCCGCGGCATCCTGCCCCGCGGCGGCTGGCAGCGCGCGCTTCGACGGCCCCTCCGGCGTGTCGGCGAAGGGCAGCGGGGTGACGTCCTCGCTCACCATCCGCGCCTTCGCTTCCTTCAGGATCGGGTACTCGCGGGGCCGGTAGCGGGCCAGTGACTCCCCGATCTTCTTCGTCCACTCGTTCTTCACGTGCAGCTTGCGGGCGGCCTCGATCGCGTCGACGTACACCTTGACCGCCTGCTCCTCGTACGGCTGTGCCGCCTGCGCGAGCGCATCCTGGTACGCCGCCAGGTACTCCTCCGCCCCCTTCTTCTTGAACTCGGGAGGGGGCGGCGCATCGTAGATGGTCTGGGCCAGCCGCTCGAGGAGATGTGCCTTCCGGTAGAAGGCGGCCAGGATCCAGTCCGGCCGCTTGTACCTCATCACCTCGTCGTACTCGGGCGCGACCTTCTTCGCCTCGGCCAGCTTCGCGTCCATGGCCTTCTTGAGCTTCTTCTCGTTGGACGTGGCCGGCAGCGTGATCTGGTCGTACTTCTCGAAGTCGATCTCGGCGAGCCGGAAGCGGGCCTCGGCCGCGGCCGCCGCGGCGCGCGGGTGGGCATCGGGCTTGAGACCCCGCGCCGAGAACTCGCGCACCGCCGCGGCCCAGCTGGCCTTTGCGGCCTTGTCGTCCTTGAGCTTCTTCTGGGCGAGGCCGAGCTCGAGGTGGGCCTGCACCACGAGCTCGTGCTCCTTCGACCTCGTGTAGCGCTTCAGGAAGTCCTGGAGCGCAGCCACCTCGCGGCGAGGGTCGTCGCTCTTCTGGTAGACGAGCGCCGCGTGGAACAGGGTGCGGGCCGCGTCCTCGGCGTCGGGGTAGCTGCGCGCGTAGCGGACGAAGGCGGTGGCGGCCTCGTCGTACCGCTGGAGGTTCTCGAGCGAGCGGGCAGCGTTGTAGAGGGCGTCCTTGCGGTGCTTCGACTTCGGGTACTTCTCCACGAGCTGGAGGTACTTCTGCACCGCCTTCTCGAACTCGTAGGTGTTCTCCGCGTTGAAGCCCACCCGGAAGAGCGCCTCGTCGGCCAGCTCCGACTTCGGGTACTCCGCGAAGATCCGCTCGTACAGCTTGAGGGCGCTCTCGAAGCGGCGCGCGCCCTCGTAGCACGACGCGGCGTTGAAGAGTGCCTTGTCGGCGAACTCGTGCTTCGGGTCCTCGGCCACGAGCTGCAGGAACAGGTCCGCGGCGGGCTCCCACTGCTTCTCGTCCATGAGCGTCATGGCGCGCTTGAAGCGCCCGCCGAGCTTGAACTTCTGCAGGCTGGCCTGGAGGGTCTTGTTCTTCGCCGCGACCTGGTTGGACTGGAGGCGGGCCGAGGCCTGCTCGACCGCAGTCCAGTCCTTCATGGTGAGGTAGCTCTCGATGATGAGGTTGGCCGCGAACTGCGCCACCTCGGCGGAGGGCCAGCGCGCCACCACCTCCTCGAAGCGGCAGCGGGCCTCCTCGAAGTCGTTGTACTTGTAGAAGACCTCGCCGGCCTTGTAGGCGATGGGCCCCGCCTTCTCGTTGTCGGGTTGGCCCGCCACCACCGCGTCGGAGTCGCGGACGAGGTTCTCGTACACCGGGGGCAGCGGCTCCGGCTTCGGGACGTCGGCCGTCTCCTTGCGATCGGTGGAGAGCAGCACCTTGCGGTCCTGCAGCTTGCCGGCCCGCTGCAGCCGGGTGACCTCGCCCTCCCAGGAGATCACCGCCGACACGGCCGACTCGGAGACGAAGGCGTCGCTCGCCGGATCGTCGCGCACGAACGCGTAGACGCGGGCCGCCTTCTCGAACTCGAGCGCGTTGTAGAGGGTGTCGGCCCAGTCGTAGGTGAGCTCGTGGGCCTGCTTGGAGCGCGGGAAGCGGGCGAGGTAGTCGCGGTAGGCCTTCGCGGCGACGCGGTACTCGGCCACCGCCGCCTCGAGCTTGCCCTGGCCCTTGTACGCTTGCGCCTGGGCGTGGTGGAAGCTGGCGGCGCGCAGCAGGCTCTTCTCGGAGAGCTCGCGCACGCCGGCCAGCAGGTCGGGGTCTCCCTGGTTCCTGTCCCACCACGGCGTGCCCTCGTGGTAGGCGGCCACCAGCGCCTCGCGCTCGGCGGCCTCCTTCTCGAACTGGCGGTCGCGGGACCAGGCGAGCACGATCTTCCCCTGCACCGCGGGGGCGTCGGGCGAGAGCGGCTCCTTCTCCAGGAACGCCTTGTAGGCCGCCACGGCGGACGCGAACTTCGTCTCGTCGAAGTAGACGTCACCCAGGCGCCGGTAGACCTCGGCCTCGTACGGGCGTCCCCCCAGCGCGGCGTAGAACGACGTCGCTCGCTGCACGCCGCCCCACTTCTCGTCGGCGAACGAGATGGCGGTGTACTGGATCGCCTCGGGCCAGACGTCGCCGCCGGGCTTGCCGCCGGTGCCCTTCGCCTGGGCCACGTAGTGGTCGAGCAGCTTCGTGAACGCGTCCACGGCGTTCGCGAAGTCGTCCATGCGGTAGTAGGTCCAGCCCAGCTTGTAGATGGCGCGCGCGAAGAGCGGGTGGTCGGGGAAGGCGTACAGCTTCGAGAACGAGGCCGCCGCGTTCCGGAGCGAGTCGGCCTTCACGTCGTCGAAGTACCAGTCGCCGAGGCGCACCCAGGCCTCGGGCACGAAGGCGCTGTCCGGGTAGCGCTCGATGAGCGCGCGGTAGGCGGCGATCGCCTCCTCGCCCTGGCCCATCTCGCCCAGGCAGTACGCGAGCAGGTACTGGACGCCGTGGCCGAGCCTGTATTCGGGGAAGCCGGTGAGGATGCGCTGGTAGAGCGCGATCGAGCGGGCGTAGCTCTTCAGCGGTTCGGGCGGGGGCTCTCGCCCCTCGGCGATGGCGCGCTGCGCCTCGGTCTGCTGCTGCTGCACGGCCAGGTCGAAGTCGTCGTTGGCCTGCTCGTAGTGAAGCTCCGCCAGCCGGAACATCGCGTCCGGGGTGTACTGCGGGTCGTCCGGGTACCGCTTCACGAACTCCTCGAAGCGGGCGATGGCCGCCTCGCGCTCGCCGCGCTCGAGGACCTCGTTGTCCCGGATGGCCTTCTCGTAGTGGTCCGACGCGAAGCGGCGGCGCTCGTCGAACTGCTTCTGCACGAGCTGCTGGATCTCGGCGCGGTAGGTGACCGACTCGGCCTCGAAGGCCTGGACGGCGGCCTCCAGCTCCTTGCGCCCCTCGTCCTCGTCCACCGCCGGCTTCGCGGCGGCCAGGGCCGCGGCGGACGGCCGGGTGGGCACGAGGCGCTTCGACTGCGGGTCGATGCATCGCTGGTAGCCGGAGGTCTCGGGTACGTACGGGCCGGGCGTGGCCTGGGGCACCGCCGCCCGAGGGAGCTTGCCCGGGGGGCCCGGCTCGGACGGGCGCTGCGGAGGCGGATCGGCCGCCAGCGCGGCCGTCGCGAGGAGCGCGAGGAGGGCGGGCGCCGCTCTCACGCTCAGTTGACCTCCCTGAGCAGCGCACGGTAGTCGTGGTCCAGCCGCTCGAGCTCGATCGCCTTCTCGCTGGAGAGCTCCTGGATCTTCTCCAGCCGCTCGCGCTTCCGCGTCCAGGCCACGTCCACCAGCCCCACGTCCGCCTTGAGCACGAGACGGTAGAACTGGGTGCGCACCTGCCCGAACGCCTGGTAGGCGATGCGGCCCACCAGGTCCTTGGCGTCCACCTGCACGGAGTCGAGGCTGGTGGTCTGCTCGCCCAGGCGGCTGCGCTCGGCGGCGAGCCGCGCCTTCACTTCGACGGCGCGCTGCTGGGCCTCGGCGCGGAGCTTCTCGCCGAACGCGCGTGACCGATCGCGCACCACCTGGAGGCGGCGCGCGTACTCGTCGGCGCGTGCCAGGGCGTCCTGCTCGGCAGGCGAGAGCCGCCCCGAGCGGAGCAGCTCGCGTTCGCGCGCCACGGTGGCGAGGTAGTCGTCGCGCAGGGCCGCCTCCTCGCGCATCACGTCGCTCGCCGCGGCGGCGTCGCGCGCCTTGGCGATCTCCTCGCGCAGCTTCTGGGTCTCCTCGGCGTAGACCTCGGCGGTACGCCGGTGCTCGCGGAGCTCGTCGGCGAGCTTCTGGCGGTCGTCCTCGGCGCCGGTGATCTCCCCGCGGTAGCGCTGCAGCCAGTTCTCCGAGCCGGTGATGGCGGCGTTGAGGCCGTCCACCGCCTGCGCCAGCTGGAAGGCCTGACGGTCCACCTGGGTGAGCCTGGCGCGCAGGCGGCGCAGCCGCGCCTCCGCCTCCTCCGGCGTGTGGGGCAGCGTGGCCAGGCGAACCTCGAGCTCGGCGCGGTGGGCCTTCACCTGCCCGAGCTCCTCGCGGGCGGCCGGCTCCAGCGAGCCCGCGGCGCCCTCGGCCGCAACGGCGGCCTGCCCCTCGAGGAGCGCTGCCCCGTTGGAGAGCGCCTCGCTCGCCGCGTAGGCGCGCTGCAGCCAGGGGAAGCCGTCGATGCCGTCGCCGCGCTCGAGGGCCGCCTCCACCCGCTCGGCGAGCTGCTTTGCCTCGCGCGCGTCCCGGCGCGAGGTGTCGAGTGCGCTCACGATGTCGAGCGCGGTCGCCACCTCCTCGCGGCCCGTGGCCCAGCGCACGGCCGCGGGAGGGAGCACGCTCGCCACGTCGAAGCTCTTCCCCTGGCGGCCGATGAGCTCGTTGAAGTAGCGGACCGGGTCCTCGCGCATCGAGAGGATGGCGTCGATCTCGTCGCGGACGGGAGCGTAGGCGCTGATGACCTCCTCGTACCTCGCGACGGCCTCGTCGTGCCTGCCGAGCTTCAGGAGGAGGTGTCCCTGGAGGATGGTGGCCTCCGGAGCGAGCTGGGACTCCGGGGCGAGGTCGGAGATGAGCTCGGCCGTCTTGAGCGCCTCCTCGTAGCGCTTCGCCTTCACGTAGTTCCAGGCGATCTCGTACAGCGCCTCGGTGAACCGCGGCGACTCCCGCGGCACCCGTGCGTACCAGTCGAGCGCGGCGGCCGGCCGGCCGGCGTCGGCGTGGAGGCGGGCCACCGCGAGCGTGCAGAGCTCGGCGACGTCGGGCGACATGTCCTCACCGTGGGCGGCCGAGCAGGCCTCGAACGTCTCGCGCGCCTTGTCGACGTCGCCGGCCTCCAGCTGGAGCACGCCCTCGAGGTAGCGAGCCTGCAGCTGGTAGGGCGCCGCCACCTGGGCGAGCGCCGCGGAGGCGCGCGCCTGGCGGTCGGCCGGAGCGAGGTCGGTGCGCTGGTAGAGCGACTTCGCGGCGAGGTAGCGGAGCTCGGGTGGCGGGTTTCCCTGGAAGACGCGCTCCGCGGTGGACGCCAGACGCTCGACCACCTCGGGCCGGCCCTCCTTCACCGCGCACTGCATCGACCCGGCGATCGCCTGCGGGTGAAGCGACGGCGCGGGAAGGGCGAGGAGCTCGTCGTAGCGAGCCCGGGCCGGCACGCAGGCGCCCTGCTCGCGAAGCGACTCGGCGAGGAGGAACACGGCGCGCGGGTAGTCCCGCGAGGCGCGGAACTCGGGGTCGTCCACGAGGTCGGCGAGGAGGATGCCGGTGTGGAGCCAGTCGCGGACCGCGAACTGAATCTCGGCCTGGGCGAAGCGCCGGTTCCTGCGGTCCACCGGGTCCTCCGACTGCACGGCGCCGACCGACTCGAGCTGCGAGAGCTGCGCCTCGAGCACCGACACCTGCTTCGCGAGATCGGGCGGGGGCGGCGTGGCGGCGGACGCCCAAGACCCGCACGCCGCGGCCGCGAGCGCGACCACGGCCCTGGCTTTCCTGCGGCTCGTCACTTGGGCGTGCCTTCGGCGGCGGCGGGGGGTGCCCTCGGCGCCTGCTCCTCGTTGGCCGTGTCGACGTCGTACCGCACCGCGGGCCGGTCCTTCAGCTCCGCGGTGATGCCGCCCTTCTCGAAGCCGACCACCTTGATGGTGTTCACCTTCCCTGGCTCGGCGCTGAACGTGTACGACGACTGGACCTTGAACCGGTAGCCCTCGAGGTAGCTGAACACACCGTAGCCGTGACCGCGGAAGATCAGCTGGACCGAGACCTGGTGGTTGCCGGGCACCACGCGGCCGTTGAAGATCTCGAACTCCTCGCGCTTCTCGAGATCGCCGTCCACGTCCACCTTGGTGTAGATGGGCGCTCCGTCGAGCGCGTAGGCTGCGGACTCCAGGTAGAAGGACGAGCCCATCTCGTTCCGGTGCACGAGGATGGCCTTCGCGCCGGTGGTGATGTCGCCGCCGATGACCATCTCCTGCAGGTTCATGAGGCGCGCCTTGGTCCGGAAGATCTTCTCCTTGAGGTCGGAGACGCGCTCCTCGAGCGTGCGGACCTTGAGGTCGTTGACCTCGTCCGCGGTCATCGGGACGGGCTTCGCCGGGGCGGCGCCCGAGCTGGGAGTGGCGGTGGTGGTCGTGGTGGCGGGGGCGCCGGAGCCGGGCGCGGGCGGGGGGGCCGGAGCGGCGGCCGGCTCCTTCTTCGGGAGCGGTGCACCGCCGGTCGCCTGGCCGAGCGCCGGGCCGGGCAGCGCGAGACAGAGGACGGCGAGCATCCCGACGTGTCGCACCACGGTCACCCTCCCTTCGGGAAAAGTCCCGCGAAATTCGACGTCAAGCGGCCCCTCCTTATACCACGGGCCCACCGGGAAGGCGGAAGCCCGGGGCCCCGCGGGGCCGCGCCGGGCGAGCGATCCGGCGCGCTCGCGAGGAGCGGATCGGGCCGGCTAGCCGCCCTTGCGTAGCTCGTTCAGGACCAGCTTCGCCACCGCCTTCAGCGTGTCGAAGACGCCGACGCCGGTGGGTGCCACGGCCTGGTACTCGGGCACGCCGGACGGGTTGATGAGCCGGTGCAGCTCCTCGATCGTGGCGACGTTGGGCAGGTCGCGCTTGTTGTACTGGACCACGTACGGGATCTTGTCGAGGTCGTAGCCCTGCTCCTGCAGGTTCACGCGGAGGTTCTCGACCGACTCGAGGTTCGCCTCCATGCGCTCGATCTGCGAGTCGGCCACGAACACCACGCCGTCCACGCCTTTCAGGATGAGCTTCCGCGAGGCGTCGTAGAAGACCTGGCCCGGCACCGTGTAGAGGTGGAAGCGGGTCTTGAAGCCGCGGATCTCGCCCAGCGAGAGCGGCAGGAAGTCGAAGAAGAGCGTGCGCTCGGTCTCGGTCGCGAGCGAGATCATCTTGCCCTTCGCGTCCGGGTTGGTCTTCGCGTAGACGTACTGGAGATTCGTCGTCTTCCCGCAGAGACCCGGGCCGTAGTAGACGATCTTGCAGTTGATCTCGCGTGAGCTGTAGTTGATGAAGCTCATCGATCACTCGCTGAAGAGATTGTCGATGTCGTCGTCGGTGATCTCGGCGAACGGGCTGGCGCTCCCGGGCGAGGCCTGCTTCTGGGCCAGGACCTCGAAGACCTTGGCCAGCTCCTCGCCGGCCTTCTTCACCCTGAGGCGAACGAGCCCGAGGGAGCTCTTCGCGTCGAAGATCACGACCAGGACGACCCGGCCACCCACGATGCTCATGTGGAGCGACTCGCGCTCCCCCTCGTGGAACTGGTTGGGGAACTCCTTCTCGCCGATGAGCTTGGCGAGTCCCCCCATGGCGGCAACGTTGCCGGCGGTGAGCGAGGCGAGCGAGGTGGTGTCCAGGTTCTGGGCCTGGCCGCTCGAGGCGATGAGCTGACCGTTCTTGTCTACGAGGAAGACGACCTTGGCGTTCGCGTCGCGCGTCAGCCGATCGCAGATCCCGGCGATGAGCCGGAACTCTTCCTCGTACATCACCAAGCCGGAATTCATGCGCTCTGGCTCTCCGCGCTGGTCCGAGTCCCTGGCCGAATACCAGGGAAACGGGGGGGATTCAATCCTTTGGCCCGCGAACCGCGGGTCCGGGGGGCTCCCGCCCCGCGGCAAAGGCGTCGTCTCACAGCTCGCGCCGGCCCGCCAGCGCCCGCGCCAGAGTCACCTGGTCCGCGTATTCGAGGTCGCCGCCCATCGGCACGCCCTGCGCGATGCGCGTGACCTTTACGCCCAGTGGCTTCAGGAGCTTCGTCAGGTAGAGGGCCGTGGCCTCGCCCTCCACGTCGGGATTGGTGGCGACGATCACCTCGTCCACGGGCGAGGCCTCCAGCCGGAGCAGGAGCTCTCGCACCTTCAGGTCGCCCGGGCCCACGCCGTCGAGCGGGGAGAGCGCCCCGTGCAGGACGTGATATCGCCCGCGGAACTCGTGGGTCCGCTCCACGGCGATGAGGTCCGGGACGCCCTCCACCACGCAGATCGTCCGGGCGTCGCGGTCCGGGTCGGCGCAGATGGGGCAGGGATCACGGTCGGTGAGCGTCTGGCACGAGGAGCAGAGCCGGACGTCGCGCACCACGCCTGCGATGGCGGCGGCCAGCTCGCCGGCGTAGCCCGGGCCGGCCTCGAGCACGTGGAAGGCGAGCCGCTGGGCGGTCTTCTCGCCGATGCCGGGGAGCTTGGCGAGCTCCTTCACCAGGCGTGCAATGGGGTCGGCGACGGCCATCGGGCGGCTAGCCGAGCCCGGGGATCTTGATCCCGCCGGTGGCCTTGTCGAGGTGCGCGTCGGCCGCCGCGCGGGCCAGGGCGGTGGCGGAGTTGACCGCGGCGGCCACGAGGTCCTCCAGCATGGGCCGGTCGTCGGGGGCGATCGCCTTCGGGTCGATGGAGATGCGGGTCACCTCGCAGCGCCCGTTCATGACCACCTTCACCAGCCCGCCGCCGCTCTCGGCCTCCACGGACAGCGTGCCCAGCTGCTCCTTCGCCTCGGCGACGGCCTTCTCGAGCTTCCTCGCCTGCCGCATGAGGTACTGGATGTCCATCGCCTAGAGCTCCTCGATCTTCTCGATGCCGCCGCCCAGGATGCGGGCCGCCTCGCGGATGTTCTCGTTGCCGCGGGCCGTCTCGCGCAAGCGGGCGGAGCGGGCCTGCCGCTCGGCCGCCTCCACCTCCGCGATCGAGGCGGGCGCGGCCGGGGCGTCCTCCACCGGCGCCGGCGGCGGCGCCGCCGACACCGTGACGGCGAGCCGCGTCGGGCGGCCGAAGAACCGGCCCAGCTCGGCCTCGATCTCGGCGCGCCTCTTCTCGGCGGCCTGGACGTAGAGCCCGGGGGCGAGCTGGACCGACACCTCGCCCTCGGAGAGGCGAAGCAGGGCCGCCTGCTTCAGGGCCGGCGCCGCCATGGGGCTCACCTTCTCGACGGCGTCCACCGCCGCGCGCCAGCGCTCCTGGTCGGTTCCGGCGGGAGCGGGGGGGCCTGCGGCGCAGCCGGGGGAGCCGAAGGAGATGGATCCGGAGGCAGAGGCGGATCCCGATCCGGGGCCGGAGGCAGATCCGGGGGTCGGGCCGGGACCGGAACCGGAGGCAGATCCCGATCCGGATCCCGATCTCACTCCCGGTCCCGATCCCCCTCCCGGTCGCACTCCCGATCCCGATCCCGCCCCCGCTCCCCTCGCCATCGCATCCAGCCGCGCGACCAGCTCCGCGACCTGCGCGCCCGGGGCGAGGAACACGCCCTCGAGCAGCGCTACCTCCAGGGCGTGGCGGGATCCCTCGGCCAGCTTCACGTCGTTCACGGCGCGCTGGGCAAGGTCGAAGAGGCGCGTCAGCTGGGCCGGGTCGGCCCCGGCGGCCTGCTCCCGCACCTCGGCCGCCTCTGCGTCGGGAAGGTCGAGGGGCGAGTCGGGGACGAGCCGGGCGACGAGCACGTTCCGGAGGTGGCGCGCCAGCTCCTCGGCCACCCGCTTCATCTCCAGCCCGCGCGCGTGGAGCGCGTCGATCTCGGCCAGCACCGCCGCCCCGTCGCGTCGCAGGAGCGCTGCGCCGATGCGGGAGATGGCCGCGGCGTCCACCGCGCCGAGCGCCTCCGCCACCGCCGCGTCGTCGGCCTGGTCGCCGCAGGCCGCCCGCACCTGGTCGAGCATCGACAGGGCGTCGCGCATGCCGCCCTCGGCCTGGCGGGCCACGAGCGCGAGCGCGGCCGGCGAGACCCGGATGCCCTCCGCCGCCGCCACCTTGCCGAGCTGGTCGGCGATCTGCTGCACGGTGAGGCGCCGGAAGTCGAACCGCTGGCAGCGGGAGACGATGGTCTCGGGCACCTTGTGGACGTCGGTGGTGGCCAGCACGAACTTCACGTGCGGTGGAGGCTCCTCCAGCGTCTTCAGGAGCGCGTTGAACGCGCCGGTGGAGAGCATGTGGACCTCGTCCACCACGAACACCTTGAACCGGTCGCGCGCCGGCCGGTACTTCACCGCCTCCACGATGTCGCGCACGTTGTCCACGCCGTTGTTCGAGGCCGCGTCGATCTCCACGACGTCCACCGACCGGCCCTCGGCGATCTCCACGCAGGGCGCGCAGACGCCGCACGGCTCGGCGGTGGGGCCCTTCTCGCAATCGAGGGCCTTCGCCACGAGGCGGGCGGTGGTGGTCTTGCCCACGCCGCGCGGGCCGGTGAAGAGGAAGGCGTGGGCCAGCTGGCCGGTGCGGAGCGCGTTCCGCAGCGTGCGGACCACGTGGTCCTGCCCCGACATCTCGCCGAACTGCTGGGGGCGATACTTGCGGGCGAGGACGAGGTACGGCGTGTCGGGCGTCGGCGTCGTCATGTTCGTGACCGGCCTCGGGCTGATCTCCGGAAACTACGGAGCCGGCCCACAATCCCCGGGCGCACGGAAGACCACCTACCGTTGCTCCCTTCCGGGCCTGGCGGGGTTCGGCAGCCCCCACGTCGCCCGAGGATTCTGGGCCGGCTCGCTGACATCCGCCGGCGACCACCCATCTAACCGCGGTGGCACCACTCTGCTGGCGGAGAGGGTGGGATTTGAACCCACGGTACCGTTCCCGGTACACACGATTTCCAGTCGTGCACCTTCAACCGCTCGGTCACCTCTCCATAAGGTGGCGGAGAGCGAGGGATTCGAACCCCCGGTACCGTTGCCGGTACACCTGATTTCGAGTCAGGCGCCTTCGACCAGGCTCGGCCAGCTCTCCGCGGGCGGATTTACCCGATCCTCCCGGCGAAGCCAAGCAGCTGCTTGAACGCCTCTCACGGCCCCGGACCTCGTCGCAGCCTGAGCGCCGCCCGGGCGGCCGGCGCCTCCGTGCGTCGGCGCCGCCCATCCCCTACCCTTGCCCCGTCTCCTCCCCGTCCCCGCCGCGCCGGGCCTTGAAGAAGGCCCGGAGCAGGTCGCCCGCCTCCTCGGCGCAGAGCCCGCGCTCGACGGGAAAGCGGTGGTTGAGCCGCGGGTCGGCGGTGAGGTCCATGAGGGATCCCGCCGCGCCGGCCCTGGGGTCGCCCGCCGCGTAGACGAGGCGGTCGATCCGGGCGAGCACCATCGCCCCGGCGCACATGGCGCAGGGCTCGAGGGTCACGTAGAGCGTCACCCCGGTGAGCCGCCAGCGGCCCAGCTTGCGCGCCGCCCGCTGGAGGGCGGCCAGCTCGGCGTGCGCGGTGGGGTCGCACGCCGCCTCGCGCGCGTTCGCGCCGTGCCCCACCACGAGGCCCTCGTGGACCGCCACCGCACCCACCGGCACCTCGCCGCGGGCCCCGGCCGAGCGGGCCAGGTCGAGCGCCTCCCGCATCGCCTCGAGGTCGGTCACGGCGCCGGCGCCCGGCGCAGGCGCGAGAGCCAGCGACGCGCGAACACGAACCGCCTCGGCCAGAGGGCTCCCCTCCAGGCCTCCTCGGCCGCGGCCCGCTGCGACTCCCCGCGCACGTGCACGCGCACCTTCACCGGCCCGATCTCGTCGTAACGCTCGGTGTACTCGTCGAACGAGAGGCCCTCGAGGCCGGTGAGGACGCCCGCCGCGGCCTCCGAGAGCAGCAGGTACTCGGCGGCGCCCACCGAGTTCTTGAGCAGGCGGTGCACCACGATGACGTCCACGCCGGCCAGCTCCTCGAGCTCCCCCACGCGGTGGGGCAGCGCCTTCCCGGCGTGGGCGATCACCTTGAGCCGGAGCAGCGGCGCGTTCTTGCAGGCGCCGCAGGTGCAGACGTCGGCGTGGGCGATGCGCGCCAGCGCCTCGGCGAACGCATCGAAGAAGCGGAGCAGCCCCGCGCCCAGCTCCCGCGGATAGCCGGCGGCGCCACGCTCCGCGTAGAGGAACACCGCGTCGCCCTCCAGCTTGGCGACGCGCATGGGCAGCTCCACGCGGGCGAGGACGGCCTCGAGCAGCGCCGTGATGATCGCCTGGCCGTGGCCGAGCTCGGCGGCGTTCGCCACCATGAAGCGCGTGTAGCCGCTGATGTCGGCCATCACGAGCAGGACGTCCCTGGGGTCGGCCACGGGCGGACGATACCGGGCGGGCCCGGCCGCCGCCACGCTCACGGCGGGTCGGGCGCCAGCGCCGCGAGGCCATCCCCGAACGCGAGGCAGACGTTCTCCATGAGGTCGCCGCGGGCGCCCGCCGCGTAGAGGCCCGGGGCGACCCGCCAGACGTCCCGGCGGATCCGCTCGGGAGGGCCAGGGCGCGAGAGCGCCTCCGAGAGCATGGGCAGCACCTTGTCCGAGAGCCTGAGGGCGGTGTCGAGCACCAGGACGGAGAAGTGCGGGCGGAGCGCCCGCAGCCGCCGGAAGAACGAGGAGACCTCGGTGGGCATGAGGTGCTTCGGCGGGCCGGACTTCAGCTCGAGGTAGGCGAGCTTCCCCTCGGCGGCCGCCACCACGTCGAGGTCCCCTCCCACGCCCGGCGCGCCCG
>Ga0335085_10005643_pt1 | contig 20016 bp, 24 predicted proteins | sample Lox_Sample_45_FD_206712 | JGI IMG/M metagenome (GOLD analysis project Ga0335085, IMG submission 206712) | Soil microbial communities from Loxahatchee National Wildlife Refuge, Florida, United States - Lox_Sample_4.5 | ecosystem: Environmental > Terrestrial > Soil > Wetlands | place: USA...
ACTAACCCGAACGTCGAGGCCTGGACGCGGGAGAACGCGGAGTACACGGACGGGCGCGCCGAGCAGGCGTGGGCGCACGACGAGATCACCTACGGCGTCTGGCACGTTCCCGAGAGCGAGCTGCACGCGCTTCCCGACGTCGTGGGCAAGGACATCGTCGAGCTCGGGTGCGGCACCGCGTACTTCGGCGCCTGGCTGAAGAAGGCGGGCGCGGCGCGCGTCGTCGGCGTCGATCCCACGCCGGCTCAGCTGGAGACCGCGCGCCGCTGCAACGAGAAGTTCGGCCTGGGGATGGAGTTCGTCGAGGCGTTCGGGGAGGACGTGCCGCTCCCTGACGCCACCTTCGACCTCGTCGTCTCGGAGTACGGCGCCTCGATCTGGGCCGACCCCTACGAGTGGATCCCCGAGGCGGCGCGGCTCCTCCGGCCCGGCGGTGAGCTCGTGTTTCTCCGCAACTCGACGCTCGTCATCCTGTGCGCACCGGACGACGAGGACGCGGCCGCGGTGGAGACGCTGCAGCGGCCGCAGTTCGGGATGCACCGCTACCAGTGGTCCGAGAGCAGCGGCATCGAGTATCACCTGTCGCACGGCGACTGGATCCGGTTGCTGCGCACGAACGGCTTCGAGGTCCTCGATCTGATCGAGATCCAGGCACCCGCCGACGCGGAGACCCACGAGCACTACGGCTACGTAACCGCCGACTGGGCGCGCAAATGGCCCTCCGAGGAGATATGGCGAGCGCGCCTGCACCGCCCCTCCTCCTAGCCTCGACCTCGCCGCGGCGGCGCGAGATCCTCGAGCAGCTGCGGATCCCGTTCGACGTCGTCGCGCCTCGCTACGAGGAGACGGAGGACGATCCGGTCGCGCACGCGCTGGGCAAGGCACGGTCGGCGCTCGACGAGGCGGACGGTCGTCCGGTGCTCGGCTGCGACACCGAGGTCGTCTACGCGGGACGCATCTACGGCAAGCCCGCCGGTCCGGAGGAGGCCGAGGAGATGCTCGAGAGCCTGGCCGGCCGAACGCACGAGGTCGTCGCAGGCCTCGCGCTGATCACGCCGGACTGGGAGGAGGTGCATCGCGAGGTGACGTGCGTCTCGTTTCGCGAGCTGACGCCGCGCGACGTCGCGCGGTACGTGGGGAGCGGCGAGTGGGAGGGACGTGCGGGCGGCTACGCGATCCAGGGCCGGGGCGCCGCGCTCGTGGAGCGGATCGAGGGCGACTACCTCAACGTCGTCGGGCTCCCGGTCGCGCGGCTCGTCCGCCTCCTGGCCGATCGTTTCCCGGGGACGTACGGCTTCGGATGAGCGAGAGCGCGGTCAGAGCCGCCGTCGCCGTGGCGGCGGAGCACAGCTTGCAGAGCGACGACCCGGTCGTGCTCCGCGACGCATGGCACGTGCTCGTCCACCTGCGGCCTCTGCCGATCGTCGCGCGCGTCTCGAGCGGGCGGCCGTTTCCGGAGGGGCCCCACGAGGACGACGTCATCCGCGAGCTCGCGGTCGGGTCCCATGCCGCACGCGCGGGCACTCCCGTCGTGCCGCCGTCGGACCTGCTCGACCCGGGGCCGCATCGCCGCGACGGCCATGTCGTGGCGTTCTGGAAGTACGTCGGCCCGCCGCGCGAGGTGGAGCCGGTGGCGGCGGGGGAGGGTTTGCGCGCGATCCACGACGCGCTGGCCGACTACGACGGAGAGCTGCCGTCGCTGCACACGGACGACTTCGCCGGGATCGCCGACGGTCTCGAGCCTTCTTCCGACGTCGAGCTTCTGCGCGAGCTCGGGCTCCGCGAGCCGTCCGGTCCGACGCAGACGCTGCACGGGGACGCACATCTGGGCAATTGCATGCCGGGGCCGTTCTGGCACGACTTCGAGAGCGCCTGCCGCGGTCCGCGCGAGTTCGACCTCGCGGCCCTCGCCCTCTCCGCGCGGGTACGGGAGGACGACGCATCGCGCGTCGCGCTCGAGGCGTACGGCGACCACGACGCGGCCCTGCTCGAGGAGTGTCTCCCGGTCTACGCCGCCTGGATCTACGCGTCCTTCATGATCGCGCTGCCCCACCGCCCAGAGTTGAGGCTGGTGCTCGACGAACGGCTGCGCTGGCTTCGCGAGAACTACGCCCGCTAACGTCAAGCGGTCCGCGTTGTCGCGATCAGGGGAAGGCCATGCCTACGCTCGAGAACCGTCCGAACACCGCAGTGCTCGTGATCGACGTGCAAAACGGCGTCGACTCACTCGTAGGGTCCGGTGGTGCCGGTCTGAAGCGAGGCAAACCGCGACGGCAGGTCGGTAAAGAGTCACGCCCCCAAGGCGGACAAGCTCCTGATCAAGCCAAAAGCGGACGCCAGACCGGCGCCGCCGCATACAGGCGGACAGTTCACTCGCAAGACACGCACGAAGCGGCCAAACCCCTGACGAGTCACACCCGACACGGCGACAACCAGACTGGCGAGCGTCCCAGACAGACACCCTCGCCGAGTCTTACCGACCCCTGACGGAGCGTGTGGCTGGGCGCGTCGGTTAGCGGCTGTCACTCAGTAGTCGGCGAGCACGCCTGAAATGGCGCTTCGCGCGTGCGCCACCATCGGCGGGTTCGTGTGGAGATAGTAGGGCAGCGCGATCACGGCTTGGGAGAGTGCCCAGCCACGGCCGCGCTCGAAGGTTGCGTCATCGAGGTCGAGGGCCTCGCGGAACTCGTCGCGCACCGGGGCCAGCAGCGACCAGGCGATCATCAAGTCGCAGGCCGGGTCGCCGGAGCAGAGGGAACCCCAATCGAGAACCGCGCTCAGGCAACCGTCGCGGAGGAGCAGGTTCGCAGCGAGAAGGTCACCGTGAACCCAGACGGGTGGCTTATCCCAGTTTGGTGCCTCAAGTGCTCGCTCCCAAGCTCGTGCGGCGGCCGAGATGTCGATTACCCCGTCTAGGCGAGTGAGTGCCGCGCGGGTCGCCAAGTCGTGCGCGGCGAGCGGACGAGCGCGGCTATGCGCGGGCGGTGCTCCGGTGGGATCGATCCGCTGCAACTCGGTCAAGAATCGCGCGACTCCGCGCGCGAGTTCGGCTGTTGCCTGGTCAGGTGTCCGGCCATCGAGCCATTGGTAGATCGCCCACGGGTATGGGAAGTCATCGCTCGGTTCGCCTCGTGCGATCACGACCGGTACGTCGATTGGGAGGTGGCACGCTAGGTACGGCAGCCACCTTGCGTCCTTGTCGATCTGATCGAACGCCCAAGTTGGAACCTCGGCCTGGCGAAGGCGCGGCAACCGCACGCATAACTCGCTACCGAGCCTGAAGAGCACGTTGACAGTGCCGTAGGAGGGGAAGGCAGCGAGCGGCAGGTCCGCCCATTGAGGAAACTGACTCGCGACGAGGCGTTCCGCAACTTGCAGCTCGATCTCAACCTCGTCCGGATGGACGTTGGGCACGACGTGCTCCTTTCAGGACGACTCGACTCTTCGGACCTCGCGCAGCGCCTCCGGGCGCGGCGAGCTACAGATGAAGAGGAGTGCGCGTCATGACCCGCCAAGTATGCACGACTCGCTGGCTGGTCGACTAGCCATGCCCCGCACTCGCCTGGGCAAGCGACCTCTCGCCCGGCGTGCTCGACGGGCGAAAGTGAGGAGAGAAATCGGGGTGCCCAGATTCGAACTGGGGACCTCTCCGACCCGAACGGAGCGCGCTACCAGGCTGCGCCACACCCCGAAACCGCGCCATAGGGTAGCGGGATGTCCGGGACGCACGAGCTGAGGGCGGTGCTCTTCGACGTCGACTTCACGCTCGCGCGGCCCGGTCCCGAGCTCGGTCCCGAGGGGTACGTCCGGGCCGGGGAGCGCCACGGTCTTCGGCTCGACCCGACCAGCTACGAGACCGCTCGCGACGCCGCCCTCGTCGATCTGCGCCGCCACCCCGACCTCGAGCACGACGACGAGATCTGGTTCCGCTTCACCGAGCGGATCGTGCGCGGCATGGGCGGCGACGCGGACTCGGCCTACGCCTGCGCCGTCGAGATCACGCGTGCCTGGGAGCGGCACGAGAACTTCGAGCTCTACGACGACGTGCAGGACGCGCTCGCCGCGCTCCGCTCGGCCGGCCTGCGCATCGGCCTCGTCTCGAACTCAGCGCGTGACGTGGCCGAGTTCGCCCACCACCACGGCCTCGACGTCGACGCAGGCATCAGCTCCTTCCATCACGGCCACACGAAGCCGCACGCGTCGATCTTCCGCGCGGTGCTCGACCTGCTCGGAGTCGAGCCGGCGAACACGGTCATGGTCGGCGACACCATCGGTGACGACATCGAGGGCGCGCTCGCGGTCGGGATGCGCGCAATCCTGATGGATCGCACGCACGTCCATCCGGATTTCGAGCCCCGCATCGAGACGCTGAACGAGCTCCCGCGGCTGCTCGGGATCTAGCTCTTCTCGCCCCGCTCGAGGAACGGCCGGATGATGTCGATCGGGGCCGGGAAGATGATCGTCGACGAGGCCGAGCCGCTGACCTCGATCAGCGTCTGGAGGTAGCGCAGCTGCAGCGCCACCGGGTGCTGCTCGAGGACTATGGCGGCGTCCTTCAGCTTTTCCGCCGCCTGGAACTCGCCCTCGGAGCTGATGATCTTCGCGCGCCGCTCGCGCTCGGCTTCGGCCTGGCGTGCCATCGCTCTCTGCATCCCGCCCGGGATCTCGACGTCCTTCACCTCGACGATGGAGACCTTGATCCCCCAGGGGCCGGTGGCCTCGTCGATGATCCCCTGCAGGATCTCGTTGATCTTCTCGCGCTCCGCCAGGAGTTCGTCGAGGACGTGCTGGCCGAGCACAGACCGCAACGTCGTCTGCGCGATCTGGGACGTTGCGGTCATGTAGTTCTCGACCTGCACGATCGCGCTCTTCGGGTCGACGATCTTGAAGTAGGCGACCGCGTTCACGCGCACGGGGACGTTGTCCTTGGTGATGACGTCCTGGGGCGGGATGTTGAGCGTGATCGTCCGCAGGTCGACCTTCACCAGCTGGTCGACGACCGGGATCTTCCAGACGAGGCCTGGACCCCGCGGCGGATCGAGCAGCCGTCCGAAGCGGAAGAAGACGGCCCGCTCGTACTCCCGTAAGACCTTGACGAAGCCGAGCATGACCCGATCCTATCTCCGCACCGTGAGCTGGAGACCCTCGACCGCCTGTACCTCGACCTCTTCGCCCGGCACGAGCTCCGTGTCGTCGGCGGCCTGCGCCTGCCAAAGGGCGCCGTCGACGAAGACGAGGCCGGGGGCGCGCACCTCGGCTCTCTGGCCGACGATCATGTGCATGCCGGTCTGCACCGGCTGGCGCTGTGCCGCCAGCGCCTTCCCGGTCGCAAATGCCCAGAAGATGGCTATCGCGCTGCCGATCCCGATTACGAACCACAGGTTCACGCGATAGGCGGCGGGTTCGTTCTGGAAGAGGAGCGCCAGGCCGAAGCCCAGGGATATGAGCCCTCCGATCGTGAGCACGCCGTGCGTCGGAGCGTGGAGATCCACGATCAGCAGGACGATGCCGAGGAGCATGAGCGCGAGCCCTCCCCAGCTCGGCGTCAGTACGGAGAATCCGTACAGGGCCATCACGAGGCAGACGGCGCCGAGCGCCCCGGGTAGCACGATGCCGGGATGGAGCACCTCGAAGATCAGCCCGACGATCCCGAGCAGGAAGAGGAGGCTGATCAGATTCGGGTCGATGATCGTGTTGAGGAAGCGCGTGAAGAAGCCGGGCTTGACGGTGTCGATCTCCGCGCCCGCGAGGTGGAGCGTGAACGGTCGCTGCTTGTACTTCGTGTGGTAGCCCTGGAGCTGCTTGAGGAGAGCCGGCAGGGTCGGCGCGATCGCGTCGATCACGTTCATGTGCAGTGCCTGCTCCGCAGTGAGGTTCGAAGCCACGCGCACCGCCTTCGCCGGCCACTTCCCGTTGCGGTGATGGCTCACCGCGAGTGCGGTCAGCGAGGCCACCGAGTCGTTGATCACCTTGCGGCGCAGGTCCGAGCCGAGGTTCGCGCCGCTCGAGTCGATGGGCGTCGACGAGCCGATGTTCGAGTCGGGAGACATGGCGAGCACGTCGGCGGCCTGTGAGACCCAGACGCCGGCGGACGCAGCGCGGGAGCCTTCCGGCGAGACGTAGACGATCACCGGCACCTTCGAGGCCAGCTCCGCCTGGTAGATCGTCTTCATCGAGGTGGACAGGCCGCCGGGCGTGTCGAGCAGGATCACCGCCGCGTCGTAGTGGTCCTTGGCCGCGCGCGATAGCTCGCTCGTGACGTAGTCCTGCGTGACCGGGTTGATCTCGAGATCAGGCCCGAACGTGATCGCGAGCACGCGCGGCCGTGAGCTCGCGCCCCCGGCGTCGCTGACGAAGACCACCGAGGCGAGCGCGACGAGCGCGATCAGGAGCGCCCGCTTCATGATGGGTTTCAGGATACGTCTCAACCCGATCCGAGGCGTATTCTTTTGGTGTGCCCGACTGGGTCATCTGGGCGATCATCAGCGTCCTCCTCGCCATCGGCGAGATCTTCACGCCGGGGCTGTTCTTCCTCGGGCCGATCGCGCTTGCGGGCCTGGCCGCCACCGTGACCGCGGCCGTGGGAGGGGGGATCTTGCTGCAGGTCGTCGTCTTCGCCGTCGGGTCGTTCGCCGCCGTCGGCCTGCTGCGGCCGATCGCCCGGGCTCACCTGACCATGCCGCGCGCGATCAGGACCGGCGCCGCCGCGCTCGAGGGCGCGAAGGCGATCGTCCTCCAGCGCGTCGACGGCAGCGGCGGCAGAGTCAAGATCGGGGGAGAGGAGTGGAGCGCCCGCTCCTACATGCCCGGCGAGGAGTTCGACGTCGGCACCGAGGTCGAGGTCGTCCAGATCCAGGGCGCCACAGCCCTGGTCTACAGATAGAGCCAAAAGAAGGAGCAGAAACCGCATGGTCGCCCTGATCGTCATCATCGTCGTCGCCGTCTTCGTCCTCGTGACCCTGGCGCGGACGATCCGCATCATTCCCCAGGCGCAAGCGGGGGTCGTGGAGCGCCTCGGCCGCTACTCGCGCACCCTCACGCCCGGCCTCACGCTCGTCGTCCCGTTCGTCGACCGTATCCGGTCGGTCATCGACCTGCGCGAGCAGGTCGTGTCGTTCCCTCCGCAGCCGGTGATCACCGAGGACAACCTCGTGGTCAACATCGACTCGGTCATCTACTTCCAGGTCACCGACGCAAAGGCCGCGACCTACGAGATCGCCAACTACATCCAGGCGATCGAACAGCTCACCGTCACGACGCTCCGCAACGTGATCGGCGGGATGGCGCTCGAGAAGACGCTCACCTCCCGCGACGAGATCAACGGGCAGTTGCGCGGCGTCCTCGACGACGCCACCGGAAAGTGGGGGATCCGCGTCAACCGCGTCGAGCTCAAGGCGATCGACCCGCCCGCGTCGATCCAGGACTCGATGGAGAAGCAGATGCGCGCCGATCGCGACAAGCGCGCAGCCGTGCTGCAGGCGGAGGGCGAGCGGCAGTCGGCGATCCTCAAGGCCGAAGGCGACCAGCAGGCGGCGGTGCTGCGCGCCCAGGGTCAGAAGCAGGCGACCATCCTCGAGGCCGAGGGGCAGTCGAAGGCGATCGAGACGGTCTTCAAGGCGATCCACGACGGCAAGCCGGACGCCGAGCTGCTCGCGTACCAGTACCTCCAGACCCTCCCGCAGATCGCCCAGGGCGAGGCGAACAAGCTCTGGATCATCCCGAGTGACCTGCAGCAGGCGGTCGGGAGGGTTGCCGGCGCGGTGAAGGACCTCGCTCCGGCGCCGCCACCGCCTGTGACAGACGGGCAGAAGCCGGAGTAGGCTTCCGCCGCCTTGGCCGAACGCACCCAGGCGGTGGAGGACAAGCGGCGGCACCTCCTCGATGCCGCCGTGCGCGTGTTCGCGCGCAAGGGCTTCCACGCGAGCCGGGTCGGCGACATCGCCGAGGAGGCCGGCGTCGCCCACGGGCTCCTCTACCACTACTTCCGGTCCAAGGACGAGGTGCTCGAGGCCGTCTTCCACGAGAACTGGAGCGTTCTCGTCGCTCGGATCGCGAGTGTGGAGGAGACCGACGAGCCCGCCGCCGACCAGCTCCGGCACATCGCCACGATCGTCCTGCGCACCTGGCTCCACCTGCCGGACGTGGTGCGCGTCGTGATCCGCGAGTTCGGCCGCAGCCCGGAGCTGGCGGAGCGGATCGGCGAGCTCGCCCTGCCGATCGAAGCGATCGAGCGGGTGATCGCGCGCGGCATCGAGCGCGGCGAGTTCCGGCAGGACGTCGACCCGCGCTTTGCGGCGACTGTCGTCTACGGCTCGGTCGACGAGCTCCTCACCGCGTGGGTGCTCGGGCGTCTGCCGTCCGGGGAAGACGACGTCGCCACGGCCGAGCAGACGCTGCTCGAGGTCACCCTGCTCGGGTTGCAGAAGTCCTAGCGACCAGCTCTGCAAAGCGCGCGGCGCCGACGTTGCCGCCCGAGAGGACGACGCCGACGGCCCGGCCCCGCGCGTCGACCCTCCCGCTCAGCAGCGCCGCGATGCCGACGGCTCCGCTCGGCTCGGCGACGAGCTTGAGGCGGTCGAAGAGGAAGACCATCGCGTCGACGATCTCGTCGTCGCTCACCGTGACGACCTCGTCCACCCGGCGCGAGTTGACCTCGAACGTCAGCTCGCCCGGCTCGGTCGCCTGCAATCCGTCCGCGATCGTCGCCGGCACGTCGATGCGAATCCGCTCGCCGGCGGCAAGGGAGCGCCGGGTGTCGTCGCCGGCCTCCGGCTCGACGCCCACGACACGGATTCCCGGTCGCAGGGCCTTCGCGGCGGTGGCGCAGCCTGCGACGAGGCCACCGCCGCTCACGGGTACGAGGAGGAGGTCGAGCTCCGGGGTTTCGGCGAGCAACTCGAGCGCGACCGTTCCCTGGCCGGCCATCACGAGCGGGTCGTCGTACGGCTTCACGAGCTCGAGCCCTCGCTCGGCGGCCAACCGCGTGCCGATCTCCTCGCGGCTCCCGGTCCAGCGGTCGTACGGGACGACCTCGGCGCCGTAGCCGCGCGTTGCGTCGAGCTTCGCGGCCGGGGCATCCTCGGGCATCACGATCGTCGCGTGCGAGCCCAGCAGGCCGGCGGCGATGGCGACGGCCTGCGCATGGTTCCCCGACGAATAGGCGAGGACGCCGCGCCGCAGCGCGTCCTCGTCGAGCGACGAGATCTTGTTGAACGCACCGCGGAACTTGAAGGCGCCGCCGCGCTGGAAGCACTCGGCCTTCACGTGCACGCGCGCCCCGGTGCGTTCGTCGAGCGTTCGCGAGGTGACGACCGGCGTGCGGTGGGCGACATCGGCGAGGCGCTGCGCGGCGTGCTCGATGTCCTCGAGCTCGAAGGTCATCCGCAGGGCCGGCTCCGCCTCATATGCTCGGAGTATGTAGCCGCTCGCGCGCAACCGCCGTGCTGGTGCGGAATCCGCGGAGACCTGGGCCGTTTCTCGGCCTAGTTGGGCTAGGCTACTCCGGTCTGCCGAGAGCGGTGGCTAGCACGCTTGGGCGCCGTCGCATTGTGGGTTAGGCGTTCATGCGGTTGGGAACTTGCCGCCCATGGAAGCCAAGTCCAGCGAGCAGCAGCTAGCGATGCTGCGGATTCTCTACGCCGCGTGCTCGACGGCGCTGGACACCTTTCGGGCCGCAGACAACCCGGTCGACGAACAGCTCGTTCTCGACCTCGGAGCCATGGTGGCGCGGACGCGGGACGAAATCGAACGGATTGCAGCATCTCTCGCCAGCGGCGCTCTCTAGCAAAGCTGCCATCCCGCTGAGAGCGGGCTCCAGTCGTTCGCGGCTACGCTGCTCGAGCTGATGGATGCCCGGGAGGAACGCCTAGCACGGAACGAGACGCTGTTCCGCTCTGTGAACGAGAACATCGAAGACGCGGCGACCTCCGGCCAGCCTGACCAACACACGTTCGAGTTCTTCTGTGAGTGCTCAAATGTCGATTGCACCCTCCTCCTGAAGATGTCGGTCTCAGAGTACGAGGAGGTGCGAGCCGACCCCCGGCAGTTCGTGGTCGCGCCGGGTCACGAGTTGCCAGAGATCGAAAACGTGGTCACCCGGACGGACGCTTACCAAGTAGTAGTCAAAGAGGGCAGGGCGGCTGAGCTCGCGACCGAGCACGATCCGCGCAGCGAATAGCCACCAACTGGCGATGGCTCTCTGGGACTCGGTGTCGGGGCTCGAAATCAAGGTCGACGGCTACACGCTCCAGCGGCGCGAGTCGCCGACGCCGTCCGGGTGGACGCGGGTGACGACGACGGTCGTTCTCGAAGGCGACGGTGCGACCGGCGAGGGCGAGGACGTCACCTATTCGGCCGAGGACCACGACCACATGCCGGAAGACCTGATGCTCGCCGGAACCTGGAGCCTTGAGGATCTCTCGCACCACCTCGACGAGCTCGAGATCTGGCGCGGGGACCCGGACAACCACACCGGGCAGGACCACCGGCGATGGGCCTTCGAGAGCGCGATGCTCGACCTCTCGCTCCGCCAGAACGAGCTCGGTCTCGGCGAGGCCTTCCAGCGCCAGGAGCTTCCGGTCCGCTTCGTGGTCTCGACGCGGGCCGAGCCGGAGCGCTGGCTCGAGATCGCTCCCGAGCTCGAGCTCAAGCTCGACGCCGAGAAGGACTGGGACCGGACGCTGCTGCGGCGCCTGCGCGAGCTCGACCGCGTCCGCGTCGTCGACCTGAAGGCGTACTACCGCGGCACGGTCGTCGACCTCGAGCCGGATCCCGAGCTCTACCGCGCTGTCGTGGAGGAGCTCCCGGACGTGATCGTCGAGGATCCGTGGCTCGACGACGGGCTGCGCGAGGCGCTCGCCGGCGCCGAGGATCGCCTCAGCTTCGATGCTCCCGTGCACTCGCTGGCCGACCTCGACGGCCTGCCGCTCGAACCGCACTGGCTCAACATCAAGCCCTCGCGCTTCGGGACGGTGCGCGGCCTGCTCGAGACGATCGACGCGTGCGAGGAGCGCGGCATGCACCTGTACGGCGGCGGCCAGTACGAGCTCGGGCCGGGACGCCGCCAGATCCAGCGGCTCGCGAGCGTCTTCTATGCGGAAGGCCCGAACGACGTCGCGCCTTCCGTCTACAACGAGGGAGAGCCGCGCGAGGGCCTGCCGCAGAGCCCCCTGCCGGCTCCCGAAGGGCCTGGTTTCTGAACCTCTTCGACGACGAGCCGCGCAGCTTCGGCGATGACTTCGGGGCGACGCTCTGGGGTGGAACCCTCTACGAGCTCGCACCCGGGAAGTAGTCGCCGTACCACTGGCAGATGGGCGAGGAGGAGTGCTGTGTCGTGATCACGGGCACGCCGACGCTGCGGACGCCCGAGGGCGAGCGCGTGTTCGCGCCGTGGGACATCGCCTGGTTCCACCGAGGGCCGGCGGGCACGCACGGGTTGCGCAACGACACCGACGACCCGGCGCGCGTGGTCTTCTTCTCGACCGTCTCCGATCCCGAGCTGGCTGTGTATCCGGACGAGGGCAAGGTCGGCGTGATCGCCGGGTTCACGAACCCGAACGTCGAGACGATCCGCGGCTGGGTCGAGCCGCGATGAACCTGCTTCATGCGACGATGCCGCCGCCAGTCGAGGAGACGCCGCCTGGCTTCGTGTTCAAGGACCTGTCGGCGCGTGAGCGGACCGGCGACGAGTTGATCGGTGCGTCGCTCTACGAGGTCGAGCCGGGTAGTCAGCTCTGGCCGTACCACTTCCATATCGGCAACGAGGAGTGGATCGTCGTCGTCTCAGGCACGCCGACGCTGCGCACTCCGGAGGGCGAGCGAGAGTTGCGCGCCGGAGACGTCGTCGGGTTCCCGCAGGGCGAAGAGGGTGCGCACACGTTCTGCAACCGCAGCTCCGCGGCCGCGCGCATCCTGTTCTTCTCGACCCTGCGCAGCGGGTATCCCGCGTATCCCGACAGCGACAAGGTCGCCGCCGGCGGGCGCATGTTCCGTCGAGCCGACGCCGTCGACTACTGGGACGGCGAGGAGTCGCGCGCCTAGCGGAACGCGTTCTCGCCCGTCAGCGCCTTCCCGACGGACAACGTGTGGACCTCGTGCGTGCCCTCGTAGGTGAGCACGGTCTCGAGGTTGTTCATGTGGCGGATCACCGGATACTCGAGCGTGATCCCGTTGCCGCCGAGGATCGACCGCGCGGTGCGGGCGACGTCGAGCGCGCCGCGAACGTTGCCCATCTTTCCCATGGAGACGTGCTCGGGGCGCAGCGTTCCCTCGTCCTTCATGCGTCCGAGGTGGAGAGCGACGAGAGCGCCGCGGTTGACCTCGAGCGCCATCTCCGCGAGCTTCTGCTGCGTGAGCTGGTAGCCGGCGATCGGCTTGTCGAAGACGATCCTCTCCTTCGCGTAGTCGAGCGCCGTCTCGAGGCAGGTGCGCGCCGAGCCGACGACGCCGAACACGATCCCGAAGCGCGCCTCGTTGAGGCAGGAGAGCGGCCCGCGCAGGCTCGAGATCTCCGGGAACCGGTTCTCCTCGGGCACGCGGACGTCGCGCAGCACGAGCTCCGAGGTGACCGACGCGCGCAGCGAGAGCTTGTGGTGCATGAGTGGCGCCTCGAACCCGGGCATGTCCTTCTCGACGAGGAAGCCGTTGATCTCGCCGTCCTCGGTCCGGGCCCAGACGACGGCGACGTCCGCGATCGAGCCGTTGGTGATCCACATCTTCGAGCCGTTGAGGATCCAGTCGGACCCGTCGCGCTTCGCCGAGGTGCGCATGGAGCCGGGGTCGGAGCCGGCGTCGGGCTCGGTGAGCCCGAAGCAGCCGATCTTCTCCCCGGCGTGCATCGCCGGCAGCCACCGCTGCTTCTGCTCCTCCGATCCCCACTTCCAGATCGCGTACATCGAGAGCGAGCCCTGCACCGAGACGAGGCTGCGGATGCCGGCGTCGCCGGCCTCGAGCTCCTGGCAGACGAGGCCGTACATGACCGAGCTCGCCTCCGGGAGGCCGTAGCCCTCGAGATGCATCCCGAAGAGGCCGAGCCGCGCGAGCTCCGGGATCAGCTCGGTGGGCAGCTCGCCGCGCTCGAACCATTCGCCGACGTACGGCTTGACCTGTTCCGTGACGAACTGGCGCACGGTGTCGCGGATCGCCCGCTCCTCGTCGGAGAGCAGGGCGTCGAGCGCGAGGAAGTCGCGCGGGTCGAGCTCGGTCTTCTTCGCGGTCGTCGCCACAGCGGCATCGTACGGATCTAGACGGTTTGACGGGCTCCGAGTATCGTTTGACTGAACAGTCAATCAAGAGTCCGGAGAGCGTGATGGTTGCCATCGACGAGAGCACTGCGACAGGCGTCTCCTTCGCCCTGACCGAGGAGCAGAGAGAGTTGCGCGCGCTCGCGCGCACGTTCGCCGAGCGTGAGATCCGGCCGCACGAGGCAGCGCACGACGCCGAGATGCGGCACCCGGCAGACCTGATCGCGGCGGCGCACGAGCTCGGGCTGATGAACCTCAACGTCCCCGAGGAGCACGGCGGTCCGGGTCTCGGTGCCTTCGACGGCCTGCTCGTCGGCGAGGAGCTCTACTGGGGCTGCTCGGGGATCGGCACCTCGATCACCGCCAACGGCCTCGGCGCCGGCCCGGTCATCCTCTTCGGCTCGCCGGAGCAGAAGGCCCGCTGGCTGCCGCCGCTCATCGAGCAGCCGATCCTCTGCTCGTTCGGGCTCTCGGAGCCGGGCGCCGGTTCCGACGTCGCCGCACTGCGGACGACGGCTGTCCGCGAAGGAGACGAGTACGTCCTCAACGGCTCGAAGACGTTCATCACGAACGCCGGCTACGCGGACTGGACGGTCGTCTTCGCGAAGACCGATCCGGCGGCGGGCCACCGGGGCATGTCCGCGTTCGTCGTCCCGATGGCTACCCCCGGCGTCACGATCGAGAAGCACCTCGAGAAGATGGGCCAGCGCGCGACGGACACGTCCGCGTTCGCGCTCACCGACGTCCGAGTGCCGGCCGAGAACCGGCTGGGCGAGGAGGGCGACGGCTTCAAGATCGCGATGGCGACGCTCGACTTCACGCGACCGGGGACGGCGATCGGCGCGGTCGGCGTCGCGCAGGCGGCGTACGAGCATGCGCTCGAGTATGCGAAGGAGCGCGTGACCTTCGAGCTCCCGATCGCAATGCACCAGGCGGTCGGCTTCATGGTCGCCGACATGGCGACCGAGATCGAAGCGTCGCGCCTCCTCTGCTGGCAGGCCGCGTGGATGCTGGACAACGGCATGGGCCGCGACGCGACGCTCTACTCGTCCTTTGCGAAGCGGTTCGCCGCCGACACTGCGATGAAGGTCACGACCGACGCGGTGCAGGTGCTCGGCGGCTACGGCTACATCAAGGAGTACCCGGTCGAGAAGCTCATGCGCGACGCGAAGCTGTTCCAGATCTACGAAGGGACGTCGCAGATCCAGCGCCTTGTGATCGCGCGCGAGATCTTCACGCCAAAGAGCTAGAGGAGCCGGCGGCCTCGGCGGCTTCGATCGCTTCGGCGAGCCACTCGGGGACGCGCGTCGGGCGCAGCGTCACCGCGTCGACGCAGGCGTGCTCGGTGTGGCCGTCCGCGACGAGCTCGTCCCCGCGGACGATCGCGTACTCGTAGCGGAAGCGGGCGCCGCGCAGCCCGCTGCAGCGCGTGTTGACGACGAGCTCGTCGTCGAACCGCACCGGAATCCGGTAGCGGCAGAGGGACTCGAGGACGATCGCCTCGATCCCGCGGTCGCGCAGCGCCTGGTAGCCGCCGGCGAATGCGCGCAGGTACTCGACGCGCGCGACCTCGAACCAGACGACGTAGGCGGAGTTGTGCGCGATCCCCTGCGCGTCGGTGTCTGCGAACCGCACGCGCACCGGGGTCGAGAACGTGAATCCCTCCATCACCTGCAGTATCTCGCCATGAGTATGGAGCGTCTCGAAGAGCTGATCCGTGACCGACAACCGTGGGTCGTGCTCACGGGCGCCGGCATCAGCACCGAGTCGGGGATTCCGGACTTCCGCTCCACGCGAGGGATCTGGGAGCAGTACGACCCGGCCGAGGTCGCGCACATCGACGCGCTGCGTCGACACCCGGCCCGCGTCTGGGAGTTCTACGTGCTCCGGCTCGGTGCGCTCGCTGCAGCGGAGCCGAACGACGGACACCGGGCCCTCGCCGAGCTCGAGGAGCGCGGCTGGATCCGTGCGGTCGTGACGCAGAACGTCGACGGCCTCCACCAGCGCGCGGGCTCGCGCGAGGTCGTCGAGGTCCACGGCTCGCTCCGCGAGGCCGAGTGCGTCCACTGTGGAGTCCGCGTGCCGATGGAGGACGCCCTCGCGTCTCTCCCGCTGCCGCCGTGCCCGGAGTGCGGCGAGGTCCTCAAGCCCGGCGTCGTGATGTTCGGGGAACTCCTGCCGGGAGAGGCGATCGAGCGGGCGCAGCGGCTCGCGGCAGAGGCGGGTCTTCTGCTCGTCGTCGGCTCCGCGCTCGAGGTGCACCCCGTGGCGGCACTGCCCGGCGAGACGCTCGCGGCCGGCGGCGCGCTCGCGATCGTCAACCGCGGCAGCACGCCGTGGGACTCTCGCGCGAAACTCGTGATCGACGCCGGCGCGGGCGAGACTCTGCACGCGCTGGCGGCCGCGCTCGATATGGTCGAGTCGGAGCGACCGAGGAGGAGCCGTGGTTGATCAGAAACAGGACAAGCAGGACCTGATGGGCAAGCTGGCCGACCTGAGCGAGGGAGCGATCCAGCGACTCTCCGATGCGCCGGGCGCCGACCGTGTCCTCCAGGCACTCAAGGGTCTCGGCGACCGGGTCGACGAGCTGCAGCGGCGGACGCGAGGCTTCGAGGAGCTCGAGAAGCGGCTGTCGGCGGTCGAGAAGCGGGTGGACGGGCTTGCGAAGTCCAAGTCCTCAGCTTCCCGCCGTGCGCCGAAGAGCGGTTCGACGTCCGAGAAAGCCTGACCGCTCCGCCTCGACGGCGGCCGCCACGGCGACCGTCGCGAGCAGCAATCCGCCGACGAGGTCCGTCGGCGTGTGGAAGCCCGCGAGCTCGAGCAGGACGACGACGGCCACGAGCCAGATCGCGAGCGGGACGCGCAGGCGCGGCCATGCCGCGGCGAGGGCTGCAGCCACGAGCGAGGCCCGGAGCGCATGGCCGCTCGGCCACGACATGTCGAAGCCGACGAGGTGCACGCCGTGCTGATAGAGGCGCGGTCGCGTCAGCGTGTGGCGGAACGCGACCTCCACGGCGACCGCCAGCAGCCACGCGGCCGTCCAGCACGCTGCTGCCTCGACCCTCCCGCGCGTCCAGAGCCGCCAGGCCGCCGCGAGGACGAGCAGGAACGAGAGGACGACCTGTCCCGGCAGCGGCACGACCTCGGCGACCGCGACGCCGACCGGGTGGAACGGCGCGTGGAGCAGGGGCACGACGGACTCGAGGGAACCGAGGGGCGTCCCGGGGGGGGCCTGCGAGCGGCATCGCGTGGTTCGCCGCCCATTGGTCGAGGCCGGTCGCGGCGCCCGCGGCGACGAGGCCGGCGAGAGCGGCGAACGCCACGGCCGCGGCTACCGCGACGCTACGCAGCAGGCACCCGCAACCGCAGCGCTGCCGGAAGGACCTCGAACCGCGCCGGTGTCGTCCCGATCGGCTCACCGTCGACTTCGAGCGGCAGCGGCTCCGCTGCATCGATTGAGAGCGTCGAGCTGCGCAGTAGCTCGACCTTCGGGTGCGCGAGATACCGACCGCTGTAGAGCTTCGGCGACGTCGTGGCGAAGTCGAGCTTCGTGATGTCGCCGATCAGGACGATGTCGAAGAGGCCGTCGTTCTGGCTCGCCTGGGGGGCGAGTTGCATTCCGCCGCCGTGCCACCGCCCGTTCGCGACGATCACGTCGTGCATGCGACCCTCGCGCCGTTCGCCGTCGGCCAGCTCGACGACGACATCGGTGTTCCGCCAGCCGAGAAACTCTCGTGTGAGCGCGTAGTAGAAGGTCACGCGTCCGCCCAGCGCCTTCGACATCGAGTTCGCGCGGCGGGCGACGGCCCCACTCATCCCCGCCGAGCCGACGTTGGCGAAGAAGCGGCTCGTGTTGCCTTCGCACTCCACTCTGCCGAGATCGATCGCTCGCGTCTCGCCCTCCAGGACAATCCGAACGGCGTCGTCGAAGTCGGCCGGGATTCCATGGCTGCGGCCGAAGTCCTGGCCCGTGCCAGAGGGGAGCACGGCGATCTCGGCATCCGTACCGGCGGCGCCGTTCACGACCTCGTTGACGGTCCCGTCGCCGCCGACCACCACGAGGAGCGAGCCCCGCGCTTCGCCCGCCGTCCGCGCGAGGTGCCCCGGAGACTCCGAGAGCACCTCCTCGCCGTGGAGGCCTAGCTCGGCCGCCCGTCGCCGGAGCTCCGGCCAGCGCTTCCCGGTCGCGCCGTTTCCGGACGCCGGATTGACGAGGAAGAGTGTCTCTTGCGGCGCGCTAATCGCCGGTGACGGTCATGAGCGCGACGCGCGTCATCCGGTCGACGGCTGCGCGCAGCTCCTCGTCGGTGATCCGCGTGAAGACGCCCTCGACGACGATGTCCGACACGGTGAGCAGGCAGCCGCCGTGCACGCCGTCCGCCTTGCCGATTCCGCCGATCGCAGTCACGGTGAAGAGCGCAGCCGCTTCCATCTCGACCGCGAGGACCCCGCGGCTCGACCACCGCTCGTACTGCCCGCCGTCCGGGTTGTAGAAGACGTCGCTGGTGACGATCGGGCCGACGTGCATCGGCTGTCCGACCTCCTTCGCCGCGTGGACGGCGCCGTGGATCAGCTCCCAGGAGGCTGTGGGGCAGTGCGGCTCGTCGCCGACCAGGTGCCGCGCGGTCGCGTCGGCCGGTATCGCGCTCAGGGCGACTACCAGGTCGCCGAGCGCGTGCTGCGACTGGAGGCCGCCGCAGGTGCCGACGCGCATCAGCCGCTTGCACCCGAGCTGGATCAGCTCCTCGAAGACGATCGTCGCGCCGGGGCAACCCATCCCGGTTCCCTGCACCGAGACTCGCTTCCCCTCCCAGGTGCCCGTGTAGCCGAGCAGGCCGCGCTCCTCGTTGACCTGCGTCACGTCCTCGAAGTACGTCTCGGCAATGTACTTCGCGCGCAGTGGATCGCCGGGGAGGAGGACGGCGTCGGCGTAGTCGCCGGGCTCTGCTCGCAGGTGGATCGGCACGGCGCGACTCTACAGAGGCCGGCAGGCTGGAATGATCGGGCCGTGACGGCAACCGTCTCGCCGACGCTCGATCAGGTGCTCGCCTTCTGCGCCGCCGACCCCGTCGAGCGCGTCTTCCTCGAGGACATCGCGCGGCGCGGGCTCGGGCGCTTCTCGGCTGTGGCCGGCTCGGACGGGCAGCTCGAGGCCCTGTGCCATGTCGGCGCCAACGTCGTCCCTTCGGGTGGAGGCTGCGCGGCCTTTGCCGAGGCGGCGGCGGGCAGCGGCGCGCGGATGGTGATCGGAGAGGAGCACGCGGTCGACGAGCTGTGGGAGGCGGCGCGGAAGCGGATGCCGCGACCGCGCGACGATCGTCCCGGCCAGCCGGTGTACGCGCTCCGTGAGCCGCCCGAGCCGGGGGAGACGGGGCTCCGTGCGGCGCGCCTGCTCGACCTCGACGTGCTCGTGCCCGCCTGCGCCGAGGCGCATCGGGAGGAGATCGGGGTCGACCCCCTGAAGCGCGACGCTGAGGGCTTTCGCTGGCGGACGCGGCAGCAGATCGAGGATGGGCGCTCGTGGCTTTGGGTCGACAGAGGCGTGATCCGGTTCAAAGCCGAGGCGTCGGCCTGGACGCCGGCTGCGGTGCAGCTCCAGCAGGTCTGGGTCGATCCGCAGGCGCGGCGACACGGCTATGCGCGCCGCGCGTTGAGGGACCTCTGCCGGCTGCTGCTCGAGCGCGTGCCGGCCGTGTGTCTCTTCGTGCGCCCCGAGAACGAGCCGGCACTGCGCCTCTACGACTCGATCGGGATGAGCCGCGAATTGACCTATCGGAGTCTCGTCTTCTGAGCTCGGGACACGGCAGAATCGACGGATGGAAGAGTTGCGCGACCGTGTCGAGCGCTTCGTCCGCGAGCACGAGCTGATCGCGCCGAGCGGCGACGTCACCTGCCTCGTCTCGGGCGGCGCCGACTCGACCAGCCTCTGGCATCTGCTCGGCTCGCTCGGGTATCGGGTCTCGGCGCTCCACGTGAACCACAAGCTGCGCGGCGCCGACTCCGACGAAGACGCCCGCTTCTGCGCCGAGGTGCTCGGGGCGGAGGTCGTGGAACTCGACGGACGCGGCCTCTCGGAGGCCGAGCTGCGCGACCAGCGCCGGCGAGCAGCAAGTGGTGCCGAGCTGCGCGCCACCGGTCACACCGCCTCGGATCAGGTCGAGACGATTCTCTACCGGCTCGTCTCGCGCGGCGCGGCCACCGGCATCGCCCCTATGAGCGACGGCGGGAGCGAGGACGGCGTCCTCGTCCACCCGCTCCTGCGGGTCTGGCGCGAGGAGACCGAGGCGTACTGCCGCGCGGCAGGGCTCGACTTCCGCGTCGACGCCTCGAACGCCGACACGAAGCGCGGTCTGATCCGCGACGAGATCCTGCCGCTCCTCCGTCGCCTGCATCCAGCTGCAGACGAGAACCTCCTGCGCGCGCTCGACACCCGCGCCACTCTGCCGCCGGCGCTCGCTGAGCTGCTCGCGGCGCCCGTCGGCTCGAAGCGGGTCGACCTCGGCGGCGGCCTGCAGGCGGTGCGCGAGCACGAGCGGCTCTGGCTGGAGCGTGGCCCCGTCGACCTGGCAGGCGAGATTCGCTGGGGCGAGTGGATCATCCGCTCGGAGCTCCAAGGGCTTAGAGTGCGCGGATGGAGGCCCGGCGACCGGCTGGCGGGTAGGAGGCGGAAGATCCAGGACGTGTTCGTCGACGCGAAGGTGCCGCGCTCGGAGCGCGAAGCGTGGCCGCTCGTCGTGCGCGGAGACGAGGTCGTCGCCGTGCCCGGCCTCGTCGA
>Ga0335085_10005645_pt1 | contig 20013 bp, 16 predicted proteins | sample Lox_Sample_45_FD_206712 | JGI IMG/M metagenome (GOLD analysis project Ga0335085, IMG submission 206712) | Soil microbial communities from Loxahatchee National Wildlife Refuge, Florida, United States - Lox_Sample_4.5 | ecosystem: Environmental > Terrestrial > Soil > Wetlands | place: USA...
GTCGCCGCTCGGGCTGCCGAGTTCGGCACGCCCGCCGGTTTGGATCGGCAGGTACGTGTTTTTCCGTAAGCGGGCCGCTCGGACGGATACCGGCTCAACGCTATACTGTGCGGCGGACTTTGATTCGTCCTATGCGTGTGTTGTACCGGCCTGACGTTGGTTCACACTGATCGGGGGATGATTGTGAACGAGCTTGTCAGCCTTGGCCAAGCCAATGCTCTGATCGATGCCGGAAAATGCCTGCACATAGCGGGCGACGAAGCGGCCCTGCGTCAACTCCATCGCGGCACCTGGATCGGCGGAACCATCCCCTACTTCCTGACGCGGACCGGCGGCGTGGTGGAGCGGCACAAGGTATTCGTCACGGAATTGCCGGATTTCGTCACAAAGGTGGCCATCCGCTTCATCGACATCGGCCACATCCCGGCCATCACTTCAGAAGCCCCGCGCAACGGCTTCTCCATCGTGATCGCGCCGGGCATGAGCGACATTCACACAACCTACGCGCTGACGGCGCGCAACATCCCCGGCATCCACGAAACGCCGGTGGTGGGCTGGATCGCCGGAATCCACCTGGACGAACTGGGTAAGGCAAAGCCCAAGGTCATCGATGGCGTCACCGGCGAAGTGGCCGACAATCGCATCGTGGTAATGCACGCGAGCTTGCCGCCCGGCAAGGTGGCGAAGCTGGGAATCATCAACTTATTCGTACCGGGCGCGGGCGACGAGATCGTGTTCGAGGCATCCGGCTTTTCGGCGGGACGCTGCACGGTCAACGGCAGCCCGGAGGATTTCTATGACTACGCCGTTCGCAACGGGCTTGATCTCAAGCTGCCCCTGATCACCGAACTCTCGGGGCACAACATCAACGTGAGCTTCCAGGTCCTCGATGCGGCAAGCCGCGCCGTGACGTTCTATGCCCCGGTCATCCGCGGGCGCGTCTATCGTCAGGCGGCGCCGCTGCCCGACTATCGTGCCGCGCTGGTCGGGGCCACCGAGAAGCTGAACCTCAAGCCGGTGTTCTCCTGCAATTGCATCCTCAACTACCTGTACGGGCGCCTCGAGGGCGTCCAGTTCATCCCCGTGGCGGGCCCCGCCACCTTTGGCGAGCTGGCCCACATCCTGGTAAACCAGACGCTGGTCTATCTGTCGGTGGAGGACAGGCAGGACGGCGGCTGAACGTAGCCGCCCCGCGTCCGTCAGGTTTTCACTTCCTCGAGCTTGGCCTCGACGCTCTCGATCGTTTTCTTCTCGCGTGGCGGGCGCTGCGGCCGCCGTAGGAAGCTGATGATCAGGAGCACCAGCGTGAAGCCCAGCACGATGCGGAAGGCAAACAGGAAATGCGTGAACACCGGCACGCCGGCGTTCTTGACGATCGGCGCGAACCGGATGCCGTAGATTGCCGGCGCGTTCAGCGCCACCGCGGCGGCGACCTGATCGGTGGTGTAAGCTGCGATGTCCCGCCCGCGGACGTCCTTGTTCAGCACCGGCTGGCTGCGTGTCACGCAGGGCGCCGACTTGTCCGCCGTTGCGGCGACGACGCCCGGCTTGACGAACATGTGGCCGTCGGGTGTGGCGCGCGCGAACGTCAGCACGACGGTGAAGAATGCCCCCACCAGGAACAAGGCGCCCGCAAATACGATCGCGCGCCCGACGATGAGTTGGTAATGCGTGTTGACTGCGTCTTCGCGTAAAGCCACGAAGATGGCTTCCTTGGCCTCGTCCGACACTCCACCGCGATCGACCAGATGACGGGTGAGGCGGCGTTCGTTGACCGGCGCGCCTTCGAACATGGCCGGAAGCATCAATGCGAGTCCGGCGATGAACACGGTCAGCGCATCGACCAGCAGAACCAGGGCGAAGAACACCCAATAGCCCGACGAATCGACACCCGTCTCGAACTTGCCCGGCAGCACGTGCGCGAGCCACGGATGGGCGCTCGTCATGCTGGTGACGAGCATCAGGAACATCACGAGGTTGATGCCGACAAAGATCAGCAACAGCCTGACGCCGGTGAAACGCCTTGGCATTCTGCCACCCCCACTACCCTTGCGCGGGATGATACACGAAAGCCGGCGCAAGCGCACCCGCCGGGGGCGCCACGTTATGCGGCCTTTTTCACCGTCCTTGGACCCCGGCACGGCTTTTGTGCTAGCCACAGTGCAACGAAGCCCCGCCTTGGCTTATGGTTGAACCCTTCGCCTTCATCAAACAGTCGACCGCTCTGATGGCGCCGCCGCTGGTGCCGGAAATCAGGCTGCACTTGGCCGCCGAGATCGTTCCCCTATGGCGCAAGACGGAGGAAGAGCTTGAGCGGGAAGGCGTTCCCCCGCCCTATTGGGCATTCGCCTGGGCCGGCGGACAGGCGCTGTCGCGCTATCTCCTGGATCATTCCCTTGGCGTGAGCGCGGCTCTGGATTTCGGTTCCGGCTCCGGACTGGTGGCGATAGCGGCTGTGAAGGCGGGTGCGCGTCGCGTGCTTGCGGCCGACATCGATCGCTTCGCCGCAGCGGCGATTGCGCTCAACGCGGAAGCGAACGGCGTCGCCGTGGAGGTCACGACCGACGACATGATCGGGCGCGAACGCAAGTGGGACGCCATCCTGATTGGCGATATGTGCTACGAGCGGCCGCTGGCGGAACGCCTGCTGTTGTGGCTGGATGCGCAGGCACGGGCTGGCGCCCTCGTTCTGATGGGCGATCCTGGGCGCAGCTATTTTCCTAAGATCGGAATCGAGAAGCTCGCCACCTATCACGTGCAGACCACGCGCGAACTCGAGGACCGCGAAATCCGCGAGACGGGCGTCTATCGCTACATCGGAGCGCCCATAGGATCGTGAACGCCCGCCTCGTTGTGGGAAACTGGCGCGCGATAGCGCCATTCCGCAAGGTTGTGCCGGCCATGCGCTCTGCGCGGGGAGTTTGTGTGCCACATTGTTCCGGCCGACCTTGCGCTTGATAATCCGCGTTGGCGGAGCAACGAATCCTCTGAAGACGAGGCAAGATCATGAATACGCCCGCAAACCAACGCGATTGGGAAGCTCTTTATGCCGGACGCGCCGAACGCATGCGCGCTTCGGAAATCCGTGAGCTGCTCAAGCTGCTCGCGCGCGGAGACGTCATTTCGTTTGCCGGCGGCATTCCGGACCCGGCGCTGTTCCCGATGGAGGCGATCGCCCGCGCCCATGCCGAGGTGCTTGCCGATCCGAAGCTCGGACCCGACGCGCTGCAGTATTCGGTCAGCGAGGGTTATCCGCCGCTGCGCGCCTGGATCGCGGCGCGCATGGGCAAGCTCGGCGTGCCGTGCGATCTCGACAATGTCGTCATCACCGCCGGTTCGCAGCAGGCACTCGATCTGCTGGGCAAGCTGTTCCTGGGCAAGGACGACACTGTGCTTGTCACCAAGCCCACTTATCTCGGGGCGCTGCAGGCCTTCAACGCCTATGAGCCGCGCTTTGCCGAGCTGAGGCTCGATGGCAACTTGACGCCTGCGGCCTATCGCGAGGACGCAGCCGCTGCTGGCAGCCGGCTGGCGCTCAGCTATGTCGTGGCGGACCACGCCAACCCGAGCGGCATCTCGGTGCCGCTTGCCACGCGCGAGAAGATGATCGAACTCGCCGCTGATCTTGACATCCCGCTGATTGAGGACGCGGCTTACGAGGCGCTCACCTACGACGGCCCGCCTCTGCCGTCATGCCTGGCACTCGAAGTGGCGCGGCACGGCAACATCGATACCTGCCGCACGGTCTATTGCGGCACCTTCTCCAAGACCATCGCGCCGGGCTTGAGGCTGGGCTGGATCTGCGCCGCGCGCGCGCTGGTGCGCAAGGTGGTGCTGGCTAAACAAGCGGCCGATCTTCACAGCTCCTCGCTCAATCAGATCGTGATGCACAAGGTGGTGACGGCGGTGTTCGACACCCAGCTCGTGCGGCTCAGGGAAGCTTATGCCAAGCGCCGCGACGCCATGCTGAAGGCCCTCGCTCGCCACATGCCCGAAGGCGTGCGCTGGCCGCGGCCGACCGGCGGCATGTTCGTGTGGGTAAGCCTGCCCGAAGGTTGCGACAGCGCCGAACTGCTTGCCGTGGCGCTGGAACGCGAGAAGATCGCCTTCGTGCCGGGACGCCCGTTCTTCCATGACGGCAGCGGAGCCACCGCCATGCGCCTCAACTTCTCGCTGATGCGCGAAGACCGGATCGACGAAGGCATTGCCCGGCTGGCCCGCGTCATCAAGGGGTGGCGCAAATAGGGCGAAGCCGGTGCGCTTGACTCTGCGGCGTGGTTCACGCTACAGAAGAACAAAAAGGGAACATAATATGCCGATCGACGGAACGCTGGACTACATCGAGCTGCCCTGCTCGGATCTTCCTGCCACCAAGAAGTTCTATCGCGAGGTTTTCGGCTGGACGTTCACGGACTTCGGTTCGGAGTACACCGCCTTCGAAGCCGCGGGCCGCGATGGTGGCTTCAATGCCGCGCGCAAGATGATCGCAAGCGGTGGGCCGCTCGTGGTGCTCTACGCCAACAAGCTCGACGACGTGGAAGCCAAGGTGAAGGCCGCGGGCGGCGAGATCATCGGCCGCGAGCATTTCGAAGGCGGCCACCGCTTCCACTTCCGCGACCCGAACGGCAACGAGCTCGCGGTGTGGACGAAGGTGTGAATGGGCCACCCCATCACCCTGACGTGCTCTGCGCAGCCCGTGGCTCGAAGGGCTATTCCTCCGGTTCCAGCGGCGCAGGCTCGTGGCCGTACACGTCGATGCCCTTGCGCAGTTGCGAGTGGCGATAGCCGTAGACGATATAGACCAACGCGCCGATCACCGCGTAGGCGATCAGGATGTAGAGCGCGATCGGATCCTTCGGCGCGTCAAAGCTGCGCACCGGCATTCCCGGCTGCGCTGGGCTGAACGAACTGAACAGCAATCCGATCAGGTCCTTGCCCATCGCCGCGCCGGTGATGTCGAGCAGGATCGGCCCCATCATCAAGACCAGGCAAAAGATGGCGCCCAGGATCGGCGTCCAGGGATAGAACGGCACCTTGAACGGCCGGGTCAGCCCGGGCTCGGTCCGCCGCAGATAGATCACGCTGATGCAGACGATGGTGAAGGCAAGCGCAGTGCCGAGGCTGACGAGGTTGCCCATGACGTCGAGCGGCAGCACGGCGGCGGCTCCGGCGATGATCGACCCCAACAAGACCGTGCCCGCCGCAGGCGTGCGGAATGTCTTGTTCACCCGGCTGAAGATGCGGGCGATCAGGCCGTCCTTTGCCATCTGATAGAAGACGCGCGTCTGCGCATAGCACAGCACCAGCATCACCGACGTCAGCCCGGTGAACGCGCCGATCTTGATGATGAAGGCGAACAGGTTGAGCTGATGGTTTTCGGTCAGCGGCCAGCCGACGATAGCCCAAGGCGGGTTCATTCGGTCGACCGCAACCGCGATCGGGTCGGGCACGTTCAGGGTCCGGAACGGCACCACGCCGGTCAAGACGGCCGACACCGCCATGTAGATGATGGTGCAGATGACGAGCGATCCCAGGATGCCGACCGGAAGGTCCTTCTGGGGATTCTTCGCCTCGCCTGCCGCCGTCGAAACCGCCTCGAAGCCGATATAGGCGAAGAAAACGTACGACGCGGCGCGCAAGATGCCCTGCCAGCCGTAGTGGAAGCTGCCCTCGTTCGCCGGCACGAACGGATGCCAGTTGGCCGGATTGAGATAGGAATAACCGATCGCGACGAACGCCAAGAGCACGCTAACCTTCACCACGACGATCACATTGTTCACGCGCGCTGACTCGCGCACGCCCACCACCAGCAGCGCCGTGATGCAGAGGATGCCGAATGCGCCGACGAGATTGACCGCTCCCGTAGTATGCAGCGCGCCGTGCGCCGCTGGGTTATTGGGATCGGGAACGATGTACTGCATTGTCGAATGCGAGACGGCGTCCGGAATGAAGATGCCGAAATCGTGCGCCAGGCTCACCACGTAGCCTGTCCAGCCGGCCGCCACGGTCGAGGCGGCAATGCCGTATTCCAGGAGCAGGAGCCAGCCCATCGTCCAGGCGAACACTTCGCCCAGCGTGACGTAGGAATAGGAATAGGCCGAACCCGAGACCGGCATGGTCGAGGCGAGTTCTGCATAGCACAGGCCGGCAAAGGCGCAAGCCAGGCCGGAAATGATGAAGGCCACGATCACGCTTGGGCCCGCCATCGTGGCGGCGGCATGGCCTGTCAGCACGAAGATGCCTGCGCCAATGATGCAACCTATGCCCAGGGTGACGAGATTGAATGGCCCCAACGTCCGCTTGAGTTCGCTCTTCTTGAAATCGTCTTGGACATGCGACACAGGCTTGCGTACAAAAATGCCTGCCATATTGTGCTCCTTGGAATCCGGCTTATCGGACCCACCGAGCCTAGAGGCCGACATGTCCGTCGGCAAGCGCAGGCAATGGCGGCAATTTCGCTTATCGCCTGCGTTGTCGCCTCGCCGCCGGGGCACGATCGGGGGATGCGCTTGTGAGCGTGACGCGCCAAAGAGACCTGAGGCATGGCTGAATCCGACGCCGACCTGACCCAGCCCGATCCCGTCGTCGCCAGCGAGCACCATCTGAACCGCGCGCTGGGGCCCGTGAGCCTGATCATGATCGGCATAGGTTCGATCATCGGCGCAGGCATCTTCGTCTATGCGGGAACCGCCGCGGCGGTGCATGCGGGCCCTGCGGTGCTTGTCTCCTTCCTCATCGCCGGAATTGGATGTCTGTTCTCGGGGCTTTGCTACGCCGAATTTGCGTCGATGATCCCGGAGTCGGGATCGAGCTACACCTATGCTTATGCCACTATGGGTCGCTTCATGGCCTGGTTCATCGGCTGGAACATGGTACTGGAATACGGCGTCTCGGCTAGCGGTGTCGCGGCGGGCTGGTCCGGATATTTCCTCAGCTTCCTGCAGCACATGGGCCTCAGCTTCCCTGCGGCGCTGGCTGCCGCGCCGATCGAAGGCCACGGCGTCACCGACCTGCACTGGACCGGCGCGATCATGAACCTGCCTGCGGTCGTTCTGATCGCCGGCTTGACGGTACTGTTGGTGATCGGCGTGAAGGAATCCGCGCGCTTCAACAACGTGATGGTGGCGCTCAAGGTCGGCATTGTGATGGTCGTGATCCTGGTCGGGCTGCCGTTCATCACCAGAGGGCATTTCACGCCCTTCATCCCGCCCAACACGGGCCAATACGGCCACTTCGGCTTTTCCGGCATCCTGGCGGGCGCGGGCATCGCCTTCTTCGCCTTCATCGGCTTCGAGGCGGTCTCGGTTGCGGCCCAGGAGTGCAGGAACCCGCAGCGCGACCTGCCGATTGGTATCCTGGGTTCGCTGGCCATTTGTTCGGCGCTGTACCTTCTGGTCGCCATCGTGATGATCGGCATTGCCGACTGGCGCACGCTCGATGTGCCCGATCCGGTTTCCTTTGCCGTCGGCAAGATTCCCCGGCTTTTCTGGCTGGTGCAGTGGGTGAACGTGGCGGCGCTGGCGGGGCTGGGCACGGTGGTCTTCACCTCGCTCTACGGCCAGACGCGCGTGTTCTATTGCATGGCGCGCGACGGCTTCCTGCCGCGGGCCTTTTCGGAGGTGCACCGTCGCTTCCACACGCCGTACCTGGGCACTATCATCATCGGCGCGGTGGCGGCGGTGCTGGCGGCGCTTTTCCCGTTCGACGTTCTGGCGGACTTGGTCTCGATCGGCACCCTGCTCGCCTTTGTGGCGGTGTGCATCGGTATCATGATCCTGCGGATCACCGCGCCGAGAGCTCCGCGCAAGTTCCGCACGCCCTGGGTCTGGTTCACTGCGCCGGCCGGCATCTTGGTGTGCGGAGTGATGATGTATTCGCTCTCCAACGACACCTGGGCGCGGCTCGTGCTCTGGACGATGCTTGGCCTCATCATCTATTTTGTCTACGGTCGCTGGCACGCCGCGCCGTCGAAATGGAAAGTCACCAACGCCAGCTAGCCGTTCGGGGCCGCAATGTCATACCGCTCATTGCGTGAGTTCATCGCCAAGCTTGAATCCGCCGGCGACCTTGTCCGCGTGCGCGAGCCGGTGTCGACCGCTCTCGAAATGACCGAAATCCAGACGCGGCTCATCGCCGAGGGCGGCCCCGCCGTGATCTTCGACAAGCCGCTGAAAGCGGACAACACGCCTTCCGAAATGCCGGTGCTGGTCAACCTGTTCGGCACGGTGAAGCGCGTCGCCATGGGGGTCACCATCGGCGGCAAGGAACGCACTACGGCAGCCGAGTTGCGCGAAGTGGGCGAGCTGCTGGCATCCTTGCGCCAGCCCGAGCCGCCGCGCACCGTCGCCGAAGCCTTCGAGCTGCTGCCGTTGGCCCGCACTGCCATGTCGATGCGCCCCAAAGCGGCCTCGCGCCCGCCGTGCCAGGAGGTGGTGCTTACGGGCGGCGACATCGATCTTGCTCGCCTGCCGATCCAAATCTGCTGGCCCGGCGAGCCCGCGCCGCTGATCACCTGGCCGCTCGTGGTCACCAAAGGTCCGGGCGAGGCGCGCGAAGACGACTACAACCTCGGCATCTATCGCATGCAGGTGCTGAACCGGAACCAAACGATCATGCGGTGGCTGCGCCATCGCGGCGGCGCGCAACATCATGCGCGCTGGAAGAAGCAGCATGCCGAGCCCCTGCCCGCGGCCGTGGTGCTGGGCGCCGATCCCGGGATCATTCTTGCGGCCGTCACGCCGGTTCCCGACACGCTGTCCGAATACCAGTTCGCGGGGCTGTTGCGCGGCGACCGCGTCGAGCTGACCGATTGCGTCAGCCAGCCGCTGAAGGTCCCGGCGGAAGCCGAGATCGTGCTCGAAGGCGAAGTCTCGCTCACCGAATACCGCGACGAAGGCCCCTATGGCGATCACACGGGATACTACAACTCGGTCGAGCAGTTCCCGGTGTTCACGCTTACCGCCATGACCATGCGGCGCGATCCGATCTACCTTTCCACCTACACCGGCCGGCCGCCGGACGAACCGTCCATCCTGGGTGAGGCGCTCAACGAAGTGTTCGTGCCGCTGATCCGCCGGCAGTTTCCCGAGATCTTCGATTTCTGGCTGCCGCCGGAAGGCTGCAGCTATCGCATCGCGGTCGTCAGCATCAGGAAGGCTTATCCCGGCCACGCCAAACGCGTGATGATGGCGGTGTGGTCGTACCTGCGCCAGTTCATGTACACCAAATGGGTGATCGTGGTGGACGACGACATCGACGCGCGCAGCTGGAAGGATGTGATCTGGGCGATCTCGACCCGCATGGACCCCGCGCGCGACATCACCCTGATCGAGAATACGCCGATCGACTATCTCGATTTCGCCGCACCCGAGAGCGGACTGGGCTCCAAGATCGGGCTCGACGCCACCAACAAGTGGCCGCCCGAGATCAAGCGCGAATGGGGCCGCCTCATCCGCATGGACGAAGCGGTGATCCGCACGGTCTCCGAAAAATGGCCGCGGCTTGGCCTGCCGGGTTCGGGTCGGCCAATCTGGCGATAGAGTCCTGCGGCAAGCCCAAATCCCTGACGAAGGGCGCATCGCGATCGCGGAGGCGCGCCAGCATCGTGCTCCTCGTCGGTTCGGGTGCCGCGCTCACCGCCAGCTTGAACCACGACGACGCCTCCGCCCTGCGCCCGCGGCTGGCGAGGATCGAGGCGTAGTTGTAGGCGCCGCGAAAGTACCCGCGCTCGGCGGATCGCCTGTACCAGCGCATGGCCGCCTCTGGATCGCGCCCGACGCCCCAGCCTTCTTCATAGCAGCGCCCGACGAGATTCATGGCGCGTTCGTGACGTTGGGCCGCCGCCCGCGTGTACCAGATGAACGCCGCCTTGCGGTCGCGCCGCGCGCCGGCGCCTGCAAGCAGCATGTGGCCGAGATTGTATTGCGCCCAGGCGAGGCCGGCTTCTGCCGCGCCGCGGTAGCAGCGGGCTGCCTGGCTGAGATCGCGCCTCACGCCCCAGCCCTGCTCGAAGCAACGCCCGAGCATGTTGAGCGCATCGACGCTGCCGCCGGCGGCCGCATTCTGGAAGCAGACGAACGCCGCGCGCGGATCCCTGACCGCGCCGCGGCCTTCCAGCAGCATGCGGCCGAAACGAACTTGAGCTTCCGCGATGCCGCAGGCCGCGGCCGCCTGGACCCAGGCGGTCGCCTCCGTGCCGGCTAGAATGTCGTGCAGCTCGCGCGGGCCCATCATCGACAGGGCGGCCACGCGCCAAGCCTGGAGCGGGTCGACGCCGGTCAGACCTCGCCCCATTTGCGCACCAGGTTGTGATAGATCGCGGTCAGTTGCGGAAGCAGGGGATGATCCGCCCGTTCCGCGCCCAGCAGCACCGCGGCACGGTCGAGTTCGAAAAGCAGCCGGCGTTCGTGGTCGTCCTTGACCATGCTCTGCACCCAGAAGAAGGACGCCAGGCGCACGCCGCGCGTCACCGGCTCGACGCGATGCAGGCTTGTCGCCGCATAAAGTACCATGTCGCCGGCCTGCAGCTTTACGTTCTGCGCGCCGAAGGTGTCTTCGATCACCAGTTCTCCGCCGTCATAGTCCTCGGGGGCGCTGAGGAACAGCGTGGCCGATAGGTCTGTGCGGATGCGCCGCCCGCTCTCAGGAACGGCGCGAACGGCATTGTCGACATGCGCGCCGAACGACATGCCCTGCTCATATCGGTTGAAGAGCGGTGGGAAAACAAATCGCGGCAACGCCGCAGCGATAAACAGCACATTGCGCTCCAGCGCCGAAAGCACGATGGCGCCGGCATCACGCGCCTCATCGCATTCGTGCGGCAGCTGCAGGTTGTCCTTGACCCGAGCCGATTGATGGCCCGCGGTGGCGCGTCCGTCGATCCACGGCGCCGAAGCTAGCAGCTTCCGGCATCGGGCGAGTTTGCCGGGCGGAAGCACGTCGGGGATCTTCAGCAGCATGGTTCAGAGAGACGCGTTGAGGGTCAGAAGCACGGTGCGGCCGGCTCCTGGCACGATATGGTTTTCGCCCGGGCGGGTGAAATAGGAGTTGGCGAAATAGTACGCGTCGGTCAGGTTGTAGGCGTTGAGCTGCAGCGCAAAGGCATCGGTGATGCGCCAGCCGATCATCGCGTCCCAGGTCGCATAGGCGGGGATCTTGGCAACGGTGACCGTGCCGGGCGTTGTCGCGCTGTCGGTCCCGGCGTCGCGCCGGCCGACGTAGTTGACGCCGGTGCCAAGCTTCACGCCGTCGTCGAATTCGTAAGTGGTCCAGAGATTGGCCTGGTTGCGGGCCGTGTTGGGGATGGGGCCGGCAACGCCCGGCGCGACCAGTCCGACGGCGAGCGGCGCGATACAAGTGTAGCCGGCCGTGATTTCCCAATGCGGCGCGAGATGGCCTCCGGCGTCGAATTCCACTCCGTTGACGCGAAGCTTGCCGGTCAGCGTCTGCAAGGCGGGATTGAGCGGATCGGTAATGCGCGCGTTTCGCATCACCGTATTGAAGGCGGCCGCCGTCAACGACAGTTCACCGCCAAGCACTTGCGCCTTGGCACCGGCTTCTAGCGTGCGGTCGCGCTCCGGTCCCAGATCGGCGTTGCTGGCAGCAAGCGATAGGTTTTCCGCCGAAGGATTGAACGAAGTGCCGTAGGAAAAATAGAGGCTGTAATCGTCGGTGGGCTTGAAGACGATCGCCGCGCGGGGACTGCCGATGTTGTCAACATGGGTGAAGTGGGAGGGCGTGCCGACGGCCTGGTCGTAGCGCGCGCTGAAGTGGTCGAATCGCAGCGCCGCCACGACGCTCCAGTGCTCGCCGATGTCGATCGTATCTACAACGTAGATGCCGACCGTGCTGGTCTTGGTCACTGGCCGCTGCCGCACGATCGTCTGATGGCCGGGGAATGCCTCATTCGGGTTCGGATCAAGCAGCGGCGCGGGCAAGATCACGTTGTTCTGATTGGCGAAGCGCACGAGGTCCGCATCTTCGCGGTCGACTTCGAAGCCCACGACCAGCGTGTGGCGGATTGGGGCCGCCGCGAAGCGTGCCGTCAGGTCGGCCGCGTTCATCATCGTGGCAATCGTTCCCTTGGAACTTGGCCGGTCGCGCTCCACGAAAATCTGGCCGACCGGCGTGCCCAGAACGGGATAGAGCGGATTGAAAGCCGTAACAGGCACGGGATTGGGCGTTGCCGCGCACATCGGCGCTTCCGCATAGGGCGCTACGCTGTAGCAATTGGCGTTGCCGTAGGTCGGGGCGGTCTGCCGCGAGTCGAACCAGTAATGACCGTAGCGCGCGGTGTCGCTGATCGACAGGCTGCCGCTGAAATGATGCTCGGCGCGGCCGGTGACGATGTCGACTTCGGTCTTGAAGCGGTCGTCCGCCGGCAGGCCGTAGAATGTGTCGCGCGCCACCGGCGCCGGCGCTCCGAACAGGATCGGAATGCCGTAGTCCGGCAGGTTGTCCTCCTGCTGGTGCAGGTATTTGAGGACGAAGCTGGTGTCGGCTCCGATCCCGCTCGCCACGGAAGGAGCGATGCCCCAGCGCTGGTTCTTGACGAACGGCCGCCCTGCGATGCCGGAATGCTGGCCCATGAGGGCTACACGCGCGGCGGTGGTTTCACCCAGCGCGACGTTGTAGTCGGCCGTTCCGCGGAACTCGTCGTTGGTGCCGGCCGACAGCGCCAGGTCCGCGATGTCGTCGAGCTCCGGCGATTTGCTCACCTGATTGATGACGCCGCCGGTTGATCCACGGCCGAACAGAGTCGAAGCCGGGCCCTTGAATACCTCGACGGATTCGTAGTCGAAGGCATCGCGCGTATAGAGGCCGGTATCGCGCAGACCGTCGAGAAAGAAGTCGTCTCCTGCTGGGAAGCCGCGCAGGTTCACGAGGTCGCCATGCGTTCCGCCCTCTCCCGCATTGAGCGTGATGCCAGGCACGTTCTTGAGCGCCTCCTGCAAGCTGCTCAAACCCTGCTCTCGGATGACCTCGGCCGGGATCACATTGATCGACTGCGGTGTGTCGAGGATCTTTTCCGTCAGCGCATCCAGCGATGACCGCCTGGCCGTCACAATGACGGATTCCGGCTTCTCGTCCTCGTCCGCACCACCGACGGTGCCGCTCTGCCCCAAAGCGGTGCCGAGGGACGCCATGGTCGTGGCGCCCATCCCGCTCACAGAAATCCATCGTCGAATCAATATATTAAGTATCATCCCAGCGTCCGTAGATGTACATGCGACTTATTCGCATCTATGATGCTACGCGAGGCTTTGGTGGCATGTCAATGTGCGCGGTCCGATCGGCATGTTTGCCCCGGCGATTTCGAAATCGGCAGCGACAGGGCTTGCGCAAGCCGGGTTGCCGGCGATGACGACTGCAGAATGGCGTCCGCAACCGGCACGTTCAGGTTAATACCGATCGATGCCCGGACTATCGATCAGTACACTGACTATAATGCGTCTAGGCTGCGCTCTCGCAGGTATCTTTCGCCGCACCTATTGAAACGCAAAACGTCGGAACCCATCTGCGTACCGTATTGCAGGAGTGAATTCATGCCTCGGACGCGGGGCAAAGATGTGGTGCAACGGAATCGCGAAACATAGCGGCGTGAGAGTGTGCATTCGCGCGCATGACGATGAAGCCGGCCGGTCCGCATCATGGGGACGATCTGCCGGTTTCGAAAAGCTCCGCGGAATGGTGAAGGTGCTGACCGCGTTTTATGGCGTTGACTCGCCGCGCGGCCCGCCCGCCGTAGCCTTTCGGTCGTAAGGCGGGCTTGGATATCTTCACCGGCTCGCCTTTCGGCTATTTGGTCCCTCGGGAATGGCGGCAAGGCTTGCCTTCGTGCGGGCGGCGGGCCACAACGGTCGCATGAAAACGGATTCCCAAAGCTTGCTCGACGACCTCATTCGCGCCGCCAGGAAAGCCGGAGCCGACGCGGCCGACGCCGTTTTCGCCGAAAACGTCTCCGCCAGCGTTTCCTATCGCTTGGGAAAGCTCGAAGAGGTGGAACGCTCGGAAGCGTCGGACCTGGGTTTGCGGGTTTTTGTCGGCCAGCGGATGGCCCTCGTCTCCACCACCGATTTCTCGAAGGAATCGGTCGGGGCCTTGCCCGGCCGTGCCGTCGCCATGGCCAGGCTGGCGCCTGAGGACAGGTTCGCTTGCCTGGCGCCGCGCGACCGACTGGCGATGTCGTTCCCCGAGCTCGACCTGGAAGATGCCGGGGAACCGTCGGCGGAGACTCTGGTCGAGCGCGCCCGCGCGGTAGAGGGCGCCGCAATGGCTGTGAAGGGCATCACCAATTCCGAAGGCGGCGGCGCCAGCTTCGGGCGCACGGCGATTGCGCTCGCCACCAGCGAGGGCTTCTACGGCCGCTATGCCGGCACCAGCCATTCCATCGGCGTTGCGGTGCTGGCCGGCGAAGGCACCGAAATGGAACGCGACTACGACCATTCTAGCGCGCGGCGTGAGGCCGATCTGGAATCGCCGGAAATCGTGGGCAAGCGCGCTGGCGAACGCACCGTCGCCCGCCTCAATCCGCACAAGGCCAAGTCCCAAGCCGTGCCGGTGGTGTTCGATCCGCGTGAATCCGGTGGGCTCTTGGGGCATCTGTCGGGTGCGATCGCGGGCTCGGCCATTGCGCGCGGCGTCAGCTTCCTGAAGGACCGCCTCGGCCAACAGATATTTGGCCCCACCATCACCGTGATCGACGACCCGCACCGGCCGCGCGGATTGCGTTCCAAGCCGTTCGACGGCGAAGGCGTCGCCAACCGGCGCATGGCGATCGTCGAGAACGGCGTGCTGACTACGTGGCTGCTCGATTGTGCGAGCGCCAGGCAGCTCGGCCTGCAGACGACAGGCCACGCTTCACGCGGCACGGGCGGACCGCCGCATCCCGGCTCTACCAATTTCTACATGAAACCCGGCGCGCTTTCGCCCAAAGAGCTGATGTCGGACATCGCCGAAGGCCTCTACGTCACCGAGCTGATGGGTATGGGCGTCAACGGCGTCACCGGCGACTACAGCCGCGGCGCCTCCGGCTTCTGGATCGAGAAGGGGAAGCTCGCCTATCCCGTTTCGGAAGTGACCATCGCCGGCAACCTGAAGGACATCTATCTCAGGCTTGTTCCAGCCAACGATCTCGTCTTCCGCTATGGCATCAATGCGCCCACCTGTCGCGTCGAGGGGATGACCGTTGCCGGCGAATGACCTCGCGCTCCTGGAGAGGACGGTGCGCGAAGCCGGCGCCATCGCCCGGTCGATCTATGAACGCCCGCACCGGACCTGGAGCAAGAAGGACGGCAGCCCGGTCACCGAAGCGGATCTCGCGGTCAACAAATTCCTGGGCGACGCGCTTCGCACGGCGTGCCCGGATTACGGCTGGCTTTCGGAAGAGAGCGAGGACGACGTGACCCGCCTTTCGGCGCGGCGCGTGTTCGTCGTCGATCCGATCGATGGCACGCTCGCCTTCGTCAAGCGCCGGCCGCATTTCACGGTTTCCGCCGCGGTGGTGGAAGCGGGCAGCGCCATCGCCGGCGTGGTCTACAATCCCATCACCGACGAGTGCTTTTCGGCGGCGAAGGGCCATGGCGCGCGGGTGAATGGCGGGCGCATCCGCGTCAGCGAGCGGAACGACGTCGAAGGCTGCCGCATGTTGGCGAGCAAGGCGACACTCAACAGCCCGCGCTGGCTGCCCTGGCCGCCGATGTACGTGGAGGTCCCCAATTCCATCGCCTATCGCATCGCGCTGGTCGCCAGTGGCCTGTTCGATGCAGCCATCACCATGGCCGAAACCCATGACTGGGACTTGGCAGCCGCCGACATCATTATCCGCGAGGCCGGAGGCGTGATCAGCTCGATCGAAGGCGAAACGCCGGCTTTCAACCGGGCGACAGTGATGCAGCCGTCGGCGCTCGCCGCCGGACCGGCGCTGCATGCCGCGATCCGCGCGCGGCTGATCGGTTGAAGGAACGCGTCACGATGAGCGAAGTAATAACCAGTCAACTGCTGCACCTGGTCTTCGGCGGCGAACTGACATCCGCCGACAGGATCGAGTTCAAGGACCTTTCTGCGCTGGACATCGTGGGCATTTACCCCAGCTACAAGGCGGCGCATGACGCATGGCGCGCCAAAGCCCATGCCACCGTGGATAACGCGCACATGCGGTATTTTGTCGTCCATATTCACCGGCTTATGGAGCCCGAATAGCGTCCGAGGCTCGCCCCGCGCCGGGGCCCGTGCTAAACCCCGCCGCCATGACCGAAACCAATGGCAGCACTGTCGCCGTGGTCCGCCGTGTCGCGCGCAACTACCTGCGCGACCAGCGCGCAACCCTGGCGGTGGCGATCTTTTTCATGCTGCTTTACGGCCTGAGCACGGCCTCGCTTACTTGGCTGCTCGGGCCGGCCTCCAAGGTCCTGTTCGGCGCCGGTAGCGGCGCGCCGGCCGCCCCGAGTTGGCTCGAAAGCGCAACCGGCATCCTGTTCACCGATGGACGGGCGATCTGGACGCTGCCGCTCGCGGTGCTTGTCATCCTGTGGGTGCGGGCCGGCTCCTACTACATCCAGGCATCGCGGATGGATTCGGTCGGGGAGCGCGTTGTGACTGCTGCCCAGCGCGACATGTTCAATTCGCTGGTGCGCCGCGATCTGGCTTCGCTCAATGCGGTCCATTCGGGCACGTTCGTATCCAATTTCCTTTATGACGCCACGCTGATGCGCGACGCGATCGGCAAGGGTGTCGCCGCGCTGGCGCTCGAATCCGTCCAGCTCCTCGCGCTGGTCGGCGTTATGGTCTACGCCGACTGGAAGCTCACCGTGCTGTGCGCTGTGGTCGTGCCGGGCGTCGCGTGGGCGATGGAGCGCATCGGCGGATCGATCCGTCGCGCCACCAAGAGGAACATGGAGCAGACCGGATCGCTTTCGACGGTCATCTCCGAGGTGCTCGATGGGCGCCGGGTGATCAAGGCCTATGGTCTGGAAGTCCACGCCGCCAAGATGGCAAATGAGCGCCTGCAAGGCCGCCTGAAACAGCTCATCAAGCTGGCGCGGCGGCGGGCCTCGGCCGTCCCCGTCACCGACATCTTCGCCGGTATCGTCAGCGCCGCCACGGTTTTCTACGCGCTGCGCCAGACAGCGCACCACCACTTGGCGCCCGAGCAGTTCATCATGTTCATGGGCGCAATGCTGATGGCACAGCAGCCGGTGCGCAACCTGAGCCAGCTTTGGCCCGTCGCCTCCAGCGGCATTGCTGCGGCGCTGCGCGTCTTCGCTGTGATCGACGCCACGCCGGAAATTGTCGATGCGCCGGATGCGAAGGTGCTGACCGTGAAGCGCGCACCCGAAGGCGGCGCGGTGAAGTTCACCAAGGTGTCGTTCACCTATACCGTTGAAGCCGGAACGCCCGCTGTTTGCGGCGTCGATCTCGACGTTCCTCCCGGCAGCAAGATCGCCCTGGTAGGGCCATCAGGGTCCGGCAAGACGACTATCTTCAACCTCTTGCTGCGCTTCTATGAAGTTGATTCCGGTTCGGTTGAAATCGACGGGAACGACATCCGCGACGTGACCATGGAATCGCTCCGGCGCAACATGGCACTGGTCACGCAGGAACCGATCCTGTTCGATGAGAGCGTGGCCGACAACATCGCTCTGGGCCGGCCGGGTGCATCCCACGCGGAGATCGAACAGGCCGCCCGTGACGCCGCTGCGCATGATTTCATTTCCCAGCTTCCCGGTGGATACGACGCGAGGGTGGGCGAAGGCGGATTGAAGCTCTCCGGCGGTCAGCGCCAGCGCATCGCCATCGCCCGCGCCATGTTGCGTAACGCCCCCATCCTGCTGTTGGACGAGGCGACCTCGGCGCTCGATGCTGAAAGCGAACGGCAGGTGCAGGAGGCGCTCGGGCGCCTGATGAAGGATCGCACGACGATCGTCATCGCCCACCGGCTTTCCACGGTGGTGGACGCCGACCGGACATACGTCTTGGACCAGGGACGTGTCGTGGAAACAGGCAGTCATGCCGAATTGATGGCCCAAGGCGGGCTCTATGCCCGTCTCTATCAGCACGATGAGCGCGAAGAATCGGCGAACGTCGAGAAGGTCTGAGCATGACGCCCCTGGGTATCACGGCGTATCGCATTGCCACGGCCGCGCTGGCACCAGCAGCGCCCGCACTGCTGCGCCATCGCCTTCTGCTTGGTAAGGAAAGCAGTGAGCGGGCGAACGAGCGCCTCGGCCATGCGTCTAAGCAGCGACCTGAGGGAACGCTCGCCTGGGTCCATGGCGCCAGCGTGGGCGAATGCCTGGCGGCGCTGCCCCTGATAGACGCCTTGCTCGAAAGGAGCGGCTGCAATGTGCTGGTGACGAGCGGCACGGTGACCTCGGCCAAGGTGATGCACGAAAGGCTGCCGAGGCGGGCGATCCATCAGTTCGTACCCATCGACACACCCGCCGCGACAAAGCGGTTCCTTGATCATTGGCGCCCGCAGATCGGCTTGTTCGTCGATTCTGACATCTGGCCAAATCTCGTGCTCGGAGCACGCGAGCGCGGCGTGCGGCTGGCCCTGGTCAATGCGCGCATGTCGCAGCGCTCGTTCGAAAGCTGGCGCTGGGTGCGCTCGACCGCGACCACCATACTGGCGTCGTTTGAAACCTGCTTGGCGCAAGACGAAGACATCGCGGCGCGCTTTCGTGCGTTGGGCGCGAGAAACGTGCGCGTCATAGGCAGCCTGAAGGCCGACGCACCGGTGCTTCCCGCCGACACCGACAAGCTGGCGGACTTGCGCAAGGCGATCGGGGCGCGCCCGGTGTTCCTCGCCTCACAGACGCATTCCGGCGAAGAGGAAGCCGTCCTGCCGACACACGACCTGATATGCCGCAGCTTTCCCGATCTGCTGACCATCATCGTTCCGCGCCATCCGCCCCGCGGTCCAGACATTGCCGTGCTTTGCGGCACACGGCCGCATAAGCTGCGTTCGAGCGGTGGTGCTCCCGAATCCAATACGGCGGTCTACGTCGCCGACACGATGGGTGAACTCGGGCTGTTCTACCGCCTCACCAGGTTCTGCTTCGTCGGCGGCAGCCTGATACGTCACGGCGGACAGAACCCGCTCGAGCCGGCCAAGCTGGAATGCGGCGTGCTGGCGGGGCCGCACACCTTCAATTTCACTACCGCTTACGAAGCCCTGTTTAAGGCGCAAGGTACCGGCCGCGTCACCTCCGCTGGCGAAATCGGTGTACTCGCGTCAAAGTTGCTCGGCGATCCGTTCGCCGCGAAGCGGCTGGGCGACGCGGCGGCTGAAGGCGCACGGGCATTGGGCGGGGCGGTCGCCAAGACGTTGGATATAGCCACGAAGATGCTCGGCGATGCACACGCCTGACTTTTGGGACCTCGACGACGCTTGGTCGCGGATGAAGGTGCGGGCGCTCTCGCCCGCGGGCATGATCTACGGCGCAACCGTGCGCTGGAAGGCAAGTCGCGCCCATCCGTATCGGGCGTCCGTGCCCGTCGCCTGCATCGGCAACATCAGCGCCGGAGGAACAGGCAAAACTCCCATCGCCATCGCCGTGGGACGTGCGCTGATCGCCAAGGGACGCCACCCGTTCTTCGTGACGCGCGGCTATGGCGGAGAGGTGGCGGGGCCTGTGCTAGTCGCAGGACAGGACGCGCTCACGGTTGGCGACGAGCCGTTGCTGCTGGCGCGCGTGGCGTCGACTGTTGTAGCGCGGCATCGGGAGGATGGGGCGAAGCTAGCGGTCCAATGCGGCGCAGACGTTATCGTCATGGACGACGGCCATCAGAATTTCTCGCTGGCAAAGGACCTGTCCGTCGTCGTGGTCGATGCGGTGCGCGGTTTCGGCAACGGTTATGTGCTGCCCGCAGGCCCGTTGCGCGAGCCCGCTTGCCAGGGCTTGAAGCGCGCCGATGCTGTCATTCTGGTAGGCGAAGGCTCGCCGTCTCTCGGTGACTTTTCCGGACCGGTTCTGCGCGCGCGGCTTGAGGTCACTGGTGTATGCTTTGCGG